>Ga0265780_10010653_pt1 | contig 10939 bp, 2 predicted proteins | sample P1T30metagenome_FD_192432 | JGI IMG/M metagenome (GOLD analysis project Ga0265780, IMG submission 192432) | Plant litter microbial communities from East Loma Ridge, Irvine, California - P1 T30 | ecosystem: Environmental > Terrestrial > Plant litter > Unclassified | place: USA: California... | reverse complement strand
AGAAAGATTAAGAGATAGAACAACGCTAAGCACTAGCTAGAGGAGCTAAGAAAGAGGTAGCCTAAGATAATATAGAAAGGCTAGCTATATAAAGCTAGATATATTCGCCTTACTAATCCTCGCATACCTTATAGATCTACTAGGCTAGCAAAGAAGATAAGAAGAACAATACTCTTCTAGTTTATTAAAGTATATAAGAATATAACTATAATAGAGATTCTAGAAATAAGGTTATACGCTAAGATTGCAGCAGCCTATCTAAGCTTAAGAGCTGCCCCTTATATACTATTAGGCTATGCAAATATATATAGAGGTATTAAGTAGCTATTCTCTAGGAATATAGCATTAATATATACGTTGCTAATCTATTACGCAGTAAACTATTAGCTCTGCTAAAACTCTCCTTTAGTATTAGAAGAGCTCTAAACGCTCTTTGCTAACCTAGATCTAAAGGTTATTAGCAAATAGATTAATAGTACTTAAATAGCAATAGCAAAGATAGTAAAGGCTAACTAGAAGATTACTAAGAAGCTTAAGAAGCTAGCGTATGCAGCTAACTTAGCGTTAGAAGTTCTAGATTAATCGTTCTTTAGTAATTAAGGTAAGTATCCTCTAAAGACTGCAGAATAGTAGGCCTATAATAGGTAAATTAATTAGGCAACTGCGCTTAACTAACTGTATAAGGAGTATATATAGTCCTCTAAGAAGAGGTCTTAGTAGGCCTATACTAGAGAGAGTCTTCTGTTTCTGCGAAGGCATAACTAAGCGTTATTATTACTTACTCTAACTAGCTAGCTTTCTAGCTAATTAAGTACCTCTATAGAGACTAGAGTAAGAGAGCAGACGTACTAGGCGCTAATAATAAGAGCCTAATTAGCTATAACTAGAGAATTAAGTATTAACTAGGTCTTTTATAAGAATACTGTAGAAGAGAGAAATAAGAATAAGCTTAGAGAGCTTTAAGAACTAACTTTGCCTTTATCTTGCTACTGCGCTTTAATATTAAGGTTACTACTACCTACTTCTTTACGTTAACCTGCATAAAGAGAATAAAAAGATAGTTAGGCGTAAGGAAAGGAGGAGATAGAGAAGGTTTTAGTTTATTATTAAGTTACTAGGGTTATTATTCTTACTAGATTTAGTATAGCTTTTTTCTTTTAAGTATATACGCACGTATATATATATATATATATACTCGCGAAATAGAAAGAGCTTATAGGACTAAGCTTAAAGATAAGGAAGTTTATACTATTACACGAAGAAGAGAAATAGAAGCTTTCTTAGAGTCTACTTAAGGGGAAGATAGTAGAGAACAGAGGACTTACTACCTACTTAATATACTTATACTTTAATTTACTGCTGTTCTATTGCAATAAAGACTAATTGTTTTAGTTACTGCTCTACTCTACAGTATAATAGCTAGTGTTAAAGAGCTTAAGTTAGTTTTTGCAGATAGAGTAATATAGTACTAGATATAGATATAGAAGTTATAAGTACTAAGATAGTAAGAGAGTACTTCTAAAAAGAGTATAAATAGGTTATTACTTAAGATAATAAAGGCTAAGGCTTTCTATAAAGAAGTAATAAGATATATTAGTAACTTAAAATATAAAGTTAATTTATAATATAAAGTTAAAGATACTAAACTATAAGAGTTCTAAGTCTTTTCTATATACGTGCGTTATTCTATATATTCTATATATTCTATATATAGAATATTATAGAATTCTATAGGACATCGTAGAATATACGTAATCTTATTCTATAGTATATACGTAACCTTATTCTATAGTAGCTTTCTGCTAAGAATATAGAATTATATATTCTGCAGAGTAGCATTATCTATTAGTTCTTATATACTAATCTTTATACTAATCTCTTTTAGTTAGTATCTTGCTTTCTTTATAGACTGCTATGCTCTCTTCTTAAGGTTTATAATACTATTCTTCTCTTCTCTTGTTTATATCTCTATAAACTAATCTTATAGTTTCTTGTAGTACTGCCTATTATTACTCTATTAGCGACTATATTAATAGTATTAAAGAACTTGCTATAGTTGCGTGTTAATATTATTTAAAGAAGAATTTAGAGTATTAGATATTATTATTAAAGAAAAAATATAGAAATTATTATTAAAATAGAATAACAGTATGCGTGCTAGTAGAGGTTTCTTTGCCTAACTTCTTAAAGTTAGATAAGAAGTTATTATAGTTAGAGTTATAGGAGGCTAAGGCTAATCGTGCTAAGGTAGCAGCCTTAGATACACTAATTACAGCGCGCGCAAAGAAAGATTATTTACGAAAACAGCGCAAATTATTAAAGCGTTGCAAGTAATAGTAAGTAGATAAGTTAGGAAAATTTATAGAAGAGATTAAGGCTTTAGAAGCAGTTAATAGCATTAATTAAGAGATAGCTTTTCTTAAAGATAAGTTAATGCCTAGTACTCTAGCGCTTAATTAGAATACCTTTATGCTGTTCTTTCTTAAAGGTAACCTTAGCTTTAACAAAGCTCTTAGTATTTTGCCTAATACTGCGCAAGTAACTAGCAGCAGTTTATAAGGTTTATTTCTAGTTTCTATATATTCTCTAAATTATTATATTCTAACTATTTAACTAGGAATTCTTTCTAATAGTTGTTGCCTTTATACGCGATAATTTTTTTAACTTTAAAGACGTTATCTTCTTCTATCTTATAGCAAAAGGTTCGCTGTATTAGTATTTCTAGGTTAGCTAGTTCTAATAAGTTTATATAGAATCTTAGGTAGATTTTTATATTAGATAGCAACTTAAGTATATAGGTTACTAGTTCGTTTCGTTTAGAAATTAAAAATAGTCTAACTTTAACGTAATTAAGTTCTTTGCTTAGTCGTTTAGTGCGTAGATTTTTTATATGCAAATATACTTTATTTCTCTTTTTAAGCTAAGGTGCTATTTTTCTTTTCTTATTAACGTAAGAGATGCTCTATATCTAAGCGTGCGCAAGTTTAATACTTATTTCTTTATAGATTTTCTTTATTTCTTCTGCTAATTTTATTGCAGCTTTAGCCTTTAGGCTAGGTAATATTTATTAAAAGAGATTAGAGTATTTTCTGTAGTTTGCGAAGTACAGCGTTTTGCTTATAGCTTTAGAAAGTTTATTATTATATAATATCTGTGCTGTTAGTAATAATAAGACTTAGTTTATCTAACTAGTATCGCTAAAGATCTTTAAGTACGTTTTTATAGTTTAGTTTATTTATTCTATTTATCTATTAGTTTAAGGATAATACGCTATTAATAGCTTGCGTTAAATACTAATTTCTGCTATAAGCGTAGCCTAATAATTTAATATAAAGAGCTTATCTCTATTACTAATAATTGTCTTTAGTATGCTATAGTCTTATATAAGTTAGTTCTTAAGTATATACGCTAGCTAAACAGCTATATAGTTTCGTTAAAAAGATACTATAAGTATATACTTTGTAAAGCAATCTACTATAATAAGTATTAAGTTATAGGCTAGTCCTATAGCAGGGTTCTTTAACAGAGGTAATTCTGTTATAAAATTTATAGAGATATCTATCTAAGGCTTATTAGAGAGCTCTATTAGTTATATTTCTCTATAAGATATATATATGCTATATTTATTCTATTAATAGTCTGCATATTTCTTAACGTATAAAGTAACTTTGTTCTTTATATTCTTAAACTAGTAATTCTGCTAAATTAGTTCTATTATTTTTAATATACTAGAGTAACTATATACTAGGTTATTATAGTATTGTTAAATAATCTATTCTTATAGTTTCTCTAGAATGTTAATTATAATCTTTATTATAAGATTATTAATATATTATGCTAGACCTAAAGATCTATTGTTATACTTCTGTAGTACTATCGTATTAATAATTTTCTTAGTTTCTGCGATATCTAATTGTTAGCTAAGGGCGTCTGCTCTGCTATTATCTTTTTCTAGCGTATATACAATCTTAAACTTATATTATTCTAGAGTTTCTAACTATCTAACCTATTGTTAATTTAGAGTTTTAGTTATTATAAAGGTAACTAAATTCTTATAGTCTAAGAATATTATAAAGTCTAAGCAGCTTTCTGCGTAGACTCTCTAATATTCTAACGTAACTACTATTATAAGTAGTTCTTTATTATAAACGTTATAGTTTTTTTCTGCGCTAGTAAACTTCCTTAAGTAGTAAGCAATTAGGTACTATTTTCTATCTTATTCTTATTTTGCATATATCTCTATAGCTAAATCTAAAGCGTCTGTTTTAAATTATAGTGCTTTGCTATTGCAGAATAATACTAGAACTAGTAGTTTAATATATGCTATACAGAGCTTATTAAAGGTATCGTCGTGTTTTATAGTTTAGTTAAAGAGTACTTTCTTCTTTATAAGTTCTATAAGTAGTATTATAATCTTTAAAAAGTTCTTAATAAACTAGCAGTTAAAGTTAATAAATCTTAGAAAGAATTATACTTTCTTAACTATTGTTAAAGCAGGCTAATTCTTAACTACTTCGATCTTATCTAAGCTTATTTTAACTCTATTCTTTCTAACTATATATTCTAAGAATTTAACTTCTTTCTAATACTAATTGCATTTATTAGAGTTAACTAGCAGGTTATGCTGTTATAATAGCTGTAGAACTATTTATACGTGTTCTGTATATTCTTTCTTATTCTAAGAGTAAATTAATATATTATTAAGGTACGCGATAACAAATATATCTAAGTATTCTCTTAACACGTTGTTAATAAGTTCTTAATATATTGCTAGTGCGTTAGTAAGGCTGAAGAGCATAACTAAGTATTTGTAATATCTAAATCTAGTCCTAAATGCTGTTTTCTATTCTTTGCCTTTCTTTATATATATAAGATTATACGCTTCTTATAGATCTAATGCAGTAAAGATCTCTGTATGCGCTAATTAATCCTGTAGTTCTTTAATGTTTAGTAATAGATATTAGTTCTTAACTATTATATTATTAAGTTTTTAGTAATTAATATATAGTCGTAGCTTTCTATTTTTCTTTAGAATAAAAAGAACTAGAAATTCTGCTAGTAATTCGCTGCGTCGTATAAATCCTTTCTTAAGCATTATATTAATATATGCTTATAACGTATTAAGTTCTTTCTCTAATATCTTATAAATTAGTTAGAAACCTAGCGTCTTGCTCTCTTTAAGCTTAATCTTATAGTTCTATAGTTAATGCTTAGATAGAGCTTTAATGCCTAGCTCTTCTTTAAATAGTTTCTAGAACTCTCTATATTCTAAAGGTATTACAGGAGTTGCATATTTCTTTAAAATCTCTAATATATTACTGCTATTAGAGCTGTATCTTCTCTATAAGACTGTTTTCAAAGCAAGGTTATTAATTGTCTTCTTATCTATTATTAAACGCTGCTAATATTTAGGCTTTAGACTAAGAGTGCTAGTATAGTCTATAAACAAAAGTATCTAGATAATCTAATCTATCTAAGAGTTGCTTTTGCGTAACTATAGAAGTCTTAATATAATATCGTAGGCAGCTAAGCTAAGAACGTCTAGGTTAATTTTCTATTAGTAATCTTAGATATAAAGTATTATTATAGTTGCTTGCTAGATTACTAAGATCTATTATCTATTTGCTATAGTTAGCAGGTATAGTTTATCTTTTTAGAAGAGATAGAGCCTAGCTCTTTCTATAGCTTCTCTTAAGATATAGCTATTCTGTGCTCTAGAGTCTAATAAGGCGTTTATCTATATTTTGTTTATAACTACTAGAAGTTTAATAAGTTAGTCTAAATTAGTAGTATTATAACTCCTAGATTAAGGCCTAGAGCTAAGCGTTGTCCTAAAAAAGGCTTAGTCTTATTTTTCTCTTTATTAAGTTCTTCTAACTTAGTACTACTTTAGTTACTATATATTTCTTTAGCGCCTAGGTTAAGATATCTATAGTTAACCTTATTCTCTTAGTATTTCTCGTATACTTCTTACAAGTATTAGTGCTATAATAGAAAAGTATAGCTTCTATTAATAAGTAAGTTCTAAGCAATTTTAAATTCTTTGCTGTATAAGTAAAATATTCTATAGATTTGTTTGTCTTAAAGGTGTTGCAAATAAGCATATCTTAGGCAGTTATACTATTAGTACTTATAGCGTTTCGTGCTCTTAGGAAAATATCCTGCTTCTTATTTCTCGTATATATAGATCGTATATATATAGTTAATATATGCAGTCTATAATATTATGTTGTAAAGAAGGTTTCTAATATCTCTAATATATTTAATACTCTTTCTAGCTAAAGATGTAATTCGTTGTTACTAGTATTCTTCTTTAGCTTTATCTAACTAGTTTTTCTAATATAGTAACTTATTAGTAATAATTAATGCTTATCTATTATTCTAGTATATCTAAGTTTATCTATCTTATAGTTTTTATTATAAAGCTACTATCTTCTTATAGTGCTCTTAAGTCTAAATTATAGAGTTCTTCTCTATTATAGAGCTATTAGGTAGTATATAGATAGCTAGTTTCTCTATAGAAAGTAGTTCGTTATCTATATTATATTCTTCTACTTAGTAGTCTTAAACAGTAGGTACTCTATTTCTAGAGTATAGCGTTAATAATCGTACTTAACTATTAAGAAACTGCGTATCTAGTTTCTTATTCTTTATATAGTAGCCTTCTTCTCTTAAGAGGCTTCGTACGATTGTGCTTTTAGTAACCTCTTTATTTAGAAGTTCTTATATCTTTTATTGCTGCTAAGATCTTATATCTTAGAATAGTATAGGTTTCTCTAGTAGGTTGCTATCTTAGCAGGTTCTATATCCTATAGGTGCCGTAGAATCTAGAACTAAATATCTAATTGCGATACTATTCTAAATAATAGGTATTAATAGAATTTCTTTCCTATACTCTTAAATTTCTTTAGTAACTTTAGTAAGTTAGAATATAGTATTAGTTAAGACCTTATCTAAAATAGTTTGCGTAGCGTTGCAATAAACTACTTGCTATTCTTTAATATCTTATACTTTAGCGTTAGTTAATATATTAAGCTAACGTATTACTTTATTCTTAGAGCAACAGCTATATAATAAGTAGCCTAGTTTGCTATAGTTATAACAGCTGCGCATTTTCTTTCCTTAATCTTTGTTTCTAGAAGAGTAAATCTATATTTTTTCTTAATAGTAGATCTTAGTTGTAGGCTTTTCTTTATTAAAGTTATTAAGGTGCATTGCTTTATAACTATATATCTTATAAACTTCTAAGATCCTTAGCTAGAATTATTGTTATCTTTAGTTAAGTTAAAATAGTTAGTTCTGTTATTCTACAGACTAATAGTTTTATCTCTAAGTCTCTTAGAGTACTAGCTTAGCGTAAGAGCGTTTAGTAAGCTATAGTTTATAAAGTTTATTATCTAGCTAGATATATTCTTTAACTAGAGATGCAAGAGTATTAGTTATATTGCTAGTACGCATAAGTTCTTCCTAGACTTAAGGCTTAAGTTCTTATTTATATATTCTTATAAGAGCGTTATTATCCTAATTAATCTGCGCAGCGTACTGCTAGAAGATTATAGTGTAGTTAGCAGCTAAACTAGTTTATTAGAGTTTCTAAATCTTCTATTCTGCGATAATAGATTTTTTAAATAGAGAGAAAATCTGTTAGAGCTTCGTTTTAAATAGGTTCTAATCTTCTATAAAGCAAGTGTTTAGTCTATCTATAATGCTAGTGTTTATATATTTTTAGAGGAATAGTTTAACCTATTTTTTAGCGTCTCTGCGTATATACGTAGTAGCTAAGATAACTTTGCTTTTATCTTTAACGTTTTTACTTTTTAAGTAGAAGTATTAGTTAAACTAAAGAATCTATATCTTAAGCTTAACTTAGTTCTTATAGTAGAGATTTAGTTTAGCTAAGCAGATATAGTGTCTACCTTAGTAAGAGAACTTAGATATATCTATAGCTATATTACTTATCTTAAGAGTCTTTAAAGTATTAAAATCTTTTTAAGTAGCTAATAATTAGATAGCTAGTGTTAAAGAGCTTAAGTTAGTTTTTGCAGATAGAGCAATATAGCACTAGATATAGATATAGAGGTTATAGGTACTAAGATAGTAAAAGAGTACTTCTAAAAAGAGTATAAATAAGTTATTACTTAAGATAGTAAAGGCTAGAGCTTTCTATAAAGAAGTAATAAGATATATTAGTAACTTAAAATATAAAGTTAATTTATAATATAAAGTTAAAGATACTAAACTATAAGAGTTCTAAGTCTTCTCTATATATATATGTTATTCTATATATTCTATATATTCTATATATAGAATATTATAGAATTCTGTAGGATATTATAGAATATATATAACCTTATTCTATAGTATATACGTAACCTTATTCTATAGTAGCTTTCTGCTAAGAATATAAGATTATATATTCTACAGAGTAGCGTTATCTATTAGTTCTTATATGCTAACTCTTATACTAATCTTCTCTAGTTAGTATCTTGCTTTCTTTATAGACTGCTATGCTCTCTTCTTAAGGTTTATAATAATCTTAGTTATATTATTTAGCTAAGAACTTCTAAGCAGTAGTAGTAGTATTATATAATATTATACTAAGAGTATAGTTCTAGTAAACTAAGAATAGAATTATAACTATTGCCTTAGTATTCTTTATATTCTAGTTATCTTATACTTCTTTATCTACTAATATATTCTACTAGTAAGCTAGCTACTCTAGTAAGCTAGCTACTTTTTCTTAGCACTATAAATACTACGTATAAAATATAAAATTACTCTATAATCTCTATAGATCTTTTATATAACATAGCTATATTAGATTTAGAATCTTTTTCTATATCTTTCTAATATATATAAGCGTTATATTTAGTCTCTCTATAGTTACTATAGCGTCGTTAAGCTAGCTAAGTTCTTTCTTAACTACCTCTACTACTACTCTTCTTAGACGTTATATAAGCAGCAGAAGCACTTTTAGCTATCTATAATACGCCTATACTAAACTCTATTATACTACTTATTTAAATTTGCTTTCTTTTGCGCTCTTTACGCCTTATTAACTCTACTACTTACTCTTTAAGCTCTTATACGCAAGCCTTAATTAGAATATTCTTATATAGTATCTTCTTAGCTCTTTTAATAAGCTTTAAGAAACTTTTTTAAGCACTTATTAGTAATTATATAATAGATTCTCTTACTAGCCTTAATTATAAGCTAAATTTATATAGATTAGATAGAGTTTAGAACTGCTATAGCGTTTTTAGTAAAGCTACTAGTAGTAGCGTATAAAGATAGATCTTAAGGTAATTAATAACTCTTTGCGCATTTAAAGAAACTAGTTCTGCTGCCTTAAAGGCCTTTTTATAGTTTTTATATATAAATATATTAAAAAACGCGTCTTTAAAAGCAGAAAGAAAGCCTTTCTTATTAATATAGTAGATACGTTAGTATACTAAGTCTTATACGCGTTAAAAGTACTTCTACTTTAACAGTAAAAAGCATACTATATTAAGTAGCTAAAGTATATATAATAAATAAGCAGGTATATAGAGTATAAGAATCTTTTATATAAGGCAGTAGTTCTTAAAATTCTAGTTAAGATAGCTCTTATAGCTATCTAAGATAAGCAGCTTATATAACTCTATTTAATGCGTTTTTATATACTTATTAAAGTGCTTTAACTACTCTAGACTAAGCGCGTTATTTATTTAGCTATTTTTAGATACTAAGAGCTTCTAGTTATATAGTATTAAAGCTTTCTCGTACTATACTAAGATATAGATGCGTTTTTTATAGATAATAAAGAGCAGAGTTATATACCTAGCAGCGCAGATACTCTAGATTACTATAATCTACTTATAATTGCTTAGCTAGATTATATTTAGCCTTATATAACGCTCTAAGCTAATAACTACTTTTATTAAGCTAATAATACTTATCTAAAAGCCTATCTTATTAAAGTTATAGATATTATTATCTATAACTTTATACTTAGCTATTATCTCTTATATAAGCTTAAACTAGGCGCTAATAATCTTTAGATTTTCTTAGAGTATTCTCTAACAATTCTTTACTTAATTAAAAGCTATCTTAAGCTTCTTTATATAAGATATAAACTACTTAAGCTAGTTCTTACTAATAAGTATCTTACTATATGCAGCTAATAGCTTATCTGCTATATCTGCTATCTTGCAAAGCTAAAGAGTAAATTCTTACGTATCTAGATTAAGAATATATTATATAATTATTTGCTTCTCTACTAAAGTAAGCTTCTAAATTCTAGGTTATATTTTGCGTTAATTTATAATTCTATAAAGCTAATTAAAGAGCTGCTAATATTATATGCTAAAGACTATAGCAGCGTATTATAAGCTCTTAAATTAGCCTAAGTTATAGGCCTAAAGAGCAAGATTAATTCTGCCTTCTTTATATAATAAGTTAGAGTTATTTTAAGATAGTATTATAGTTTATACGTAGTGTTTACAGTACTAAGAAAAAGTAGCTAGCTTACTAGAGTAGCTAGCTTACTAGTAGAATATGTTATAGGTTATTTTAATTTTCTATTAATAATATTATATAGGCTAGTAAACTTAAAAGCAAGAGTTTATAATAAATGCTATTCTTAGTAGTTACTTCTATAACTATTAAGCTTAGAGAGATTATTCTAGTTAAGCTTAAAGTTAAAACCTAAACTAGATACTATTATAAGTAGTACTAGTAGAGGTAGTTACGCTAGCAAAGTAGAAGCTAATAGCGTAGAAGCAGCTTAAGAAAAAAGAAGTTATAACTTATTTAAGAACTTAAGCTAAAGCTACGCTAGAGTAGAAGTATAATATTAACGTATAAGTATATATTATAAAGAAGTATAGTATTAAGATACTAGTTATTAGAGATATACGTTATTATATTATAACATATTAGTGCTATAAGTAATAGCAGA
>Ga0265780_10010652_pt1 | contig 10939 bp, 16 predicted proteins | sample P1T30metagenome_FD_192432 | JGI IMG/M metagenome (GOLD analysis project Ga0265780, IMG submission 192432) | Plant litter microbial communities from East Loma Ridge, Irvine, California - P1 T30 | ecosystem: Environmental > Terrestrial > Plant litter > Unclassified | place: USA: California... | reverse complement strand
GTATCACTGCCCCGAATGCGCGCTCGACTTCGAGGACAAGCACGCCACCGGCGCTGGCGGGCTCGCACCGGCAGAGTGCCCGCAGTGCGGCGAAGAAGACCGTGTCACGTTGGTCCGCGCCGCACAGCAGGCGCGCGCGTTGGACATCGAGAAGCCGCTCGGTACCGTGGTCGGCTCGACGAAAGCTGCTCTGGTCACTGCGTTCCTCAACGAGCATGCCAATGCGAGCAGCCAGCGCGTGATGCCGGCCGACGCGCCGCTACGCACGATCTGCGCCCAGGTCAAAGGCGGGCACTTCAGCATGGTCTCGGCTGCGCTGGTTGGCGTCGGCGGCCGGGCTGGCGACAGCCGCCCGCGTGGCGCCGACGAGCCGGCGGCCACGATCACGGCCAAGGGCGATACCGCGGTCGCAACCGCGTTCCTCGCCAAGCACTACACCGGCGTGGTCGGATCGGAGATGGAGGAGCCGATCGGCACCGTCACCAGCACGGATCACCACAGCCTCGTCACCGCGCACCTGACCAAGTTCCGCACCGGCTCGACCGGCAGCGACCTGGCCGAGCCGGTGCCGACCATCACGGCCGGCCCGAAAGCGAACCCGGCCGGCGCGCCGCACGCGCTGGGCATCGTCACTGCGCACATCCAGCGCGACATGGGCAAGAGCATCGGTCACGCCGCCGACGCGCCGCTCGGCACCGTCACGGCCGGTGGCGGAGGCAAGTCCGCGCTCGTGGCCAGCAGCCTGGTGAAGCTGCGCGGCACGAGCACCGCGGCTGGCGCCGACGAGCCGCTGCACACCATTAGCGCTGGCGGCCAGCATCATGCCGAGGTGCGCGCGTTCCTGCTTGCCTACTACGGCACCGATCAGGATCAGGCGCCCGACTCGCCGCTCGCGACTGTCACCAGCCGCGATCGCTTCGGTCTGGTCACGATTCACGGCCAGGACTACGAGATCGTCGACATCGGGCTGCGCATGCTGGCGCCGCACGAGCTGTACCGCGCTCAGGGCTTCCCGGCCGGCTACGTCATCGACGAAATCCCAGATCCCGAGCTGCTGTTCGCCGGCGGCGAGCAGGTCGACGGCGACCCGCTGTCGCTCCCGCGCATTCCGCTGACCAAGTCCGCGCAGGTGCGCATGTGCGGCAATAGCGTCTGCCCCCCTCTGTCGGAGGCGCTCATCCGCGCGAACTTTGCGCACGAGCGGCAGATTGTTGGGAGGGCTGCATGAACCAGATCGATATCTTCGGCGCCGGCGCGCGCCGCATGCAGATGACGGAATCGATCGAGCTGACGATCCAATCGCTGCAGGCCTATGGGGCGGATCACGAGCACTGGGGCGTGGCCTGGTCGGGCGGGAAGGACTCGTCGGCCACGCTGACCCTGCTGATCTACCTGCTTGACACTGGCAAGATCCGGCGGCCGAGGACGCTCACCGTGTTCTATGCCGACACGCGTCAGGAGCTGCTGCCGCTCGCAGCGTCCGCGCGCCAGATTATGGACGAGTTGGAGGATCGCGGCATCCAGGTCGACGTCGTGATGGCCCCGCTCGACGACCGCTTCATGGTCTACATCCTCGGCCGCGGCGTTCCGCCGCCGAACAACAACACGCTGCGCTGGTGCACCGGCCAGATCAAGATTGAGCCGATGGAAGAGGCGCTTCGTCGCCACGTCGAATCGCTCGACGGGCAGATCTTGATGATCACCGGCGTGCGCCAGGGCGAGAGTGCTATCCGCGATCGCCGCATCGAAATGAGCTGCGGGAAGGATGGCGCCGAGTGCGGGCAGGGCTGGTATCAGCAAGTGCTGCCGAACGCCAAGGGGCTGCGCGGGCGCCTGGCCACCCTGGCTCCGCTGCTGCACTGGCGCGTGTGCCACGTGTGGGAGTGGCTGAAGCATTGGGCTCCGACCGTCGAATTCGGCGACTGGAGCACAGCAACGATCGCGGATGCCTACGGCGGCGACGAGGCGGAGGAGATTAACGCTCGAACAGGCTGCGTGGGTTGCCCGCTGGCTCAGGACGACACGGCACTGAACACGGTACTGCTCAACCCTCATTGGGCCTACTTGGCGCCGATGAAGGGTATCAGGGAGCTGTGGCGCGAACTGCGCCTGCCGCAGCACCGCCTGCGCAAGGCCGGCATCGAGCGACTGAAGAACGGCAGCATCGGCAAGAATCCGCAGCGCATGGGGCCGCTCACGTTCGAGGCGCGCCTGATGGGCCTGGAGCGCTTGCTAGCTATCCAGGCGGAAGTGAACGCCGCGGCCACTACTCTGGGCCGGCCGCTGGTCGACATGATCAATGCCGAGGAGGAGGCACGCATTCGCGAGCTGATCGCCCTTGAGACCTGGCCCCGCGGCTGGGACGGCGACGAGCCGATCGCCACCACGATCATGGACACGATCTACCAGAACGGCGCCGTGCAGCCGCGACTCTTTTCGGAGAGTGAGCTATGACCTGCGTCCGTCACTCCAGGCTGCAGTGCGAAGACTGCGGTCGGCCCCGGGGTATGCCCAGGCGGGCTGCCACGGTATCTCAAATATTATTATCCGGAGGGCCAACGATGGCCAAGCCAACCACCCTACGCCGCGCGCTCCGCGGCACCGCAGCAGATGTCGCAGGCGCGTACCTGCATAAAAATGGCCCCCAGACGACTCGCACGGTATTCGCGATCGCCGGCTTCGCTCGCAAGCTGAGTGAAAGGCGCAGGTCGTTGCAAGCTGCGATCCGCAGCGGCTGGCTGCTCGAGAATGCCGCCGGCGACATTGACATCACCGACTTCGCCCGGGCCCATTACGACAAGCTGGCCGGCGAGAAGCCGGTCGAGCCGGTAGGCCAGATTGCTGCAGTGCGCACAGTGCCCGACGTCTTTGCCCGCCCGCCGCTGAGCAAGAAGTACATCCCAAACCCGCGCGGCACCCGCCAGGACATCCCGGCGTGGTCGGTGCGCACCGGTACGACCTTTCATACGAAGGCATAGCCATGATGCCGCACCAGCTAGTTTTTCAGTTGCGCAATCTCGACCTGGATGCTTCTTGTGATTTGCTCGATCTCCAGAATGTTCCCGCAGAGAGCAAGGTGAGCCCTGTCCAGCATGTTGAAGAATTCAATGTACGCTGCGGCATCCATCTGTCGATGGACGCCCAGAGCTATGTCAATTCGCTCAATCACTTGACGAACGACCGACCGCATCAGCATCAGCTCGTCAATCAAGCGGGAGGAGAGGAGCTCGTGCAGTTGAATAGCCTCCAGATCAGCACGCATTTCGAGCAGAAAGTTTCGGTCGAAGGGCCTTGTGCCATCGGCGATGTCCATAAAGGTCGAGCGATCCCAGTTGAACTCTCGTATGACCAGCATCAGCAGTCGTCCGACCCGGGCCGCAATCGAATTCGAAGCCTTGGCCATCCTGAATGCCTGATGAGCATGGTCGATGTGCTGCAGTCTTCGAGCATCTTGATATTGCTGTTTAGCCTGAGCGCTCGCTATCCACCCAGAGGCCATGATCGCAACGAAGGCGCCGACCGCCTGCGCCCAACCGGACCACTCAGATTTGTTCAGGTCGAAGCGCGTGCCAATCGAGATGAGAAGCGCAGCCATCACCAGGACGAACGCCCAAAACCGGATGGCTCGGATCTTGAAGAAAAGCTTAACTATTGTCATATTGGAATCTTAGCATGATGCGGCGCTCACCCCTCAAGCAGGGCAAGTCGCTCGAGCGCAAGACGTCGATGGCGCGCGGTAACGGCTTCAAGACTCCCGCCGCCGGCGCTGGCCTGTTGCGCGTCGCCGCGGTCCAGGCGAAAGCCCGGGCCCGTAAGCCGATCGCATCGCGGGGCATGAAGGGACGCCCACCGACCGCCGACGAAGCGCGGTTCATGAGCGCGATCGCCGCCCTGGGCTGCATCGCCTGCCGGAAGGACGGCTGGCACAACCCGGACGTGAGCGTGCACCACATCGACGGCCGTACGAAGCCGGGTGCGCATCTGTTGGTCCTGCCGCTGTGTGCGGGCCACCACCAGGACGGCGCCGGCCCGAACCCAACCCTGATCGCGGTCCACCCGTACAAGGCGCGCTTCGAGGAGCGCTACGGCGCCCAGCTCGCGCTGCTGGCCGAGTGCATTGCGATGCTCAATCTCGAATCGCAGGAGGCAGCATGAAGAAGCCACGCACCAAGAAGTACCGCCCGAAGTACGTCGCCAGCAACGTCCTGACCACAGTCTTCGGTGGAATGAGCGGCGACCACATCGAGCACCTGCGCCTGATCCAGATCCGCAGCCACAAGGCGCTTGCCGATATGGCCAAGGGCGCCGGCACGCGTGAGGGCTGGGATCTGCTCGTGGGCGCGATCAACATGGCGAACGTGATGTGTGAGCAGGGTATCGGCGACGAGTTCCGCCGGATCACGATCGCAGCGCGAGATGCGCTGCTGGAGGTAGGCAAGCGCATCGTCAAGCTCGACCGCGTGCTCATGAAAGGCGACGAGCTCAATGCGATTCGCGAAGCGCTGGGATGCCATGACGCGCAGCTGGAGAACGTGCGCGCCATCGACGTCGAGCGGGCTTGCCGGGAGGTTGATCGCCGCGTCCGTTATCACATCAATTCGACCAGCGTCGTGCGCGAGCTGGCCAGGGATGCCGCTTGACGCGGCGCCAATGACAGAAAGGAAACGACATGGCAAGCATGCTGACACTTCAAACCGCCGCAGGCGCAGACGTGACAATGTCGAGCCGCGAGATCGCTGACCTGGTCGAGAAGCGGCACGACAATGTGCTGCGCACGATCGAAAGCCTGCTGGCGCGCGGCACGATCGCACTCCCTCAACTTGAGGAAGTGCCGAACGACGGCCCCGGCCCGAAGATGATGCGTCAATACCGAGTGGGCAAGCGCGACTCGTATGTGATCGTGGCCCAGCTGTCGCCCGAGTTCACTGCGCGCCTGGTCGACCGCTGGCAGGAGCTGGAGGCCGCCGCGCCGGCGCCGGCCGTCCCGCAGTCGTTCTCCGCGGCACTCCGCCTGGCCGCAGAGCAGCAGGACGTAATCGAGGCCCAGGCCGCCCAGCTCGCCGCGGCGGCGCCGGCCGTCGAGTTCGTCGAACGCTACGCCGACTCGACCGGCACGAAGGGGTTCCGCCAGGTGGCCAAGCTGCTAGGAGCGAAGGAGAACCTGTTCCGCGAGTTCTTGATCGATCAGAAGATCCTGTACCGGCTCGGCACCGAACTGACGCCGCACGCCCAGCACATCGACGCCGGTCGGTTCTGCGTGAAGGCCGGCACCGCGGTTACCGGGCACGCGTTCAACTCGGCCCGCTTCACGCCGAAGGGCGTGACCTGGGTGGCCGGGGAGTGGGCCAAGCACCAGGTGGCGCGCCGCCAGCAGGAGACTGCCCATGCGTGACTACTCCCCGCTGCGCGGTCTGGCCGCCGCCGGCTCGACTGTGCACCTGAGGTCGACCACCATTGTGGAGCTGCTCGACGAGCTCGACCGCCTGCGTGCCGCCGGCGCTAAGCCTGCCAAGGTGAAGCGTAACGACTACCCGGCCGACTTCGAAGCCGTCTGGGAGGTCTACCCTCAGCGACCGGGCGACAGCAAGAAGGCTGCGCACAAGGCCTGGGCCGCGCGGCTGGCGGCCGGCGCGCTGGTATCGGAGCTGCTCGCCGGCGCCCAGGCATATGCTGCCTACGTGAAGGCGCTGAAGATCGAGCCGGTGTTCGTCAAGCAATCGGCCACGTTCTTTGGGCCCAGCGAGTTCTACCTCGCCGACTGGACGGCACCCGAGATCCAGAAGAAGCCGGCCGGCGGCAACTGGTGGGCAACCGACGCCACCATCCTGGCTAAGGGTGCTGAGCTGGGCCTGTCGCCGCGGTCAGGCGAATACATGGGGCAGTTCAAGGCCCGGATCGAGCTGGCCCTAGATCCTGGACTGGCGCCGCCGACTGCAGCTGCGCCCATCCGTCCGGTCGCCACGCCGCCGGCGCAGACCCAGCCCGAGCAGCGCGCGCGCAAGCCCGAGGGGATCGGCGCCTTGAAGGACCTGGTGCGCCGTGACCCGCCGTCGGCGAGGGCAGCTTGAGCGAGAAGCCTTGCGCCCTGTGCGGACACTTCAAGATGAAGGAATTCCCCGAGCACGCCAAGGTCGGGGTGGGGCGCTGCGAGGGTGGCGCGCGCCGGGTCGACGTGATCAAGCCCTTCCTGCCATGGAACCGGCCGGCGTGCGAGCGATACGCGCTGCCGGCCAACCTCGATGACCGCAAGGCCTGGGTCGAGAAGCGTGCCCAGGCTGACCAAAACAAGAATGCAGCACAACCCAAGACGAAAGGATGAAATGAGCTATTCGTACGAGGTCGACCAATGAGCAACCAGCGCGCGCTCCAGGCGCTGGGCCGGCTCAAGACCGGCACGATGAACAAGACCGAGGCAGCTTACGCGGCCATGCTGGACGCCCGGCGCCACGCCGGGGAGGTGGCCTGGTTCAAGTTCGAGGGGATCAAGCTGCGGCTCGCCGACAACACCTTCTACACCCCGGACTTCGCCGTGATGCTGGCAGATGGCGCGCTTGAGATGCATGAGGTGAAAGGATTCTGGCAGGACGACGCCCGAGTAAAGATCAAGATCGCTGCCGACTTGTATCCAATGCGTTTTGTGGCGATTCGCGTACAGTCAAAAAAAGAAGGCGGAGGGTGGGCGCCTGAAGAATTCTAGTTGTTTCAATTATTGAATCACTGTCCTCTGATAGCGATAGATTGCTAATTTGGGCACTCCGATAGACGTAAGTATATACGATATAACGGTTAGCTCTAGGCACTGCGCTACCATCGATAATTCCTCGAGTGAGAGACTATTTAGCCAAATCTTCTCTCTGCCAATGTGGGCTAGCTCTCCACGGAGTGCCCAGATCGCGTCACCCATTTTTTCAACATCGCTGACGTCGAAGATCGCGATGAGTCTCCCGATCAATAATTGATCTGCGTACCGCATAAAAGGAAGAACATATTTTTGTACTTTGTTGCCTTCCAGCTGTTTGTTAATTTCCTCCAACTGAGTCGCATAAAGTATTATTTCTGCCTGAACTGAGTGTAGGTCGGCGTAGCCAGTCTGCCCTTGAATGCTAGATATCGTTGTCTTATACGTCTCGTATGATGATAGCCAGCGTTCGAGTACAGTAGAAAGATTTAGATCAGATGATCTTATCGGTAAGATCGCTCTTTCATTGGCTTGCTTGCAAAGCGCCAGCGTTTGATTGTTCTTCAGCATATAAGAAAACAGTCTAAGCTCGCGTCTTGGATTAAATTCTGGAGGTGTGAATGCTATGTCAAGGGCAACCATCGGATTATATGCCAGCAATGCAAATAAATCCGATATCGCTGTTACCTTTCTGTATGCTTCATCTAAAGATAAATGATTTTGAAAAGTCAGAGATATTCTGTAGGAAATACTTTTCTTTATCAGGAATGTTGAATCCGGAAACTCTTCTGACAACTCTCTGAACTTTTCAGACAATGCTACCTCAGCCGCCGGGTCATTAGTGTGAAAGTGATTTGCCATGTCAGGGTGAGTAGATGAAAAATCGCCGATGTTTCTAATCTCGACTGAGCCGAAGTCTGTTGCTACAGAACAGATTGGCTCTCTCGAAAACTTGATCGCATCTTCGCGGCCTCGGGCGTCAAAAAAATCCTGCATGCCAGAGACGGTGAAGCTCATTTTTTCGACCCTAGGGTTTGCACCGACGAAGTCGCCGAGGATCGCGAACGGTAAGCCGAGTTTCCCTCTACTAGAGACGAAACCGTAATGCATCCTTCGCCGCGGCGAAAGTAAGGGTAGATGCCCGATCAAAGTGCACTTCTCTCCGGTCATTAGCAGCCCAGTCAAGTAATCGCCCTTGACCTGAGGGGTCCCCTCATAGAAATAGTCAAGAGTCAGTCCGTCTGTAAACGAAAACCGCAGCTCCCCACTGAAACGGTCTGAATGGTTGCCAACTGGGGAGAATGTTCCAGTCCATACTTGCTCTGCAAAATAATCAGTCATAGAAGTCATCGGGTGAGGTTTTGATAACGATATTATCATTCTGACGCTTATAGTGCTTTGCAAGCGCAAATTGCAATTTGGAAAATCTCGGACACAACTCATCCTTTCATTACTGCTGGTAATCTCTTGGAAATTCCACGGAGAAACCAATGTTCGCCGAACGCTACCTCAACGCACTGAGCACTTCCAACCTCCAGGACGACGATCAGCACCATCAGACGGAGCCGCTCGTCGCCGCGGCGCTGGCCGATCTCTCGGGCGGCTCGGGCGAGCTGTTCGGCTCGATGCTGTTGCGCGCGCACATCGCTGGCGTGCCGCGCCAGCCCGTGGAGAGCGCCGCGCGTGAGCTGGCGATCTTGCTGCGCGTCTGGACCGGTGAGGTAGCGCGCAAGGGCTTCGACCGCAAATGGATGAACATCAAGGCCGAGTGGGACATCAAGGCGGCCTATGCCATGTACGCCAAGGTCGCGCGCGTCAGTCTGGCGCACTGGCTGGGCGGCGAGTGCGAGTGCTGCCACGGCACAAAGGTGGTTGCCGGCCGCGCGTGCACGCACTGCGACGGCACTGGCCGTGAGCCGATCCAGGGTGGCGCGATCGAGCGTGAGAAGGTGCTCGATATGGTCAGTGAGTTGGAAGGGTTGTTGCAGGCGCATAGCGCGAGGGCTGGCGCAAGATTGAGAAGGGTGGCGTAGGGGCATAAAAGGACAGATAGCTATTGCCACCCAGCTGTAAACATGTGATATTTACATAGAGACACGTTATTCGAAGATTAAAGGGCGGCCGGCAGGTAGCGATACTGCGAAATTTGTCCATAAGGGTATATTGTGAACTCATGTAAACTAAGTTGGGGAATTGCACTCGCTCTGTTTGCCACTCACGCCGCAATCGCTGCGCCCGACACGGCGCCCCCAGATCCAAATTTTCACCAAATCTACGGCGTGGCGAGTTGGCTTGATGTCGTGCCTGAGAAAGCCGCTGAGTACAAAACTTACCGACTGATCATCCTTGGAGACACGAAATATACTCCCGATGAAAAGTCCGCGATGATCGCTAAGAAGTACGCAGAAATCAGGGAAGCTGTGCGGGCGATCAGGATCGCCTCCTATCAAGAAGTGACCGAACTAATCGGGGTAAGTAATAGCGCAACAAAGGGCGGGAGCGGAGGAAGCCCCGTCAAAGTTGACGCAAAGTGTGCAGGGGCAGGAAAGCCCAATATGTACACCACGGCTGATTGGGTGCGTGGCGCTTACCGCAGCGGTAGCGCTAATCCGGACGCTAAAATTTTTGAGGATGGTAGAAACAGAGTTGATCCAAAAGGTATTGTGATCGAGAACGGCGATCGTGTATGTGCAATTGCTCTTAAGCAGTCTGGCGCCGGGAGAAAGTACTCCTACAGCGAGGGGAAATTTCGCATCCGGCCAGCCGAGATAACCAAGATGGTAGCTGGTGAACTGCCAGCCATAATGTACGCGATCTCGAACACGCCAATCTGATTGGTATCGCTCCCAGTAGCCGGTCGACCGGCAGTTGCAGTGTTCTCTGGCGCATGTACGCGGTTGGCGTTGCGGAGCAAGTATTATATCGTCTCACCATATTGCGTTGCCTGCGTAGCTGGCGTAAACTACAGTCTTCAAATATCCCTCGATCCACGTAATGCGCGCTTCGGCGCCAACGTCACCCGAGGCAGTCGAGCAGTCCGGCCAGCAGTAAAGCCGGCGCTCGCCTAGAAAAAGGCTCACCATCCCGGTGGGCCTTTTTCGTTTGCGGCCCACTTATCAGATAGATCTGGGGCTCGCCGCCTGGCCCACGCACGGGCCAACCGATCATTGCGGGCATAGCGCAGTTGGTAGAGCATTTGCCTTGTAAGCAAGAGGTCGCAGGTTCGAATCCTGCTGCCCGCTCCAGTGTCTCCAGCCCCGGTAATCCGGGGACTTCGCCGCCCCTCGCAGCAATGCGCCGGGCGGCTTTTCTTTTCCCGAGGTGCCGCATGTTCGGTTTGTTCAAGTCGGTCGCTGACCTTGCTGCTGATGTGGCGACTGTTGTCGTCGCGCCGGTCGCGGTAGTCGTCGATTTCGCAGGTGCTGCTGCCAAGCCTGTTGCCGAGGTCGCTCAGGATATGGTCAACGAGGTCAAGAACTTGAGGGATCAGTGATGAGCGTCGAGGACGAACTGGCCTGGCTGCGCTACACCGTGCAGCGTCAGCGCGAGCAGGTTGCGGACCGCGTGCGAGGTAATGCATGAACGATACCGCCCGCATCTACCGCACCGAGATACTGCGCGGCGTCCTGGGTGGCAACCCGCCGCCGGCCAAGGCGCATGACCTGACCCGGCTGAACCAGATCGCGTTGCACCTCGCCGAGTGCGAGGAGGCACAGACGATCCTGCGTGCCAAAGGTCACGGCCGCGCCGGCATGTCGTTTGTCGAGATCGCGCGCAGCGTGCCCGAGAACGTCAAGCAGATCCTGCGCGACATCTTCAGGACGAAGCCGGCACGGGTTGCTCCCGACATCTCCGAGGCGCACGAACCATGGAAGGCCAGCTGATGGCGACCGTCTACCTCACGCTCAAGCCGCGCTTTGCCTGGTGGTTCAAGCCTGCACTCGCCGCCGTGTTCCTTCTGGGGCGCGTGTTCCCAAACCAGGTCGATCACATGATCGATGTGATCGTGGATCGAGGCGTGGTCATGGAGCCAGCGTGAAGCTGCAGCAGCTGCGAACCAGTCTGGCGCCAGCGACGAGTCGCGTGAACATGCTGCCCACCCAGCGGCCCGACACTGTCGAGCGCAAGCGTGGGTCCGCCGGCGTGCGGGATCGGGAGCGCATCCGCGCGCGTGACTGCGGACTGTGCCAAGAGTGCAGGCGCCACGGCAAGACAACCCTCGGCGGCCCCATCGACCACATCTTCCCGCTGTGGAAGGGT
>Ga0265780_10010651_pt1 | contig 10939 bp, 8 predicted proteins | sample P1T30metagenome_FD_192432 | JGI IMG/M metagenome (GOLD analysis project Ga0265780, IMG submission 192432) | Plant litter microbial communities from East Loma Ridge, Irvine, California - P1 T30 | ecosystem: Environmental > Terrestrial > Plant litter > Unclassified | place: USA: California... | reverse complement strand
CCTGCGGCAGGATCTGCTTCATGCAGTTCTGGTGGCCCAGCGGGCATTCGCGCTGCTGGCACGGCGAGCATTCGATGTGCAGCCACAGGATCTGCGCCAGTTGCGACAGCGGCGGCGTGTGGCGCGGGTCGGTGGGGCCGTAGATCGCCACCACCGGCCGACCCAGCGCCGCGCCGATGTGCATCAGGCCCGAGTCGTTGGTCACCACGGCGGCGGCGCGCGAGATCAGCGCGATGGCTTCGGCCAGCGAAGTCGAGCCGGCCAGGTTGTGCGCCTGCGGCGCAATGGCGGTGATCTCGTCGCATACGGCGCGGTCTTTCGGTGAGCCGAGCAGCAGGATCTGCACATCGGGCCGATGGGCCAGGATCGTCTGCGCCAGTTCGGCGAAGTACGCGGACGGCCAGCGCTTGGCCGGGCCGAATTCAGCGCCCGGGGCAAACACCACGTGCGCGCCGCCCGGCAGTTGCAGGCGCGCGAGCGCGGCCTGCGCATCTGCGGGCGCCACGGTCATCACGGGTTCGGGCAGGCGCTCGGGCCGCGCCAGAGTGCGCACCGGCGCATCGGCCAGCGCCTGATAGAACTGGGCCATCGGGCGCGGCGCGGTCTTGTCGTCGTGGTGCATGACATTGACGAGCCCATAGCGCATCTCGCCCTTGTAACCCACGCGCCGCGGGATGCCGGCCAGCCACGGGATCAGCGCGAACTTGAGCGTGTTGGGCAGCACGTACGAATCGGCGTAGCCGCGCGCCTTGAGGATGTTCGCGAACGCGCGGCGCTCTTTCCATTGCAGCGCCCCATGCTTGAACGGCGACTCGAGCACCGTGTCGACTTCGCGCATCGCGCGCCAGACCGGGGCCACCCAGGTGGGCGCCACCACGTCGATCGGCCGATCCGGATGAAGCTCCCTGAGCCGGCGCAGCAAGGGCTGGGCCATGACGGCGTCGCCGATCCAGTTCGGGGAAATGACAAGGGTGCGCTGCATGGTGTTCATCAGGTTGGGCAAGGGGGTTGGCAAGTGCACAGGGCGCGATTATATCAATCGTGCGCGATGTGGCGCGCGGCCTGGCCCGATGGACAAATTGACCACCCGTGCGCCGTGGCGCGCTGCCAGGACTATAATTTTCATATGCACAGGCTTCGTACAACCCGCGCGCTGTATGGCTGGACCGTCCTCATGGCGTTCCTGTTCGGCCTGTTCACGCCCGTGCTGTCGCATGCCATGACGCTGGCCACGGAGCAGCCAGCCAATGCCTGGCTGACCGAGATCTGCAGCGCCAGCGGCACCCGCCACGTGATGGTGATCGACGCAGTGGACCAGACCACGGCGCCCCCGGTGCCCGACATGTCGCACTGTGACCTGTGCTGTTCGCACCTGCAAACGGCCATCGCCCCGCCGCCGTACGCCGGCGTGCCCCTGGTGGCAAGCGCCGAGCGCGATCCCTACCCGCGGCTTTTCTATCACGCGCCACGGCCGCAATTTGCCTGGACGCCTGCGCAGTCGCGCGGGCCGCCCTCCATCCTTTCCTGATCCGTACCCACTCTTGATTCCGGCGGCGCCTTCCCACGCATCGCCGGCGGACCATGCGTGACGCGACTTTGCGGTCCGTCGCGCGCACAGGAAACGCAATGACCCCATGTCTTCACGCCAGGCCGCGCACGATCGCGCTCGCCCTGGGTTGTACCTTGGCCTGGCCGGCTTACGCCCAGACCATCCCCACCGTTGAAATCACCGCCGACGCGCCGCGCGCCGGCAGCCTGCTCAACCTCGACACGCCGCTCGATACCGCCAGCCGGCTGGGCTTGAGCGCGCGCGAGACACCCGCCACCGTCACCATCATCGACCGCGGACTGATCGACGTGCGCGGCGCGCAAGACACGCAGGAAATCCTGCGCGCCATCCCCGGCGTGACCGCCCACAATGCGCCGGGCAGCATCGGCGTGAGCTACCGCGGCTTCGGCAGCGGCTCGATCAGCCAGCTGTTCAACGGCATCAACGTGCAGTACGCGATCGCCGCGCGTCCCGTCGACAGCTGGATCATCGACCGGGTGGAAGCCATCGGCGGGCCGTCGAGCTTTCTGTTCGGCTCGGGCGCCGTCGGCGGCTCGATCAACTACATCACCAAACTGGCCGAGGCGCGTGCATTTTCAGAAGCCCAGGTGCGGCTGGGCGCCCATCGATTAAAAGAAGCGTCAGTCGGCCTGAATCGCCGGTTGAACGATGGCCAGTACGTCCGCATCGACATCAACCACCGCGACAGCGGCAGCCCGATCGATGGCGTGGACAGCCGCTCGACCCAGCTGGCCGCATCGCTGCTGTCGCAATTCGGGCGCGGGGTGACGCACACGCTGGCCTATGAATTCCAGCAGGAAGACGTGGACCGGCCGTACTGGGGCACGCCGCTCGCGAACCCCATCGGCGGCGAGGCGCGCATTCTCGACGCCACGCGCTTCAAGAATTACAACAGCGCGGACGGCGTGTACGACCAGCGCGTGAACTGGCTGCGCTCGATCGCCAGGTGGCAGGCGACCGACGCGCTGCAGTTCACGAACACCCTCTACCTCTATGACGCGCTGCGCGACTACCGCAATGTCGAGACCTACCGCTTCAACCCGTCCAATACCGCCGTTACGCGCTCGGCTGCCCTCCTCCAGCGCCACGATCAGCGCATGGTGGGCAATCGCCTCGACGGCGTGGTTCGCAGCCGCATCGGCGCGCGCCGCAGCGACTGGGCCTTTGGCCTGGACCTGAGCGTCAACAAGCAGACGCGCTATCCGAACAGCCTGGCCGCCACGGTCAGCACCGTCGATCCATACGATTTTGTCACCGAGCGCTTCTTCGACGTGCCGGGCATGACGCCGGGCTTCCGGCCGGACCGCGACAACAAGGTCACGACCACCGCCCTGTATCTCGAGAACCGCACGGCGCTGGTCCCGAATCTGAACCTGGTCACGGCGTTGCGACACGAGCGCATCGAACTCGATCTGACCAACCGGCGTGAAGTCACCAGCGCCAGCCCGGCCAGCTTCGCGCGCAGCTACGCGCCGACCACGGGCCGCCTCGGCCTGGTGTGGGATGTCACGCCCGACATGAACCTGTATGCACAGTACGCGACGGCGGCCGATCCGCCATCCGGCGTGCTGTCGACCGCCTCGTTCGCGGACGTGCGCAACAATAGCGAGCTGACCACCGGCCGCCAGTTCGAGGTGGGCAGCAAGCTTGGCTTCTGGCGCGGCAAGGGCACGGCGACGCTGGCCGCGTACCACATCGCGCGCAAGAACATCGCGACGCAAGACCCGGACAACAGCGCCTTGACCCTGCTCGTGGGCGAGCAGACATCGCGAGGCGTCGAGCTGGCCGTCGGCCTGCAGCCCACGCGCCGCCTGAGCCTGCAGGGCAACGTCACCTACGTGGATGCCGAATACCAGAACTACCGCCAGGGCAACGTGTCGCTGGCCGGGAAGACGCCGGTCAATACACCGTCAACCGTGGCCAACCTGTGGCTGTCGTATGCCGTCACCCCGGCGCTGCAGACGCACATCGGCGTGCGCCGTGTGGGCAAGGTGTACGCGGATGCGGCCAACACGCTGTACTGGCCGGCCTACACGTTCGTCGACCTGGGCCTGAGTTACCAGGTCAACCGCGCTGTGGCGCTGGTCGGGCGCTTGCGCAATGCCACCGACCGGGTGTACGCCGCCAATGTGAACAGCGCGATGGCGTACCTGGGCGCGGCGCGCACGGCGGACGTGTCGCTGCGCGTGGCGTTCTGAAGGAGGGTCAGCATGAAAGCCCACGTCAAACGCTGGCTGTTCCTGACCCACCGCTGGCTTGGCATCGGCGGCTGCCTGCTGTTTGCGATGTGGTTCGCGTCGGGCATCGTGATGATGTATGTCGGGTATCCGAAGCTGACCGATGCCGAGCGGCGCGCGCACTTGCCGGCGCTGTCGCACGAGGCGCCTTATCTCGCGCCGGCCGTGGCGCTGGCCATGGCCGGCGTCGATGAACCGCCCGACGCATTGCGCCTGGCCGCATCCAGCGGCGGTAGCGCCGTGTACGTGACCAACGCAAACGGCGACGCCATCGTCATCGACGCCATGAGCGGCGCGCGCCTGCAGTCGGTGACCGCAGCCCACGCGCTGGCCAGCGCCGCCGCCTATGCCGGGCCGGGCGTGGATGTTCACTACCAGGACGCGATCGACGAAGACGCCTTCACCCACTCGCGCGGTCTCGACGCGCACCGCCCGCTGCACCGGGTCGAGGTGGATGACGCCGAGCGCACGCTGCTCTACATCTCGGGCCGCAGCGGCGAAGTCGTGCGCGACGCGACGCGCAGCGAACAGTTGTGGAATTACGCCGGCGCCTGGATTCACTGGCTGTATCCGTTTCGCGGCAATGTGTTCCAACCCTACTGGACCAATATCGTCAACTACCTGGCTATCGCCGGCATCGTCGCCGCGCTCTCGGGCACCGTGGCCGGCATCCTGCGCTGGCGCTTTCGCGCGCCGTATCGCAGCGGTGCGCGCACGCCGTATCCCGGCGCGATGATGCGCTGGCACCACGTGACGGGCTTGCTGTTCGCGCTGGTGACGATCGCCTGGATCTTCAGCGGCCTGATGTCGATGAATCCATGGCGCATCTTTGACACCGGCGCGCCGACGCTGCGCATGGAAGCGCTGCAGGGCGGGCCGTTGACGATCACGAGCGACGACGCCGCGCCGCACGCCCTGCTGGCGGCAAGTGCAGGCGCCGTACGCGAGCTGCGCTGGGTGCGGGTGCTGGGCCGGAACCGCGTGCTGGCACAAGGCGCAAGTGGCGCGCCGCAGGTACTGGACAGCCGCAGTGCGCACCCGGTGGCACTCGATGCAGCGGCGCTGCAGAATGCCGCGACGCGCCTGGTCGATGCGCCCATTGCAAGGATCGACACGCTGACCGACTACGACCTGTATTACTACGCACGCGACGCACACACGATGATGGGCGGCACCGACAAGCCGTTACCGATACTGCGCGTCGTATTCGACGACCCGCACGCGACCTGGGTCCATCTCGATCCGCGCACGGGCGCGGTGCTCGGTCACATCGACAGCGGCAAGCGCGCCAGCCGCTGGCTGTTCGCGATGCTGCACTCGTGGGATTGGCTGCCGCTGCTCGAGCGGCGCCCGCTGTGGGACATCGTGCTGATCGTGCTCAGCCTCGGTGGTCTGCTGCTCAGCGTGACGGGCGTGGTGATCGGGTGGCGCCGGCTCGGCAAGCAGCTGCGCACGCCCCGAATCAACCCGCCGCGTGACGCCGCGCCGGTGGCGCATCCGGCGCCGGCAGCCGGTCGACGTGGTTGATCTTCACGAGGCGCACGAACGAGAGCAGGCGGATGACGAGCCAGCCGGAGTCGAACTCCCACCACTTCATCGACAGCTTGGCCGACGCCGGATTGGCATGGTGGTTGTTGTGCAGTTCGGCGCCGCCGAAGAGGATCCCGATCGGGAAGAAGTTGCGCGATTCTTCCTTCGTCTGGAAATTACGGTAGCCCACCACGTGGAAGATCCCGTTGATGAAGCCCGAGGCCCAGAACGGCAGGATCGACAACTGGAACAGCCAGATCACAAAGCCATCCGTCACGCCGAACACCGCCATCTCGAGCGCCAGGAACAGGAACAGGCCACGGAAGCGGTGCTTCGTGTACAGGTGCTGGTCCATCCAGTCTTCCTTGATGCCCACGCCATAGGCCTTGATCAGGTCAGCGTTGCGCGCGGCTTTGCGATACAGCAGCGTGCCCTTGGTCAGGATCGTCCACAGGCCATGGATGCGCGGGCTGTGCGGATCGTCGACGGTGTCGCACTTGGCGTGGTGCTTGCGGTGCACGGCCACCCAGGCCTTGGCGGTCACGCCGTAGGTCGTCAGCCAGATCCACATGCGAAACAGCTGGCACAGCATCGGGTGGAACGTGATCGCGCGGTGGCTGCGCGAACGGTGCAGATACAGTTCGCTGGCAAACACGGTCATGATGTACGACGCTGCCATGGTCAGTGCAACGCCGGTGGGGCTGAGCTGGATGAATCCTTCGAACACGTTGTTTCTCCTGTTGTACACGGTCTGTGGACGTAACGACGTCCTGACGATGCGACAAGAGTAACGTGCGACTACCGGTTTCTAATGGCTGAGCAGAGCGGTATTTATGGCCTTATTTACATAACAAAACCTTACGACTCAGCCCCGCGTCATCCGATCATCCCGAGCTGCCTGACCTGCTTTACCCACTGCGGATACTCGTTCATCAACAGGTCGTACAGCGCGGCGTCGGCGTGCTCGTCAGGCGAGGCCACCGAGAAGAAGTCGGCGTTGTCGACCAGGCGGCCATCGAGCTCGTCGAGCTTTTCCAGGAACGGGAAATCCGACTCGGCGAAGTTGGCCAGCGCCTTGGCTTTCGACTTGCGGCCCTTGCCGATGCCCATGAACTGCCAGAAGATCGGCTCGCGGCTGGCCCAGCGCAGCTGGCGCTCGGTCAGCGGCTTGTCCGACGTCGAGCCATCGGTGACGAACATGACGTACACCGGCACGTCGGCCCTGGCGGCGGCCTTGCGTTCGCCGCCACGCGCGTCCGGGAAGTAGTGACGTCTTACCGCTTCGATCGCGGCGCCGTAGCGGGTGTCGCCTTCGAGCGGATGGCGCTTGATGATGCCCTTGATGTAGTTCGACCAGTTCGACAAGCCCATCGGCTCGCCCTGGTGCACGTTACGGCCGAACAGGAACACGTCGATCTCGCCGTCGTCGTCGAAGCGGCAGCCCAGCGCCAGGATGCGCTCGGCGAACTGCTGCACCAGGCCCTTGCTATACAAGGCGCTCATCGAGCCGGAGATGTCGAGCACCAGGCACACCTTGGCCCGGTGCTGCGCCAGCCCCGCTTTTTCCAGCGACACGGCGGCCGACTTGACCAGGCTGACCAGCTGCGGCGCGGCCTGGGCCACGCGCTTTTCGAGGTCGATCGATATTGGGCGCGCGGCCGGCGCCGGTGCAGGTGCCGGCGCCGGCGCAGCCACGTCGTCGGCCACGGCGCCGCCGAAGTGGCGCACCACCGCGTCGAGCCCACCATTGAACCCCTGCCCCACCGCCATGAAGCGCCAGCCGCCATCCTTGCGATAGACGTCGCCCAGCATGACGGCGCGCTCGCCGGCGAAGTCACCGCCGCTGAAGGTAAAGCGCGCGAACTCGCCCTGCGGGCCAACCAGGCGCACATACCCCGACTGCAGTTGCGACATGATCGCCGCGCCATCGGTGCTGGCGACGATGCTCACGCGCTCGACCCAGGCCGGCAGCCGCGCGAGCTGGAAGTGAAAGCCCGCGGCATCCTGGCCAGCGGCGCCCAGCGCCACGCCGCCGCACGGTGTCGCCGGCTGGTTGAAGAACGTCATATAGCGTTCATCGGCCAGCTTGCCGGCGGCGTCGAGCGCGAAGCACGCGAAGTCGAGTTGCAGGCCCTGGGCCGACAGACCCGCCTGAATAACGCCGTCCGGCACCACCGTGGACAGGGGCAGGCGTTCGCCCCGCGAGAGCTGCTGCATGATCGTGTCCTTCTCGAGACCTCGGTTTAATGCTTCTCCGGATACGCCGCAAACTCGTCATCGATGCGCGTGACCAGGACCGTGGCGATACGCCGTTCCAGCACCTGCTCGACTTCCATGCGCAAGCCCTCGATCTCGATGCCGTCGCCCACCAGCGGCAAGGTGCCGAAGCGCTCGAGCATCAGGCCGGCCAGCGAGGTGTAGTCGTCGGTGTCGCCCACCAGCGCATCCACCTCGAGCACCTGCTCGAGGTAATGCAGGTCGGCCGTGCCGTCGACGCGCCAGCGGCCATTGCCCAGGTCTTGCACCACCGGCTGCTCGTCTTCGTCGGGGAATTCGCCGGCGATGGCTTCCAGGATGTCGATCGGTGTGACAAGGCCCTGCAAGGTGCCGTATTCGTCGGCGATGATGACCAGCTGGCCGTGCGAACGCTTCAGGCGGTCCATCACCTTGAGCACGCCGCTGGCGTCGGGCAGGATGATCGGCACGCGGATGTGGTTCGCGTCGATCGCGCCCGACAGCGTCAGGTCGGCGATCAGGTCCTTGGCGCGCGCGACGCCGATCACTTCATCGAGTTCGCCCCGGCAGACCGGGAAGAAGCCGTGCGGCGTGGCCAAGAGCTGGGCGCGGATGGTGTCGGCGTCGTCCTCGATATTGATCCACGAGATGTCCGAGCGGTTGGTCATGATCGAGCGCACCGAGCGCTGCGACAGGCTCAGTACCCCGCTGACCATATTGCGCTCTTCGAGCTCGAAGGTCGGCTCATCCTGCTTCTGCTGCTTTTGCGCCACCGTCACCGGCTCGTCGCTCGGCTCGATGCCGCGCGTGCTGCCCAACAGGCGCAGCACCGCGTCGGCCGTGCGGTCGCGCAGCGGGATGTGTGCTTCCTGCTTGACGAAGTTACGGCGCGCGAGCTGGTTGAGCAGCTCGATCACGACCGAGAAGCCGATCGCGGCGTACAGGTAGCCCTTCGGAATGTGGAAGCCCAGGCCTTCGGCGATCAGCGACAGGCCGATCATCAACAGGAAACTCAGGCACAGCACGACGACGGTCGGATGCGCGTTGACGAAGCGCGTGAGCGGCTTGGATGCAAACAGCATGACGCCCATCGAGATCACGACGGCGGCCATCATCACGCCCAGCTCGTCGACCATGCCGACGGCGGTGATCACGGCGTCGAGCGAGAACACGGCGTCGAGCACGATGATCTGCGCGACCACGGCGGCAAAGCTGGCGTAGGCGCGCTTGCCGGTGGCGACATGCGATTTGCCTTCGACACGCTCGTGCAGCTCCATCGTGGCCTTGGCCAGCAGGAAGAAGCCGCCCAACAGCAAAATGAGATCGCGCCCGGAGAACGTCAGCGGGCCGAGAGCAATCAGGGGTGCGGTGAGCTTGACCAGCCAGGCGATGACGGTGAGCAGGCCAAGACGCATGATCATGGCGAGCGACAGGCCGACAAGGCGGGCTTTGTCGCGCTGGTGCGGGGGGAGTTTGTCCGCCAGGATGGCGATGAAGATCAGATTGTCGATGCCGAGGACGATCTCGAGCACGACAAGAGTGAACAAGCCGACCCAGATATTCGGGTCAAGTAGCCATTCCATTAGGTGTGTTTGGTAGTGATTGGCAGGTCATTGTACGCGATCAGGTACGCAATCAACCAGATCGTGGGGGCGCCGTTGTATTGGCGCCGCCCTTCAGAATGCCTGCTCGCCCGCTGGCTTGGCCTTGCGCGCCGGCAGCAGCGGCTCAACCAGTTGCCCGGCCAGCGTAGGCGCGAGCGGCGTGTCAGTGCCCACTTCGGCCGGCCAGTGGCGCGGCAGGTAGTGGCTGCCGAACAGGCGGTCGAGAAACGGCAGCGTGGACGCGTAATTGCGGTTGATATGGTCGTGCCGGCTGTGATGCCAGTGGTGGAAGGCCGGCGTCGTCACCAGCCATTCGAACGGCCCGAAGCGCCAGCGCAGGTTGGCGTGGATGAAGAAACCCCACAGCGTGCCCAGCACGATCAGCGCGGCCGGCGCGGCGCTGCCGGTGGCGGTCGGCCCGGCCAGGCCGAGCAGATATAGCGGCACGATGCCGAACATGCGCGTGATGACCATGTCGACCGGGTGGCTGCGGGTATTGGCCAAAAAATGCATGCGTTCGGTGCTGTGGTGCAGCGCGTGGAAGCGCCACAGCCACGGCAGCTCATGACTAAGCCGGTGGCCCCAATAGAAGCCGGTTTCGGCGATGACAAAGGCGAGCACCATGCGCACCGCCAGCGGCAAGCCGGCGATGGCGGCCGTCAGCGCGTCCGGCACCAGGTGCACGGCCAGCGCGGCCAGTAGCGCCATCGGTGCGCTGAGCAGAACGATCGGCACCAGGCTGCTGAGGAAGTAATACGCGAGGTTGTGCCGCAACTCGCCGCTCGGGCCGTCGTGACGCACGCCGAACCAGCGCTCCAGTGGCACGAACAGGGCCGTGAGCAGGATCAGCCAGACGCACAGGCGCAGTGCGGTGTCGGCGAATTCGGCGGGGGAAAAGTTCATCTTGATGTACGAAAAATCCGGCAACGCCAGGCTTGCCTGTCGCTACCGGATCGGTGCCTGCAATAACGTGTTTACAGTTGAGCGTTGCGGCGACGACGCGCCATGAAGCCGATCAGGGCCAGGCCACCGAGCAGCATGGTCCAGGTTGCCGGCTCAGGCACTTGGGCGGCGTTCAGCGCAACGTTATCGAGCAGCATGAATGGTGGTGCGCCAGGTGCGGTGCCGCGGGCCAGGAACGACAGCATTTCGCTGGCGCTGGTGGCAGTAAAGGCCATCGTGGCCGACTTCCAGCCGCTGAAGCCGTCATCCGGGATGGTCAGCTTGGTGCTGTTCTGGGTGGTCTTGCCGAAGCCGACTTGCCAGTAATTGTCGTAATTGGCGCCGCTGAAGCCGGCTTGCTGGGCCAGTGCGAAATCAAAGGTCAGCAGGTACGAGGTGCCGATCGTCAGGCCGCTGATCAGCTGGGACAAGGTGCCTGGGTACCACTGCGAGTCAGAGGCGAAGAAATTGCCGCCGGTTGGCGAGCCGGTGAAACCATTCGTGGCGCCTTCCAGTCGCAGCACCGATTTATCGGTGGTGGCGGTGGCGCCATTCAACAGGAAGTTGTAGCCGCCCGAGCCGTTGGTGCCTTGACTGCTGGTCCAGCCGGTCAGCGTGGTGCCGTTAGTTTCAGCGGTCGTGCCGTTGATTTTCTTGTTGCCACCGTTCGAGGACAGCTCGAAGTTGCCGTTCTGGACCAGGATCGGGCCGGCATGGGCGACGCCCGCGCTGAATGTGATGAACGCTGACAGGACTAACAGGACTGACTTGATACGCATGGCACGGGGCTCCGGGGAGTGACGAACAGCTAGTGATCGGTG
>Ga0265780_10010649_pt1 | contig 10941 bp, 6 predicted proteins | sample P1T30metagenome_FD_192432 | JGI IMG/M metagenome (GOLD analysis project Ga0265780, IMG submission 192432) | Plant litter microbial communities from East Loma Ridge, Irvine, California - P1 T30 | ecosystem: Environmental > Terrestrial > Plant litter > Unclassified | place: USA: California... | reverse complement strand
CTGCCTTTTTTGTCATGATGCTGTTTTATTGTACTTTTGAAGCTACAAATTTAGTAAAATAAATCAGCATGTTTACAGGAATTATAGAAACACAGGGAACTATAAAAGAAATAATTAAGGATAACGACAATATACACTTTACAATAACATCGTCTATTACCCATGAACTTAAGATAGACCAGAGCGTAAGCCACGATGGTGTATGCCTTACCGTGGTTGCAATTAATAACAACGACTATACGGTTACAGCGATAAGGGAGACACTGGAAAAGACAAACCTTAGCGGATGGAACGCAGGCGGAATTGTAAACCTGGAACGCGCCATGAAGCTTGGCGACAGGCTGGATGGGCACATTGTTCAGGGGCATGTAGACCAAACAGGTGTATGCAAATCGGTTGAAAATGCTAACGGAAGCTGGTATTACACCTTTGGCTACGATGCTGCCGCAAACAACATTACTATAGAAAAAGGTTCTATTACTGTAAACGGCGTTAGCCTTACTGTAGTAAACTCTAAAGAAAATGAGTTTAGCGTGGCTATCATTCCGTACACTTATGAGCATACTAACTTTAACACAATTGCAGCAGGCACAGTTATAAACCTTGAGTTTGATGTAGTAGGCAAATATGTAGCAAGGCTAAATGCTTTAAGAAATTAATTGGTTGATGAAATATAACTTTATCAGTTATATAAGCGCGGATTAATTCCGCGCTTTTTTTATACCTCACCTCCAGCCCCTCTCCGAAGGAAAGGGGAGTAAGCTTCACTAGATGCTTATTCTTTCAATATTTGCTTGTATGGATACTGTTACTCTGCTTAAAAAACTGAAGTCTCCACCATGTTTTACACACTAACCCCTCTTAACTTTGTAGTATAAATATCTAAAATTAAATACTATGTCTACTAAAATAGCACTTGTTACCGGCGGTAGCCGCGGACTGGGAAAAAACATGGCGATTGCCATAGCAAAAAAAGGACTCGACGTTATACTTACCTACAACAGTAAAAAAAAGGAAGCTGATGCTGTAGTTGCCGAAATTGAGTCACTGGGTCAAAAAGCCGCAGCACTTCAGCTTAATGTTAGCGATGCTGCTAATTTCGATTCGTTTTTTACAGAAGTTGCTAAAACACTTTCGTCTGTTTTTGGAACAGATAAATTTGACCACCTTGTAAACAATGCAGGTATTGGCGTTCATGCTGCATTCGCAGATACTACAATCGACCAGTTTGACCTGCTTGTAAACATCCATTTAAAAGCACCGTTCTTCATTACACAAAAAGCATTGCCGCTAATTGCGGATGGCGGAGGTATTGTAAATATCTCTACAGGGCTGGCACGTTTCAGCTCACCGGGCTATGCCGCTTACGCTTCAATGAAAGGCGGCATGGAAGTACTAACAAAATACCAGGCTAAAGAACTTGGCGCGAGAGGCATTCGCAGTAACATTGTTGCCCCGGGCGCTATTGAAACTGACTTTGGTGGTGGTGCTGTTCGCGATAATGCCGATGTAAATAAATTTTTAGCATCTCAAACCGCCCTTGGTCGCGTAGGCCTGCCTGACGACATTGGTAGCGTAGTTGCCTTTCTTTGCACCGAAGATGCCAAATGGGTTAACGCCCAAAGAATAGAAGCTTCTGGAGGAATGTTTTTATAAACCGGTTGTCAATTTAATGGTTTATAGTTGTCGGATAGCAACACTCTATCTAAAAATGACCTCAAATCAACTTTATAAAAAAGGCGTAAGGTTTTAACTTACGCCTTTTTTATATCTGACAACTGGCAACCAGCAACCACTACAATGAATGCTCTAAGATCACATTCCATTGTTTGCCGTTGTGCTGCAGCAGGCAAAATCTATCAGCCCTAAAAAAGGCACTATATTTTTTATGCTGGTATACATCCATAGCGCGGGCATATTGTTCGGCTGTTAAGTCACGGTAGGCAATAGTCATATGCGGATGGAATGTACGCTCGGTATATGGTATCGTTATTTGCGGGTAGGCATGCTCAAACGAATTTAATATTGCTTTTTGCAATCGTTCCAGGTTAGGCGTCATTACCGGCTTAACATATATCACCGGATTATTCTTGTTAGGAAAGCTGCCAAAATCTTCAAGCTCTACCATAAACGACTCCACCATCGGGCGAATGCCCTTAAACCATTCCTGCAATTGCTTGTGCTCACGCTTAACCAGCTTAAAAGGTGCTTTAAGCGTAATGTGCGGCATGCTGCGCAGTGCTTTGCTACTACTGTAATTTTCGGCAAAATCGTTCTTGAATCCCGTAACGGCATCGGCAATATCGTCTTGCGGAATAAGCGCTATAAAGTAGTGGTTTTCGTCAGGCATTTGCATTTGTGGCATTGTTTATCACAAATATAGGCCTTATCCTCTTCCCCTTCATCAGGTGTATTTGTTTTTTCTTCTTCATAGCGCAAAGGTGTTGTGGCAAAATATCCTGCGGTAGTACCCTGTGCAGAAAAATGGTTTGGCAACAGCGTTTTCATATATCACTAGTTTTTGTTTTAAAATCGGACAAAGACAGAAGCCCTCTCATCTTGTTAACAAAGTAACAGTGATAACCTCGCCTATTTTATGACAAAAGTCATGTAGCTACAGTATTTTAGCTCTGGCTGTAACATTTGCTGTTAAAGCTCGTTATATAGCCAAACCACAACCAATGAAATACTTATTTACAAGCCTTATTTTTATTTTCGCGCTAACAGCCGCAACCGCCCAAACACTAAAAGGGACGCTTATAGATGCTCATACGGGCGAACCTCTGCCTTATGTAAATGTTGGGGTTGTAAAAAAAGGAATAGGAACCGTATCTGACGAAAACGGAAAATTTACACTGCCTGTTCCTGAAGGCCATTCAGCAGATACATTAAGAATATCAATGATTGGCTATGCCGAACAGAATTTTATAGTTGACGACATTGCTAAACGCCTGAATGCCGACCCTACTATAAAAATGAAAGAACAGGCCACACAGCTCAAAGAAATTGTAGTAACCAACAGAAAGCAAAAAGACAAACTACTTGGTAACAAAACCCGGTCTCAGGGAGTTACCGCTGCATTTACCACCAACAAGCTGGGAAATGAGGTTGGCATGATCATGAGAATTAAAGGATCGCCAACATTGCTTAAAACCTTTACGGCTTCTATTGCTTCAGATAAAAATCCGCCCGTAAAAATGCGACTTAACTTTTACAGCGTAAAAAAAGGTATGCCGGATGCACTTATCAGTAAAGAGAACATAATTGTTGAAGCGCCAAGAAGTTCTGGGCTGCTAACGGTAGACCTTATCCCGTACAACATCATGGTGGAAGACGACTTCTTTGTATCCCTGGAATGGATTGAAGACGCACCGGGAAGGGTATCATTCTCGGCTGCACTGCTGGCAACACCCATAGTGTCGCGCGATACCAGCCAGGGCGAATGGACAAAAATAAGCCTTGCAGGAATAGGCTTTACGGTAGATACTACCTATTGGAAATAATATAAGTTATAATCATTAAAAAAAGGGGTAATGCAAATGCATTACCCCTTTTAAGGTTGGTTGGTTGGTTGGTAACGAATATTATTGTTTTATAATTGCTTTTTGGGCAACAAGTACTCCGTCTTCCCTCATTACAGCCATATACTGTCCTGCAGCATACTTAGCCATATTTACTGTCCATTGCCCTTTTTCGGCATCCGGAGTGTAACTTTCAAGCAATACACCCATTAAAGTGTATATCTCTATTACCCTGCTTTGTGCATTTACATTAGCATAAGTATAGGTAAGATTAGTTACATCTGCAGAAGGATTTGGCGAAACTATAAGTCCTGTAACAGCACTGTTGGCTACAGCATTTAACGATTCATCGCCAGCAGTACGTGCTTGTATATCTGCAGCAGGATTACATGCTGGAAGATCAACTTCTATAATTGTGCGGCAAAGGTCTCCTTCTTTAACCGTAGAAGTTGCTACAATTTGCATAACACCTCCATTAAAGTTCATTGGTACAAAGTTTACAGTAAATACTCCTCCGCCCGGTGGTACTGTAACAGCTCCCGGCTGGAATATTCCATTACCCTGAACAAGTGCATTAAGATTTACAACCATAGGCTCGCCGTACGGATTGTCTATAACGATTTTAAATACATATTGACAGAAAGGCCTTTGTATTTGATACACATCAACTACTTCAAGCTTTATATCACACTTACAATCTGTTATCGTTACATCCATAACATCTGTTTTTTTCTCACAATAACCATTATTAAGTATCATTTGGTAAGTACCGCTTTGGTCTATGTTATAGTTAGGTACAGAATTTATACCTGTCTGAACTATGTTACCATCTTTAACCCAGAACCATTTATTAAACAGCGCAAAAGGCGAAGGTCCAAGTATATCAAAAGGCCCGTCTTTTTCACCCCGCTTAAAGCAGAATTCATAACACCCGTCAGGGAAAATCCAGAAATAAACTTCGGGATCCTGAGGAACATCAATTTGCTGGGTCATAGTACATCCGCCTGCATTCGTAAAGGTTACCTGATAAGGCCCACCCGAATTAACAGTGATTGACGATCCGCTCATTCCGTTACTCCATACATATGTACCTGCAGAATCGCCTATCGCAGTTAACTTCATTTTATAAGGCTCGCAGCTTACTAAAGAGAAGGAAAGGTTTAGCGATGTAGGTTTAGCATACACCGTAACAGGGTAAGTTGCAGAACTAACACAGTACGATCCGCTGCCATCGTTAATCCTTACTTCAACTTTAAATGTATAACTTCCTGTAGCAACGATTGAATGAATTAACTTAGGAGAACTGTTCCAACCTAATACTTCAACATTATTTCTTAGCCATCTGTATTCAATTGGCCCGGTGCCGGCATAACCTGAAAGCGTAAAGCTTTCACTTGCACATACTCCTGTAGGACCTGTTACAACAGGATCTGGCGTCATTATAAATTTAGCCGGAACAGCACTAAGATTTCTGATACAACCTAAAGAGTTAGTAACAGATACCCAGTAACTTCCTGATGAATTAACCTGAAGAGTTGGTGAACTTGTCGTTGCAAGAACCGTTTGATCCTGCATCCACACATATAAAGATGGCGCTGTTCCTGTGCTATTATAGGTTAGCGTTATAGGATCTCCTTCGCAATTTGGAGAATCTGATACAATCGTACCATTTAACGTATTTGGATTTACAGTAACATTAACGCTACTTGACACAGGGCATCCAACCTGATTTCTAACAGTAAGTGTAACTGTTTTTATACCTGAACTGCCCCATACTTTAACCGGTTGTGGCTGAAGGTTAGTAGATCCGTCACCAAAATTCCATATATAGCTGTAGCCCGGTATAACACCTCCCGCAGGTGAAAGCTGTATTCCTGTACCATCGCAAATTGGAGATGGTGTAGCTATAGCTGCTGAAGGTAATGCCGGCAGGGTAACAGATGCTACATCCTGACAGTTTTGGAAAGTTGCTCTTGCAAGTCGCAACTCAAGGGTGTAAGCTGCATTAGCAGGTACCTGTACACTATAAGAGGTAGCTGTTGGTGCTACAGGATATTGCGTTCCGTTTACTACAAATATTTTACTTGTAGGCGGTGTAGAAGGATAATAATTTGAGTGATCCTGCATTGTAATTGTGTATGTACCCGGAGTTGAACCACACGAAATACTATATTTAATTTTAGGTATAAATGGTATTATCTGATTTGCAATTCTGGATATTGTACATAACTGACCATTTGTAGCCATATATGTTGCATTGTATATTACAGTATAATTACCCGCTTTTGTATAGCTAAATTGTGCACCTGTAAGACCAGACGACACAACTGTTGCCTGCGGGCCTGCATTCCATGAATAAGACAATGGCGCCGGCGTAGCAGATGCTACCGCATTAATTGTATTACAGCTGCCCTGAATCGCGCTCATAGTTACTGTTGGTGCCGGGCTTATAGTACATGATGCATTACCACAATTATTAATAACCTTAACAATGTTAGTAAACTGCCCGCAGCCGTTAACATTTTTAACCCATGCTTTATATTCTCCAAAAGCATTTACAGGAAAAGTAACCCCTGTAGATCCTGTAAAGACTCCGTCTTTCCACCACTCTACAGTATTTGTTCCTGCGGGGCCGCTTTGTACTGTTGCAGTAAGCGTAAACGGTGTAACAACATTACAAAATATCCTGTTATAATCTTCTGTAATTAAAGCTACAGGCGCAGGATTTACAGTAATATTAGCACTTTGCACCGCAGGCATAAGGCAGCCATTAGGATTAGGAACTGTTACAGTTACGGCATATGTTGCAGCTGATGCTACATTACTGTATTGGTAAGGTGGCGGGTTAACATTACTTGGTAATGTAATAACTGTACCATCGCCATAATTCCATGTTACACTACCACCCACAAGTGGAGGGTTTGATGTAAGTGTAGCCGAAAAAGGAACATCAGGGCAAATTGTTGCCGGTACGTTTACCGTAAGTGTTGGCCCAAGTATTACGTTTACCGGTAATGCTATAGGATACCATATATTACATTTTCGTACTCTAAGCCTTACTTCTGTACCCGGCACAACAATCTGGTTCCACAGAACAGTTGCTGTATTTTGGCTAAAACTGCTAACACTACCCGCATGGGCAGGATAAACACTCCATTCATAAACTTCACCTTCAGTATAGCCTACGCTGTAATTAGCCGATGAACTGGCACAAACATTGTTTTGAGGCCCGGTCATTGTTAAACTAACAGTATGAGCTGTAACTACTTTGGTAGCAGCCGGAGATGTACAATGTGGTTCGGCAGCATTTTCACGCACTACCTGTATACCGTAATTAGCAAAACCTGTTGTAAATTCTACAGTTACCTTTTCCCCATAGGCAGATCCGCTTACTGTACCGTTTATAGGAATCCATTTAAGCACAGTTCCCGGTACAGTATTAACCATACTATATTCTACAGGAGACGCTGTACATACTTTTGCAGGACCTACAATAGCGTTAGCATCCGGTGTGGCAGGTATTGCATCTACACGGATAATAAATGGCTGTGATGGCGGACAAAAATTTGTACCTGTTATAGTTAGCGTATAATTTCCTGGTACTGTAAATAAATTGGTAAAGGTGTTACCAGACCCGGTGGCTGTTGTATTATTTGGCCTTTTTAAAGTCCATGCAGCAACATAGCTATTATTTACAGAATAAGTGGCCGATGAGTTTTGGCAAACTTCTTTAGGTCCTGTAATAACACCTACTGCCCTTACATTTATAACATATTCTGCAGTACCACCACATTTAAGCATTGTGTTTTGATACTTGCATCGTAGTATAACCTGTCCCTGGCTGGAAGCTTGTACTATAATTTCGTTACGCTGATCGGTATCTAAAAGTACCGCTCCGGTTCCATTAGCCACAACAGACCATACAAAATCTGTAGTTGGCCACTGGGGCAGCTTATACCTGTTTTGTTCTCCTGCGCAAACTACAGCATCACCTTTTATGGTGCCAATAGCCTTTACAACCGGCACTTTTATAGATATATCGCCACAGTCAAGTCCGCAGGCTTTTGCATCAAAATATACATAGCCAAAACCTGAGTCGTCTACATCGTCCCATGTAACATTTATAGATGGCCCATAAGGTTGCTGCGATGTAATCGTTCCTCCGCTCACTTTCCATTTAAAAGCATCACATTTTTCTGCAAGTTCTTTCGGAATTGTATAGGTATCAGAACCGTTTTCGCATACAACAGAATTACAGGTTATAGGATAAGATTCAAAAGGATTAACTATAATCTCTTTTTTAAACGTTTTACTACAATTGCACTCGTTAGTTACTGTAAGCAATACCGTATAACTTCCCGGTTTGCTATAGTAATGTTCCGGTTCGAATTCCGAAGAAAAAGAATCATCACCAAAATTCCAGGTGTAGCTTATAATTTGCGAACCACCATCTTGCTGAGATAAATTAGTAAAATAAATAATTTCTTTAAGGCAGGCTGTGTAACTTGAAGCCGTGCCCGGATAAACCATAAATTCTGCTTTTGGACCATCAATAATTTCAAGGCATAGCTCTTTAGTTTTTGGGCCATTAGGCGTGTTTACTGTTACTGAAACAAAACCCCATCCTGAGTTACCCCAGTTAACAGTACATGATGTATTATTGCTTCCCGAAATAGTACCTCCTGTAACTGTCCACACAGCTGGCCACGAACTGTTGGAATTGTTAAGTGTGTAAACAACTGAGCTTGTTTCGCACACCCTGACACATGGCCCATCCTCGATTTCAGGATCATAGCCTCTTTTTTCTTTGGGCTTGGTAATTTGGCAACCTGCCTCCTTATTCCATGTTAATGTAACATTTTGCGCATTTATGTTCTCGCAGAGCATGAGCAACATAAAACACGAAAGAAACGACAATAGCCGCAACTTTTTTTGATTTAAGTAATTGTTAATCATAAATTGGTTGGTTTTAATAAATGTTAAACATTTCTAAAACTAACCATAAAATTATGTAAGTAAATGTTAACGAAATGCTAATGAGGAAAACCGTAAAACTTGAAAATCAACGAAATACAACAATAGCAAGACTTAGCAACAATATAACATTTTTATTAAAATTTGTTTTAAATATAACAATATAGTCACATTTTAATTAAAATCTTTAAAGACACAATAAAATATAACATTCTTATATTTATAATTAAACTATTCCTAAATTTTAAAAAATTAACAAAAAATATAATATTTAATGCTTTAAATTTAGACTATACAATTCGTCGTAAAAAAGCGTCACTTAATCCGCACATGCTAGTTAAATTTAAAAAAAGATTATCTAATTTACACCTGCCACGATGGGCAAGAATACTTTTCGGAACAATTTTAACTTTTTTTATACTTATCATAGCCTTATATGTAGGCCTGGCATGGTACATAAATACCCATAAAAAAGAGGTACAGGCATCGCTGCTTGAAGAACTTAACGGCGGACTTACAGGGCAGCTTACTGTAGGTAATATGGAGCCTACATTTTTACGTGGTTTTCCGCGAGTGTCGCTGCGTCTGGAAAACGTTACGCTACAGGACAGTCTTTTTAAAAGGCATAACCATACACTATTAAAAGCGGGAGAACTGGAAGTTGCCGTAAACATAATTGCATTACTACGCGGCACGATAGATATTAAAAAAATAAGCATTAGCAATGCAGCTATTGATATGTATACAGATGAAAACGGATACAGCAACACTGCAATAGCAAAGAAGAAAAAGACTAAAGACGATAAAGGCGGTAGTGGTGTTTTCCCTAAGCTAAGAAAACTTGACCTTGAAAATGTTACTCTGGCTATAGATAACCGCCAGAGACATAAGCTGTATAAATTTACGGTTGATGACCTTTCTGCTACTGTAAGCTACTCACTTTTTGGGTGGGAAGCCGATGCATCGCTTAAGGGAATGGCGCACAGCATGGCCTTTAATACCGAAAGGGGTAGCTTTATAAAAGACAAAACCCTAAACGGTATTTTTGAAGTTACTTACGAGGACGATTATATTGTGTTTGCTCCTAATCGGCTTGAAATAGGCCGTGAAGATTTTACTATTGGGGCTAAATTCCAGATTGCCGACGATTCATCCGACTTTGCCATAAACATCAGTAACGAAAGCATACTATGGAAAAACGCATCGCACCTGCTTTCGCCAAACATAAGCGAGAAGCTGGATATGTTTACCCTGAAAGAACCCATAGCTGTAAAATGCGACCTTATAGGCGATTTTAATGCAGAAGGCGATCCGCTTATACGTGTAAATGCTTTTATTAAAGATAACGAACTGGATACACCGGGCGGTGTGGTTTCTAATTGCAATTTCACAGGAATTTTTACCAACAATAATGTTAAGGATAAGGGGATGACCGATGCCAATTCAGCCATTAAACTCTATAACTTTAAAGGCGATTATGCGGGGCTACCGGTAAACATGAAGCAAACCTTCATCTTAAACCTTGAGAAACCTATTGCCGTTGGCGATTTCTCATCACACTTTGAAATGCCTGCTCTTAAAAGTATTATTGATGAAGACCTACTAACTTTTAGTAAAGGTACTGCCGACATGAAAGTGAAGTTTAAGGCTGACATTGTAAACTACAAAATATCTAAACCCCATTTTACAGGACTGGTCAGCATAAAAAATGCCAATGTTATTTATGTTCCGCGTAAGCTGGAATTTAAAGATGTATCTGTAGGGCTAGATTTTACGCAGGACGACCTCAACATTAGCCAGATCGTTATGAAAAGCGGCAAGAGTACTGTTAATATGGAAGGATCGGTTAAAAACTTCCTGAACCTATATTATACCGATCCGCAGAAAATGGTATTAACGTGGAATATTTACAGTCCGCAATTGCATTTAGGTGAGTTCATGGGCTTTTTGGGCAGCAGGCAAAACGCGCAGGCCGCTATTCGCAAAAATAAAAAAGGCAACTTTACCAAAGAGATGAACGAGATTTTTGAGAAAAGCAACGTAGACATGAAGCTTGCTGTTGATAAACTGTATTACAATAAATTCCTGGCAACTAATGTAAAAGCCAATGTACTGCTTACTGATACCGGTGTTATCCTTAAAAATGCCGGACTTAAGCACGCCAACGGGTCATTAGCCATGAATGGCAGCATGGTACAAAAAGGGAAGAACAACCAGTTCAAACTAAACGCTTCTGTTAGCAATGTAGATATCCGGAAATTCTTTTATGCCTTTAATAACTTCGGCATGACCACGATGGACCATAAAAACCTGGAAGGGCTGTTTTCTTCTGACATAAATATGTCCGGGACAATTACCGACAAAGGAACTATGGTTCCAAAATCGATGTACGGAAAAGTGTTTTTCGGACTTAAAAAAGGAAAACTTATCAACTTTGACCCTATAC
>Ga0265780_10010648_pt1 | contig 10941 bp, 12 predicted proteins | sample P1T30metagenome_FD_192432 | JGI IMG/M metagenome (GOLD analysis project Ga0265780, IMG submission 192432) | Plant litter microbial communities from East Loma Ridge, Irvine, California - P1 T30 | ecosystem: Environmental > Terrestrial > Plant litter > Unclassified | place: USA: California... | reverse complement strand
ATCCGTATTGCCTGCCTGGGTCGAGCCGGGTTCGCCCTTGGCGGGTGTTGTCGTTGATAAATCTTCCGGTAGGTCAGTCGATGTGCCGGAGTCTTCCATGTTGCTGGAAGCGGCAAAGGATTGCGAGGTCATAGACGTCTGCCCTCCCGATGCTTGCCCAATGGGAGTCTGTCTTGCTGAGTCACTGGTTCGGTCTGCGTCGGAGGGACTGTGTGACCCGTTCTCCGGTCCGACGATTGGAGTAGGTGACGAGTCCCATTCATGAGCAGGGGTGTCTTGGGTCATATGTCCCGATATTGATGCATCTACACCTGTTGAGTGTCCATCACCACCAATAATCGAAGCGATAACGCCACCAACATCCTGGCCAGATCCAGATGAGTGCGACGCTTGTGGCTCCGGTTCGTCAACGGCGCTGCTGGGAAGCGAGTCACCCACATATGCTGCCGCAGCGCCACTTTGAGACTCTCCACTCGAAGGCGATGTGTCACCCTCTGTTGGAAAACCAGCACCGCCAAGAATCGAAGCAACCAGACCGCCAACGCCCTGGGTCGAAGCAGAGGGCCTTGGAGCGTCTGACACTGTGCCATCATGGGGGACACTCGGGGGAAGATTGTCGGGCAGGACCGTTGCAGCACTAGTCTCTGCGGCGGGGTGAGACAGAGGAGATGCAGGTGTTGCATCAATAGTCTCGCTCGTCGTTAAAATTGGAACTGTCATCTGCGGGGCTTTCGCAGATGCTACCTGTGTCAGAGCGATCGGAGGGTCGTAGACACCACGAATATCTCCGTAGCAGGAGGCCCACGCAGGATTCATGTTCTGCAGCACCGCCTCCGGCACGACGATGATTGGCTTGTATGCTTCGGTGGTAGGACACTCCTTGTTACAGCCGTTTTCGAATTGATACGTTGCGCACCACGGTTGGCTCGAGTAGATCGAGAACGGGACTGGCTCGATGAGGTCTGTGACATTGAAAGAGGCTGTGGCTGTATACTCCTGGGTGAATGCGTTCTGCACGTGTGCAACGCAAGGGAGTGTTCCTCCGAAGACCGATGAGAGTTGCTCTGTGCCTGGGATGGGAACTATGGTGTTGTAGAACGTGGGACCGACGCCGCTACAGCCGTCGGACGCGAAGACGGATTTGTAGGAGACGTAGTAGGTCGGGCTTGTGAGGATGGTGCCGAGCGTGCTTATCTGACGAAGATTAGCTTTAGATAACGGGCGTATATAGGCGAACTGAACTTACAGTGCTAGGGCCTGATTGATCTACACCTGCATCGCTCTGGGTTGCCTCTGGCCAGTATAGAAGCTGAACCGTATTACCGGTAACAGCACAGCTTTTGAAGTCAGTGAATGTTCCAAGGCGACAGTACAGTGTACGGCATCACTCACCGGCCACATCCAAGTGTACATCCCGGCACACCCAACGTCGAAGAAGTCGGCCACCACCACGACTTAGTAAAGTTCCCCGCTGTGATATTCGCAAAAGATCCCAAGTATCCATTCGAAAAGTAAGGTGCAAAGCTGACCTTCGGGTAAAAGACACTATTCTGCTGGTGCACATACGCGTCCTTGATGGTGCTGCACAGCTGACCTTGGACGGACGCCTGTGTGCATGGAGGTTTGGTGATGCTCGACAACTGTGACCTCCACGACGATAGAGAGGACTGATATGTTGAGGCACATGGAGGTTGAGTCTCGCGTGTCATGGCTGTCACGATGCCTTCGTTGATATCGCAGTGTGTCGGAGGTGTAGGAGATGGTAAGAGCTCGGATGAGACGTAGGCTTCCCACTCGTTCTGACATTGCGGGACGAAGTTTGGTAGCACACAGGTGGGCATTGCGACTGAACTCCCATTGTATGATACGAGGGTGTAAGAAGTGACTGTAGTTGTTATAGTGTAGCTTGATGCGGGTCGTGGACTGATCGTGTACACGGTAGTCGAGGTGGAGTCCAGAGTTTTGGTACTGATAGTGAAGCCTCCATTGTCCTGCGCCGACGTGCCTTCGAAAGTTGCGAAATTCGTCTCTGTTGTGCCGAGATACTCTGATTGAAACCCTGTCGTGGTTGAGACGATCGTCGCCAGGTAAGATATTTTCGGGCTGGCGATGGCTTTTGTGTACGCCCAGTACTCTGTCCACGACGACCAGCAAACGCTCTGATCAGCCTGGGTAGACGACTCGACTGTGACGACTGTGTTGTTCGAGTTGTTGATGCTGATGCTGTCGTTTGAGAACGGGTCAGTCGTAGATACAGCTGTATGCGACAGCCCAAATCCACCAGCGATGATGTCTCCCATGCCCCTGGAAGCTACCAGTCTCATTGAAGCCAGTGACAATGCACTCTGATACATTAGACGTGTGTGCATCGTGTTGAGATGTCTTGCTCCGATTTGCAAGTCTCACGTGTGTAGTAAACAGCTTTGCAACGAAAAGATGGATGTGTGAAGGGACGAAGATCGAAGAATGCCAAACAGCGCACAGCCTCCCAGTTCCTTGGGCGTAAAAGACTACTCCACAGTGTCAGCAACGGCCTCATGGAGACTTTGGCCATGGATGCACTAGCAATTGACTACCTCTCGATCAGCAAAGCAACACCAAGTCTGTATATATATTTACTCTTGAATTTCTCACTGACGCAGATATCGAGGGAATCGATCGATCCCGTTAGTGCCGTTGTATCTGTTTCTCGTCGTCGTCAAGATTAGAACAATTCGTCAGAATAAGCTTTCACAAAGATCTGCATGATCTGCAATTAGGGTTCTGGGGCTGAAGAGTCCGTGCGGGGCAGACAGACAGACATACCGAAAACAGCATGCCGAAGATCACACTTCCTGCCCATACATGGTTGTTAAGCCTCCCGGCCAGCAGAGCGGCCCTTTTAGATTGCAGCACGATCGTGTGGTATTAATGAAATTAGAACGCGAAGGCACACACAACAGCAGATCCAGTCGCCCAACTCAAGGCGTCCAGAGTAGACTTCACTGTTAACGCAGCTGAACAGTCGCGGGACTACTAGGCGTTTGATGCGAGGTGCAAGACGCCAGTGCTATTGCCCGCGGTGGACTGGCAGACGAAAATGAATAGTTCGAGAAGAGCATTGCATTCCGTTTCCCAGGATGATATCGTCCGAGCTCAGTGGTGCCGAATGGTAAATGAATCTTCAATCTAGGATTGAACTTCCATCCGACTGATCTCGACCTGCAAAATCCTTGAAAGATAATTGCCGTATCTACACGGCTACACGCCGAGCTTGCAACGATTCATCCTTTACAGCTCACAACGCAAGCAACAACCCACCGACCGCCAACACCGGCGCCACGAACGCAGGAGCCGTAACCACAGGCTGTGCAAGTCCAAAACTCATACTAGTAGCACCCCCTACCCCCGTCGCAACGCCCTCAGTAACAGTCCGACACGAAGTGCTCGTGACACCCCCCATCGTCACAGGCGTCGGATCAACAGCCCTAGTAACAGAATACTTGGCGCCAGCAGAAAGCACGCTGCTCGTGTATCCTTCGGTTCGGACTTTGAACGACGCGGAGCAAGAAGCGGTCTGCGGGTCGTAGGTCTCGGCGTGGTCGCCGCAGAACGTCGCGTTGGGGATGTTGTTGCTGACGCAGCAGTATTGCGCGCCGGGCTCGTCGGCGTGGGTTTGCAGGACGCCGGGGCAGCAGATGGAGCCTGAGTTGGTGGTGAAGATGAGCCAGTTGGCGCACATTGCGGCTCGATCGTTGTCTTGACGGCTCTGGTGGTTGTTGAGTTAGTTCGGGAGTAATGGGGTGGAGATGCGATGTGCTTTACCATCAGTGAAGCAGTCGAAGGCACCACAAAAGCGGCCAAGCTGGCGAGGAGAGCCATTGTGACGATTGGAGTCATGTTTGCTGTCGTGTAAATCTGCAATGCCGGATGCGATGGGAGGCTCATTCAAGCACACCCAGGGAAGAGCATGTCTCTTCTTGTACACAAATATGCCAATATGAGATTTAACAACTCCTTTCGCTGCCATACCACAAAGTTCAACTCCAGCTGCAACAGCGCTCGTGCTTCAGACTTACCAACGTCTTGTTCGTACTGAAGAGCTAAAGAGCTGAAGTTTTGAACCGCAACGACTTCAGCTCACCGCCCGATGCAGTCATCTGAAGAGAACGACACCAACGGCGGAAGGCTAGTGCACTGTAAAGAAGTGATCGACCGCCAACAATAGAAACAAACGTCCAGCTCAGCCTTAACTGTCGATCATTCGGAAAACCGCTGAAACTCCGGCACCAGCAACCATGACTCCACGTTCTTGTATGATGTGATTATAATAGCTTGTCGAAAAGCTTAGATCGTCCTTGCCCGTAACCACTACCGGCCTGAGCTTTGCCAGCTTCATGTAGATCATTCGTATTTGTGCTTGCAAGTGACGAACGTTGCGTTCAAGTCTGATGTTCAGCTCGGTTTGATCGGATGCTACGCCCTCACGCTGGACCGACTGGTCAGTTTTGCAGTATGGTTGGCAACCGGCGCAAAAGGCCTGTGGCGTGTTGTGACTATTTTCGTAGGCAAGAAGGTGGAACGTCTAGATGACGCTGTTCACGACAAGCGGAATCCACAAAGACCATAAAAGCAGTCGTGTCTTCCTGCAATTCAATAGCTCATCATCACCACAACTCCATCCAAGACCACAACTCCCACAACAATCAACTCGAACCACTTCTGTCCAAGACAACATCCGAATTCGAAGCCACAACCCCAAGACCATTCCAACACAAACCATGCACTACTCAATCCTCCTCTCTACCTTCGCCGCAGCCGTCGCCGCAGACACGACTACATTCTACACCATGGCATTCGACTACGGCAATGCGTCGAACCCAGACGCGCCAAACCCCCTCTACCTCCCCGTCGTCCTAGCCGAGAACGCCACCTCTGGGATTCACGTCCTCAAAGGCGAAAGACCAAGCGTCTACACCGGAACACCATTCGAATTCGGCGGCAACGCAGTCGACGGTCCCGCCCCAGTAGACCTTATCTTCAGGGATGGATACAACGCCGGCGCCGAAGTCCCAGATGTGGGCAATGGGTCGGTTGAGGCAAAGGTTTTCCCGATCTTGGCGGTTTGTGATCGCGAGGGCGATGGTCGCTGGTTCGAGAGGAACGGTTTCCTCGATCGTGTTAAGCTGGCGATGGGTCAGGACTTCTTTGCCTGTAAGGATATTGTCCAGGGCGAGGAGGCTGTTCTTTTGAGCTGGGGTATCGAGGGCCCTGGTGGGGAGCTTCCGGCTGGTTGCAGGAAGACTAACGTGATTTTGCGGGAGTGAGCTGCGCGTTCTTGGAAATGCTGAGGATGGAACGCGGCAGGAGAAGGGGAGAAAAGAGACACTGCGTCGTGCGAAGTAAAAGCATTGTCGGGTGCGGATTGATGGCTGTAGTTGAAGATCACACCACATATTCTTACATCGAACTGCCACACGATTCTTGAAGATTACATTCAAATGGATTCCCCTTTGGAATATGGTCAATAATATTAGTTCCGGAGACCAACGGTCCAGTCGACAGAAATCTTGAAGCAATCAGGCGCCACGGTGAAAATCTTCGAAGAATTCGAGTCCGACTTTGCGATGTGATTCGGTCGTCCGCAAGCATCTGGATCAGGATGCGTGTACCCGAATGTATCACGTCAGCTGATCCCCCCAAGTGCAGGATTCATTAGAGACAGCCCCTTGCATTGCTTTACCAGGCTGCGCCCAGAATCCTCTTTTCAAATCCCAGACGATCGGAGCACGGTCAATGTACTAGTACTCAAGGTGCGGCCATCCATGCTGCCCATGCCGCACATCTCATACCTACCAGGATTATCATGAGTTCGCAAGACTGGCGAGAGTCAGAGATCTGGTGATAATCGCCGAGATTGAGCAAGGTAATAGCTCGCAGTCATTTACAGAGTTGCTTTTGATTGAAAGGCGTTCCCGTGATCCGACCGGTGGGAAGATAAATTAGTCAATAATCGTCGTGCGACCGTCGTCTCCGACGAGCTCGCCCAGTCATGCCCCCGTACATCTGCTTGTACGATTTCAGGTGCTCTAGATCTTCGATGAGGATGCACTCCAGGTCTCCATGTCCATGATGATCGTAACGATTTATCCGAATAGCATCCAGAACATCGTTGACCCACTCCCAATCATCCCAATGGACATCGCCCAGGTCGCGTCCATCGACTTCCCATTGTTCGTCTTCTGCCCACTGCTCTTTGGATTTGACGATGCCGTGCGGCTGCTTGACTTCGTGCGCGGTGTCCGAATTCCGTCAATCATTCGGCGAAGTCACAATGAAGATCAAGGTTGTCGTACGAACGTCCCGTAGACGGGCACACACGGCTGGCATGGTCTGAGCCTCTGGGTGTCGACGTGCGAAAAGGAGCTTGCGTACCATGTAGTACGACGCCTCGACGAGGCATGGGGGACACCCTTGAGCATGCAGCCGTTCCGCCTTTTCAAATCATACGTCTTCCATGCTGTCGCTGCGCTCATGGCGAGTTGTGCATTCCGTAAGAGTCGGAAGAGGCAGAGGCGCGCTGGGATTGTCGTAGGTGTCGGAGGCGAAAGGCGATGTGGTTGCTGCGCTCGAGCCAGACTACGCGCAGTGTTCTGGTGGTTCCAGAGAGGGAGATGGCGGACGGGAGGTCGAGAGTGGCCAAGTAGATGCCTATGAGAAGCTCAACTCTTGGAAGATGTGCGCCTATTACACCCAGCAAGATGCGAAAAACATCGACACAGAGGTCGGGACTTCCACCACACTCAGTCCTATGCTCACGTCGTTATTGCAAGAGTTGACTTTGCCATATCTGAAGGCCGACGTATAGTTTGGCAGAACGGACCGGGCGCGTGAACAATGACCGGTTGTTTGTGGATCCTCTGATTGCCAGACAATGATTCTGCCGAACGTTTTCGTTGACGTCTTCAGCATCAAGGGCTGGATTGAGGAACACTTGAACTAGTGTCCCCAAGCCCCGAAGACCATTGGTTCTGATTACACTATCCAAAATATCCATAGGCACACTGATTGCTTGACCAACACCCCAAGTGGCGATTGGTGCAGCTCATTTGACTTATTCGACTGTGCGCAGTAACCTTTACTACGACCAGCTTCGACTAGTCGAGCAACCTCGGATCATCGTCTGCGCGTAACAAATTAGTCCAATCTCAATACATAACACCTCTGTGCGGGCCCTTCTTTGATATGCGTTACAGAAATCTTTCCCTCAAGCGCTGTTGGCAAACAGTGGGAGTATGTTCACGATAATACGGCGGAATGAAAATCCTTTTGCAGACACGCCCGCATTGGTGTTTACACATCCAGAAACCGACCGATCACCATTGAGGACACTTTCGCCGGTCTTTTTCCCGCCCTCACTGGCACAGGTGTTCGTGCGGAAGGCCTGCAAGAGTAGCTCGAAAGGAAAAGGCCCGCTTCTGCTAGACGTCAGATCCTTGCCATCTCCGATCCTCGTGAACTTGTAGCTTTGAAAGCTTCCAAGCCCCAGCAGAGTGTCATCGACACATTCCGCCTCTCCGATAGTCATTATTCTCACCCCGAGGCCGAAGAAACTATCGCAGTCACGCACGGGATATAGAGTGACAGTGCCACTGAGTGGGTTGGAACCAAACTCCTTTGAAGGCACAAATGCAGCTAACGGAAACATGTTAGTTGCGCCATGCAAACATATTAAAAGTCACACTTACATTGGGCATGATACCCAAGAGCCAAAAAGCATGCAAGTGTTGCGTGGAGGTGCATCTTGTGGTTCGGGCGATGAGGTCGAGTTGTAGCGCACCGATTTGTGTAGTGATTCGTGCAATGGTTTGTACACAAAAAGTCAAGAGACTGTAGAATTCGAAAGGATCTGGATTGAAGCATCGAGCGTCAAGTGAGGACTTGGACTCCTTTATACACGCAGTACAAATGGGTTCGTCCTTGAACGCCAGTCGTTCGGGACGTTCAAGTGGGTCGTGCGATCAACTAGCTGGAGGCAGACCAGCCTCCAGGATCGCATTTCACGAAGATAGAGCTAGGATCAGAAGAGGCAATGCAGGAATTGTTCTGGCGAGTCTGAACCCAGCAGACTCTGGCTCAACAGAGCGGGTTCTAAGACAACACCAGTGTTGGTGAGTGCAGTGCACCCAACTAGAATGAGCCGAGGAAGCCGCGACTCATAGATGGAGTCTGCGTCTGATTTGATTTGCGCCTTTCAGGATTGCCCTGCATGTATCGTCTTACCCCGTGGCTGCATGGCTCGTTACAGCACAACAATGCCCACAGCTGGCGCCGCAACTGGCGCCGCAACGAAGATTCCAGCATCTTCCACGGTCTCTCTTCACACTGTCAAGTGAAGAAGCTTATGTTTCTTAGGCGTAAAGCGCCGCATTCCTCGGTGCACGGAGGCGTGCAGTAGGCGAGAAGTGCGGAGCTACTATTGGAGCTGGGGTGCAGATCGTTCATAGAGTCGACACGACAATCTGATGAGGACCGACACCTTCTCAGCTGGATAGTGCTTAGGTTGGCATCCACCATCAATCCCACCAAAGCCATTGACGCATCCTCTGCTGATCCACAGCTTGAGCCCCGAGCATATCCTCAGCCGCCAGCGTTCACGGTCGGTTTTACTCGGCCGCAACATCACAGGGACGATCATGTCCCAGCGCTTGCCGACTTCGCATATTCGGCACTCATGTAGTGCCATCGGCAGAGTTCCATGTAACTTCGAGCTCTTTCGAAAGATCGTAGTGTGGCCATCCAGTCCGTTCACGATGCGACTGCAGCAGTTCGACGACTCGAGCCCTCTCTTTCGGATCTTGTACGTGGTGGCCCGCCGCGAAGACACACTGCGTCGAAATGATGACGGCACCCCCCTCAACCGTACAACCTGCAATGCCACAGATGACCTCAACAGTCGATCGAAGGCTTGCTTGTCTGCTGAGCAACTCCTTCATACCGCCGACTGCGGGTGTGTATTCCAGGAGAAGCAGCTTGGAAAAATGCAGGACTTGTATGGCGAGACCTGCGTAATGTCAGCATCCACACGCACGATTTATTTTGTTCTGCAGTCATACTTGCGGCTGTCGGATTGATCCAGATCGGCTTGAACACAGAGTCGGAACTGTCACTTGTCGGTAGCCGGCGGTCATACTTCTGGAAACACGATGAGAACTCTTCCAGCTTCTGCCACAGCTTTGCAGAGTCATCCAATCGTCGCTGGACATCAGCTCGTCCATTCTCTTCTTCTTTGATGCTCGCATAGTTCACGCACTGCCCGAGTAAGTAGACCGCCCGATCCACCAGTTCCCAGAAGTTGAGCGTCGCGCACGCTCGAGTCACCTTGTAAAAGCTCAGGATCTGCCGTCTCCTCCTGAACGCGGCGTAAATGTCCTGCCGTAGCCACGACCACCATATACGCTGCTTCAGACCTTGAGACTCGCCGTGTATCACTAGCGAGCGCTGAATCCAGAACACTCCTTTCAAGTGCTTGTCCCACGCAGACCCCAAGTTCTGAGTCTCGATCATCTCAAAGGTCGAGATGATCAGCACCGTTGCGAGAAGCTCGTCGCTTCGTAGGAAAGCCGGACTGCCCATTGCCTGTTGTAGGTAATGGAGAGTTTCGTTGTAGTACTGGACTGGCATGGTTGGATCGATCTGCAAGGACGAGTGTTTGCATCGCCTCTCGGCGGACGAAGAGCCTTGGACAGTGTTAGGCGACGCTGAAAGCAGCCCGTCTCGATCGGCTTGGTTCCTGAGAGGCCGTGAGCCGGTCCCCAGCGAAAGATGCAGAGAGGACAGCGCCAGTATTGCACTTGCTAGTCCTTGGTTCTTCATAGCGAGCTCTGGAACAATGATAGCGAATCGTCTATCGGGGTCGGTGATGTCGATCCAGCCACTCAGGTGTGAGACGTAATGTTCGAGGAGTTGAATCTCCATATCTGTCAGGATTACTTCGTTATGTGCATTGTCGGTCATGGACTGGTCGATCCTGGCTGTCTGGATCAAGCTGCCGTTCGAGGGTTCCTCCACTCTTTTGCCGGTGGTGATATCATAGTCCTCGTTCAAGATGGTATTGTTGAGTCCGAGGCGATGGTTGTTGCTCGTATCTGCTGCCAGAAGATCGAACCACCACTTCGACGCAGCTTCAGCTGAGACGGTAGGCCATCCACCAAAAGAGGCCTCCGGTGAGATGCCAAATAGTTCAGCATCGTATACGTCCGGGAACTCGATGCCGGCATTCTGATCACCGAATCCGAAGGCGTCGTCTGGCAGGAATGTGGTGTTGTCGTCCGGATACACAGTCGATAGGTGGTCCGCCAACTGGCCGTCGTTAAGGGTCAGAGGATCTTCGGCGATGGGTGGCGGTGCGCGTTGCCTCTCTGTGGTCGTTTCAACTACTTCCGACGGCTGGTGGGCGGGTAGGTATTCATCTCTCGCACTCGACGTGATCGCAGACGTGCGTTCTTCACGGTCACGCTCATCACCTGCTGTCGATGCGACAACACCGTCTACCTGCTGCGAAGTCGAAGCAACAGGGCTCTCATCCGCCACCTTCTCTGAAACCTCTCGTCGGGCACGGGTAGCTTCTTCCTGCCGATGTGGATAGATGCATTCGCGAGAAGCCTTCTGACATCCCCGGCATATCGGTTGTGTCTCATCACATTTCAAATGGCGATGGCGACAGGCTAAGCAGCCTGTACGCACGCGAATGCCTTTGCCGCGAGGCCTTCTGCGTGTCGGGCGTGTTGGTGCTGGCGACTTGTTGGCCGTGTCGATGTCCATGCGGAGGGTTGGAGGAAAGACGCGAATGGTTCGACAGCAGCCGGTCGCCGAGTCCGGGTCAATCTTGACCCAGCCGGTTCTCGGCTATTGCGTCGCCTCGTGACATCGTCCACGAATCGTCGGCGAAGGCAGGAACAA
>Ga0265780_10010646_pt1 | contig 10942 bp, 7 predicted proteins | sample P1T30metagenome_FD_192432 | JGI IMG/M metagenome (GOLD analysis project Ga0265780, IMG submission 192432) | Plant litter microbial communities from East Loma Ridge, Irvine, California - P1 T30 | ecosystem: Environmental > Terrestrial > Plant litter > Unclassified | place: USA: California... | reverse complement strand
CCTACATATATCCATACAGCGTGTATCCCGGGAACGGCTCGGCTGCTCGTCAGAGTGTCCGCCCGCCACCCGTCCCAACCTCCCGAGAACCAATACCTACACATCAACTACAATCATCGAATGTTTGCTCCAAACCCAAAGGTTTCAATTGGCTAGTCAAATCTGACTCCTAATCACACCCTCATCCTTTTAAACTACACCCATTCCACCCTTACATCCTTGCTCCGTACCTGCATGAACATGCACATCGCATTCCCACTACGCATTGCGGCTCTGCTCGCCCTGCCTTTTGTTTCCGCTCAAGATGATGCAAGCGCCTCAGTAATAGCCCGCAATGCGAACACCAGCTGCCCCGATATATCCCCTGGGCCAGTTAGTTTTAGCGATGTAGCAGGTCTTTTCACGCTTCAAGCCCACCCAGACCCAGTCGCAACAGAATCTATCCGTCAGACGCTATCACTCTACGCACTCGCCATAGACGGCCGCAACTACGACATCCTCCGCAAAGTCTTCACGGTCGATGCCCGCGCCAACTACTCCGATCCCATTGGCGTATTGAACGGCGTCCAAGCCATCATCGACAACCTGGCACCCGGTCTGAGCACTTTCGTATCTACTCAGCACCACCTCGGTACGCAAATGATCCATATTTGCGGTTCTACAAGCGCTGTGTCTGTTACGTACTTCCAGGCTACGCACTACTTTACGCCGTATACTGGCGTTCAGAACCCCGTGGACAATAGTAAGGTTTTGATTGATAAGGCTCAGTATCAGGATACGTGGGCGAAGCAGAAGGATGGGAGCTGGAAGATTGTTAACCGTAATTTGGTGCGGATGGTGAGTTTTGCAATATCTATGTTTGTGGCGATTCCGCTTTTGCTGACATTGTATGGAATAGGGTCCTGCTACATTAGACGGCGGCTTTCCGACTTCGTGATCTGTAATAGAAAGATAGTCTTGTACGTTCGAAAAGTAGATTCGCCTCAAATCGGGGTAAGCGGCTTTATACTACACGTGAGTATTTGAAGACTAGATATCCAACCTCTTATGCATATCTCTCCAGTACTTCCGTAATCTTTTCCCGCACTCCCTGCTTGCCCTCGTACTTCTCCAAAAGTTTAGCAACAACATCCTCCCTCTTGTTTCCGCCAGCTTCCCTCAAGATTTCTGATTCGCGAGGAAGTCCGATCCACGCGTGCGCGTACTCGCGGTAGTCCTTTTCGCTGATGAGGGGCAATGGCCCTTCGCCACTGTCTTGGAAGAAAGCATCAACGTCGCGGTTCTTGACGTCATCTAGGGTATTGGGTGTCCAGTTTGGTCGCTCCTTTTTGCGCTCTACGAGACGTGCGGTTACGCCCTCGACGAAATCGGGATGGGCCATGAAGCGGGAGGCGATGTCATATTCCTTTTGGAAGGTTTGCGCGATAGACCATTGGCGGCCGACGCGCATTTGGCGGAGGGCTACGGCGACGGAGGTGGGTGACCGGCTGTGGATGGTCTGGATAGTCTTGTCGGCCCACGTCTGAATTTCTGGATCTTTGTGCCCCTTCTTGACGTCCTCAAGCGATGCCAATATGTTCTGGATGCTAGTTTGGTCCTCGTGGAAGACAGTGTCGATGACCTTGCGAAGTTCGCCGGAGATGTGCGGTCGCTCGGCGGGTAGTCCAGTGCTGAACTCTTCAATTGTAGAGTTGATGATCTTGAAGCGCTCGTCAAGCTTCATGTAGTCAGGGAATTGTAATTCGGCAAGACGCGCCTCGAGTTGCTGGAGCGTGGAGGAGTGGATGTAGTGGGTCGCGATGCCGTGGTAGAAGGCGTCGACGCCCTTGAGTTGTTCGGATGTGAGGGCGAGGTAGGTGCCGAGAGCGCCTTCCATTCGAGGCAGGAAGAAGGACGCGCCGACGTCTGGGAAGAAGCCGATGGTCGTCTCGGGCATAGCGAAGAGGGTGTTCTCGGTCGCGATTCGGAAGGGAGCGTGTATCGAAAGTCCAACACCGCCGCCCATTGTGATACCATCCATGAAGGCGACATAAGGCTTCGAGTAGGTTGCGATAAGGTGATCCAGCTTGTATTCCAGCCCAAAGTAGTCTGAACTGTTCTGTTGTCCCTGCGGCCCTTCCTTATTCCACTTTGCCAGCGCTGCCACGTCTCCTCCCGCGCAGAAGGCGCGACCGTTGCCCTTGATGATGACGACACCTGCCAGTTCTGACTTTGCCCATTCCTGCAACCTCGGTATGATCTTGCGGGCCATGGAGCCATTGAGCGAGTTCAGCTTCTTCGGTCGGTTGAGCTCGATGCTGCGGACGCCGTAGTTGTTGGTGAAGATGACATCGTCGGGGTCGTCGTCTTGCTGCGCTTTCAGGAGGTCTGCGGTGGGTGTGGCATACTACGCGATTGTTAGGTGTGAAGGCGTGGTGGGCTGGAGGGGTGCTGTACCTTTCTCGACCCGCTCATCCAGGCGGGATTTGTGACTTTGGCGCGCAATGGCATGGTGTTTATCGTGCTTATACGTGAGACGCTGCTCAGCGGCGTCCTTGTTAATGTGCGGAGAGACATGGTGATGTAGGTGAAATGCGCGCCAATGATGCAACTTTCACAGTTTCCGCCGAGAGAACCTCGGGTATTCGCGTACGCGTATCGATTAGAGTAAGCGTCACCAACGTCAATTGATGGCTTTTGAGGTAATGAAAGACACAGTAAATCCTCTAACGAAACGCTGAATGAAGAATGATACAAGATGACCGGGAAATGTTCTCCGCCCGCAGTGCTCCATCGCTCCTTCTCAAAGTTGTCGAGCTCGGATCTCCCTCTCACATGATTGGCCGATGCGCTACCATGTCGCGCTAAGAAAATGATTTGAGCCTCGCCATCTCGAGACACCACCGCCATCTCAAGCAATCGCATCCCTTCGCTTCTCTGCATCGTGTGATCGGGTCAATCATGTCGAGCTTTTCCAGAGTTTTCCTGCGCACCTCGCGCTCCGCCATCCAGTACCAGCGTGGCGTGTCGCCCGTGCAAAATGCTCTCGGCGCGCAGGGCACGATGAGGTGGATGAACGGCGTGCGGAACTACGCCTCTTTCACACGAGACAAGCCCCACGTCAACATCGGTATGTATCTCCAGATATTATACCTACTGCCATGCTAATAGATATCAGGTACCATTGGCCACGTTGACCACGGAAAGGTACAACGCCTCTCGCCCCGCCTCCCACGTCCATGACGACTGATACGCTACAGACTACCCTCACAGCCGCCATCACCAAGCGACAAGCAGAGAAGGGCTACGCCAAGTACCTCGAATACGGTTCCATCGACAAGGCTCCCGAAGAGCGAAAGCGTGGTATTACCATCTCGACCGCCCATATCGAGTACCAGACCGACAACCGCCACTATGCCCACGTCGACTGCCCCGGTCACGCCGATTACATCAAGAACATGATTACTGGAGCTGCCAACATGGACGGTGCTATCATTGTCGTCGCCGCCTCCGACGGTCAAATGCCCCAGACTCGTGAGCACTTGCTCCTCGCCCGTCAGGTCGGTGTCCAGAAGATCGTTGTCTTCGTAAACAAGGTCGATGCTGTCGACGACAAGGAGATGTTGGAGCTCGTCGAGATGGAGATGCGTGAGCTCCTCAGCAGCTACGGTTTCGAGGGCGACGAGACGCCCATCATCATGGGTTCCGCTCTCTGCGCCATCGAGGGCCGCCAGCCTGAGATTGGTGTCACCAAGGTCGATGAGCTTTTGGAGGCTGTCGATGCATGGATCCCCACCCCCCAGCGTGAGACCGAGAAGCCCTTCCTCATGGCTGTTGAGGATGTCTTCTCCATCGCCGGTCGTGGTACCGTCGTTTCTGGCCGCGTTGAGCGCGGTATTCTGAAGCGTGATGCCGAAGTCGAGCTTGTGGGCAAGGGTACTGCTCCCATCAAGACCAAGGTTACCGACATTGAGACCTTCAAGAAGTCGTGCGAGGAGTCGCGCGCAGGTGACAACTCCGGTCTTCTCCTCCGTGGAGTTAAGCGTGATGATGTCCGCCGCGGCATGGTTGTTTCCGTACCCGGACAGGTCAAGGCTCACAAGAAGTTCCTCGTCTCCATGTACGTCCTGAGCAAGGAGGAAGGTGGTCGTCACACTGGATTCGGCGAGAACTACAGGCCACAAATGTTCATCCGAACCGCTGACGAGTCATGCGCGCTTCACTGGCCAGAGGGCACCGAGGATGCCCACGACAAGCAGGTTATGCCTGGTGACAACGTCGAGATGGTCTGCGAACTCCACCAGCCCCACGTCCTAGAGACTGGCCAACGGTTCAACATGCGCGAGGGTGGCCGAACTGTCGCTACTGGTCTGGTAACGCGTGTTCTTGAGTAAATTTAATTAAACTCAATGGGCCCGAAGAAGAGGCGAGCGTCTTCCGGGGCAGATACCCCGAAGTCTTCCTTGTAACATAATTGTGTTGGACATACCCCAACTCTCCGCTTCTCGATTGACCTTCAATGTACTTTAGCAGCGCGCCAAAACGGATCTAGATGGGGGCGTTGAGTAACGATCAACATGGAACAATGTAATGACCTACCTTGACAATACTGTGCCTACATCCCAGCTGAACAGTCACCAGGTCTTGCTTCAGAAGTTGTTGATTTGTCGTAACTCCGCTATTGGCCCGCGATGGAAAGCTTGGCATCCGAGTTCCCCCACTTGCCGTTGCTAGTGAACGCGCTTTCTCCATCTTCAACCCCACCCTGATCACCACCAGTCGTACCGTACACCAGTCCGGTGGTCTTTGACCCCTTCATACTACGATGATGGCATTTACGAAACGTAAACCAACGTGTGGAGGGTCGGCCTTGCTTCTATTATGCTGTACACTGCAGGCGGAACCGGCCCATCTGATATCACTGCAGGGGCCGGACCGAATCTCTTACGCCCCTGATGCTGCGTCGTTCACATCAGTCTGTCTCATCGGCTCTACTATCGGGGAAGGCAGCACGTAGCCGCCAAAATCGGATGCGCTGTTATATGTCTCCAGGGATAACCTAGAATCATCGTCGATATCGCCCCTGCATGCATACGCTACATGTGTGCAACATGGTCTTCTCAATCGACCATGCGCCAGGAACTATTCGTACGGTTCGATCACTGTACATACTGCGCAACTCTCGATGAAACTAGGCTTGCTTTCTGGCACAACGTCGCGAGTTCAGTATCTGTGTTGGTTGATTGAACAGCTCATGGCTGCAGAGCCAAATCTGCTTTCAAAACCCGACAAAAATCACGATCCATTGAATATATTCAGATACACCAGACTATGAGCTATATGGTTAAGCTGTCACGAGAACGACCCCAACACGCTGTAAGGGGTGAAGATATCTGCCATGGGAGTTTCGCAACACTGGGCGATCTGAAGACCCGGTAGGGCTCGGGTCTTCCCGATGACGACAGGACCACGACGAACAATACATGTATCTCGCTGGTACCAATATACCGACGCTGTTTACAGACTTTCCCGCTCATGTCAGGCTGAGCTTTGCTCGCAGCAACTGCGCCTCTGCATCAGCACGTCCAAGTGGGCTAGTACCCATTGGTCAAGCTGTACAGGACAGATACGACGACCCCGATGTATCTACTTCTACTGGTGCGTTGACCTGATCAGTAGCCTATTGAAATGGGAGGCCTCTTTTATTCCACCTCTCTAGGTCGAGTTATAAACGACGGCTTACTCTGGGGACACTCATTTTCATCGTCAGTGATTGGACCAAATGACGGATGTTCAACTCGGCCGAGGATCACAGTAGCTTCCGATACCAATCCCATGGGGTAATCCGGCATAGTCTGATCCACGTCGGGAATCTGCAGCTAAGAGGATATATCTGGGACTAGAAAAGACGCAAGGCTACTATTGACGATGACCAAGGTGTTCGAGCACGCTGTCTTGAGGTCTGAGTGTAAAGCTGAGGCCAGCCGTCCGACCAGCAGTTAGTCGGCCCTCTTCTGGCTCCACAACACGCGACGGCTCCCCCCCAATGAACTAGTTGGCATGGTCGGCTTTGCCAATGTTCCCTGTACCGACGAATCGTTCATCTTATCATTCAGCCGCGGCACTCCCAGGCTCTAGAATAGATTGGAGCTGTCGTCGTGGGTCACCGGGTTACTACAACACCGTATGTGCAGTACTGCCATTCGGAGACAAGGGCGGTTTATGTTTGGTCCTGCTGGTGTGGTATACAGCTGTGTTGTTAAGGTTGACTTCCGGTGTTCAGTAAAGCCATGTCGATCCAGTACCCATATGCTTGCAGCTGTCGCTATTCGGTTGTATACACATTCGAAAGTGCGACCTGGAAGCGGAGTCGCCTCTAGATAAGAACCGCCGGCATATGTGGCCACGCACCCTTTCATCTCGACTGCAGCGCCTGATGCTGCGGTGCTGGGGTTGCTGCATTGTATCTACGGGAAGGCCCGACCTCAGGTCGCGTCTCCGGGAGGACCGAGTTCATGTGCACATGTAGCAGAGACATGTTTTCAGCTACATGATCTTAGCCACCAAGTGCAAAAGCGAGTGTCTCACTACATTAGACCTGCTTACCATGAGGAAAGGGCCAAGGACGGATTTCGGGGACCAGATTGAGCTGCTAACACACCTTATGGCTTATATTCGCTCGTGTATGCGATCATGTTGCAGCTGGCTAAGTTATCTGACTTCAGAACGTCGTACAGAAAAGAGAAACGATGCAACATTACTTGGGCACAGTCTAATCGCGCGACGTAAGTAGTGCTTACAGGCACCTGGCGTTGGACTCATTCTTGAGACAACCAGCCAAGTAACGAGAGCAGAAGACGGTCAAAAAGGGTATTGTTGCTGCCTGTGCGCCTACTAAATTCCAGCTTCGTCAGTGTCTCACGAATATTGCCACGCCTGGTGCAGGGTGAGCCCGGCTTACCTAAAGTAGGTCCCTTTTGGCAAGTGCTTAGCCTTGCGGCTCCACCACGCCCCCTCGTGGGAATGGCGTTTGCCATGCTTGACTGGCCAACAATAGCGAGCGGCGGCAGCCGGTGAGGCTGGAAAGTCAATTCGGCATCGTCTTGCGAGGCGAGACTGGCGTAGGTTTACAGCCCCAAGACCCTTGCCCCACTTGGCTCTTATCGCCTGAACCTGGCAGTAGCGGCCTAACCCGCCGCAACAAACATGCATAGCCTTGAGCCTGCGAAGAGGCGCCTGCGCCCTCAACTTGGACTGATGCGTCGTCTCGTTTCGCGCTAGCCATCAAAGTTATCTCTCGGGATAATTTTGGTGACTTTGAGATGTGTCGCTAGAGATCTTCACGCGTCACCGCTATTCAGGGCTGCCTTCGAGCTTCGCTACATCCTGTCATCAAGTGCCAAGGAGGGGTATATATGGGTCCCGTCCCGTATGAGCTTAGCTTGGTGAACGCACATATACACGCTTACATCCCGTACATAGTACCTGGGTACGCCTCCAACATACCTCGTAATCATCGGAACATCGACTATACCTCCCAATCACATTCTAGTTTCAATGAGCCACCCCGGCTTGATTGCCTGCACCAGATGTGCCATCTCCAAGGCACGATGCGACAGGAAGGTGAGTTCCCAGCCAGGGCGCACTTACTGAGCCATCAGTGCAGTATCTAACACAGATTCAGGTACCATGCTCACAATGCGTTGCAAGAGGCTACGTTTGTCAGCCTAGAACTACCTCGCGTAAGCCGCGAGCTCCTCGAAAATCGACGGCACGGAGTCAAACGTCAACAAGCCCGACGAACTCCAACTATTCCAACGGCAGCCATGTTCCCAACATGGATCAATTTACTGGATACATGGTGCCAGATAGTCAACCACCGCAGAATAACGACATGCTTGCATTCGCCAACTCGGCTTTACCCGCACCACCTCTGGATCTTGGTGGTTACGACGACTTTATGGGCTTCTCATATCCCGGTGCTCCAGCTAATGGTGAACCTATGGACACGTCAAACAACCTTTTTGCTTCGATATCATCAATGGACCTGCACCCTAGCGATCCCCTGTATCCTCCAGGCTGTGTAGGTGGCGGCCAAGGGCTTCAACAACAAAACCACAACCTATCACATGGGCCAAACCAACCGCTGACACCACCCGATACGATACATCGAGGGAGCACAAGCATGCCAGCGAGTTCACCAGATTTACGAAATGCTTTCACACCAAAAAAATATCCGCAGAAAGCTGTAGACAGATCTGTGGCATCGGATGACGTACTGGCGCAGATGGTGGACCTACTCGCACAGCCTACCGCATGGCAAGGGCTTGCGGAGAACGACAGCGAACCCAGCCAGTCTCTCTCGCATGATGCCAGAGACCGGATTGTTGCGACTGTACAGATACTCTTGCAACGGGCACTCTGGAGCCGGCAATCTCCTTCAACATCAAGTCAAGGCCTCTTTGGACGCATCGTAGTCCTCCCACCCTCCAACGTTCTTATGCACTTTATCGAAACGTATGCGAACCGCATCGACTCCATTCAGCCCTATCTGGGTCTCGCTGGCTCCTCGAGCATCAACGTCACAGATATTCTGCAAGTCGACAAGGCCGATATCGGGATCCTGCTGATCATACTTCTCATCTCCCAAGGTGCGATGCTTACAGATCATTTCGAATCGCACGTCCTCGCCAACGGCCTGATAGAAATATGCAGGATTGCATTGGACGACGTTCTCGAGAGTCGGAGCATATCGCAACCAATGATCGGAGGTATCGCACTGCAGTTGCTTACACTCTGCGCACGGAGTGGTAAAGACTCGTTCGCTGCGTACGCCATGTCGAAAAGGGGGCAATACCTTAGTGTAAGTCATCAACCTTACGCGTGCGCTGGAAACTTGGACTAACTTTCACAGATGCTGAAATGCACTGGCGTCTTACAGCCCGAACAGGCCGTGTATAATCCAAGAGCAGAGGGGCCAGAGATGTGGGAAATGTGGAAAGAGCAAGAGCAGCGCAATCGGTAAGATACATCTCACACTACATGTCGATATTTTACTGACATTTCTAGCCATGCATATGCTTGGGTCTACGTAGACCTCGAGATCAGCTTGTTACACGACCTGCCACCAATCCTCTCCATCAACGATTTGCAAGTTCCCTTACCTCAAGACAACGAATTGTGGCACGCCAAGTCATTCAATGAGTGGCTCGAGCATTCTGGAGCCAACGGCAACAAACCAGGACCCTGCAATGCCGCAAAATTTGGTGCCTGGCTTGAGAAACAGGCTTCTGTTGGACCCCGCTCTGGCCACACAACTCCGTCCCTCAACGGCCTTTTTCGAAGTTTCCTCCAGGGTCGGTTGGTGGTCGGCGATGACGTACCCTTACACCACCTTCGTCTCCTTCTGCACCCCATATTGGCCATGGTGCTCGAGCAACAACAACTTTTGCGCATTTTCGACGCCGACGAACCTTCGAATCGATACCGGGTGCTTTCCAAGATCAAGATCCTAGGCCGCTTGCAGGAGACGCAGGATTTGCTCCAAGATCTGGCAACGCTTCTCTCGCGGTCAAAAGCTTCTTCCAGCAAAGATGACGAGGGTGAAGTAACCCCCACTGACTGTGTCAGCATGATAATGCTCCATCTGGTTAGCCTGAACGTGTTCACCAGCATCCCCGAGATTGAGAAATGTGCCAAGGAAGACCCGCCCATGTCAGACACGGCCCGTGCGGACATGTGGCGGTGGGCACGTCATCCCGAAGGAGAGAGATACGTGCTGTTCCATGCCGGCCAAATCTTCAGATTGATCGACAGATCGTCCATGGTCGCACGGCCAACCTGGTGGCCGGTAGCTTTGTATCGTGCGGCCATGTCTTGCTGGTCTCTCCGATCTTGGGACCGAACCTCCTCATCGGCGGCGGTGGAGTGTGGCATTGATGCCTTATTACCCTCGGAGGAAGAGTGCTTCCTCAACACTACTACTGGCACGCCGGTCGTCACGCTTGACGATAAGAGACGGTTACCAATCCTGGAAGGTAATAACAGCTTGCAATACTGCATCAGCAAGCTTGAGAGTCACCCTACACATTGTTCACGCAACGTCATTGAGAAAGCACGTTACTTCTTGACTAGATGGTGTTGATGGTGTTTATGATCACGAAAACCGGGCGCAGGCGTTCAAAAGCAGGTATGGGATATCGATAGAACAGGATTGTCAGGAACATCACTTGGCTGCCGTCGACGAAGAAGCTCGTCTGGTCTTGGCTGTGCCATTGCAACAATAGAATACCCCGATGAGTTTCACCGCGATCACGTCCACACTTCAACAAGGTTCAAATCAATGTGCACTTCAACGTCACTCTCATGTACGATACAGCGCGGATAACATCCAGATTCATTTTATTAACTAATGACAGCCTTACACATTATCTAAATCCCGCGAGTCCAACTACCAGTGCATCATGCGAGGAAGAGCCACAATCTCAAGCTAAGCTTCACAGGTTCTGAGTAATACCAGGACTTGCCTTCTCCAGTATCGCCGACAGCTCAACCCAAATCCTCTTCCCCAGCTCCGCACCTTCCTCACTCCTCGCCAGCAGCGACGGCTCCTCCACATGATCGTCCAGGATATACTCGCCCTGACTCTCCGGCAGCGCCGTCGCATTCACCAGCAACCGGCTGCCCACCTCGACCTGTCGTCCTAAGACCTTCTTGAACACCACCGGTGCCATACCCATATCCTTGACCAAATCCGACTTGCAAAGACCAGGCGTAACACAGTTGACAACAACAGGTTCCTTCTTCTTGTCCTTGATGATGACTTGGGTTAAGTGCCGAACGAGGAGGATCTGCATGAGTTTGGAGACGTTGTAGCGATCAGCCATGTCGGCTTTCTTCTCGTCATCCAGCTCGTCGAAGATGCTGTCTGCCTTCTTCTGCGGGAATTGCGTCCAGTGGTGGA
>Ga0265780_10010644_pt1 | contig 10943 bp, 15 predicted proteins | sample P1T30metagenome_FD_192432 | JGI IMG/M metagenome (GOLD analysis project Ga0265780, IMG submission 192432) | Plant litter microbial communities from East Loma Ridge, Irvine, California - P1 T30 | ecosystem: Environmental > Terrestrial > Plant litter > Unclassified | place: USA: California... | reverse complement strand
ATCCACAATGGGTTGCCACTCCTCGAAACTCCACTCAGACTACGACTACACGCCCCCAATGCGGCAGTCTAAAGCAAAGAAACATCACAACGGCGGCTACGGTGGCGGATTCGTGACAAGTTCAGGCGGAGGAGGCTGGTTTAGCGGTGGAGATGGAGGTGGCGGTGCGGGAGCATGTGGGGGCGGAGATGGGGGTGGTGGTGGTGGAGGGGGAGGGGGTGGGTGTTAGGGGGTGAGAGGGGATGGGTAGGGCGTTTTGGAGTCTGGGGTTTGTGATTTGTGATTTTGGGAATTGAGGTTTGGAACTGGGAATATCATGAGGGAATCTACGATGTATGAAAGGGTGGGTGTAGGTGTACGCCTTGTCGAAGTGAAATGAACGGGATGTTTTACGACTGTGAGAATTGGTTGTATATGTGTCACCAGGTGCGGCAAGAATTCGTGATCGATTAGCTCAGCGAAGCCCTACCCAGAGTACAACTAAATTATAGCCTGTATATCCCTAATACATTACGTAAAGACTTTCTACTTACTCAAAGGCTATCAAGATAGACACGCTGTTGTTTTAGATTGTAAAGATTGTCGTAACCCTTACACGTAAAGTCAGTAGCTACTAATAGTACTGTCTCCATTGATCACGAATCATTACCGCACCTGGTGGTGTAGACAGCGAAATGACGTGAGATTTCCACAATTTATACGGCAGACACACCATCTTAGCAAGAGCACACACACAGCGACAGCCCAAACTTTAGTATTCAATTATACATTGACTCTGTCCCAGAACTGTTGCAGCTTGTTCCAAGTCGGGGTATATAGCTCTGAAATCACTTTTGTACGGTAGGACATCATCTTTCCTCCTCACAATCCACTCGGCCTGGAATTCGCCAAATCCATCCTCGCTCCCCCGCCGTACTGCGCGCGATACGCTGCGTTCACACTGCGATGATGCTCGACGGCATGGTGCTTAAACTCCTTCCACATCTTCTTGATCGAGCCGTTGAGCGTCGAGGTGGTTTTGTCTTGCTGGGTGATGAAGTGGTGTGCATCGTGGGCAGACTCGTGTGAAGCGCGTCTTGATTGAGTGGCTGGTGTGGCGGGTGTGGATGTTTGTGGTGTGGTGTTTGCGGAAGAGGTTCTTGAGGAGAGGGAGAGGACGCGGGGGTGGGAGTCGAGGTTGTTCATCTTGGTGGTGGAGTTGCAGAGATGGTTCGGTAGATATTTGGTTGTTTGAGGTCGAAGTGATTTGAAGCTGAAGTGATGCACTTGATGTTGCGACTCGTTGTGATGCTGCTCTCGTTGTCAACGTCTACCACCCTTTATATACCTCAGTCTCCCTATGAAGAATTTTTCGCCATCCCATCAGACTACCACGATCTCACGATCATTGCCCAAGCGCATCCACGAGCACTGAGACATTGCACATGTGTGGGCCTTGCACCAGTCCAGTACGCCACAAACATCGTGTACGCCCTAGGACGTCACCATTGGGTGGAAAAAAAATGTACCATATGCTCCTAAACGGCAATTTCTAGATGGTATGAAGTTAGTTGGCATGGCAAATCGACCGTTAACGGTATAGTTGCCGTAACGCTCAATCCAAAGAGGCAATTCGGCATTCGTCGGCTCAACGTCTTGAGCGTTTTCTGCTTAAGCCGAGCAGTCTCTGTCACAACTGCTCCACAGACATAACATGACAGCGTCGTCTTTGACACACGAAATGGCCGTTAAAGGTATTCCGTGTGTCATAGTCACCTTGTGCAAAATTGGTTGTTTCGACGTGCCGTGGCGCGAAGTAAGCATTGGATACTTTCCTTGGTGCATGCGGCTCAGCGTGCGGCTCAACGAAGTTCGAGATCGCACACGTGGAAGGCGTGGAAGGCGAGATGTTTAATGGGATTCGATGGGACGGTGAGTCTTGAGGTTGTATTGGCTGCTGTGTTGCAGAGCCGATGAGAGGACGACTTGGAGACAAATGAGGTGTGAGTTGTTGTCGTTGTTGGATGCAGCACTTGCATCGCGGGATCCTCCTTTTACAGCGCGTTCATATACGGTAAGCCCAAAGACAACGTACACAGGCAGATACAGAAGCTTCCTGATTCCCATGTGAAAGACTCACCACTGTCCTTACCAGTGGATTGCTGCCATCGGAATAGCTGTGTTCATTTCTATACCGTAGGACCTCTGACAGAGCCTGCACGTTGAGGCTGGAGAGGAGAAGACGAGGATATGATGGTTCGACGCCCTGGTCACTGTTACATTCGCTATGCCTTTGTAATGTACAAAGTTGTAGATACAACCCGCCCTGGACTGACTGTTAGCGCCCATCATTCTCGGGACAAGATCTGTACATCATACCCTTGTGTCGTTCGACCCTGGTGGTGCCCGTACAGCGTTGCAGCCTGCCGATAATCATTGACAATTTTACTTGTTTGCTGCAGGGAAAGGGGCTTCTTCGACAGACAATTGGTAGTGTCAATAACCACCACGGGCAGCCGACTGGCACAACGGTTCCGTCCCGCGCTACCAAGTGATGAAGCGCTGTCGATCTGTCTAGGCCGGGAGCGCTAACAATTTGTTCAAGAAGTGCATTGTTGATAACATGAATAATGCTCCAAAATGCGATGTCCGGAAGTGACGTGATACACACTCTGAAAATCATTGTCCTAACACGCCCTTGTTTAAACTCTGGTCTATGTATGTGGTGCATGACATTCATGCATATGTCAAACACTATTATTCTCCGAGGTCAAACCTTCCCCTCACGATTTGGAGGACATCAGCCGCATGCACCACCAGAACCTACTCATTTCGCCCACTTTTAAGCTTCTGAACATCACATCTGAGCTTCCCTTCAAGCTTTTTTCGAAGTACATACCAGTTCCCGCAATTTGGCTGCGACTGCTTCAAAGTAATATCATTATACCACGCCTGCCGATATTCGACGATTGATTCGTAAGGGACTGAAATGATGAATTGCGCAACATCTCGAACATCCATCGTTCGATAGGGTTTTGACAGACGAGCGTAGCGGACGCCAAAGATCTCGGTCGATCGACTAGTGTGCCTCTTAGATATTGACGTCCGCTCGCCATCTGAATAGAGTTTGGCCAATGGACTGCTCTGAACAGATTGATTTAGAGCTTTTGATTCGCTGAATTATACCTCGTACGCGAATTGACGTCAATTGCCTGGTAGTGCCTTGTAATCAGTGTCTTGCTCATTTTGTCTTTCGTATAGTAGCTTCAGCTTTGCACTGTTTGAAAACCCCAATCGAATGTACAGTCATGAAGCCGGATACAGCTCCTCTCTGTTTCCAACCCACTAGATTCTCATTAGCCATGGGAAGACGATAATCTCGACAAGTCTGGTGCATTTCAGACATGCCGAAAGCTTCGCCTCTGACATGTGCAGAACCTCAATAATCTTTTTAATAGGGTTGATCGTGTGACGGGCACCGTGTTCCTAAGTTAATGCTAGGCCAAAGCAAGCCGTAGTGTAAGCCCATGGCTTGATCAACCAAACAAACTGGCTACTAATGGCTGGCAATCCTGCCCTATTAGGCCTGTCTTCAATACCATCAAATAGTGCGCGGTATCTCAGCAAACGCCAGGTACAAGCGTGCAGTGGCAAGCCAATTACCGATCGTCATCATGTACAAAGCATAGCTCTCCCCTGCAGACATTGGTGATCGATTTCCCATAGCTCACGAACATGGCGATATCGATTCTTCAACACCACTCATAACGCAAGCATGGTGCGCAGTAAACTGCAGCCTCCTCTGGATCAGTGGGCGAAATGGCCGGTACCGAACTACGACAACCCGTCTACACAGCCGAAGCATGTTCTGATCGCTGCATGCGTTCTCGCGCCTATCACAGTCAGCCTGGTTTTTGTGAGGCTTTGGGTGCGACTGCGACAAAAGAACACTGGACTTGACGACTGGCTCATGCTCGCCTCTTTGGTATGTGCAACATGTCTTCTCCGAGCTGAACGTGGGACTAACCATGCAGGTGTTCCTGATTCCATTGACTGTTCTCTATCCCTTGCGTACGCAGTCTTGTTCCAAATAATGACATCAAGGTGCTGACCTTTCTAGTCATGGAGAGGTACTATATGAATCGCCATCTCTGGGATATAGAGTTCCAGTACATTCCAGTGCAGCGCAAGTTTATCATAGCTATATACTGCCTCAACCCAGCAGCTTCGGGCCTGATCAAACTCTCGGTCGTCTTGTTTTACCGCCGACTTGCCAGAGGATCGGTATCGCCTTTGTTCCGCTACATCATGCATGCGGTGTTTTTCATCGTCGCGGGCTCGTAAGTGTTGAAGTGCAAAGAGCATATATGGACAACACTAATGCTTCTTTCGTAGTACCATTGCCTTCATCGTCGTTGCACTCTGTGCATGCCGTCCGTTCTCAGCTTTTTGGGAGGAGAACGACTTCCAGATCCTCGCGAAGGGTGGATACAACTACGAGTGCGTTAATGAGGGCGCCACGCTCATTGCCAATGGAATTGTATCGACGGCGACGGACTTTATTGTAGTTATACTGCCGACGATACTGTGTTTCAACTTGCAATTACCGCTGCGCCAAAAGCTCGCACTGTATGGCATCTTCGCGATCAGTAAGTACAAATGTACGACGGGCATGAGAAACAGGCACTGACCTATTGTCTTTCCTTAGGTTATGCCGCAGTGGCTATGGGCGTCATGCGAACGTATACAACCTGGCAGATCGCCTACACAACGTACGACTTCACCTGGTATGTGGGCCAAGGGTTTTTCTGGTCGCTTCTTGAGCTACACGTGGGCGCAGTATGTGCCAATGCCCCGGCCCTGCGAGCGTTCCTCAGAAGAAAGACTGAGTCGGAATATGGGTCCAGCGGGACTTCAAGCACGCCCAAGTCATTCTCGACACAGCCTCGAAGCTCCCGCGCATCAAAATCACCCGGTACACCCGCGGACCCTAGCCGATGGTCGGTGTGGAAACAGCGAAACTCGCACACACCGAGTGGGTATCTTCGAGAGCCGCATACACACTTTGGCACCGATAAGCATGGCGGCATACACCACGAGTACAAGGATCATGTAATGGAAGCGCGCGATGAGTACCGGGACATGGAGATGGGGAGCGTATCGCCAACTGTAATAGCTGGAGAAGGCGAGGGAGAGGATGTGTTGCTGGCGCTGCCGAAGATTGCGGCGCCATCAAGTAGAACGCTAAGTGGAGGAAACTGGCTGCAGCCGTCTGCAAGATCGTCGTTGTCGCCACTTATTCGGAAGGAACAGCAGTAATGAAAGTTAACTTGCAAAAACACCACATAAGCAAGAAAAGTAGATGTCTTGCATGGACTGAGAGCGACACAAACGTGTGATGGTACAAGCAATGAAGAGGCTGACCAGGATAGGCCAAAAATCGACGGAGAGCGAAGGTGACTCAAGGAGTATGACTTGTGCTGTCGTGAGTAAACGTGATTTGCATTGCCCAACACCTCCTCTTCAAGTCCACACATATAGTACATTCGAACAAAGACGCCCAAAACCATGCATTACGATGTCTCCAACGACGAAGATCGCGACTGGTATAGGAAAGTACAAGAAGCGAAGAGCTCGAGTAGTAAGCTGAGACATTAATCTGACGGGAAACCATGTGAGCCCATCAATCATCCAGCTACATTCCAAGTAACAACAACAAGCGCTCGGGGTATGTTTCCAGCTGAAAATGCATCCACGCAAAAAGCAAACAGATTATGGACGGTCAACGAAGCCTGGACACAAATCCTATCGCGCAAAGACCTTGACAATGCCGTCGCCGCCTGCTGAGACAACGAGGCGACCGTCTTGACTCCAGACAACGCTGCATACGCCTTCTCCACGCATAATGCGGTGTGCAGTGATTTCTTGCGTGCAAATGCGTTTGTCGAGGGACCAGAATCTGATGGAAGCATCATGACCAGCGGAAACGGCTTCTCGGCCGTCTTTACTAAGAGACAGGGAGGAGATGGCGGAAGGATGGGCGAGCATTTGATAAGTGCATTGACCTTGACACACCATTAGTAAAACACTTGTAAAGGTGGATGTGCAGACTCACCAGAGTTGGCATCGAAAAACCGAATGTACTGGTCTTCATGCCCACTGATAACTACGCCCTCCAGCCCGCCACCGCTGCTCGAGCCTGTTGGCCCATGTATGCCTTCCTCATCTGGATTGCCACGTCCAGTCTCGTTTGGCCCTTCGATGCTCTGGGAAGTGGCTACTACTGAAGTGATGCCAGTAGCCGGCGTGTTGTCGTAGGTCTCGTTGCTAGCCATGCCGATAAGTTCCTCGCCCGTGCGAGTGTCATATACAAGAATCGAAGCATCGGCAAATGAGACGACAAAGTTCTCGCCATTCAGCGCGAGCGGGCTGATGCAAGTCGGTGATGGATGCGTTGGTCGCTCAATTGTGTGAATCAGCATATGGTGGAACGGAGTTTGAGTGGCCACGCTAGGTTGTGGCGACGATGGGTGGTTGGATCCAGAGGTCACGGAATGTCTTCTGCTCCCTCCAACACCACGCCGTGAGCCAGTCTGGGGTGAGACCAGTTGGGGTGGTGCACTGACTGCCCAAAGCTTGATCGTTCCGTCTGCTGATCCGGAAGCAAGCACTATCCGGTCCGTGCTTCCATACTTGCTGCCGTCAGACCCAAAGACAGCGGCGCTCGTGGTAGGAAGTACACAAACGGTCCAAACGGCGTCAGTATGTCCGTCTAGAGTGGCTTTCGGGTCGACTCGGCCTCTTTCCCAGACACGGATGGTGGCGTCTTGACCGCCAGAGAATATCCATCCGTCGCCAGACACTCGACCACCAGTGGCAAAATGAGCAGATGCTGGACATGCCGCTAGTGAAGTCACGGCCCCTTCATGACCTCTGTGTGACCAGAACGGTGCTATGTCGAGGTCGTTATTCATGCTGTGTGTGTTGGCGTAGCTTGCCGGTATCATCCATCGTTTGATCATGCCGTCGTCCCCTGCGGTGCAGATTTCCGGTTCCGAAGGACTACCGCCCCCGGTGAAGATGACAGAGCGAACCACGTCAAGATGGCCACGGAGTGCGAATTTGACCTTGAAGCTCTGCTGGTCGGCCTTTGCTTGCTGCGTTGCCAACGCTAGTGAGCCTTTCTGCTCGCTGCTCGATTTCCTTCCATGCCCAAAATCACCACTTTTGCTTCGAGTCTTGTTTGCACGGGGTGGGGATTTGACAGGTAAGTTATCGGCATCTGGAAACCGTATAGTGTCCGGTCTTCCTCCTGGTGGTCCATTGGTACTTGCTTCAGCATTGGGCTCAGGATCGAACGTCCACTGGTCTGGATCGTCACCAGCTGCCTGACCCAGAGCTGGCTGGCTTTCTTCCTGATTTGCTATCTGTCGACCCTGGCTATCATAGGTATGGGTGACCTTCTGTACCTGATCGTCTGGCACGTTGCCGTAGTGCTGTGGTTCCTGAACTTGAGGAGGTGGTTGTTGTTGTTGTAGTGCGGCAAATCCACCACCCATATCTTCCGGTGGCAACTGGTGTTGTTGTCGCCTCATTTCAGTCGCGTGGTGTATCTGGTTTGGGTTTGAGAGACTGCCCAGCTCTGAAACATTCGGGACGTTTTGAGGCTGATGATTGAGTATGGAGGTGTTCGGCATGGTGGGTAGTTGCGATGGCTGCCTTTGAGCGTGTTGTCGCATAAGTATTTCTTCCATCGAGAGGTCGCCATGATTCATGAATCCAGCACCGTTACTCATCGCGTGGAGACTGGGTTGCTGTGGCGGCGGCTGCGGTGGGGGCGTGAGAAGGTAGGTAATTTCTTCGACACATTTCGTGAGATACATTTTTGACTTCTCCCGAAGGCCGTCGCGGTCGGCTTCGGATCGGTCGTGGAGCTCGGAGTCGACGTCGAGGAACGAGTTGTGTCTCTGGTCTTGAGCTACGAGGCTGTTAGGACTGTTCATACTAGAGAGTCACTACCGAGTATATCTCCACTCACGCTTCACAGCATTTGCGCTCTTCTTGCCCTTGATGTCCTTCTTCTCGTCTGTCGCATCTCCACTGACAGCACCGGCCTTGGCCTTGGCCCTTTCATTCATGAGCGCCTGCTCCAGCATCCGAATGTGCTTGTTCAACTGGTCATTCAGCTTCTTCGCGCTCCGGACCTCGCCTTCCTGCTTTGCGATTTTGGCTTTCATTTCGGCGCGCTCGATGTCCCAGGCGTTCCTGGCACGCTCGTGGTTGTGCCATTCGAGCTGTAGGAATCGCATGACACCTGGGCAATCTGTTAGCTATGGCCGACGCATGCGACGACTTCCCCTGTCTAGCCAGAGCGTGTGGCTTACCCTGCAATGTGTACTCTGTCCCTGCTGGCGCATTCCCATCACCCGCGCCGTTGGCACCGCCCGCGTTCATGGCCGACGGCGACTGCCAGGCCATGGCGGACGTGTATTAGTATGCTAGCTCGTGGTGGTGGCCTGTCGGTGGTGAATGATATGCGGCGTCGGCGATCGGCAAGCGCGTGGTCGAAGTCGAAGCTGGCCTCAAGCTCGGATGAGCTCAGCAGCACCGAAGCGCACGTGACGCGAGGCGATGGCGGGGCAGAATTCTGCAGGCGGAAAGTGTCGAGTGAATGCGTAATTGTGTACGCGAAGGGTTCGGGATTGGACTGCTGAACTCGCCGTCTGTCGTCAACAGGGGAGCTCGTCAGTTCGAGTTTCTTGGCATCGACACTTGCGCACCTTCCCGCTTTAGGCGCCGTTCCCGCTGGATCTGGACACCAACACCATCACCGTACTTCGTACTACAGCGTCCGTTGCATGCATTTAGCGCTGCCGTGGACCCAGCCAAGCTTGACTTTTTGATCCCTGCATATTCACTTCTCTGTTATATTTGATTGTCAATTGACTATACGGCTAATCATGTATCAACTGCAGATGGACTCATAGCTATGCCAGTAAGTTACAAGCCAATGCTCACTGGACTCTGGTTGTCCTCAAGTACTCTAGACTCTAGGTGACGTAGATCTTCACATTATGGTCTTCTTCCTGTTCACTTGTCGTTCTCCTGTCATGCTCCCTCCAAACTGCGCGACCTCGAACGGTCTCGATATCGAGAGGCAGGCCTTCCCCATTCTTCCTACGACTCAGGTGCTGTTATCGATCTGTCTTCCTCTACATTGTTTCAGCTCCAGCATGAGCGTATACACAGCCATGGTATTAGCTGTCAAGCCAACGGATGTTGTAAAAACGCAATCACAGCCACCATATTTTGGCCGCCCTTCCTCCGCTCAAATACGACTTCGAGCATACGAGGGAAAGTCGCAAACATTTCTCATTACTTCCAGGTCTCCAGAAGCTATTCATGAATTGTTCCTTGCAAGCTTGCTTGTCATACGCGTCGACTTCTCATCTTCTCGACACCCTTGCAGTGACCGTCATTTGCCACAACACGCAGTACATCTTGACCACGGATGCAGGTCATTCATGGAATCATGCAGCTATTGCTGTGGAGCCAGGCTCCTCCCATTGCACTGATGGTACTGCAACTGCCATCGCGACGCAAACAGGGCAAGCACAAAGGACGACGCATTCATCTCCAACAACACGAGCATAATCGAAGCTGCAAGACAGTATTGCTATTTGGCATAGCAAGCTCCGGAAGCACGGCCTACACACGACATTGGGCACAGACAGGGCGTTCGTGCACGGTGCGACGCCCAAGTGGTCGGGCATGCAGTCACGTGTCAGACGAGCCTTCCGAATCGGTTTAACGCGCTGAGGCTACAACAACAAGTCCCTTGCAAGACCTTTACACTACCCAGCCACCCCACCTCTCGCCCACGACACCACATCGAACACGTCTCCAGACTCGGGCAACCCGGTCGCGCATCCCTATCGATACCATCGACACCGACATTCATCTCAAATAGTTATCCAAAATGGCTGGCGGCAAAGGTACGCGCTGACACGCAAGTCGCGCTATCTGATCGCCTGAAGGCTAATTGCGACGACAGGAAAGACGGGAGGCAAGACAGGTGGCAAGGGCGACTCCCACATCAAGACAACCAAGTCGCACTCCGCCAAAGCCGGCCTTCAGGTGAGTCAACATCGCGTTCCGCCGTCACCCCACCCCGCGCATCCGGCCCTTTGACGCCTTTGACGCCTGCCGAAGCCATGACGCGCTGACACGGTGCCTTCCATACAGTTCCCTTGCGGTCGCATAAAGCGTCACCTCCGAACCATCACGCGCCAGAAGACGCGCATCGGCGCCAAAGCCTCCATCTACCTTACTGCCGTCCTCGAATACCTGACTGCTGAGGTGCTCGAACTGGCAGGCAACGCCGCCAAGGACCTCAAGGTGAAGCGCATCACGCCACGCCACTTGCAACTCGCCATCCGCGGTGACGAGGAACTCGACACGCTCATTCGCGCCACTATCGCTTTCGGAGGTGTTCTACCACACATCAACCGCGCTCTCTTGTTGAAGGTCGAGCAGAAGAAGAAGGGCGGCAAGCCTATTGAGGCATAAGCGTCGGAATCAAAGGCAAAAGACCTAGGACGGCCATGAAATGTCATTTTTCGTGTTATGCTGGTTATTGAACATCTCTCCTTCTGTTGAAGAAACGATTATTGTCCAGATGTGGACTGTTGGGATTCGGTGTTATACCTCTCTTTACGTGTCAGGCGTGCGTGGGCAGGTGTTGGTGTCAGTCCTTGGGTTTTACACAGTATGTAGCAACATGAATTGGCTTTGAGACCACCAGCTGTGCAGCCTAAACAAGCGGTGCAGCGTGAACAACCTCACTCAACTAACCAGAGGTAACACGCCGAACTAAAACACCCTCATCCTTTCCATACCCGCCCTTTCCCTCTCCCATCCATGCTTCCCCAGCCCTTCACTAACACGCATATGCACATTTTCAC
>Ga0265780_10010643_pt1 | contig 10944 bp, 17 predicted proteins | sample P1T30metagenome_FD_192432 | JGI IMG/M metagenome (GOLD analysis project Ga0265780, IMG submission 192432) | Plant litter microbial communities from East Loma Ridge, Irvine, California - P1 T30 | ecosystem: Environmental > Terrestrial > Plant litter > Unclassified | place: USA: California... | reverse complement strand
CACCTTAAGCGGCTCGGGTTGGCCTTTTCGGTTGCCAGCTTTGATGCCGAGAGGCGAGGATTTAAACCCCAGCGGCTCAGGTCCACGGAATCCGTGTCGTTTAATAAAGCTTCTACCACACTGCTCATGTGCGACAGTGATGGTTGCCCAATTGTTGCCCACTTTTTTGAAGACGTCAAAAGCCAAGATGTCGTGTTTCTGTAGCTTTTCCTTCAAGAAAACCCTGAGCTCGACGGGGTTGACTCGGGGTGGCACCTAGACAACTCATCAGCGTCCCTTATTGGATAAAGTTGAACGACCGAGGACGCACATTTGTGATGAAGATATCCATGGCGGATACGAAGCGCTTGAGGCAGCCCTACTGCGATAGCGACGTTGCGATAGTGGGGTCGTAGTAGAGTGAGGAGAGGAGAGGAGAGGAGAGGAGAAAGCGACAGGCACGTATGGGAACCAGGTGAGTGCACACCGCGCTAGTGCCGCGCGCGTTCACGTGCAAGTTCGATTGACTTGCCTTCACCTTGACTTATATTTCGAGATGTAGAGGAAACATGAGGATAGAGGAGGAAGAGAGTTCAAGTGAGGCCGATTGTTTCAGCGACTTTCCTTGTTAACACGAGAAATGATCAGCTGTTTGTTGCATGTGTAACATGGGTGGTAGCGTACCAAACAAGAATCAAAGTTCTCGTGAGATGCGATCAGTCGTCGCATGAGGTAAATCTAGTGCCCACAAATGACGGGTTCCTATTCGTCGGACCCCGCTGCCGGAACCCTGTTGGACCCGAACATGGCTCGCGGCGTTTGACGAGGCCGTTCGTCGCTATGATTGTAAAGTGGAAGTGAGAAGCGACAAGGGTAATTCGGCTCTAGGCTCGGGATCATACAGGATGAAAGGCCGTCCGAGTCGTATGCCTCGTGCAGTCCTACAATGGTCCCTTGCTCATACTACAGATCTCATGCATTGCTCCGAATATCACCTAGGCACTGGTTGTGTACTCAGGCTGATGCCTAGTTGCTGTCCTCATCCTTTCCCGGTGCGACCCTCTTCTCCATAATCTTGTCCACGATGCCAAACTCTACAGCCTCTTCTGCGTCCATGTAGTAATCGCGCTCCATGTACTTCTCAATCTCCTCCAATGTCCTCTCCTTTGTAAGGTGGTTCTGGTAGATCCTGTTCAGCCTGTCGCGTATCCTTAAGATCTCCTTCGCGTGATCTGCAATGTCGCTTGCTTTACCACGGTAGCCACCGCTTGGTTGGTGGATCATGACCCTCGCATGTGGCAGAATGTACCGCTGACCAGGCTCTCCTCCAGCGAGAAGCAGTGAGCCCATGGAAGCGGCCATGCCCATACATGTCGTGCTGACCGGACTTCTTATGTAGTTCATGGTATCGTATATTGCCAGCCCTGCGCTGACACTTCCACCGGGCGAGTTGATGTACATGGAGATTGGCTTCTCGGGGTTCTCTGCTTCGAGAAATAGCAGCTGCGCAATGACTACAGCGGACATGGCGTCTTCGACTTCTCCGTTCAAGGTAATGATGCGCTCCTGTAGCAGTCGCGAGAAGATATCCGAGGTTTTGAAGCCTCCACCCTATCAAGTTAGATTGGGTATATGAAGGCATACGGGAGCGCAACATACCATTGACTCTGTCACGTATGGAATTGGACTGAAAGCTTGTGGTGATTGCCGCTGCTCTTCGTGTGACGGGAACGGCGCGCCGAAGCCGAAGCGGTTCGACATTGATCGACTCCCATTCTTGATGCAACTTTGAAAGACTGCCGGCCTGGCGCCACGCCGTAATATTGTTGCCATGCTGTGTGTGTTGTGGGGGAAGCTGCTTGTGCGACTCGCAGATCATGTCCACCGTAGCTCTCTGCCAAGACGGAGGTCCGACGATTCGACTTGAGCAATTCTGCTCCACGATTTGTTACACAACACCACCACGCATTGCTCCCCCGCCGATGCTATGCCGACGCGCATATCGCCTGGCACCACACTCTGGCCTTGCTAGCGAGACATTGCCAGCACAATGTCGCTCTGTGTACACTCACGTCTCCATTGCAAAGGGTGAAGATCTTGGTCCCACATGCGACGAGCTTCACCGTACTGTACGCTCGCGCAAAGATGAGAGCGCAAAAGACCTGCCTCTCCCTCCTCTGTTGGACCCCATAGTACTTGACAAGAGGTCAAAGTGGGAAAACACCAAGGCTCAGCCTAAAGCCGCAGACTTCACTCCGTTTCAGAAGAAGCTGCAAGTGAATCCCTATGGTGAATGACAATGGCGACACACCGCAGAACAGTGCTCACATCACGTAGCTCATGCATTGGCATCGCCAGTTCGCCAATGTCGCGCGACCCTCATCTCCCTCCCCGTTGCATTTCTCACATCGTTACATGCTCGCCCACACCCAACGACCAACGATCCATGGCTTCTCCCAGTCTCGCTCACTACAGACAAGAAACATCTTGGACCGCCATATCGTTTCCTTGTGAGTCGCTGGATAACCACACAATTGGGAAAGAAGAAGCAGTGGCAGAAAGGCACCTATGCGCGCATGACGGAGAAGCTGGGCTCCAGCAATATGGGAAAGCTTGTCTGGAGAGAGGATCTGCCGGGTTTGATCTTGGACCTCATGCAGAAGCAGCTGGTAAAGAAGCTGCGCTGGAACTTCGCGTTCAGGGGACGCCTGACACCCGTTGCTAGCCCCAGAACCAAGGATATTGAGAGCATCGACCATGTCTCGTGCGTGTTGATCTTCCGCTCCTTGCGCACGCGAGCAGAACATGTCCAGGATCTTGCCGAAGAGACGTACGATGAGATGGACAAATGGTCGTCATATGTCGCCAAGAGCTACGCTGACAAACTGGATCCCCATGCTTCGCCCGAAGTCACTCATACACCGCCTTCTTGGTATGGCGATCCACTCGTTCCACGCCTACAGCCGCGAATCCGATTTCCCCAACTTGAATTCCACACCACAAACTGGCGAGGGGCAAAGGTCGCCGTGTATAGTCTGGTAGACTTGTTAGGGGAAGACAAAGCAGTACAGCTGATCAAAGACAGCCAATACGCAGGAGCTGGATGTGTGGTGGTGAAGCAAGCACGACACAATGTGCCGATTACGACACTTCTCATGCGCCTTCAAGCCTACATAGCACGCCCTGGACCTTAAAAAGACCTCGACCTCATCAACTAGAGCCCCTCGGAAAATGAATCACTGTCTGGCCTCCCAGTCCTTCTTTGTCAAGCCAAACCAGTGCAAGTCCAACGTCTGGCAATTCTTCTCGACCTGGCCCTTCATTACACCTTCTGGCGCGAACCCGTTCTTCAGAAAGCATCGCATACTTCCCGGGTTCCAACTATACACACCGCCGTACAGTTTCCTCATCCTCTGCCCATCTTTGCCTTTGAAAGATTCGAAAGCCCACTTAGTAAAGCCTCCCACGACCTCAGACATGAACCCTTTATTCCAGTGGCTTTCTGCCAGCCAATAACCGATTTCGGCGGTGTGTGCGTGTACGTCTGTACTGAGCTTGTTGAGCCCAATACTGCCAATCAGGACATCAGGCGCTGATCTCTCGTAGATGCCAAAGTGAGCAGGATGGGTTTCGTCTATGTTCATACTGATCCAGCCGATCGCTGCATTGAGGTCGTATGGGTTGGGGAAAGAGTTGGTCATGTACTTTAAGATGGCGGGGTTGTTGCCTGCGCGGGTCATGGAAGGCGCATCTTGGGCATGGTAGGTTCGAACACCCAGGCGTGCTGTCGTGAAGATGGGTGCTGGGATGGGAGCATTGATCTGAGCATCCGTGAATGGTGACTTGATAGACTGATCTGCCATATTGCGCAATGGATCTCGATTTGAGCTTTCCCGTACTTTTGAGTGTTGTCAGAATCCAGAGGGTGCATGTGAAAGCGTTTCCCAAGTGCTTATATGTATCACCAAGTAGAGCGCTGAGTCATGAGCCACAGTGCATGCGCGCCTTCCCAACTAGGAGCCGTTGAGGAGAAAAGGGCTGCAAGGCCTCCATACGCCGTGGCATCCCAAGTCCGAAGGCCGAGTCGATTTCCAACGATTTCCCTCATATTACGGCCATCTTAGGGCGGGCAGGGTCCAGGATGTGACGTCGGGCATGGCGCTATACCGACGCGCTAAGTCGCGTGTCGCGTGGGGCATTTCACGAAGTGCAGGCGTCTCTCCGAAAATCTACCGGCCTTACCACCACAGCAATGGCTTCCGTGCCAACAAAGTAAACAGCACTATGATCGCTGATAAAGCAGTACTGACTGTCTCCAGAAAAGCCCCGAAAACATATTCGCGACAAAAGCGCTCGCTCTACCATGAGGAGCCGCCCATCAAACGAAGACGCGTCGAACGTGCAGTAGACGCAGTCATAACCGATTCCCCCAAACCGCACCGGACTGGAAGAAAGACAGACGACTCCGAGAACCCCGTCGTCTCCTCAGAACCTCCTACATCCAGTCCGAAGAACTCGCCGGCAGTATGGTCGGACGAGGCACCACGGTCTAGTCCGCCATCTTCGCCTGTACCTACCAGCTCCCCACCACCGCTCCAGAAGCGCCGACCAGTCTTCTCTCTGTTCAGGAAGCCAGCAAAAAAACCCTCTACCTCAAAACCAGCGCTGGCAGAACGAAGTGGTAATGACGCTCAAAGTCCGCCAGCAGCAGCGCCAGTAAAGACGAAGAAGCATATGGTGCAGATGCAATTGGATCTGGCAAGCGAGTCGCGGAAGGCCTGTAAGACATGCGGAATGGAGTACATACCCTCGAACGCCGAAGATGCAGCGCTACATCGGAAATTTCACGCTATGAACGTGGGGGGGGTGGACTTTACAAAGGCTACAGTGGACCGGCTGAGAAAGAATCAGGTCTGGAGTGCAGGAGATGGGAGCTTTATTGCCGCCATCGGACGTAGAGACGCGCTGGCTCTGCGCAATAAGACGAGCGACGTGCTGAAGGTTGTCAACACAGAGCTCGGGGCAGTACCAATATCGGATGAAGAGTTGTGGAGTCAGACATGTGCCTCGACCGATGCGCGGAATGACGGCTCGAGACCAACACCGGTCGATCGCTTCAAGACATACCTCTATATCCGGGGCCAGAAGTGCATCGGAGCGTGTCTGGCAGAGCGGATCTGGGAGGCTTATACTGTGCTAGCTCAGGACGATGCATCTGCTCAGATCCGTAAGCTCGCTATTGAGACAAAGAGCTCGTCCATCTCGATCAGCACGGCAACATCACCTGCTCTGCTCGGCATCTCGCGGATATGGACCTCGAATCAACATCGCAAGCAAGGCATCGCGACAAGACTGCTCGACTGCGCAAGGTCTAATTTCTTGTATGGATTGACAGTCGAGAAGGAACAGGTCGCGTTTAGCCAGCCTACGGAAAGCGGTGGGAACCTGGCGCGGAAGTGGTTCGGATGCGAGGATGGATGGCATGTGTATATTGACTGAAGCCAGTACTTACCATGGTGATTATCATAGACATTTTTGAAGATACCCAATATACCATTCAATGAACAGAATAGCACACCTGCACGACGCCCTTGTCATCATCTGGTGAGCCACAAAATGCCTATCGCAACTGCGATACAAGAGACAGGGGTCATTGATATCGCACTACTCCACCTACATGACGGCGGAAATGAGGGGCGTACAGGCCAAGCACTGCGGCGTTTGTGGGGTGTGCTACGACGTTCGCTGTCACGGCTGTGCCTCCGGATCTTCCCAGCATGCATGTCGGCGGTGCTGTTCTCGACACCCCGACATCAGCACCACCAGTTGGCATCGCGCGCGGTGCAGCAACAACCCAATCCTCTTCCGTGTACATAGAACAATGCATGACTCTTAAATCGCAGCATGTCATCCGGAAACCCATTCCGCGCATCTCCTTCACACAACTCCGCCGCGTCTGTTCCGCAGACTTCCTTTATCACCGCCGATAGCAGTGTGTCTGAGGACGGTGGTCGCTCCGGTATTACCTTACCTGCCTTGAACTTCATGCGTACCCCGAAGAATGAATAGGCAGTAATCGTGTTACAGGGCTCGAGGGTACCGGTGCGCCGCCGCAAAAGACAAAGAAACATGTCCGAATAACATCAGACACCACCTTCATCCCTCCGCATCCGGACGATGGCTATGACGATCCACCGAGATCGCCTGTCGCACAGCGTCTGGGCCAGAGCGAATATGTAAACCCCTCGCCTGCTGCGCAATCGGCGCATGGTTCCTATACAGACGTTTACGCGGGGCAGTCGGGCGCACAGAGTAGCGGGGTTCAAGATATGGCAGCACCAGACACATGGGCAAGCCCAAGTAGGGGATACCAGGCGCCGCAGTCGGCGACATCTCCAAGCGGCGTTCCGGTCAATCCATTCTCAAGGACACTGGCATCAATGGAGCTGCAGGAGAGGGACGCGGGCGAGGAGCGGACTCCCGCGGAAAGAGCGGCTCTAGGCAACAGGGCTTCGTTGGACGTGGAAAGCTTTAAGAACCTGCTCATGACAGGCAAGCCAGGCCCTCGGCCTTCAACACAGCCCAGTCAGACTATGTCTTCCTCCGCTGTTGTATCGGGCGGTGCGCAATTCGAGAGCAGCAGCACAGACACCTCATCCATATCACGGCAATCATTATTCGAATCATCACAACACACACATGCCGAATCGCCAAGGACTTCATTCGAGATGGCAGAATCGGACGAGGATGAGAGCATGGGCCTGGTTTCGGAAGTAAAGAAGGGAAAGAAGAAGCCACCGCCGGCGCCAAAGCATCGTCATGGCAAGCTTGTCACCCAGAGACAGCCGCAGACAGTGTCTTTCGAGAGCTTCTCTGCTTCTGAGCCTGTATTGCCCTCCGTGGCAGCGCCGAAAGACAGCTCAGACACCAACAAGCCACTTCCGCCGACTCCGGTCGCATCCCCCCAGCAGCAGCACATCAGTTCGCAGGATACCTCACAACAGCGACCAGCACCGCTGAAGCAGCACTCCAGCGATTCGCTGCTGACACCAGAGGTATCGAAGCCGCAGAAGCGAGCACCTCCGCCAGTCCCTCTAGCCCGCAGACAAAGCCAACTGCGCTCCTCCACAACCAGCAGCCGATCGCGAAGCAACTCCTCCCTCACCATGACATCCCAGCACTCAATCGAAGCCCCACTTCTCAGTCCCACCCCAACCACCAAGGACCCCTTATCCGTCGCAAAATCCCCACCTCCACCTCCGCGCTCACGACACGGCGCCCGCTTGAAAGACACCAGCACATCCAGCGCCAACTCGTCCAGCACCGAGCTCCCCCAGCGCACCGCCTCCATCCGCTCCACAAAAGACCTCTCGTCCTCCCGACGCAGCACACTAGACTCCGAGCCCGCGTCGCCCGTCGGCCGCACCTCGTCCATCTCATCCTCCCGCATCGTCTCCAGCGAAAGCACCGGCATGCCCCCTCCGCCACCCCCCCCCCCCCCCCCCCCAAAGAAACCCTCAAGTATGGATAAATAGCGCCCGACAATCCCCCCGTCGCCCAGCGAGAGCCGGCGCACGAGTGCGAGCCTGGAGAATAATAAGCGGGCGAGCGTGGCGAGTGAGAATTTGCTGAGGCCGGTGGATGAGGTGGGGAGGGAGGGGGTCGAGGTGCGGGATGCGAAGGGGATATTGGATGATATGGATAAGTTTCAGAGGGAGATTGAGGAGCTGATGAGGAGTACTGGGGCGAAGTAGGCGTGTTTTTAGCAGGGGGGATGGAGTGTATATGCCTATTTTGCAAATGGATGGAGGATGGTGGTTCATATATGCCGCAGGCTTGGTCTACGAAGAAGGTTCATGGGATGTTGAATACTATTTTTGCATCCTCTGTTTTGCTCCACTTCTTTTGCTCTTGACTGTCATTGACCGATGAACAGCTACTTGTCCCTGTGCGGGAGGATGCTTTATACCAGAGGCACATGGTTGATAGCGGCAAACATACTAGAGTGTATTACCATCATGGACAGTAGAGGCGAAGAGGTCACATCACATCCATAGGCAGCAAGAGTATCAAGAAAACGTGACCGAGTCACTTTTGTATTAGGCACCGAGAAGAGCTGTAACATGCTAGTCATGCAATAGCTGTTCGTCAATGATGAACTCCATCCTCCAGAAAGTCGACAAATGCAGAAGCTTGCATGAAATGTATCATCTGTGTCGACATGTCATCAAAACGGAAATGATGCCAGGCCTTATCCTATCGACATCGACCACAACGTGGCGCGGAACAGTGAGTGAGCGCCTAGACAAGGGCAGCCATGGCAACCACGAACGAGCCCAGACCGATGAGGGGCGTCGCGATGGCAGCACCAGCGGTCGAGACCTCAGAAGGAGTGGGAGTACCGGGCTGCGAGCTCATGGCGGCAGTGGTAGAGGGAGCTGGGGTGGTGGCAGATGCAGTGGAGGACTCGACGCCGCTGCTCGCGGGAGGAGGAGTGGCGGAAGACTCAGCCGGACCAGACGAAGCGGGGGGAGGAACCTCGCCAGACGAAGCCGGAGGCGCAGGTGGGACCTCAGCCGACGAAGCGGGAGGCGTAGGCGGGACCTCGACGGACGAAGCGGGAGGAGTAGGCGCAGTGTAAACTGGAGGAGGCGCAACAGGTCCAGTAGGCGAAGCGCATGTAGTGACCGTGTTGGTGACGGTGACGGTGACAGCAGCCGCGCAAGAGGCGGGAGCTGGAGGAAGATTAGCTTATGCAATTGGAGGTCGAGGTGGTGAGCTCACTGTCAGCGGCGACGACGGCAGCAACGAGCGCAGCAAATGCGAGGAGCTTCTTGAAACCGAGCATGATAGCGGTGATAAGTGGTTTGGTGTTTGTGGATGAGGTAGAGCTGATGTAAGATGTGGAGTTGCAATTGATGTAAATCAGAGAATGGGGTGGTTGAGGTTGGGGTCGTGGAGAAGAAAAAGAGGCGGAGGAGGCGGGGCGTGGGCACTTTATATGGCAGGAGCAAACGTGGCGGCGGCGAAAACCTGTCGCCTATGAGATAACACGCGATTGGAAGGCAGCAGATCGTTATCGAACAGGATCGAAGGTGAAGAAGGGCAAGCGAGCGTTGAGAAAGAGCGGCAGGCGCGGCAGGTGTACTTGTGTCACCACCTTGACCACACAGAGCGTCAGTGCCGTCGCGCAGATGCAATCTGCCTATTGACCCGTCCCAAGCAAGTACCCAATAGCTCCCATCTATCGAGATGATGGTGTGCCAATACTACCACCGTGGCTGGCTTGCGGCACATGCCATCGTGGAATCGCGAGAGTGAAGGAACAATCACGTGCTGCCGTCTCTTCTCCCCGGGGCCAGCTTGCTTATGCCTCTGCGGAAGAAATCGCGCAATGACGTAGCCGCAATCTTCGACTTCCTCAACATTTTGTAATAACGGGCTCAAGGTTTCCGTGTTTGTTTGTTGTGATATGCAGCGCGCCTGCTGCCGTTGCCCGTTTGCACCAAGGCTTGGCGCCTGCCCTCCGATCATAAAGCTTGTGCGACTCTTAAACCCTCCTCTTCTCCACCGACCTCCTACACTCGTTTAACACATCCTCGCTCATCCAGCAATTGGCCTTGCCTCTGCTTCCTTTGCCCTCACTCCCCAAGTACACTCTTTAATCCTTTCCCATCACCACCAGGTCCACGACTCCGATCATGAAGGTCCTCCAGCTCGCCGCCCTCTTCGGAGGCGCTGTCTCTGCAGCCAATCCTCTCGTCCTTCGCACTGGTAAGTACATTTCAACACATCCGGTTTCCCCAAGCAGCCTGACTCCTGCTTGCTGCTCTCACCGGCAAGATGCCATATCATCTGCATCTTTGCTTCCGTTCAATGACAAATTTTCTAACATGGGAACAGGTGATCGACGCGACGTCGCCTTAACCACGACTGAGGTCATTCTCGTCACCTCAACTTCCGTTCATACGTCGTTGTGCACTGTTCCTGCAGACTGTCCCGCTGGTGCCACGGTCTTGCTCACCTCCACCACGGTCGTGGCCACCACCACTACCATCTGCTCGACTCCAGGTGCGGTCATCCCTCCTGTTGGGGCCTCAACTGCGCCAATCAGCAGCTCGGCCTTGCCCATCGCTTCTACTCCCGTCACCACCGTCACCGTGAGCGAACTCCCAGGCAGACCTTGCCCTGTCTTGGGACCCGGTCTTCCGCAGATCTCCATCTCGGGCTGCATAATTGCATCAGCCTCTCCCACGCTCCCGACCCCGGCTTTCTCGATCAGCATCATCTCTGGCTCATCAATCGAGAGCACCGTCAGCATCGTCTCTCCGACTGCAACACCCTCTGGTGTCGTGCCTCCTCAGCCGAGCGTTGTTACCAACCTGAGCTCGTCCGCCACCGATGCCACCTCAGTTTCTGCCTCAAGCCCCGCTAGCAGCCCTGTAGTCCCCTCGAACACATACACGGATGCTACTCACATCTCATTCCCGGTCGGACCATCATCCAGCGGTTATGCTCCTCCAAGCCCAGTTAGCAGCTCTGTTACTCCCTCAAACACATACACGGATGCCACTCACGTGTCATTCCCAACTGCATCGGCGTCGAGCGTATACAACTGGCCTTCTGGCCCCGCCAGCTCGGGTGTCGCTTCAATGTCCAACACCGACGCCATCTCGTTTTCGTCTGCACCCACCACCACAGCCTCAGTTGTCACTCCTGTTCCAGGACCCTCGGGCAGCGCTTCTGAGTACACGACCGTCTCTGGCACTCACCCGACTCTGAGGTCGACCACGTCCGGAAACTCTCTTCCTACCCCACCGGTTGCGTCTGATACCACCGTAGATAGCACTGTTAGGGTCACGAGCTATCAGACAACGACATCGGTCGTCACGGTTCCAGCAGAGTCCAGCGCGCCCAATGTCACCAACACCAACACCAACGTTGAAGCTACCGACATTAGCACCG
>Ga0265780_10010642_pt1 | contig 10944 bp, 5 predicted proteins | sample P1T30metagenome_FD_192432 | JGI IMG/M metagenome (GOLD analysis project Ga0265780, IMG submission 192432) | Plant litter microbial communities from East Loma Ridge, Irvine, California - P1 T30 | ecosystem: Environmental > Terrestrial > Plant litter > Unclassified | place: USA: California... | reverse complement strand
CCCCCCCCGCCCCCCCCCCCCTCGTGCATGTGCAGATGCGGCGGTCATAGCTCCTTGCAGGTCCGCGTCCAACCGAGGTAGGCGCGACCAAGCCCACAACAACACCACGACAAATGCTGAGTATCGCCCTCTCGGTGAAGTTTGATAGTCTATAAATGATGCGCGACTATGGCTGATGTATTGAACTTATGAACCACCAGATGGCAGACGCGGACACTACTCATGCATCGACGTCAGAGGATGAAGCGGCAAATACTCAGCAACACGTAACACAACCACCACTCCCCGTACTTACAAACGCCCCAAAAGCGTATCCAGGGTGCTGCCTCGCCCTCAGTGCGCCTCTGATCGAACACATTCACTCGCTTCTCCCGCCAATCCCTGCGCTTACCCTCTCGATCGGGAGTGGCTTTGGCCTACTCGAAGCCTATGTCCTGGCAATATCACAACCACCGCATCTACTTGGTGTAGAGGTAGAAAAGAGTCCGAATCAATACCTTCCAGCGAAGAAACTTCGCGTAGTTCATGGGACGCGCTTTCTGGAACCGCTTGCTGCAGAAGCCGCAACATGGCTCTTCGTATATCCACGTCGCGTGGGCTTGGTCAGCGAGTACCTTCGTGAACATGGCCAAGGCATCGTGGAGAAGATCGTTTGGATTGGTCCGCAAGCCGACTGGGATGACTACCTTCAATGCTTCGCTGGTTGGGACGTGCAGATATACAATGCGGATGAGGTGGGTGGAAGAGCATGGGACACCATTGCAGTAGCGAAGAGGATGAAGCATGGCTGTGCTGCGGAAGATGGGGCAGCATAGCGAGCCATTTCAAGTCCGATGTGAGACCTGAATTGTGGCGGAGACGAGACCAATACCGCTCGTAGTCGCCCAGAGCCTGATTAACATGGAGGGCCATCATGGGGGCCACTTGAAAACACAGTGTTTGTTTCTCTTCTTGTCTCTTCTTTTTCTTAGTCTCACAATTCACCTGATCCACATTCTTCAGTGCGTCCTTCCACCTCACAACGTTGCGTCATTCACCTTGGAAGTGCGAAACATGGCGTTCCTCGCCGAAGAGAACACCAACAACGCGAGAGGATTAAGACACGCTTTCGCCTATGGCTAACAAAGCACCGAACAATACATGAACAAAGAACTTGCCATGCGTTCTTTTCTCATTGTATCATTCAACAAGACCCGTCTCGCGCACGATTGTCATTACCTACATAGATTCGATCTGCACACCGTTCACTCTCACTTCACCAAAACCTACAAGCAATCTTGCACGTTACAACCACTTTTTACGAACGACTCCGAACAACACAACCCAACCTGGTCGATTAAGACACCCCGATCGAACCGCTACCATGGCGAACACTACAGCCGAGATTTCTGCCAGCCCTGTCGCAGGATTGGCGCTGTACGGGCTCCTCGAGCTTTTCCTCCGCCAACCGAATGTTGCAGCCGCGGTCTATGCATTCGCCGCTATTGCGCACATTATGCCACAGCATTTGCCGACCTACAATGTCGCAGCTGCGATGGTCGAAAACTACTTCCAGGAACCCCATGCCGACGATCCTAGTGAGGTTTCACAGTCCTCTGGAGATGACAATGAAGCGCAATACGATGCCCCGAATGCCAGCGCGACTGGACCCAGTCAGACTCCCCAGTCCTCTGCAGACTACATCACCGTGACAGACAATCAATATCGAAGCCTGGTCGCTCTCTCGAACCCTAATGCGTGGCTACTCGCTTCGCTCATCGCTTTGCTCACCTGGATTCCACTGATCCTTTTCTTCATCCAACGCAACTACATGCAAGCCCATGCACGTCGTCAACGCTACTTTAGCCTCATCGTTGGCTTGGTATACGCAGCCGTGGTCGCCTACCTTGCAGCCCTGACGCTCAGTGTCGACCTACAAACCCAGTGGTCTCAACTCAAACTCGCAGTTTGTGCATTGCTCGTCAGCTTTTTCGAGATGCGCCACGACGCCAAAGCTTGCTTAGACGGTGCCTGTAGTTACATGGGCAGGATGTTTCCCAGCCCTCGCGCATTCTGGGCGGCCGTTTATGATTATTTCCTCTATCCGATTGCCAGTATCTTTGTGTGGCTCTTCGGACAAGCCGCTAGTCTTATCGGAGCCTCGCAGTCCGCTGCGAGTCAAAGCATGAACGCCTCCTCCGGTGAACTATACGAAGGCTTCCAGGATGCTCCCACTGAACGCACTTCAGCTTTGGTCACCGTGCTATCTGCCTGCTCCGACAACTTATCTAAGTACCTCGCTACAATCTTTGGGTATGTCGCTAAGATTTTCTGGATCGTCTTCCACGCCGAACCTTGCCCTGAGTGCAGCGAGTTGTACTGGAGCAAGATATCCGTGATGATTGGAACAGCCATCGTTACATGTGCTTGTGTTGCGCAGTACAACTTTTATCCCCATGCCACTAGTCAATGGTTTGTCTTCGGTTTCTATCTCGCGGTCGGCCTCGGATATCTGTTTACACTGGACTGTACTCAAGAGATCAAGGCCGCTGTGAATACGGCCTTCATCGCATATCCGCTGTCCTGTCTCCTGTTCCACCCCGACCCATTCATGGACGCTGTGCGCCGTGCATTCCATGGCATGGTAGGAGTTCCCCATGCTATGCACGCCACCGCGGAGGCAGCCTGCACCAAGGTCATGGATACTATCATTGGTCGCGTTGACGATAACGACTGGACTCTTAATCCTCAGCTCCCTCTTCCTGACGATCTTGACATCTGGGCTTCTGATTCTGATGATTCTGGTGACGAAGAGGACCTCCCTGCGCCATCGACTGTACCATCGGTCCTACCACCAGCAACTGTTGTTGTTGAAGAGCAGCGGGCAGTCGAGCGCACTGCAGTGGCAGAAGAGCTTTCAGCAGCCCAGAAGAGCAGGGCCGCCGCAGTGCGAAAGGGTAAACAGGCGTATCAGGTTAAAGCCCAGGCTCAAAGGGGGGATGTGCGTCTGCAGCGAGCCATTGCTGAGACCAACGCCCTCGCCCTGGCAGTTCGGGATATTGGTCCAAGGCCTGATTTCCACAGATATGTCGAATCCTCCTCGTCTACTCCCGGCGGGACTGTCGAAAACATCGCCGATTCCTCGCCTGCTGAAGTGGAGACTAAGCTTCCGGAACAGCCTTCCAGTCAACTTGAAGTACCTACTCAGGAACAGAGTGCTACCAACGCTCCAATTGCGGAGTCTTCGGACGTCGCCTCAGTGCCTGCCGCTAACGAAGCTGTCGAACCTTCTTCGTCACTTCCTACTGAGATTGCTGAAGCTATCATTGATGCGTCGCCTGCTGAATCGGAGACTGTGCTTCCAGCGCTCCCAGCACAGTCTTCCCATGAGATCGAAGTACTCGCTCAGGAACTCGCTGCTACCAACGCCCCAGTCCAAGAGACTTCGGAGGTCGACCCAACGTCTGAGACTAGCGAACCCGCTTCCGTACTTCCTGTTGCCGATAGCAAAGCCATCGACGACTCTTCGCTGGATGAGGTCGAGACCAAGACTTCGGAACATCCACAACAATCCGAGATACCCACTGTTCAGGGAGAACCTCAAGAAGGTAAGTCTATCTCAGAGCTCACGTTTCTTACAGAGCCCGTAATCGCAGCTCCGGCACCTGCTACTCCTCCCCAAGTACCCACTATAACTGTGGTAACTGCTTCTCCTCAAAAGCCTGTCATCGCAGCTCCGGCAACTGCTTCTTCTCAAGGGCCCAATGTTGCTCCAGCACTGGCGCCTGTTCAGAGTGCGGAAGCACATATCCCACAAACTTCGGTCTCTTTCACAAACAGTAGCTTACAGAACACGTTCCAAGCAGCAAAGGCTGCCGTTCTCGCTGCAAGTGCTAACGAAGACAATTCTGTCCTCGATGATGGCTCCGGAGAACCTACCACTAACGCTTCCAAGCCTGAACCTGCAGGTGATAAGATGGAGGTTGTCGAAGATGACACACCTGAACCGACTGCCCAAGTCGTAGCCGTACCCGCACCCGTACCCGTACCCGCACCCGTAGTGGACGCCGACGTGGACATCGACATGGACGACGCTCCTGAGGTCGCTACAACCGGAACAAACAGCTTTCCAGCTCCAGCTCAGCAAAGCGCCATGACACAGATCCCAGTCGACCCGATAATGCCCGATCAAACATCAACCCACAGTGCTGGCCCATCAGCTCAAAAACCGTTGCCATCGTTGGAAGAATTCCTGTCGAACGCTCCACCGATGCCTACACTTGCGGTTTCAGGGCTACAGTCACAACAGCAGAAGTCGGCCTGGCAATTCGGTATGAAGGCCTCGGAGCCTGTGCTTGTATCAAGCACACCAGTCGCGTCCACAGCTACAACATCGGCAATTAACACGCCTGCTATTTCATTCACACAGCCGCAACAGCAGAACACGCCCCAGCCGTTTGGTTTCGGTCTGGAAGCATCGCAGCCCACGCCGCCACAACAGCAGTCTTCATTCCCTTCGCTCGGTCCAGACGCATCGCAACCTCGTTCATTGTTTGGCGGTTTCAGTACGCATCCACAACAGGAGGCAAAGCCACAGAAATTCAAGTTTGACCTTCAGCCTGGTCCTACAACTTCCCCAATTCCCACGCACAACCCTAGCCCTATACCTGGTCTGCAAAGTACCCAAAGTGCCACAAATCCAACTCCAGCAACACAAACTCCCGGCAACGACAATGATCTAACTGCTGAGAACTTGGCTGCCGCAGGCGCAGTGTATGACGACACGGTTCGCTCTCAGGAGTCAGACCCTTCGTCGCTCAACACTGAAGCCCGAAACGACACAGCGGGAATCTTGGCAGAGTATGCGGCGATAGACGCAGCCGCAGCTGAAGCTGCTGCGGTAGCGTCGACTCCAAGGTCTCGATCACCGAGTCCTCAATCGCCGAGGCATCAGTCGCCGATCGAATCGGAGCAGGATTGGGTGGACGCTTTGTTTGTAGATCAATCTGATCAACTCGAACCCATTCAAGAAGAAAACGACGAAGACGAACTCGATTTCTTTAACCAAACTGAAAGCGCAAGGGTACAGTCGAACATTAACAATGGTCTTTCTGTAGAAACTCTTGAAGACTCGGGTTCTGATCTCAGTGACCCTCCGGACAATATTATTAATCCAGATGTGGCAGCTGCAGTTGAACCGAATCCAGAATCCAGCCAGGCTGGGAGGGGGCCAACATGGGGTGGTGCTGTGACTGGCCCAAATACAGATGATAAGTGGGATGGAACTGCCACCAACCGAGATCCAGTTCCTACAGGCAGGGTGATTAAACCTTTGAAGATGGGAAAAGCCAAGCAGGATCCTGCTCCTGCAGATAGGGTAATCAAACCGATGAAGAAGGGAAATCTCGCAACACCAGCTCCATCTACGTCCCCAGGATTTAGAGACACTTCCACTGCCCCTGCAGCGCCTCCTTCAAGAGGCTCACCACCATCAACGCCAATGGTGCCATTCCCGCCTCCTGATAAGACCCCAGATGTTCTCACACCAGCTGATATCCAAGCCGCCATAACCGGAGACATGTCTTCACGCTTCGCAAAGTATTCGAACATGTATTCTGGAAAGGCACCCAAATTCGGCGCTGAATTTCCCTCGCACCAGATCAAACCCTTGGTCCCCAACAAGAGCCTCGAATCACCATCATACGCCAACTCATCAAAATCCGCGTACGCCATCACCAAATCCGCACCCCCAGGAACCTTCTCTCCAATGGCAAAGTTTGGCGACCTGCCGCCCCCGCCGACCCAGAAGAGTCCCAGCTTCACCGGCAAACCACTCACAGGCCCCGCCCAAGGCCCTCCATACCCATCCCCGGGCTTTAAAACAAACCCATGGACGCCGACGCGCCCTTCTGCATCCCAGTCTCCGGGATACGTCCCGCCGCCACGGACGCCGACGCAAGCTGCGACAGGAAACACTTTCGCGCCACAGAAAGCCCCGTGTTATGTCGACTCGGGGGATGCTTCGATGCAAGACATCACATCCGAGGTCGAAGCGAAGGATACTTCCATGCAAGACATCGCGCCCGAGGTCGTCAACACGCCAGCTACCCCTAATCCCACACCCGCACCCGTGACCGCGCCCAAGCCCGGCGACTTCTACACCTACGCCACGCAGCCCGGCGGGCCGTTCCGCGTCAAGTACGCGCCCAACACGCAGCGCATGTGGTTCACGGACGAGGAGGGCTACACGCAATATTGGTGCGAGACACAGAACAGGTGGTTGTTGAGCAAGGATGGGGGGCCGCCGGTGTTTGCATTTAGGAGGTGTGTGGAGGGGGATGGGGAGGTGGATGAGGACTGGGAGGATGTCGGGGATGAGCCGGATGTGGAGGGGAGCAGTGGGAGTAGTAGTAGTAGTGGGGGGAATGGGGAGTAATGAAGGAGTAGAAAGAAAAAAGAAGAGGAAGGTGTAGATGAACTCGAAAACCGATTACCACTTCATGGTCATTGGTTCTTCATCGAAAGCAACTAAAGTGCCAAGAGTCACATCACACTACATCACTACCCAATCCAATCCACCAAAACACGCCTTAGTACCATAAATAATTCATTTCTACATCGCAGCTTAAAAAGTATTTACCAAGAATAATCTCATTAGCTGAGAAAATCAACCAAGACACTCAATCAACCAAGACACTCAATCAACCAAGACACTCACACAACCCATCCATCCTTCGACATCTACAAGTTGGCAGCAACAAAGCTCGCAATGCTGCTCTGTCCCAAGTTTGAGTACACACCCGGCGCACCTGCCGCCGCACATCCCTCGCCCCAAGAAACAACACCGAGCTGCACGCGCGAGGAGGTGTTGATGATGGGGCCGCCCGAGTCGCCCTGGCACGAGTCCTTTCCGCCCTGGCTCAGGCCGGCGCAGAACATGGCGGTCGTGACGCGGCCGCTGCCGTAGTTGGAGTTGCAGGTGGAGCGGCTGATGACGGGGACGTCGACCTTGAGGAGGTTGACGGGCAGCGACTGGCCGCCGGAGCTGGTGGTGCCCCAGCCGGCGACGGTGAGGCCGGTGCCGGCGGCGGGGTCGGAGCCTGAGGACGCGAGCTTGGCGTAGCTGATGGTGGAGCTGGTGGGGATCGAGGTCGCGAGCTTCATGATGGCGACGTCGTTGTTGTAGGTGCCGGCGGCGTAGGAGGGGTTCACTTTGATGGAGGAGACCTTGACGACGGTTCCGCCGGAGGTACGGCTCTGAGGGGAGTGTTAGTTGGAAGTTGGGTTAAGGATATGAGGGAGGGCTTACGAGCGAGCCAGCACGGATCTGAAGGCTAGAGGCAGATTGGCCAACGGCGCAATGAGCGGCGGTCAGGACGGTGTTGGCGTTGAGCAGCGAACCACCGCAGAAGTGGCTTCCGCCCTGCTGGATGGAGACGATGAAGGGGAAGTCACCAGCGCTGGCAGTGGTGCCGCCAACGATGGGGTCCTCGGGGAACTCGCCCTCAGGGAACTCAGGGTCCTGGGGGATAGCCGCAGCGCTGATGAGAGCGGGAGCCGCAAGGGCGATGAGGACGTCGGTGAAGTGCATCTTGAATGAGGCTGAGGGGAGGTCTGAAGCTGGCTGGCTGGAAGGTGTCTGTAGCGAGAGTTGTAGTGAAGGACTGGATTGTAAAGAGAGGGTTGAGGTCCTGATATTTGTACTCGAGTCGTATGCTCCATGGTGGACGCCTTCATCTGGTGTCAACAACCTTCCTGTCCTGTCGTCGTTGATGCTCAAAGGTCATTAGGCCAGGGGACGACCAGGTCCTTCCGGATATGGTCTAATGAAGTCTGGGCAGAGAAGTGATTGGAGCTGCTAAAGTTACAAGTACTATCTTTGGCCTAGTGGAGCCATGTAGGTCCATGTCGTACCTTGCCTCCGACGATATGGTACTTATCTGCCGTCGCTTAAGCGCGCTCTAGGGTAGCCTGTGACAGTTGCCAAAGAGGAAGTTGGCGAAGTGGACTGTCTAGTTCCCGTGTAGGCCTTAATGCCAAGGCCGACATTAGGAGATTTTTCGGCGCTATACATTTCGTTGCCGACCTCTTTCACGGAGCCGCGAACAATGCCCGCGCCACTTCTTCTGCCCTGTGCGACCTGTGGCAACGTCTCTCGAGCGCAATCAGATGTCTGATATCTGCTTTTGGGGGCCGTAGATTGTCGAAGGCCTGTGTAGATCCATGTAAGCGCGGCCATTCCCGGACAGACGTGCAAAGTTGTGCGGGCAACGTAGCCGAAGACGGCCACGCCGTATAGTAGACTGCATAATCATGCCAGAACACTGTCGATCAACAGCGATAACATAGCTGGCGGCCATGAGCAAATCATGGTACAAATCGTCAAACAGGGAGACCTGCCATACTCGGAGTAGGCGATCGGACGTGGGGTTGACGATCTATACGCTGCCGTCATTGGCAGAAGAACACCAAGCTTTTCTTATATTGCAGTTGTAGGAGACAAGATACGACTCGGCGCGTGGTTGGTGTAGGAGGCGTGACGTGCTGCGACTTAGCAAGCGGGTCAGCGCCCAGAAAGGCAGTTGGACGAGGGCATTGGTGCTTGGCATCAACGTAGTCATTCAAGCTCCGGGGCCATGGTGGCGATCATTCCCAGCGGGGGCGGGATCTTCAAAACACCACAGACGGGCTGGCTTGGACGCTTCAAGTGTACGCTCGCATTGGACAGATACCGGAATGAGGCAGGAATAGGGAGGAGGCAAAAGTTGTCGTCTACCACGTGCTGGTGTTTCATTCGAACGAAGTGGACGGAGTTGTCCGGGTGCCTCTCCAGACGGTCCTTTTGCTTCTTTGCCAGGTGCCACTTTTCAATCGCATCGCGCGATCAGCCATGCAGGACACGGAAACACCGCCTGGAGATTCACCTGTCGACAGGAGCCAGTCAGATCTCGGCAGCCGTTGTACCTCTTTGGGTGTTGCGTACATGAGCGGATAAATCCAGGGGCATATGCCGATTTATCGCCTCAATACATAGTGGATGTTGCGGTTGGCTGTGTCGCACAGGGAAAAGCAGTTGCACAACACGCGCTCTGCACAACGACGGCTGAACTGGGTATCCTGGTGTTTCCATGCCGCCTCGTTGAAACGTCTTCGGCTTGCACCCGTACTGAGCTCGCGATGGGCCGCACTGTGCGACAGAGGGTGCAAACATGGTGTGATGCCCATAAAGCAGAGCCATGTTGCTCATCTCAGTCCTTGTGAAAGAAAACGTCATGGCCGCTTCGGAATTCCCATTGCAAGGCCAGTGAGGTTTGATGACTTGCTTTTTGGTTTCTCAGTACACGTCAACCGATGCATAGCAGGAGTCCAGATGAACATCGACATGTAACCCGCAATGAAGTAATATCTCCGAAACCCTATGGAACCATCGCATTCTCTCTTCTGTAACAGCTTCACAGCCAATGTCCAAATAGCCACACATCTTGGTCCCAAAGTTGGTGCCTAGCGTATACCCGCACCGCCACCTACCTACCTATAAGACACATGCATCCCAGACTCAGCCATACTGTCCACAACCCACCCAATGCACTTCTCCCACTCCATCATATCTACTCTCCTCGCTTCCATCCCCCTCGCCACAATGTACACCCTCGCCACCCCCTTCACAATCGAAATCAACGGGGTCCCGATCGCACCGCCCACCAGCGCCTCCCAGGCGACTCTCGGTGCTGCCGACAAGGCTGCGAAGTTTTTGTTGAAGGACGGCGTGCTGGAGTGTGAGGGGTGGATGCTGGGGCGCAATAAGACGGAGGATAGGAGTTTGTTGCCGAAGAAGGTGCTGTGGTTCAGGGTTGGGGAGAGGGAGAGGGAGGGGGTGCATCCTGTAGTAGTTGAGAAGAGTGGAGAGGAGTACAGGCCGATGTTTCATGGTATGTGCATTACATATTGGAACGGGATGGTGAAGGCGATGTAAGACTAACATGTACAGGCGCGCATTTACAAGAACAAGATGGCAGCGTATTTGCGAATCTCATGGAAGGCAGGTCGTCACGTGCATCCCGATCTCACCCGCCTCATGCTAACCGTGAATTCAGAAACGGCAACAGTGCAAGTGAAGATGCAATCGTAGAAGCATTTAGACGTTGTTCGCGAAATAAAGCAGATTGCGGACATGATTTCCACGTGAAGAGGTGACGCCTCGCTTAGCCGGCAAGTCCATCCATGTCGCCCCATGCCGAGGCTTATCAGCCTTGCGCGACGAGGGCGACGGCTCCGCATCTTCATCGCATCATGCATGCCGTCCTTTCGTCCCATCTATGCGTTGTCATATTGCCGTGTGAATCTTTCTCGTCGCGCGACTCGCATGATATAGTTTCCGAATACTACTTTGTTGCATGAGGCTCCTACAAGCCGGAGCGCGTAATCCACGCTCGTGATGTCAGACTCCGTGGGTACGTCGGTGGTGGGGAAGAGACGCGGTGACGGAGAACATGTACTGATACAATGACGACGCAGATCGAGTCTTCAGCCATGCGCTCAATACGGTCAATAAGATCCGCACGGGCTCGCAGAAGCCGCCGTCGGCGACGCGATTGCGCCTCTATGGCCTCTACAAGCAAGCAATGGGTACGCGATACCCGCCCAAACACCCCCGATAGCAGCGGCTGATGCATGGCAGAGGGCGATGTGGACGGCATCATGGAGCGCCCCAGCGGCGCCAGCGAGCCCGACCTGCGCGCCAGGGAGAAGTGGTACGTCTGCGCACGCGACATGGCTCATCCCAGCAGTGGAAATTGACATGTGAAGGGATGCATGGAAACAGCAAAACGGGCTGTCGCGCACAGAGGCTAAGCGCAGATACATAACAACACTCATCGACACGATGCACAAGTTTGCCTCGCCGTCGCCGGATAGTAGGGAGCTTGTTGCCGAGCTCGAGTTTGTTTGGGATCAGGTAAAGTCAAA
>Ga0265780_10010641_pt1 | contig 10944 bp, 10 predicted proteins | sample P1T30metagenome_FD_192432 | JGI IMG/M metagenome (GOLD analysis project Ga0265780, IMG submission 192432) | Plant litter microbial communities from East Loma Ridge, Irvine, California - P1 T30 | ecosystem: Environmental > Terrestrial > Plant litter > Unclassified | place: USA: California... | reverse complement strand
GGCTTCCAGACGATCGCGCGTGTCTCGCACCACTACTATGATCGTTGCGAACGACAATTTACCAAGCGTTAGCGGACCACTGGTTCACGGTGAACGTAGCAGGTCCACCAGTGAAGGCCTCGGTACCAAATTGGTAAGCTACGATGGAGGTTAGCATACGCATTGTCATGGTAGTAGCATTGAGAAACTTACTAATGAGGTTCTGGCTGGAAGCAGGGTAGCCCTTGTTGTTGGTGAGGTATGCGAAGAACTCCTTGAGGTCGGCCTTGAAGTTGTAGATGGGCTGGCCAACAGGGGGCACAAAGCTGTAGACCTTCATGGAACCGTTGGGGCCGTAGAAGAGTTCCCAGGATCGGCCAGCAACAGTGACCATACCCTGCGAGGTACCGATGGGCCAGACGTCGTATCTGGCGAGCCAGACCATGAGCTCGTAGTCACCGCTGGAGGTGTCGTGGTTGATGTCCGCAGCAGTGAACAAATCGTATGCGACGTTGCTGCGCTGGTTGGTGGTGTCGTAGACCCAGTAGGCCTCCGTCTCCAGGTTGGTGTACTGGTTCACCTTCTTCTTGGTGATCTGACGTCCGGAGTAGACGTAGGACTTGACGTTGTCCTTTCCGCCGGCCCATGTCCATTTGGTGTGCCACTTGGCGCCAGTGGCTGACACGCTGTCGACGTAGGTGCACTGCGAGCCCGAGGTGGCGAAGCTGCGGCCCCAGATGTTGTTGTTAAGCTGGTAGCCGTTGCTGGAAAAGTATTCGTAGTCCTTGCAGAGCGTTGCTTGTTGCGCGAAGCCGACGGAGGCGAGAGCGCCGAGGATGACAGAAACGACCTTCATGGTGGATGTTTGGCGGCTGGGCGTTGGTTTTGAAAGTTCCCTGATGTTCTGGAATCCATCTCTTCGTGCGGACCGTTTGACCTTTTGTACTTGCGAAATTGCGCCCTCCTAACAGGTATCCCCCATGGCATTGTTACTCGACTTTAGACGGTGGTGATATTTGTAGTGGACCTTCATATATTATGAGCTTCGTCAAGCGCGATCCGTCCCTAGATTCCGAATGATCATCCACATGTTTCTATTGTAGTGGCAATCACCTCGTGGCAAGTGGTGCTAACGCGAACACCTGACATGTGTAGGACCACTACGGAGAAATCAAATTACCTCACCAATGAGAAGAGCATGGGCTTACCTCTTCTAGTCGCGTGCATTGGCATTTCTCGTCTCCCCGCGTACTTCAGCCTCGGAAAATTTACTCGGTCAATCTTAATATTTGCCGTTATCATTTCCCGGGAACCTGGCCTGCTCGAAGTCGTCCAAGACCCCGGAACAAGGCCCTAGAACGTAAGCTCTTCCGACTACAACCTCCTCAAACTGTAACAATCGGCTCACCTACTTTTCGGCGGAATTTCGATGATCCATGGGCAAGATAGGTATGATGCAACACCATTGGTTAAGCTTGACAAGCCTTAGTTCCCATGTGTACAAGCTCCGTAGATGGATGTCAAGTCGACGGAAACGATGCCCGATGTTCCTGGCTGAACGTGCTGTGAGAGCATGGTACATGGAAGTATCTTTGTGCGCTTGCTGCAACTGGAAATCGATTTCTGCATGTAACCAAAAAAGATCGACTTTCGCTGTTCGGGAAACTCTTGGAAGCAAAGCACAGGTCTGTAAATATACTCAGGTTGAGCTACTGTCTTGCTGGAGGAAAGGAGTAATTGGGGAGACTTTTCGCCGAAGAACACACCTTGCGGTACTAGCCGTGCTTGAATTCTAGACATAAGGACTATGTCCTCGTGATGTCGGAGTGTTCCGAACATGGCTGCAATCGTTCGTCTGGTGCTGGGGGAACCACGTTGGTTACAGGGTAGCATGGGCGTTGTTTTCTCAGGTGTCACATTTTGCCAAGGCGCGCAGCCGCATCTGGCCGCGCTCTCCCTCCCAACCTCCTGAGGTCACCTACCTCTCACAGCTTCTTGCTGAAGTTCTTTCAAAGACAGCATTCGTGTCATTCGCGCTTGCTTCCTTGGACTCTTTTCCATGTGTCAAAGAGCGTTGTGTCGGTTACCGAGGCTTTTTCGGAAGCCGCCGTACCGCGATTCCATCGTCAAAACGCGGCGCTGCGTCCTTACCCACGCGTGAAGGGCTGCTTCCCCTTTTCGGATCTACCGCATGCCTCATCTTATTCCATCACGTTGGTGTTCAGCGGTCTTCGTTTGTCGCTCGACGCCTCCGTGAAGTCAGAACCCTCGGAATCCCCAAGCGTTCTCGCACTGGACCTGATACCTAGGTACGTTCATGGCTACCTAGGTATCATCCATGGTATCGATCACGACGCCATGCAGTACACAGAAGAATTGAAGTGATGAAGAGTAACATCACCACGTCCTGACTAGTCAGTGGTGTCTGTCCCCTTTCTCCAATTCTCGTACAGTCTCTGCACGAAGAGGCGCGTCGGAGGTGAACGTCCAGGAAGAGGGAGGGCATTCCTGATCAGCCAACGCTCATCTTGATTTTGCCCTGAGGCTTGCATGAAGTAGTTGTCATGAAACACACAACCTGCTGTATGTATTGGATACTTATGTTCTGGGCGGATCGATCGACCCGTCCTCGGGGTTGATTTGTGAACGCCAAGGCACTGAGCCGCGGGCTCGGAAAGTGCTGTTGGCTCGTGCGGCAACCAAGGATCAGCACAATCCCTCCAACTGATCATAACGACTCCAGTACAGCATCATCACAACAGTTACTATGATCGTTCTGCACGAAGGCCACTGACGCGTACACATTGGATTCACCGGCGAACTTCTGGTGCTTTCGTCCTTTGAAAAATTGGACATATCTCGACAATGCGACGCGTGCTCCCTCGCTCATTTCCACTCTTCGTGGGCGCCTGCGGCATGACGGAACATCTTGACGCCGCTTTTCAGTACCGTTCTGGGCGGCCGGATATGGCGTTCTAGACACTGAACCGAGATGAGGGTCGCTGGAAATATTCCATGCTTGCTCCACGTGTTTCCAGGCCCGAGACGTGAAGTCACAGCGACTTCCTGTCAAGTACATAACGCCGTATAGCGGCCTTTTCTCGTTGTCAGGAGCCTTCTAGCAAGACGATACCGAGGCTCTCGGGGTTCATGGCTCTAGAAGGATTTTCGCTAGATCATCCGAAGGGATGTCCTCGCTCATGTTTCATGTTGCTTGAATCAAGAACCTAAGATGCTGCACCTAGAACCGATCGTCACAGGGGAAGCACAGTGTCGCAACACCGCCTCTTGGATCCTGCATGCCCCATACGGTATAGCTATACGTTCACCTGTCACGTCAGCTTCCGCCCAACGGCCCCAGCTGCTTCTAACGGCGGCTCTAGCCCCTTCTAAGCACTGGTCTCCCGTAGGATACGATGGTATTGCATGTTTACCTGCACGTCTAACCGCCGCCACGTTCCTGGTGGCTGTTTTGGGCGGGGCACTGAACTGACATGTAATCACCAAGCGAGATGGCGATGTCTTGGGACAGTGACTCCGTGTATGGAAGGATTCAGCAAGTATAAAGCCCACAATGCCTGCCTTTGTTCAAGGGGTACGCTTGACGCTCAACACACTCGTTCTCTACACGTTCTTTTCCAGTCTTTGAATTCTTCGATCTTTACTTCGTCGTTGTCTTCAGACAGTCCCTCTTTACAAGAACAATTACTCCACTACCCACCCAACCAACACTTCAAAGTTCTATTTCAAAATGAAGGCCTCCATCTTCGCTCTCGCTCTTGCTGGTGCTGCTAGCGCCCACACCACTGTTTACAGCATTTCTGTCAACGGAAAGACCCAGGGTCTCGGAAATGTTGCTGGTGGATACATTGACTCTCCTCCCAACAACAACCCCATCGTTGATGTCACCTCCAAGTCTATGGAGTGCAACGTAGCCGGCATCAAGGCTTCCAAGTCCGTTGCCGTCAACGGTGGTGATGAGATTGCTGTAAGTATCTCTATGATACCTTCTGAATATAACAAGCACTAACGAATTTCTCCAGGTTGAATGGCACCACAACAACGCTGACGCTAGCGACGACATCATCGACCCATCCCACATGGGACCCATCACTGTCTACATGTCCAAGGCTGGTTCTTCCATGTCATGGACAAAGATTGCCGAGGACGGCTACGATGGCAAATCATGGGCTGTTGACAAGCTTATCAAGGGCTCATACACTGGCAAGCCAGGACAGCACAAGTTCACTCTGCCCAAGGTTGCACCTGGCGAGTACATCATCCGCCCCGAGATCATTGCCCTCCACGAGGGTGATCGCATTGGTGGTGCGCAATTCTACCAGGAGTGCATCCACGTAAAGGTCGGTGGCTCTGGTACCACTGCTCTGCCCGCAGGTGTTGCTATCCCTGGTCACCTCAGCGCTCAGGACGCTGGTGTCCACTTCAACCTATACGGCTCATACTCCAGCTACCCCATCCCGGGCCCGAAGCTCTGGAACGGTGCCGGTGCTGCTGCTCCTGCTGCTCCTGCTAAGCCTACCACCACAAAGGTCGCCGCACCCGCCGCTACCACCACCAAGGCTGCTGCCCCTACCACTACCAAGGTCGCCGCCCCCACTACCACAGCCAAGACCACTCTCGCCACTGTTGCTAAGCCGGCTCCTACTGCCGGCGGTGCTACCGCTCAGAAGTACGGCCAGTGCGGTGGCCAGGGCTACTCCGGTGCTACCAGCTGCGCTTCAGGCTGCAAGTGCGTCAAGCAGAATGACTGGTACTCCCAGTGCTTGTAAGCGCTCTTCTGAGTTGCGGGCGTTATCAGGACACCAAAAACGTGATGCTGGTGTCTTCGTGTGTGGTTCATGATGGACTTCTTTTTTCTAGATCTTTGTTAGTGTTTAGTAGGCTTTGCCTCCTGCAATAAGCGGCTTGAGCGTCGCTGCATTCGATTCATATGTACATACATAATCCTCACGACGAATTGGATTTGATGCCTTTTCGGCTTTACCGGTCTCGCTGCTCTCCTTCTGCCTACACATACTCTATTCCTTGTTCCGGTGATTTCACGGCTGTCAGAAGAGGATGTGAACAGCTCATTTGTGACAGATCTGGTTCTGCCTAGGTGGCCCAAACACGTGATGTGAGAAACCTCGCGTACCTGGCTAGGTGGCTGCCTGAATTGCAATACTTCGCGACTGACACTTCACACATTAACTCCACACGCGGACTTTTCCTATGCGCTGAGATAGTCCATCATGAATCAAGATTATCATATCAGCATGGGTCCCTCAGGGTTTGCTACTGAAGATACATGTCAAATTACAGTGCTGCGCGGCCACGCACGATTTGTCGTCAAAGTCGACGTCGCGCGAGTGAAGGACACAATTTTTGGTAGAAAAATGCTACAAGAGATGGAACTCAGGAAAGGGCGTTCGTGGAGCAAGACGAGGGACAAGCCACTTTTCGACCTGGTGCATCAATACTGCCAATCTCTTCTTGAGAGCTTGGCTCCGCGGACGTCACTCCAGGACCTTAGCCTTGAAGCCTTTCTCCACGCGCCTACTTATGATCTAGAGCTCATCCAAGGAGACAGTGACGAGGATGTACGGATCGTGGGAGAAGACCAGTGCGCGTACACGCCAGCTTTCTTCACCTCCCCTATGCACACCACCGACTTGCCTAGACCATGCAAAGCACTACGTCACTTCGAGGCGCGCAACGTTTGGATAGCACGCACAGCAAATGAGGGGAAGAATCTCGATGCGATCCAGAGCAGAGTAGTAACGGCAGAGGGTGTCCCGCTTTACTTCAAACCGCGAATGGAGCTGCGTGAGGCAGAATTCGAGCGTGAGCTCTGTATTCTCAGACGTATCGACGAAACCGGGCTGGCAGCTCGGCTGAGAGTGCCTAGACTGCAGGGTGTGGTGGTGTCGGGCGAGGCTACCATCGGCATGTTGATGACACTGATCACTTCATCCAGCATAGGGACCCACTTGCGAAGTGCTGGCCTTCAGGACAGACAAGAGTTGCATAAACAGTGGGAAGAACAACTCACAGCCATCGTGCGGGAGCTCCACGCTCACGGCCTCGTGTGGGGCGATGTCCACCCGATGAATGTTCTCATTGACGAAGAGATGAACGCTTGGGCCATTGATTTCGGTGGGATGAACAATGCGGAGTTCGTGGATGACGAGAAGCGCGAGACCCTCGAGGGTGACTGGCAGGGCCTCAGGAGAGTGTTTCAGGAGTGGCTTCCAGACGCAAAGAGACGGAGCCAGTGGTAGTGACGGTGTATGGCGCAGAGACGTCAGCTGTGCCACGTGTGTGATGGTCCGGTAACCCCAGTGCGCATGTCACGGCGTGTACCTGGCTGTGTTGGGACACCCGGGCCAGGTCAAATGCCATGGTTGACTAAGCCGGCTATTTGCGCAACAGGACCCTGAATCTCATCATTTCGCCGCCGACACTCGGACAACCGTGTCTGGGCCTCTGCGGAGATTGACAAGTCTTAAAACATCACAACATGCCTCACTTTCACCTGCCCCCTTAAGTTCTTCTCCAAACTCATGAGAGCTCACAAACCGCCATCATGATCGCTCCTTCCTGCGCCTTTACCCGTGTCGGCTTGAGGCGCATTCCGAACGCCCCTTCCCCTCGGAACAGCAATCCCGGCACCTTCGAACGCGCACGCATCAACGTCCACCCCTCGAATGTCGTCCGCAGGCCACATGTCTCGGGGCCAAACACAGCAGGCAGAGTCGCGGACAATGCGCAGACGATTCCTGGGCCAAGCTGGCTTTGGCTCCAGCCCATTGTCGGACCCTTCCGCGCATACGGTCGCGCACAACAAAGGAGGCCATACAGGACACAACTCATATCTTCGCTCGTCATATACTTTATCGGCGACCTCGTTGCGCAGACCATTGCGCCCGAGGAAACCCACAAAGTGGCAGAAGATGCGGACGACAAGGGCTGGGTTCAAGAATGGAGCGACGGCCGTGACTGGGCCCGAACAGGGCGAGCGCTGATAATTGGAGGAGTCAGCTCTATCCCATCGTTCAAGTGGTTCATGTGGCTGTCAAACAACTTCAACTACAGCTCCAAGATCCTGTCGCTCTCGACCAAGGTATGTGCCTCTACTGCATCCTCTTCGAACATTTGCTTATTATCCAACAGGTCTTCATAAACCAGGCGTTTTTCACCCCATTATTCAACTCCTACTTCTTCGGCATGCAGTCGCTTCTATCCGGCGCTACGTTACCCGAAATCGTCGAACGCATCAAGAACACAGTGCCAACAAGCTGGATCAACAGCTGCAAAGTCTGGCCCATGGTCACGGCATTCAGCTTCACGTACATCCCGATAGAATACAGAAGCATATTTGGTGGTGTCATTGCCATTGGGTGGCAGACTTACCTTAGTCTGCTCAACACAAGAGCCGCGGCAAAGGAGGGGAAGGAGCATCTAGCGACACACGACGCACCCGTAACCGTCCGAACAAACCACGCTAGAATCGAGCATGGCATGTTCGGGCAGAAGTGCGCTGCGTAGACCACAGCTGCTGCGAAGCCACTTTGGAAGTCTTGTTGCCTCGTTGCACAAAGCGGCCCACCATACGACTATTGTCGAAACATTCGTTTGCTGAACTCTCAGCTACCTATATTTCCTTTGTTCGATTACAATAATCACAAGACGGTACATTACGCATTAGACGGAGTAAAGGATTCGGTCGATACCACGCGCGCTGCATAAAGAATGCGCGAACACATCAGTCATACCATTAGAATTTTATCTATTTTCGCATACCTCTCGCTTGCTTTTCTGGCCTTTCTTCAGCCCCTAACCCACGGCCCACTCAACAACAAAACGTACGGCGGTTCTCGGCCCGAGGCTTTAGCAATACCCACGCGGCACCCACGCGGCTCCCACTCTGCTATGCCAGACGCACGTCATTTACACGAAAGAAGGTCTCTTGGAACGATAAGATCCGCTACAATTGCGACAAATATCTGAATTGGGAGTCAGGGCCGTGGCAAGCGTCGTGTGATGTCATCATGTCGAGCGCTGTAAATATGAACATGAAAATAATTCAAAACAATCTGTACATACGCTTCGCTTCTAGACAGCACGTCCAAATACTTTTGAGACTTTTCTCATCACCTTGTCCATATCCTGAAATACTAGATCTTCATTATGTCTAACTCTGCAGGCCGGCGCATAGACGAGGAGGCGAATACATCATGGCGCCAGCGCTCTGAACTCGAGAAGATGGCCGATCTACCACAAAATCTGGACGATGAACTCACACGGCTCGACAAACAGTTTTGGATCTCCGGTTCTAAACTGAAGGAAATCGTTAGCCGCTTCAGAGAAGAGTTGGAAGAAGGCCTCACCAAAGACAAGCAAGAGGGCATCCCTATGAACATCACCTGGGTGCATAATCTGCCTTCGGGAAAAGAGAAGGGCACGATATTGACTATTGATCTCGGGGGTACAAACTTGAGAGTTTGTAAAGTAGATCTGCATGGAGATCAGGGCGGGAAAGAAGGAGATGGGAAGCACAGCATGGAGCAAGAGCAGTACAAGCTGCCAGAAGAGATGAAGACTGGCGATGCCGATAGTCTCTGGACTTTCGTTACAGAAAAGGTTGCGGCATTCATCCAGGACCACCGACTAGATCAACAATACACCGCGGAGAAGCCCATGCCATTGGGTTTCACATTCAGTTACCCAGCGACACAGAAACGTATCGACCACGCAGTCCTGCAGACATGGACCAAGGGTTTCGACATCAAGGGCGTAGAAGGCCAGGACGCCGCGAAGCAACTTCGAGAGAAGCTGCAAGAAAGGAAGCTGCCGGTTGAGTTGATTTGCGTGATCAACGATACCGTCGGTGCCATGGTGGCCTCCGCCTACAACGACCCCGAGACGATTGTTGGCGCTATCTTTGGTACTGGTTGCAATGCAGCTTTCATGGCCAGCCTCTCAAGAATTGGAAAACTGGACTCCAACGACGACAGAATCACTGACGCATCATCCCACAACGGCGCAACGAAGGGCGAAGAGAAGATGGCGATCAATTGCGAATATGGCGCCTTCGATCAAGCCAAGCGTGTCCTTCCCCTCACAAAGTACGACGAGCAGATCGATGCAGAGAGCCCGCGACCTGGAGAGCAGACTTTCGAGAAGCTCTCCGCTGGCCTGTACCTAGGCGAGATCTTCCGTCTCATACTGGTAGATCTCTTAGATCGCGATCTCGTTTTCAGTCAAGCCTCAGACCAGGGACTTCAAAAGCTGCGTGAGCCATACAGTATCGATACAGGCTTCCTATCTCAGATAGAAGACGATGAGTCGCCCAAGTTCACCAAAACACGCGAACTCTTCCACTCTACACTCTCACTACAGCCCACAGACGTCGAGATCGAACTCTCGCGTAGATTAGCTGAGATGATCGCCGTGCGTGGTGCGCGACTGTGTGCCTGTGGTGTAGCTGCCATTTGCACGATGGAGAGTATCGAGAAAGGCCATGTAGCTGCAGACGGGAGTGTTGCAAATAAGCACCCAAAATTCAAGAGGAGATGGGCCAAGGCTTTGGGCGAAGTCCTGGGATGGAAAGAAGAGGACTGTGGAGGAGATGGGCCTATCACGATTACGAGCGCGGAAGACGGGAGTGGAGTTGGTTGCGCAATTATTGGGGCTATGGAGTTGGAGAGAAGGGCCAAGACGAAGAGTCGCTGAGGCAGGGAGTTTCGATTTTGATGAAGGGACACATGTCATAGATCAACACGGTGTTGACAGAATAACTGCCGTGCTCGTTGCTTCTTGGTTGGCTTGAGCCTAGCTGTACCGCGCTCATCTACCGAGGTAGTTACGCAGTCAACACATTGAGGCAGAGTAGTAGTCCATCTTCAACCTCGTCAAGTACATGTATATCAAATTTTATGGATAGAGTGCGTCACCAGACCTGCACTGCTGATTTAGAAGGTCGTCAACATCCACGATGCTTTTTCGTGGCTCGCCCAAGGTACGACAAGTTGACCTCGGCACATGAAATTTTGAAGAAGGCACGATGTGTTCACGGAGTCACCCTGACGCGCTCGTCCGCTCAGCTCCATACACAGCCTCCTGAATACTAGCTCACAGCTATGTTCTGGCTAGGAGGCCATCCGGTACGGCTCGGCGAGAAGCGACCTCAGATTTTGGTACCTGAGATGAAAGGATCAGCATGTGTCTCCTGCATCTCCGCTGTTTCTATAACAACTCTCAGTTGGCAAGTTGCTTTTGATGCTGTTCTCCGCGATGGTTCACGCTGCGCACTAAAGCGTTCAGATCTAGATGCGTTGAGATCTGTCATGGACCCTGGATCTCAATGCCAAACTTCACTAGTCGGCGATCTCGGTCTGCCGCCCACGGTTCACCCACAATCCGACGCACATCTTACCCACGGGTGCCAAACGGCACGTCGCGCCCCCGCAACCAACCAGCGATCAACTTCACCAACAGCGCCGTCATCAAGCTAGTGTCGCAGAGCTGCGTGGGACCTGGTCACGATGTGCGGTGTGCTGTTGGTTGTACCGCTGGCAGAGGGCGTGTGGGCCCGCAGGTACGGTGGCATGAGGTGTAAGAGTGATGTATGATGACAGGACCCGTGGGGAGTTGTTTTTCTATGTTTTTGGAATATCCGGGTCTGTCAGTGTCAAGGCACGCAAATGCACAGGTTGAGGGGTGGTGCACGGGCAAGTGTACCGGCGCGGTGAGTCTTTTCATCGGCGAGCTCGTGCAGATGCCATAATGCAGAACAGGCGGTATATAACGTGGAGTCGACTTCAGCGGTCAAGAGCACACAAAATCGTTATCTCTGGCTACCGCGGCTACCTCCCAGGCGACGATCTTTAAACATAGCAGATAGTCCAGCACATTTCCTCACCGGACCTCGCTTGCCGAGACACCATCAAATCACCAACACAT
>Ga0265780_10010639_pt1 | contig 10948 bp, 8 predicted proteins | sample P1T30metagenome_FD_192432 | JGI IMG/M metagenome (GOLD analysis project Ga0265780, IMG submission 192432) | Plant litter microbial communities from East Loma Ridge, Irvine, California - P1 T30 | ecosystem: Environmental > Terrestrial > Plant litter > Unclassified | place: USA: California... | reverse complement strand
CAACAGCTGGCGCAGTTTTTCGAACGGGTAGGGATGGAGCTTGTCGAGATGGGGATTCACGGCAGTCTTGGGCGCGAGAGGTGTGCGCTTTTCGATAATTTTTTATTATAGCTCCATGAATGGAAGAACGTTCGAGCGTACGGCAAGTGATTTGCGGTAACATTAATCATCACCGAACAGCGAATTCATCCGGAGAGAGCCATCCGCCGTGCCGATCAGTTACGCGCGCAGCCTGACAGGACATGAACGCACCCCCGGCGCCAACCGGCACCTGGGCGTGGCGCTGGCTTTCGTCGCCGGCGCGATCAATGCCGGCGGCTTTCTCGCGGTGCGCGAATACACCTCGCACATGACCGGCATCGTCTCCAGCGCGGCCGACCACCTGGTGCTGGGCGACACCGACCTGGTGCTGGGTGCGCTCGGCGCGCTGCTCAGCTTCCTGCTCGGCGCGGCCTGCACCGCCATCCTCGTCAACTACATCCGGCGCCGCGGCCTGCATAGCGGCTTCGCGCTGCCCCTATTGCTTGAAGCGGTACTTCTGCTGGTGTTCGGCATCCTGGGCGCGCGCCTGGCCGGGATCGACGGATTCTTCATTCCGCTCACCGTGATGCTGCTGTGCTTCATGATGGGGCTGCAGAACGCGGTCATCACGAAAGTCTCGCATGCCGAGATCCGCACCACCCACATGACCGGCATCGTGACCGACATCGGCATCGAGCTCGGTAAGATGGCCTACTGGAACGCCGACGGCCCGCTGCGCCAGCCGAAGGTCACGGCCAACCTCGGACGCCTGATGCTGATGCTGTCGCTGCTGGGCGCGTTCTGCCTGGGCGGCGTGGTGGGGGCGCTGGGCTTCAAGCACCTGGGCTACCTGTCCACGGTGCCGCTGGCCGCCTTCCTGTGCGTGCTGGCGATCGTGCCGGTGGTCGACGATGCCGTGCGCGTATTGGGGCGGCACGACGCCTGATCCTGCGTCAATCGCCTTGGGCGGCATGTACACATGTATCATCCCGATTTGCGCCACTTGCTTTTTATGCACAACGCATCGTTTTCGCGCGCCGCCGCTGCCGCGCGCCTCAATTGGCCGCTGCTGGCGGTCTCCTTCGCCATCCTGGCCTATGCCGTCATGTGCTGGCGCTGGGGCGGCACGGTCGAGGATTCCCAGGCTTATTACGATACCGCGCGCTACCTGCGCGGCGAACTCGCGGCGAGCGAGCTGCGGGCGCCTTTCCCGTATCGCCTGCTGGTGCCGGCCATCGCGTCCGCCATGCCGGGCGACTTGCGCAATGGCTTCGCCTTCCTGAACTGGGCCCTGGTGGTCGCCGGCGCCTGCTGCATGTCGGCCGCGGTCCTGCGCGCGGGCCTGGGCCACAAGCGCGCCATCGCGGCCGGCCTGCTGATGATCGTGTCGCTGCCGACCTTCTGGTATGCCCCCTACCTGCTGGTCGACCCGGGCTCGATCTGCGCCCGCGCCGCCTTCGTGCTGGCGGTGCTGTCCGGCCAGCCCTGGCTGGCCGCCGTGGCCGGCCTGGCCGGCTCGGCGATCCGCGAAGAGAACGTCCTGCTGCTCGTGTGGCTGGTGGCGACGCGCCGCATCGCCGTGCTGCCGGGACTCGCGTTCCTGGCCGCCGCCGGCGGCTGGATGGTGCTGGTGCGCTGGTACCTCATCACCGGCCTGCCCGGCTATACCTGGCAGCCTAACTTCGGGACGGTGCTGGCGGCGCTGCGCGACGTGCGTTCGCTGGCCTCGATCGCCGGGACGGCCTTCCTGGTGGTGCCGCTGGCGTTCGTCGGCTGGCGGTCGGCTCCGCCACAGCTACGTCCGCTGGCCGGCCTGCTGCTATTGATGGCCTTGCCCCAGCTGTATGCGGCGCTGAGCGTGCGCGTGGAAGGCCGCCTGGTCTGGGGCCTGTATCCGTTCCTGGTGCCGTTCGCGGTGTGTGCCGGCCTGCGGGACAGGACCCGGCCTTAACGCACCAGCGCGAATGCGCCGGCCACGATGAGCACCATGCCGACGATCTTGCTGACGCCGAGCGGCTCGCCCAGTGCGGCCACGCCGATCGCCGCCACCGCCAGCATCGCCACGCCGGTCATTACCGGGTAGGCCAGGCTCATGTCCAGCTTTTGAAGGGCGACGGAATAGCACACGAAGCCGAGCGCATAGGTGGCGCCGGCGCCGCCCAGGAAGGCGAGCCGCACCAGGTTCCAGTCGACGCCGTGCTGGTTCGACAGTTTGATGAGGAAGGTGGCGGCCGCGCTGGCAAGCGCCGCCAGCGCGCACCACAGGTAGCCGGTCATGGCTGGGGTCATGGAGTTTCTTCTATTGAGGTGGAAAGGGCAGGCCGCGATTGTACCGCCTGATCGGGCTCGACCGGAATCGCCAGCGTGACCCGGGTACCGGCCGGACCGCTGTCGATGCGCAGCCTGGCGCCGATCTGGGCGGCGCGCTCGCGCATGCCTTGCAGGCCGAAGTGGCCGGGCTTGTCCGCGGCGCGCCCGTCCGCGCCCCCGTCGCTGACGGTCAGCGTCAGGCCGCGCTGGCCGGGGGCGGCCTCGAGCCGGACCGGGCCGGGCGTGTGCCGCAGCGCGTTAACCAGCGCTTCGCGCACGATCGCATGCACGTCGCGGCGCAGGCGCACCGGCAGCCGTTCGACGGCGCCCGGCGGCGCCGACAGCGCCAGCCGCTTGCCGCCGCCGGGGACGATGAGCTCGACGTCGCGCAGCAAACCCTGCCAGAAGGCGTCGGCGTCGGCAAAACCCCGGCGCAGGCCCTGGACTTCGTCGCGGCCTTCTTCCAGCACCCGCTCGGCGTCTTCCATGACGCGCTCGAACTCGGCCCGCTCGCGGCTGTCGGCCGGCAGCCGGGCGAGCACGGAATGCATCCTGAGCAGCATGCCCTGCACGCTCTGCAGGAAGGTGTCGTGCAGCGAGCGGGCGATCGATTCGCGTTCCCGCAGCCGCGTCAGCAGCTCGTCCTCGATGCGCCGCGCCAGGCGGCGCGTGCGCCGGCGATAGGCCAGGGCGATCATGGACAGGAGCGCCAGCACGCAGGCGGCAAGGAACCACCAGGTCTGGTAATAGCGCGGCGGGATGTGCAATACCAGCGCCGTGGCCGGCCCGGCCACGCCGCTCTCGTTGACGGCCATGACCTCGAAGGTGTGCAGCCCGGGCGGCAGGCGCTGGAAGAAGGCGCTGCGGCGCGCGCCTGCGTCCTCCCACTCCTTGCTGCCCGCCAGGCGGTAGTGGAAGCTTACTTTCTGCGGCATGCGCAGGCTGGGCGCCGCGTAGTCGATCTGGACGTTCTCGGTGCCCTGGTCGAGCGTGACATCGGCGCCGGCCGGATAACGACGGGCGCCGCTGGACAGGCCCAGTACCTCGACCGCCGGGGTGGCCGGATTGGGCGCGATCCGGCGCGGATCGATCCAGGCCAGGCCGCGCTCGCCGGCGAACCACAGCGTGCCGTCGCTGGCCATCGCGGCCGTGCGCGACAGCACGCGCGACACGCCGCCGCCCAGGTAGCCGTCGGCGGCATCGAACAGCCGGCCGCGCAGCGCGATGCCGGGATCGTTCATCGAGCGCGCCCAGTCCTCGGGCGTGACGCGGTAGATGCCGCGCTCGGCGTTGATCCAGCGTACGCCGGCGGCGTCGGTGACGATGCCGCTGGCCGCACCGATACCGTCCGGCACGGCGGCGGCCAGGCGCCGGAAGCGCGCGCCTGCCAGGACCTGCATGCCGTCCTCGCCCGACACCAGCAGGGGCTGGCCCGGCACGATGAGACTGAACTTGCCGACCTCAAGGCCGTCCGCGGCGCCGTACTCGCGCACCGCGTCGCCATCGACGATGCGCAAGCGGTTGCCGGGCAGGCCCAGGTAGCTGCGGCCGGCGGCGTCGAAGGCCACCTCCTGCGGGTGGTCTTCCTTGACCGGCGGCCGGGTCCAGGCGCCGTTGCGGTAATGCCAGGCGCCCATGCGTCCGGTCCAGAGCCAGATTTCGTCGTTGCCGGCCGTGAGGCGCCGGGGTCGGATGCTGTCGGCGGCTGCGCTGACCGCGGTCGGCAGCGGGATGCGCTCGACGCCCGCGCGGCCATGCCGCTCGATGCCGTGCCGGCCGCCGAGCACCAGCGTGCCGTCCGGCGCACGATCGAGCACGTGGGTGGCGATGGGGTCGGGCAGGTCGCTCACCTTGCCATTCTCGATGCGCACCAGGCCGGCCGTCTCGTCCAGCCGCTGGACCCGCACCGCGACGATCCCGCCGTCCGGGTGCCGGGCGGGGTGGGAGATGCCGCGGTCGAGCAGTTCCGGCACCATGTGCACGGCGTGGTCGCGCAGCCGCTCCAGGCCCGAGGGCGTGCCGACCCAGATGCTGCCGTCGCCGTCTTCCATCAGCGCCAGCACCGACAGGCTGGTCATTTGCCACGCCTGGTCGAGCCGCTCGGCGGCGCCCACCGGCGTGAAACGCTCGCCGCCCTGCCAGTCGGCCGGGCGCAGCACGCAAATGCCGACCGGGCAGTTGCCGGACCAGACGTTGCCGTCGCGGTCGAACAGCGACTGGTAGGTGTTGGCGCTGCCAGGCTGCGCAGGAATGCGGCGCGGCGAGGGCGGCGCCACCTGCTCGAACTGTTTGCCGAGCACCAGCCAGACGCTGCCATCCCGCGCCTCGAGCAGCATCGAATCGCCGCGCACCGGGCGCAGTCGATGAAACCGCGTCGCGCCGGCCTCGCGCAGGTAGAGCGCCGCGCCGTCGGTGGCCCAGACCCGGCCGGCGCCGTCGGCCAGCACGTATTCGGCGCGGGCGCCGTCATAGCCGAGTTCAGGGCCGACGCGCACGACGCGATCGCCGTCGACCCTGAACAGGCCGCGCCAGCTGGCAATCCAGGGCGCGCCATCGGCGCCGAGGGAGATGGCGAACACGCTGCCGCTCTGTTCGGGCGTGAGCAGGTGCCGGTAGTGTCCCTTGCGCAGTACGCTCAGCCCACCGCTGCCGTGCCCGATCCACAGTTCGCCGTCGGGACCGGGCCGCAGCGCGCTGATACCGGTGTTCTGCAGGCGGCTGCCGTCAAGGGTTTCGAACGGCAAGAAGCGCAGGCCGTCGAAGCGCAGCAGCCCGGCGTAGCGGCTGCCAATCCACAGCCAGCCGTCCTGGCTGCGCGCCAGCGCGTCCACGTAGCGCGGCGCGCCTTCCAGTTCGCCCCAGCGCTCATGGCGATAGCCGTCCAGCGCGATGGTCGGGTCGAGGGCGAGGGCGGCCGGCGCGACGACGCACGATAGTACGAGAAGCGTCGCGCGCAGCCACGTCTGGAATCGGTAAATGATACTCATTCCCGGATTGTTGCAGTTAAATCATTCCCGGTCCAGTCATCCGGACCGATTATCGAGGCCGATTCAGGCGGCCTGTTCGCGCCATGCGCCCGGATTCATGCCGCTCCATTCGCGAAACGCGTGCGTGAACGCGCTCTGTTCCTGGAAGCCGAGCAGGAAGGCGATGTCGACCAGCCCCAGCTCGCGCCGGCGCAGGTAGTCCTGGGCCAGGCCGAAGCGCACTGCATCGAGCACCTGCTGGAAGCTCGAGCCGGCGTCGGCCAGCTTGCGCTGCAGGGTGCGGGTCGACAGCCCCAGCTCGGCCGCCACCGGCGCCAGCCGCGCCTCGCCGCTGGTCAGGCGCGGCAGCAGCGCGACCCGCACGCGCGCCACGATCGGGTCGACCCGGGCTGTGCGTTCTTCGAGCAGCCGTTCGGCGTGATGCAGCAAGAGCGGGTACAGGCTGGTATCGGCGTTCGGTACCGGCATCGCCAGCAGGGCGGCATCGACGGCGGCGCAGTTCAGTGGCGCGCCGAACTCCGGCGCGATGCCCAGCACGCGCAGGTATTCGGCCTTGCCGTGGCCCGGGTCGGCATGCCGGACGCGCAGCGCCAGCGGCATCAGGGGCCGCCCGGCCAGCCAGCTGCCGAACACGCGGATGCCCGCGAACACGCTTTCCACCAGGTGCCGGGTGGCGTCGGGATAGTGGCTGATCCATTCGTAATGGGCCTGGGCGCCGTCCAGCGCCAGGCCGCTGCGGCCCAGGTCGTGGGCCAGCGATTCGTAGCGCTGGGTCAGCTCCAGCGCATGGCCGAAGCTGTTGCAGGCCAGGAGCAGCATGCCGTAGGCGCTATAGGTGGCCGGGCGCGCCTTCTCGCCCACGTGCAGGCCGAAGAACGGGTCGTTGGCCAGGCGCGCGCCGGCTTCGAGCAGGCCGATGTAGCGTCGTGCGGGCAGGCTCTCGGGCAGCGGATCCAGCGACTCAGGGGCCAGGCCGGCGGCCTCGGCCAATGCAGGGAGGGTAAGCCCGCGCTCGAGGGCGGTCTCCAGCAGGGGCTGCAGATATGAACCGGTCACGCGCGCGTCCATGGGGGACGGTGGCGTGATTGAGCAAGGCTGTGTCATGAAAGCGCAATACGATTGGCGGGAGCGTCTTTAACGTGTTACCTGAGGTGATACGTGTAGCAATACTAGGCTGGTAAAAAGAACAACTTGCAGTATAACGGAAAGTCATTGATGCGGCGTTGGAACGGTTGGGGTGACGAGTCGATTACGGTGCAGCTCGAAGGCGAGGCCCGCGCCTTCCTCGGCGCACGGCTGGGCCGGGGCACGGCCCCGCAGGACGCGACCTTCGAACAAGCCTGCGCCGGCCTGCCGCCGGGGCGCCTGCCGTCCCATCCGCTGATCGACACCAGCAGCGCCACCCGCGCGCGCCATGCCCTCGGCCAGAGCCTGCCGGACTGGCTGCGCCTGCGCCACGGCCGCCTGGGCAATGTGCCCGACGGGGTGGCCTTTCCCGAATCCGGCGCCCAGGTGCGCGAGCTGCTGGCCTTCGCCACCCGCCACGATGCGGTGGTCATCCCCTACGGCGGCGGCACCAGCGTGGCCGGCCACCTCGACGTGGGCCACAGCTCCAACGGCGGCCTGCGCCCGAGCCTGTCCATCGACATGGGCCGCATGCGCGCCATGATCTCGCTCGACCGCGAGGCGCAGCTGGCCTGCTTCGGGGCCGGCGTATCCGGCGCCGATCTCGAAGCCCAGTTGCGCGCCCACGGCTACACCCTGGGCCACTATCCGCAGTCGTTCGAATACTCCACGCTCGGCGGCTGGATCGCCACCCGCTCGTCGGGCCAGCAGTCGCTGCGCTACGGTCGCATCGAGCAGCTGTTCGCGGGCGGGCGCATCGAGACGCCGTCCGGCACCCTCGACATCCCGACCTTTCCGGCCTCGAGCAGCGGCATCGACCTGCGCGAGATGGTGCTCGGTTCCGAGGGCCGCATGGGCGTGCTGACCCACGCCGCGGTGCGCATCAACCGGCTGCCCGAGCACGAAGCCTTCCACGCACTGTTCTTTCCCGATTGGGAACATGCGGTGCAGGCGGCGCGGACGCTGGCCCAGGCGCGCCTGGGACTGTCGATGCTGCGCCTGTCGAACGCCGGCGAGACGGGCACCATGCTGGCGCTGGCCGGCCATGCCCGCCAGGTGCGGCTGCTGGAGCGCTACCTGGCGTGGCGCGGCTGCGGCCCCCAGAAATGCATGCTGCTGGTCGGCGCCAGTGGCGCCAGGGGCCAGGCGCGCGAGGCGCTGCGTTCGGCGGTGACCCTGGCGCGGCGCCAGCGCGGTGTGCATGTCGGCCGCGCGCTGGGTGAGCGCTGGCGCCGCAACCGCTTTCGCAGCGTCTACCTGCGCAATGCGGCGTGGGAGCAGGGCTATGCGATCGACACGGTCGAGACGGCGCTCGACTGGCCGCACGTGACGCCGGCGGTGACGGCGATCGAGCAGGCCGCGGCGGCCGCGCTGGAGGCGTTCGGCGAGCGCGTGCACGCCTACACCCACCTGTCGCACCTGTATCCGCAGGGCGCCAGCGTGTATTCGACCTTCGTCTACCGGCTGGCGGGCGACTACCAGGCCGACCTGGCGCGCTGGCGCCAGCTGAAGGACAGGGTATCGAGCGCGATCGTCGGCTGCGGCGGCACCATCAGCCACCAGCACGGCGTGGGCGTCGACCACGCGCCGTGGCTGGCGGCCGAGAAGGGCGAGCTGGGGCTCGGCGCCATGGGGGCGCTGTTCCGTCACTTCGACCCCGAATGCCGCATGAACCCGGGCAAGCTGGTGACGCCGTGAATCAAATCCATACCTCTCAAGCCACTACCTTCCCGCCGGGGCGCGACTGGGACCTCTTGGTGATCGGCGGCGGCATCACCGGCGCCGGCATCCTGCTCGAAGCCGCGCGGCGCGGCCTCAAGACCCTGCTGGTCGAGCAGAAGGACTTCGCCTGGGGCACCTCGAGCCGTTCGTCCAAGCTGGTACACGGCGGCCTGCGCTACCTGGCTTCCGGCAACCTGCGCCTGACGCGCGACGCCGTGCGCGAGCGCGAGTCGCTGCTGCGCGCCGCGCCCGGCCTGGTCGAGCCGCAGGGCTTCGCCTTTGCCGACCATGGCACCGACGTCAAGCGGCGGCTGGGCTTCCTGGCCATGCTGCGCGTATACGACATGCTGGCCGGCCGGCGCGAGCCGCACTGGGAGCGCCCGGAATCGTTCCGCATGCTGGCCCCGAATATCGGAGAAGCCAACCTGGCCGGCGGCATCCGCTACACCGACGCCAAGACCGACGACGCGCGCCTGGTGCTGCGCGTGATCGACGAAGCGCGCGCCCATGGCGCGGTCGCCTGCAACTACGTGACCGTGCAGTCGCTGGTGCGCGACGGCGGCAAGGTGCATGGCGCCATGCTGCGCGACGAACGCAGCAAGGCCGAGACGGCGGTACGCGCGCGGGTGGTGATCAACGCCACCGGCGCCTGGTCCGACCTGCTCGGCGGCGCGGCAGTTGGCGAGGCAGGCAGCGATAAGACCAATCGCGCGCCGCGCCTGCGGCCGCTGCGCGGCAGCCACCTGGTGCTGCCGGCCTGGCGCCTGCCGCTGGCGCAGGCGGTCAGCCTGCTGCACCCGGCCGACAGCCGCCCCGTATTCGCCTTCCCGTGGGAGGGCGTGACCCTGGTCGGCACCACCGACGTCGACCACGAGGAAGGGGTGAACACCGAGGCGCGCATCACACGTCATGAATTCGACTACCTGATGGCGGCGCTGCACGCACAGTTCCCGCAGCTCGGACTGAGCGACGTCGACGTCGTCGCCACCTTCGCCGGCGTGCGGCCGGTGATCGACGGCGGCCAGCACGGCGCGCCATCGTCCGAGAAGCGCGACCACTTCGTGTGGTCGGAGCCGGGCCTGGTCTCGGTGGCCGGCGGCAAGCTGACCACCTTCCGCTCGATCGCCCTCGACGTGCTGCGCCACGTGTCGCAGCAGCTGCCCGGCTGGCAGCTGCGTCCGGAGCGCGGGCCGGTATTCGCGCGGGTGTCGGTGCCGGCGCGCCATGACCTGCCGTCCGGCGTGCTGCGCCGGCTGGCCGGCCGCTATGGCGCCCAGGCCAAGCCGCTGCTGCTCGCGGCGCGCAACGGCGAGCTGGAATGCATCCCCGGCACGCAGACCCTGTGGGCCGAGCTGCGCTGGGCCGCACGTTCCGAGCAGGTCTTTCAGCTGGACGACCTGCTGCTGCGCCGCACCCGGCTCGGCATCCAGCTGCCCAGCGGCGGCCTCGACCAGATGCCGCGCATCCGCGCCATGTGCCAACCGGAGCTTGGCTGGGACGACGCCCACTGGGAAGCGCAGGAGCGGCGCTACCTGGCCGAGTGGCGCAAGCAATACGGCGTTCCATCCGCCTGACCGTGCAGGCGCCGCTGCTGCTGGCCATCGACAACGGCACGCAGAGCGTGCGCGCCTTGCTGTTCGACGTGCAGGGCGAGCTGGTGGCCCGGTCGCAGGTGGCGCTGGATGCCTACCGTTCGCCGCAGCCGGGCTGGCACGAGCACGACGTCGACGCCTACTGGCAGGCGCTGTGCCAGGCTTGCCGCCAGCTATGGGCGCAGCCCGGCGCCGAGCGCGCCCGCCTTGCCGGCGTCGCCGTCACGACCCAGCGCGGCACCGTGGTCAACCTGGACCGCGAAGGCCGCCCGCTGCGGCCGGCGATCACCTGGCTTGACCAGCGCCGCACCGAAGAAGTCCCGCCGATTGGCCCCCTGTGGCGCGCGGCCTTTCGCGTGGCCGGCGTGGCCGGCACGATGCGGCACCTGGTCGGCGAGGCCGAGATCAACTGGATCCGCGCCCACCAGCCCGACGTCTGGGATGCCACCGACAAAGTTCCTGCTGCTGTCGGGCTACCTGAACTGGCGCCTGGGCGGGCGTTTCTGTTTGAAGGCGCGTCAGCGCTGACTGAATGGTTCGGGTTTGAAGCGCATCCCTACGACGATTCGATCGGCATGCCGGTCGACCGCTGCCGTTATTGGGAGTATCTCGCCGCAATCGCTGCCGTTGAACAGCGCCGAAACGGCGCGGCGCTTTCCGCTCAGGCCGACGCCATACTGGCCACCGAGGACCATTGGCGGCTCCTCTTTTCAGACGAGGACACTTGCTTCTGGCGCGCTTCGGAGCAATACGAAGAAGGTGGCGGCGCCGACTGGCTGGAGCCGCCCTATGGAATCGATCTTCGGCGCCCCGACAGCTGGACGAGCGGAGCAGTACCCCACGCCCGGATGGCGGCGCCTTCCCAACCGGTATCGCTGCCGCCTGATTGCTGGTCATGAATGCCCTCTGGGTTGCAGGCGACATCGGGCGCAGTACACGTGTTCCGCGCGGGGCCTGATGCGTCAGGAGAAGTGCTCGGCGTCGTGCGGAGGAACCACCCAAGCGTGCATGCGATCCTCGTACACCGACACCGTCGGCGTCGGAAAGCGAGGATCCGCGAAGGCGCCTATCGGAATGGCGATGATTTCCTCTGCGCCCAGGGTTTGGTAATAGACCGTCGCGCCGCAGACCGGGCAGAAGTGGAAATGCGCGCGCGAACCCTCATCTCCCACCAGCACGAAACTGGTCGAT
>Ga0265780_10010638_pt1 | contig 10950 bp, 9 predicted proteins | sample P1T30metagenome_FD_192432 | JGI IMG/M metagenome (GOLD analysis project Ga0265780, IMG submission 192432) | Plant litter microbial communities from East Loma Ridge, Irvine, California - P1 T30 | ecosystem: Environmental > Terrestrial > Plant litter > Unclassified | place: USA: California... | reverse complement strand
ATCCATGGCGCTCAATGCCCCCGCCCAGCCCCACCGCCCGCCCCTCTGACAGGTCCCAATGGCCGCCAGCGGCGTGATGAAATAAAAGAACAAAGGCAGCGCAGCGCTATCGGTCACTGGATGCGTTGCAACTGCCCCGGGCTCCAATCAAACCGCCACACATGCGGACCCGGCGTCGGGCAGCCTTCGAGCTTCGCACGCTCCCGGTCCTTCTCGAAGCAGAACGTAGAGCCCGCCGCAGCGGTGAAACGCACGATGATCTTTCCATCGGCCACCTGCAGCGCGTCCAGTCGGCCAGGCACATGCTCCTCGGCATCGGCGGCATATCCGGCGGCGCGTATAGCCGCCATGTCGCTGTCATCGATGGCATTCGCACCCGGATGCGGCACCTGACCGCGGCGGTCGCCTTCGGAGAGCGCGGTCATCACCACCAACTCGTTGGACTGTTCAAACGTTCCGCCGGTATAGGTGGAACTGTAGACGTGGATGATCTCGGCGACACCGTCGCCATCAAGGTCCGCTACGCGGACCTGCAATGGGCGGTAATCATGCTGGATATCATCGCCGGGAATCCGCTGCAGCACCGCATGTACCGCGGTGCGCGCCTCGGAATCGGTAGGGACCTTAGACGCGGCGGCGGCGGCGGCGCCCTCTGCGTGCGTCAGTGCCAAGCCCAGCATCACCAGCGATAACACCATCGACATCGTGCCACCTGCGGGTTCCGGGTCCACCGATCATGGCGGCAAGCAGGACGCGCCGCCATGGGCAGGTACGCCGGTTACTGCTGCAACGCGCGGGACATCGAATACGGCCGTTCGGCGTCCTTTCCGGGCCATGCGGTGTTGGGTTCGGCCTGCATCACGAATCGCAGCTCGCCCCCGGCGATGATCTCGTCGTGGCGAAGGAACGCACGCTGCAGCGGCTTGCCGTTGAGCGTGGCCGAGGCGATGTAGCCGTGTCCCGCCGTCAGGCCTTCGGCGACGATGGTGAAGACCTTGCCATTGGGCAGGTTCAAGGTCGCCTTGGGCAGGAACGGCCGGCCGATGATGTACTCGCCACTGCCCGGTGCCACCGGATAGAAACCCAGCGCGGTGAACAGATACCACGCCGACATCTGGCCGAGGTCGTCATTGCCTGCCAGGCCGTCGGGGCGATCGGCGTACTGGGTGTCCATGATCTGCTTCAGGCGGGCCTGGGTGCGCCACGGCTGGCCTGCATGGGCGTACAGGTAGGCTACGTGGTGGCTGGGCTCGTTGCCGTGCGCATACCAGCCGATCAGCCCGGTGATGTCTTCCATGTGCTCGAACACGGCCGGGTCGACCTTGGCCTCGAACACCTGGTCCAACCGCTTCAACAGCGCGTCGCCGCCGCCGTGTGCATCGGCCAGGCCCTGCACGTCCTGCGGCACGTACCAGGAATACTGCCAGGCGTTGCCTTCGGTGTAATCAGTGCCATAGCCGCTGGCCGACGGATCGAACGGGGTGCGGAAACTACCGTCGCGCTTGCGCGCGCGCATGAAGCCGGTCTCCTTGTCGAACGCATGACGCCAGTTGCCCGCGCGCTTGCCGAACTCGGCGGCGACCTCGGTGCGGCCCATCGCCTGCGCCATGCGCGCGATGGTCCAGTCGTCGAAGGCATACTCCAGCGTCTTGCTGGCGGCCTCGCCTTCCTCGTCGATCGGCACCCAGCCCAGCTCGCGATACTGCGCGATGCCGTCGTAAGGACCGTAATTGGCGGTGGCGACCATCGCCTCCAGCGCCTTGTCGGCATCGAAGCCGCGGATGCCCTTCAGGTAGGCATCGGCGATCACCGGCACGGCGTGGTAGCCGATCATGCACCAGGTTTCCTGGCCATGGAACGACCACACCGGCAGCATGCCGTAGGGGCTGTGCGCCTGGTGGGCGATCAGCGAATTGATGAAATCACTGTTGCGCTGCTCCGGCTGCACCAGGGTCAGCAGCGGATGCAGGGCGCGATAGGTATCCCACAGCGAGAACGTGGAATGGTGGCGGAACCCTTCGGCACGGTGCACCGCATTGTCCGGACCGCGGTACTGTCCATCCACGTCCATCGACAGGGTCGGCCCGAGCAGCGAGTGGTACAACGCGGTGTAAGCGCTGCGGCGGTCCGGCAACGGCGCTTCGATGTCCACCACCGCAAGCGCTTCCATCCACTTCTTTTTCGCATCGGCGCGTATGCGGTCGAAGTCAAACGCTGGCACCTCGGCATCCAGGTTGGCGATGGCACCTGCCTCGCTCACCGAGGAAATGGCCACCTTCGCCACCAGCGGACCGTCGAGCCTGCCGAAATCAAAGGTCGCCACCAGCTGGCGGCCTTCCACCTGTGCCCGCTGCAATGGTGAGCCGTGCCCCGGCGGCGGAAAGCCCTTGTAGGCGATGTCGGTTTCGGTGTTGTGCAGCGCATGCCCGGTGGCCGGACGCGAGAAACGCATCGCGAAGTACAACTGCCGTCCCGGTGCCCAGCCCCTGGTTTCGCGGAAGCCGGTTACCGTGCCGTCTTCATGCACGCGCAGGCGCGACCACAGGATCTTGCCGGGGTAGTCGTACAGGCTGGTGCGCAGGTCCAGCAGCACCTTGGCCTGCTCCCCTGCCGGGAAACGATAGCGGTGCACGCCGACGCGCTCGCTCGCGGTCAGCTCGGCGCGTACGCGGTAATCGTCCAGGGTCACTGCGTAATAGCCCGGCTCGGCGCGCTCGTCCTTGTGGCTGAAGCGCGACGCATAACCACTGCGCGGCTTGTCCGGATCGCCGCGTTCCAGACCGGGCTCGCCGGTGTAGGGCATCAGCAGGACATCGCCGAGGTCGGAATGGCCAGAGCCTGAAAAATGAGTGTGCGAGAAGCCCACGATGCTGCTGTCGTCGTGGCGGTAACCGGCGGCCCAGTCATAGGCCTTTTCGCGTGGCTGGATGCGCGTGTCCGGGCTCAGCTGCACCATGCCGAACGGGACGGTCGCACCGGGATAGGTATGCCCCTCGCCCGCCGTGCCGATGAACGGATCGACGGCAGCGAAGGCGCGCTCACCCACGCTGGCAGCATCGGCCGCTGTTGCCGCCGAGCCCAGCAGCATTGCGGCAGCAAGAAGTATCCATCGACGCTTCGCACGGTTTGGCATGGGCGGAATTTAGATCGATTCAGGGAACCCGATCCTAGCATCGGCGCGCGCGCCGTTCATGCTGCATTGCGTTGTTGCTAGACCGCCATCGCATTCTGCAGCGGCGCGAGGTCGTGCTCGCGCAAAGGCCGGACCACCCGCGCCACCTCCTGCCCGTCACGCAGCAGGATCAGCGTGGGCCACAGCTTGACCGCAAACGAGCGCCCCAGCGGGCGCCCCTTGCCATCCTCCACCCACAGGTGGTCCAGCGCAGGACCCTGCACGAACGCCTGCACCACCGGCCTGGCGGCCTGGCAGTGACCGCACCATGTCGCTCCGAACTCAAGCAGAAGCCAGCCCTCGCTGGCATCTACAGCCGATCGCAGTGGCTCCGGTTGCGGCGTTCCTGCAGGCATTGTCATGACTCAGCCCAGTGCGCGCTGGATGTCTTCCAGCGGTGCGTTGGTGAAATCCTTGGCCAGGTCACGCACCAGCCGCGATTGCACTTCTTTGTGCAGCTGCGGACGGATCCGGCCAAGTGTCTGCGGATCGGCCACCAGCACCAGGTGGGTGTAGCGGTTGTTCAGGGCATCATCGTTCAACTGCTCGGCCAGCTGCTTGGCGAACGTCGCCTCGTTGAGCTGGGCGATGCTCATGTCCTTGGGCACCGCACCGGAAGGCCCCTGTCCGGAGACGCCGGCTTGGCTGACATCGCGCAGCACCAGTTCGTCCTGCTGCTTGAGCTTGAGCTCGGTCTTGCTGCCGACGTTGGTGAAAACGCGGGCCGAGCCGCCGTCGGCGACAACAATCAACGTGCCTTCGGGGATGGGAGCGTGCTCGGTCATGGTCTTTCCTCTGTGTGGTGCGCTACGGCGTGAAACCCCACCGTAGAGGCTGCCATGTAAGCGTCCTGCAATGCCGGCGTGTGCGTGCCGTGCATCTTGCGCAGAAGCAGGCGCAGCGCCGCGCCCGGCCGAGGCGTTCAGCTCACCCCAAGCACGGCGGGCAGGTCACTGAGCTTTTCAACCTGCCAGGTAGGCAGGGCCTCGCCGGTGAGCGCAACAGCGTCCGGATTGAACCAGCAGCTGTGGATCCCGAAGCGGTTGGCACCCAGGATGTCCGCTTCCAGCCGGTCACCGATGATGATCGTGCGCTGCGGTTGGAAAGCACGGGCCATGGCGGTGGCGTAGGCGAAGAAACGCACGTCCGGCTTGGCGTGGCCGCAGGCTTCGGACGTCGCCACGAAGCTGATCAGGTCGGCCAGCCCGGATACCGCGATGCGCCGGTTCTGCACCTGCTCGATGCCGTTGGTGATGATGCCGATCTCGCCGATCGCCGCCAACGCTTCGCAGGCGGCGCGTGCACCGTCCACCAGCACCACCGTCTGCGGCAACCACTCCAGGTAGACCTGGCCGGCGCGCGCCGGATCGGCGTCGATGGCATGCGCGGCGAACAGGCGCCGGAAGCGCTCGACCTTCAGAAAATCCTTGTCCACCCTTCCCTGCTCCAGCGCCTCCCACAGCGCACGGTTGCACTGCTGGTAGGTGGCATACAGCGGGTCCACCGCCGCTTCGACACCGAGGCTGGACAGCGTACGGGCGAAGGAGAGCCGTTCGGATGCGCGGAAATCCAGGAGGGTATCGTCCAGGTCGAACAGGAAAAGCCGGTAATCCATGGGCGGGGAGCGTTGCGGCGGGAGTAAAGGCTAGCATTGCCGTCTGCCCCCGCCCAGCATCGCCGCCCGCTGGCCTGCGTTGCGGGAACGCCCCGTGACGGCGGCGCAGGGGTTTTCGAGCGAGGCAGGCGACGCGGCGCTTCAAGATTCCGCGCATCAGCGAATCAGGCCGTCCCGGCTTGCACCAGACGCGCAAGCGCGCGGGCGATTCCTGCCGGCGTAGCCGGCTTCTGCAGGCGCACGAAGCGACCCGCTTCGAGCGAGGCAGCCCCTTCGTCATAGCCGGTGACCACCACGAACGGCAGCCCTGCCCGTTGCAGTGCAGCGATGACTCCGGTCTCGGCGCCCTGCCCGAGGTTGATGTCGATTACCGCCGCATCCACCCCGCCGCCATCCAGCCGCTGCAGCGCGGCCTGCAGGGTCGAGCACGGTCCCTGCACCACGGCGCCGGCGCTGCGCAGCGCAGTGGCGGTGTCATGGGCGAGATAGAAATCATCCTCCACCACCAGGACGCGATGACCGGCGAGCAGCCCGGCATCGCCCAGGTCGACCGAACCACCGGCAATGGCCGTGCCCTGCGGCGCATCCGTCTGCAGGATGCTGTCACGATGCCGCAACGGGAAGGAAATGCGTGCCTCGGTCCCCTCCGCAGCCACCTGCAGATGGCCCTCGCCTTCGAGCTCATACGGAATCCGGTCTTCGATCAGCGAGGTGCCGAAGCCGCGGCGGGCCGGCGGTTCCCAACCGGGCCGCGCAGCATGCGTTTCAACCCAGTGCAGGTCGACCCAGCGCTGCTGCTGCGGGTCCTCGCGCACCTGCCAGCTGACCTCCAGCCTGCCGTCAGGATCGCGCAGTGCGCCATGTCGGAACGCATTGGTGGCCAGTTCGTGGATGGCCAGCGACATCACCTCGGCCGCCTTCGGCGGTACCATGACGGTCGGTCCGTGCAGCACGACCCGCTGCGCGCCGTAGGACGAAGAAGAGAGCTCGTCGTTGAGCAGGCCCCGCAGATCGATGCCAACGTTGCCGGCGCGGGTCAGCAGGGCCTGCGTGCGTGCCAGTGACATCACCCGGCCGGACAGGCGCTGCGCGTAGTCATCCACGCTGGTTGCCGATTCGCGGGTGCGCAGGGTGATCGAGCCGATGGTGGCCATGATGTTGCGTACACGGTGCTGCAGCTCGGCCACCAGCACGGATTGATGCTCGGCCCAGCGTCGTTCTTCGGTGACATCGCGGGCGATGCCGGCGATCCGGCTGACCCGTCCCTGCTGGTCGAACAGCGGAAAAACGGTGTCACGCACCCAGCGGAACCGGCTGTCGTCCTCGCGCTGCACGCGGAACTCATGGACGCGCGGCAGGCCATCGCGCACTCCGGTTACCGCATCGATGGCGGCTTGCCGGTCATCGGGCACTACCCGCGCCGCCCAGCAGCGCAGCGCGCCTGATGCCTGCCCGGGGCGCAGCCCGTACACCGCATCGAAGGCGGTGCTCAGCAGTTCGGTGTCCAGGCTGTCGGCATCGCGGATCCACAGCGCATCGGACGAAGCGGCGGCAAACTGGCGGAACCGCTCCTCGTTGGCCTGCAACGCGGCATTGGTCTGTCGCAGCTCCCGCTCGGTGCGCTCGCGCTCCACCCGTGCCACGTGCTCGGCAGTGGTGTCGAACATGGTCACCAGCACGCCACTGATCGAGCCATCGCAGTCGCGCATCGGGCTGTAGGTGATGGTGAACCACACATCCTGCAAGCGGCCGTGGCGGCGCAGGGGATAGCATTTGTCGGAAAATGTCAGGGTCCTGCCCTGCCACACCTGTTCGTAGAGCGGTTCATTGATGTGCCAGACTTCCGGCCAGCATTCCGCCGTCGGCTGGCCCAGCCCGGCCGGGTGCTTCTCCGCCATGATTTCAGCGTACCCGTCATTGTATATCTGGAGCAGGTCGGGGCCCCACAGCGCGATCATCGGGAAGCCGTGGGCAGCCATCAGGTCCACGCAGGCGCGCAGGTGCGGGGGCCAGTCATCCATGCTCCCCAGCGGTGACGCCGCCCAGTCATGGCCCTGGATGCGCTCGCGCATCCCGCCGCGGACGCCTGTGCCCATCAACCCCGCATGATCGACCGGACGGCCGGACTGCGGCGCAAGGCGCGGATCCAGATGGCTGGCCATGGCCAAGTCAGCTGCTGCCGGGCACGTGGCGTGCCTGCAGCGCCTGTTCCAATGCGTGGGTCAGTGCTTCCAGGCGGTAGGGCTTGCCGCAGCGCGGAGCATCGGCAAAGCGCTCAGGTACGTTGTCGTCATAACCCGACGTCAGCACGAAGGGAATGTTGCCATCGCGCAGGCGGTCCGCCAGCGGATATACCAGCTCCCCGCCGAGATTGATGTCCAGCAGCGCGCCGTCCACCGGCTGCGCGTCCAGCAGCGCATCGAGCGCCTTGAGGTTTCCGGCAGGACCGACCACGTCGACGTCCTTCATCTGCAGATATTCCACCAGGAACATGGCGATGTTGTATTCGTCTTCGGCGACCAGTATCCGCTTGCCCGCCAGCCCGCCATTGTCCACGTTCGTCACCGTCACACACTGCCTCCAGGAGTAGCCCCGCCACATCGCGGCGCCATGAATACAGCACGATGATGGACGCAGTGCACCGCAACGGAACGTGACGGGATGGTTTGTTGCGCTTTGACACCGTTTGCGGGCAGGTGGCGCGCCCGCTGGATGCGCCACCTGCCCACCGCCTTCAACTGCTGCTGGCTGCCAGCACGCACAGGCTGTGGCCGGGCAGTTCCCAAAGCCCCTCGTCATCTTGGTGCAGTGGCAGCTCGGGCGTCTGCAGCAATACCTTGCGGAAATCCATGCCTTCCAGGGCGACCCGATACACCTGCGGCGAGCCGCCGGTATTGATCAGCAGGGCCAGGCTGACGTTGCGGCCGGACGCGTGCGCCGGCGCCGGACTGCGTCCGTCCAGCACGATGGTCAACGCCCGGCGCTCGCCGTCGTGCCAGTCGGCCTCCTGCATGCGGTGGCCTTCCGGCGTCAGCCAATGGATGTCACCACTGTGCTGCCCGGCATCGCGCAGGAACCGGTTGCGCCGGAGCAGTCCGTAGCGGCGGCGCAGCAGCAACAGGCGCCGCACGAAGGCGGCCTGCGCCTGCGCGGCCGGCTGCTCGGCGCGCTCCCAATCGATCCAGGCCAGCTCGTTGTCCTGGCAGTACACGTTGTTGTTGCCGTGCTGGGTTTGGCCGAACTCGTCGCCCGCCAACAGCATCGGGGTGCCCTGCGAAAGCAGCAGCGTGGCGAGCAGGTTGCGCATCTGCTGCGCGCGCAGGGCCAGGATCGACGGGTCGTCGGTCTCGCCCTCCACGCCATGGTTGCTGGACAGATTGTGGTCGTGCCCGTCGCGTCCATCTTCTCCGTTGGCAAGGTTGTGCTTGTGCTGGTAACTCACCAGGTCGTGCAGCGTGAATCCATCATGGGCCGTGATGAAATTGATGCTCGCCGAGGGGCGGCGCCCATGATGGTCGAACAGATCGGCCGACCCGGTGAAGCGTGCGGCGAAACCGGGAAGCTGGCCGCCATCGCCCCGCCACAACGCGCGGCTGGTGTCGCGGAATCGATCGTTCCACTCGGCCCAGCCCGGCGCGAAGGCACCCAGCTGGTAACCACCCGGACCGATATCCCACGGCTCGGCGATCAGCTTGACCTGGCTCAGCACGGGATCCTGCCGCACCGCGTCGAGGAAACTGCAGGACGGATCAAAGCCATGCTTCTCGCGCCCGAGGATCGTGGCGAGGTCGAACCGGAATCCGTCCACGCGCATTTCGGTCACCCAGTAGCGCAGCGAATCCATCACCATGCGCAGCGCACCGGCATTGGTGAGGTCAAAGGTATTGCCGGTGCCGGTATCGTTGATGTAGTAACGCCGGTCATCGCCCAGCCGGTAATAGCTGGTGTTGTCGATGCCCTTGAACGAGAGCGTCGGGCCCAGTTCGTTGCCTTCGGCGGTGTGGTTGTAGACCACGTCCAGGATCACCTCCAGCCCGGCATGGTGCATGCGTGCCACCATCTGCTTGAACTCCGCCACCGTGCCCTGTGACAGGTAACGCGGATGCGGTGCGAAGAAACCGATCGAGTTGTAGCCCCAGTAGTTGCGCAGGCCCTGATCCAGCAGGTACTGGTCATCGATGAAGGCGTGCACCGGCAGCAGCTCCACTGCGGTCACGCCCAGGTGCGTGAGGTGATCGACCAGCGCATCGTGGCGCAGCGCCGAGAACGTGCCCCGCTCGTCCTGCGGCACCGACGGGTGGCGCATGGTGAGTCCGCGCACGTGTGCTTCGTAGATCACCGTGCGGTCCCAGGGGGTGGCGGGCGCGCGTTCATTGCCCCAGCTGAAAGCGGGGTCGACCACCGCGCAACGCGGCATATAGGCGGCGCTGTCACGGCGGTCGAAACTCAGGTCGCGGTCGCGGTGACCGATGGTGTAACCGAACAGGTGGGGAGCCCACTTGAGCTCGCCCACGATCTGCTTGGCATACGGGTCGAGCAACAGCTTGTTCGGGTTGAAACGATGGCCCGCGTCCGGCGCATAGGGCCCGTGCACCCGGTAGCCATAACGCTGGCCGGGACGCGCATCGGGCAGGTAGCCGTGCCAGATTTCGTCGGTGTACTCGGGCAGGGCGATGCGTTCCTTCTCGCGCCCGCGGGCATCGAACAGGCACAGCTCCACCTTGGTGGCGTGCCGCGAGTACAGTGCGAAATTGACGCCCAGTCCGTCCCAGCTTGCACCCAGCGGATACGGCAGACCCTCGCGCACGCGCGAGGTCTGCGTCCATTTACGGAGCGCCAACGGCTGCCTCCTCCGGTTGCTTGCCATGGGCGGCTTCGATATCGGCCAGCACCAGGCGCTCGGCCATCTGCCAGTGGCGTACCTGTTGGCCGTCCGGGCGCCCTTCGGCCTCCCAAATCTGGTGGGCCAGCGCGGCCGTACGCCGTTTGCGTTCCTCAGCGTCCATCATTCTCTCCGTTGTCCAATACCCATATCGCCAGCGGCGCCCCATCCAGCAGCGCATCTGCCTCGATGTCGTCCCCACCCTCGCAGCGGCGCGCGTCAAGCAGGCTGCGCCAGTGGCCCGCAGGCAGGCCGACGCGGGCGCGCCCGCTATCCTCTTCGCGCAGCAGCGTGCCCGGCGCCAGGGGCGTTTCCAGCCGTGCCGTCGTGTCGAGCACCAGCAGCAGCTGGTCGTCACCGAGCTGGCGCGACAGGACCCACGCACCGGCGTTGGCAGACAGCAGCGTCAGCGAGCCATCGGCGAACAGCGCTGGCACCGCAGCGCGATGACGGAGCAGGGTCGCCAGCAGCAGCGCCTTGGGACTGCCCCCGCTCCAGTGTTCCTGCAGGGCCTGCCGCCAGTCTGGCGGCGAGCCGAGCCATGCGCGCCGCTGCAGGTAGTCGACCTCGCGTCGGTTGTCCGGATCCACCAGGCTGGTGTCCCAGCCTTCGTTGCCCTGGTACAGATCCGGTACCCCGGGGCAGCACAGCTGCAACGCCAGCTGCACCAGCCCCAGCCGCGCGGCGTGCGGTGCGATGGCGTGCACGAACGCGTCCAGTGCCGAGCGCAGCGGCGCCGCCTGCGGGCTGCTGCCCAGCCATGCCAGCCAGTCCGATGCCGCCTGTTCGAGCGCGCGGTCCGGATCGCTCCAGCTGCTCACCTGCTTGCCTTCGCGCAGGGCCTTCTGCAACCACCCGTCAACGCGGCCGATGAAGCCGGCATCCACGCGTTCAGCCTGCAGCGGCCAGCTTGCCAGCAACGTCTGCCACAGCATCAGGGTCTCTGCACCCGGCAGCGGACAGGGGCGACCGGCCTGCGTGGCGAGCTCGTTCCACTGCGCCAAGCGGGCTGGCCAGTGCGTGAGGTTGCAGCTCACCGCGGCCAGACGACAGCGCGCGTCCGGACCGCGCTTGTGGTCGTGCGTGGCCACTGCCAGCATCGCGCGCGGCCACTGCTGCGCGCGTTGCCGTGCCCGCAGCAGGAACTCCTCCAGCGGCAGGTGCAGCCTGCCTGGATCACTGCCGACCTCGTTGCGCGACAGCAGCCGCCCGTAGCGATAGAACGCGGTGTCTTCAACCGCCTTGGCATTCAGCGGTGCGGTCACCTGTTCAAACCGGGTC
>Ga0265780_10010637_pt1 | contig 10950 bp, 11 predicted proteins | sample P1T30metagenome_FD_192432 | JGI IMG/M metagenome (GOLD analysis project Ga0265780, IMG submission 192432) | Plant litter microbial communities from East Loma Ridge, Irvine, California - P1 T30 | ecosystem: Environmental > Terrestrial > Plant litter > Unclassified | place: USA: California... | reverse complement strand
CCTCGATCCTACGCGTCTTGCCATTTCCGGCTTCTCCGCAGGCGGAAACATTGCGTTGAATCTGGCTATATCTGTGCCGCCTTGTCCCGAACTTGGCAGCATGTCTCCTACCATGGGACATCGCTCGCGCTCGATTGAACCGCCCCAGGCCGACACTCTATCGCCTTCGATGCCGACGAATCGCAGAGCTACGATTCTGGACGATCCCTTTGAGTCATGGCCTAGTTTACTTCCTCCTCCTCAGGCTCAGCCGCGAATGCTGCCGTTACTACTATTCTATCCATCGTTGGATGCGCGATTGCTACCACACGAGCGCCCAATGAAGCCCATGCCCAACGCCCTCAACTCAGACGATCATCATGTCGAGAAACCGAGAACGCCCGGCCTGTTCTCCATCATGGGACCTACATATCTACCGAAAAAGTTGCGATCTCATCCACGAGCTAGCCCTGGTCTGAACGACCCTATTCATATCCAGAAGAATGCTGCCATCTTTCTAGTCCTACCCGAAAAAGATACACTAGCAGTCCAAAGCGACGTCTGGGTGGACAAGATGAACAACAACGACTGGAACGGGCCTGTTCGTTTTGGCGACGGAAGGGAAGGCGACTGGGACGGCCACAGCGGCGGACAAGCCGGTTCTTCCAAGCCACCCAGTACGCAAAACGGTGGTCTCGAGGTCTGGCACGCCCCTGGGTGCAGACACGGTTGGACACAATTCCCTGATACCTTTGTACCCCAGCATGAGAGGAGGGAGAGGGAGCTCGTTTTTGCACGTACGTTGGATTTTGTAAAAGACAACTGGAAAAAGGAGCTGGATGTGCCAAGGAGACAAATGGGGAATCAGATACAGGAGCTGAGGCCGCTACATATGCCTAATCGGTTCAGTGGACTGGCTGAGTAGGGAAGGCTTTTCGCAGTGTGCTTTGCATCTATATGGAGATTTTTTTTAACAGAGCATAGCGAGGGAGTTTGAACATGACAGGTAACCATGGTGATATGGCCGCTTTGAAGTAATTGATAATGTACACACCATATACATGCTGTGAATAGTACAAGTCTTTCACTATTTTACACGTCTTGTTGTATAGGATACTGTACGCATGACGGTATGTTTTGTATGGTAAAATCATCAACTGTTCAGGTGCTGTATTATTCCCGTCCATTATCCGCAGATTATTGTTAAGTAGTCATCTCCCCTCACGCCTGACATGCCGCATGCCTCTCTGCCTTTGTGTATTTCGTCGGCTTGATGTCACCGAAATCGACATGTGCGTCTTTACGCTTTTGCCAACACTTTATCCAGATGCATAATTTTCTTGGAGGCCTTGGCAGCGTAGATTGGAAAAGATGGTGGACAGCTACAGCCTCACAGTCTTCGGTCCATTACGGAGGCGATAGTGCTTTGCAGCAGCTGTCTATACTGTACATGCCACTAAGCAAAAGTGATATCCCCCCCCCTTAGGACGACACAAACATGTGACAGATGATTGGCCAGCAACATGTCTTCTACCAATCTCAAACTCCTTGGTTCATCTGTCAAACAGTAAGCAAGCCAACCGCCAGCCCAATATAATCCCGTGTTCCCCACGTTTCAATATGGCACTAGAAAAAGAGAAGGGATGATTAACAATCCATTAGAGGGCTCAAGCAGACATCTTGGCTGTAAGATGCAGATCGGCCTTGGCAAATTGCACGTCTACGCTAGCATTTAGTAGATATGGCTAGGTCGCCCGGGCCTACGACGACCCGCGTGGATGATCAGTGTCGATGAAACGCATAAGCGGCCATGCCCAGGGCTTGGCTGAAGTACAGCGTGTCTTGCGGAAAAGGATGTAACGGTGAGATTGGGGTCGTACATGAAGGGGGTGGAATACTTGGCAAAAGGCCGCGGAATCTTGTACGAGGTGATGGTGCCATGAGACGGGTTTAGTGCTGAAGACGGGAAGCCTCAGAAAGGGACATGATGGCATGCGACATGTGCGGGATAGGAAAAGTGCCGCGTGGAAGAGGAGGCTCAGCTGCACGTCAGCCGGCTCTCCGTCGGGCTCTGGAAACGTATTGATCTCGACATTGTTTCCAGTTTGTAGGTTGCTTTAATGCGGTGTTTTTGGACACTGCGCCTCTACAGCTGATGCGACATGGGTCGGCTTGTCGTGTTAGTAGGTTTGAAGAAAGTGACCAGGGAAAGTATGGCGGAAGCAAGCGCTACGGAGTCAGGTACTTGGGTCAGTGGAGATTGTTCGGGCCTCGGCTAGCGCCGTTTTGTGGTGAACGACATGTTAATCTGATTAGGAGAGGGCGGTAGGGGTGTACTGAATACTCGACGCGTGTGTTGGGTCAATTGATGTAAACTGATGTCAGACTCTGGGATGACTGGGGCTACGTCATTGCAGCTGGCAGGGATGGCTCAAGAGAAGAGCCTAGCGGCCGCAAGTAGCAGGCCGTCCGTTTACCCGGCTGTTACCCAAATTCCGTATATGTTGGAGGGGTACGTTTGCAGCGCACGATGTCGGTCCAAAATGTCACAGCATTGGTGTAGCAAGCGTCGGTAGATTAGTGGGGCACACATCCAGCGCATACCGTAGGGCTATCTTGCGCAACGCCAAAGGGGAAGCCAACAAGGGTTCTAACAACGTGAAGAGCGTCATGGGGTAGGGTCTTTCCCCGCATGCATCATGCCAGACGACAGCGATTGGAGCAAGGTCATTCGCAGCAGGCTGGGGCGCTTGCTGTCGAAATGGTATCGGCCGGGGTAACGGCTGCCAGCGAACGAAACCCCAGACTTGGTGATGATTACTTGCCCGCAAGTGGGCGCTGCATGCGACGGTTCAGCGGCGCACGATGGACATGGTGGGGGGGTTGGTGGACGAAGGCCGCACCTCGTCTTCTGGAGGATCACGTTTAATGGCGCCATAGCAGACGCCATCGCCAGTCAGATGATGGATCTGAGTGCAGCGCGCCGTGTGTCCAACGGTTACGGGAAAGAAGAGCGGTGAAGCAGCGGTGAAAAGCTGGCGGGAGAAGATTGAAGGCGTATTGTGGAGCATGGAGAAGAGTGAGGTAATGAGGTAAGAAAGAAAAAAAATGAGGCATTTGAAGTAAGTCAACGGGGGCAGCTCCGCCGCGGTACGAGCACCTACAGCGCGTACTTACAGCACGGTACTTGCGGATTGGGCGGAGAGTGCAGATTGCGGAGCGGAGCATAGTGTAGACAGTGTAGAGCGTTGGGGTGCGTTGTACCGTACAGGGAGCGGTTGGATGGGCGAGCATCGGAGACATGGTCAGAAGAAGGGCTGAAGCATGCGCAGGTGCCCACCTGGGCACGGGCGTCAGTAGCGCGGGATTCCTTCACTGTGTGTCGGCGGATTGCCGCGCTTGTCTTGGTCGAGGTTTGGGGGCGTGGTAAAGCTTCTGGTGGTGGCCCAGGGTCCTGGACAGTATGCGTAGTATGCGCAAGGGGGTGCGTGTCTCTACTTGCTGTATTGCGTCTTCCGTCGGCTGTGCCCTGCCCTGCATGTTTGAAACCGGCTTTCGAGTTGTCTTGTGAGGGAGCAAACACGGCGGGACAAAGAGTCCACAGCCACAGCAGCAGCAGCAGCAGCAGCAGCAATAATCGCAATCAAAGGCGCGCCGACAATCAAGGCCAAAAGCACACACAGGTCAACCAACAAAATATAAAGGAGTCTTGGTCCAATACGCCTACGCGTGATGGACTGGACATTTGACAAAGCCAAGGCGTGCATTGGCTGCCTTCCGCACGGTGCAGAGGAAAGAGCCGGTAGTACCCACTATTCCCGAATGGTGCCGAGACGCTATTGCACATGAAATTCCTCTCTCTCCTCCCTCCTACACGTCCGACTCGCTCAGTTGCGCCGCTACTGTCGCAGCAGACCTGCGCATAGTCGCCTGACTATAGAATCCGCCATTCATCTACACACTCGTCGACGGGATCATCTAGCTGCTCCTGCCGCTCCCTCTGCACCCCCACGGGCCGTCGCCACAAGTCGCCCACCTCATCTTCACAAGGTACCCCTTCGCATGCCCAGATGCCTAACGCTTTTTACTTCTGACACGTACCAAAGACTCGCCTTTAGTTCCATCCAAGGTTCACTTCACACAAGTACACCATGTTTCTATCGATATTATAACATTGCCTTCTCGGGGCCCCCACCCTCTCCAACAGCCATCGCTACCATTCGACTTCTCTACTGCACACTAGACACGGTCCACGAGACCACGCTTTGTAGCCTTTTGCCTACCTCAGTAGCGCTGCTCCAATTGTGCGTGTGCGAAGTCGAGACGCACCCGTAATTTCTGGCCCGCCCGCCAATCTTACTACTACTACTACCGCATCACTTCCCACCTCCAATTTCGCTCCCAGTAACATATCCGTTCCCTCGACTCTGTATAGCGACATGGCCAACGAACAGCACCACGTTGGTAGACAGGGCGCGTTGCGTATAGATACGCCACAGAGCATGGCTAATGCCGCCCCGCCCGTCGTCATGGCCGAAGACGAAGCCGTAGGCGAATTGGACGAACCTCCTGAACCTCGCGCCCAGCGTCCGGCGCCCTTGAACCTCCAAAGGTCCTCCTCCCCAGCTTCTTTCGCAAAGTCGAAACCCGTCCTGGATCGCAAAGAATCGCTCCTGACCTCGGCACTCAAATATGGCTCCGACGCAAGCTCACCTGCTGAAGAGCAGTTCGATGAGAGCCCAAGCCGCGGCATGTCGTGCATCTCCACATGGAGTAACAACAGCGGGACAGCCGATCTCACAAGTGACGGGGGCTTCACAAGCCCTGGTACACGGCCGTGCACGCCCAGCCCGCCGCTCCCCTCCGCCGTGTTCCACAGCATGTTGCCCCCATTCAACAAGAAACCGTTGCAGCTAGATGTCAAAGTAGTCTCGCACGACGATGATAATCCCAGCCCACTATACAGGGCAGCGCCTCAGAACACGGAACAAAACATCGAAGCTGTCCTAGGAAGAAAGAGATGCATCATGTTCGCATGCGGGCCCAAAGAGGAAACGAAGCCTGCGGAAGCAACCCCAAAGCCCGCATCTGCACCCAAATCCCAAGAGCCCCCAAGGCGTGTTAGCACGATCAAGTTTGCGTGCCCCTCCAAGCCATCGACTGAGTCTACCAATGCCAAACCCCGCCGCATGGCCAGCCCCGCACCGCCGCCACGTCGGATAGCCCCACCACCAACGGCATCTTCTCATGTCCATCGCGACTCTGATTCCACCGTCCGCAATAATTCGCCCGTCAGCGTCCGGAAGGCTTCTACCGTTGACCGGACCCGCCGACTAAGTGCCAACTCTGATCTTGCCCGATGCGAAGCATACCGCTTTCACGAGTTTGCTTCTTCGGAAGAGGAAGTCGACGAATGGACCCAGGAAATGACTTGCCACCGAAGCCGGCTTACCGTCCAAGATACACTCAAGGTTGAGAACAACTTGCGCAAATTAGGAGAAGAGGTTGCAGAAGAAGAGGCGATAGACGAAGAAGACGAGGACGAGGACGATGAAGATGACATTGTTGAGATGGACGACGATGATGACGATCTACTCGACGAGGACCAAGACGGCAGTGATGCGTACAGCGATGTCACCGACGAGGGCTTCCAGACTGACGATGAGAACGGTTTCGCAGTCTCAGATGACGAAAGTGACGCTGGTTCTGACTACAACTGGTGGGCACCTGGGGCATCGACGGCAGCTACATCTGTGGAGCATCTAGAACAACTTCGGTTGAAGACTCACCGAACCGTGTCCGAGTCGTCGATTGGATCTCTGGAAAGTCGGGATGGTCTCAAAATCTCAGACAAGCCGTCCAAGCGCAGGAAGTCGAAGCCAGTCAACATCCGCGCACAAAGTCCCGAGTTGCCTGACAGCACTGATTTTGTATGCGGCACGCTTGACGAAGACCGCCCGGCCGAAGCCGCGTACATGTCGACGTTGGAGCGCAGGCGCGCAGCCAAGCACAAGCCTACTCCGCAAGACATTGACCCTACCTTTCCCACATCGGATCCCGAGCTTCCGGATGACGATGAGGACGAGGTCTCCGAAGTCGAGAACCTTACTTCGGAGACTGATCACCTCATGGTGTATGGCATGGATCCCGTCGACGGCGACGTACGGGGCCGACGCAAAGACATGCACAAGAAGCGTTCGCCTTTGCCATCACCGAAACGACTCCGGTCTCCGCCACCTGCAAAGCGTGGGGCGCACCGCTCGCCTCCACCACGCAAGCTGTTTGGAAACTCACCCCCCAATCGGGTCCATTCTCCCCCACCTCCAATGCGCCTTCGGTCACCACCGCCCACTCGACGCGGGTCGGTCAATCCGTTGGCCAACCGTCAGCGCAGCGAAGTGTCGATACGTTTTGGCGGTATCGCTGAGCGGCCTGCACCTTTGGTATCGGCCTCTGTTCCTCGCACTCCCATCACGATGAAGAACCCATTTGATCTAGACGAGGATGAAGAGGCCGATGGATCGGACATGCCGGTACGCCGTGCCATTGACATCAAAGTGGGTCTGGAGAAGAAGAAGCAGCGACGCAAGGAGAAGCTGTACAGGAAGCAGCACCGCAAAGGCACGAAAGAGAAGCGACCGGCTCCCGGGCGTGGTGCGGAGCGCATGCGCGAGATGGGATTGGCAGTGCACGCCCACAAGGGCAAGACGACTGCCTTCCAGCCCTTCCAATACCGCGGCTATGCGGATGAGGAAGATATGCACGTACTATCGGCATAGGTGATAGTATGTGTAGTGAGGATCAGCGCCGCTGGCAGCAGTCGGCACTTTACATGTTCCTACACGGTCTTGTAGGGCTTGTTGGTCGCTGGTCTCACATTACCATTACCATCCAGGGTCAGCTTGACCAAAGCAAAAGGACCCTGGCATTCACTTCTCTGACCCCGGTCACTTGTAGACACCTTTTCGGGTTGATTATCTTTCTGGGCTTTTTATGTACATAGCCTTCATTCATACATTGACGGTTACTTCATTTCGAACCATTCACCTTGGCGGTCGGGGTGGCCAAGGTGCCCCTATACTTTTTAGTTCTCTTTTGTCTCACTGCATTCGGGCCGGGTGTTTGATCTAGCATTGATGGCCTCCCCTTGTAGAGCGGGTTGAGCGCCTTTGGGAGTCTATTCGATTGGGTTGATAGCATGAAGGGTTGTACAATATGACAATGATGCTTGAGCGTATGGCTGTGCCAGCAGTGATGTTTGTGTTGGGTTGGAGTGCGGCTGTGGACAGGGTGCACATGTCTCACCCGGTTTGTGGCGGGGCTCTGCATCTTGCTCTGGCTGATGAATGATGGTACAGGAACGCGTAGACTCTTGATCCGATTCCACGTGCAACAGGCAAGTTGGCCATGGTAATTTCGGTTGCCCTCGTGTGGCTGAGGTTGGTTGCACAAGCCACAGTCCATCTGGCCCCACAGCGACAGAAAGTCAATCTGTCGACGGCGGCTGGTCTGACATGTCCAACCAGGGACATTGTTTCGGAAATTGACTTTGGCTAACACACATGGCGGCCGTCGCACGTCCAGCGTCTAGAACGACGGCTCGAAGATATAAGATTCCATGGTAATGCGCCATCACGTGGCTGGAGGAGAAGCGCGCTTACTATGTACCTAGGTGCAAACACGAGGCGCAATCTGCCAGGGATAGGCAAGTAGGGAAGATGGGTTTGCACTTGCGGAGCAGCGGTAATTATCCTGTCAGACTGATCTGCATAACTCCCGGGCTTGGAGGATTGTTTTAGCCAGGTAATTCGCACACACCTTGCTGCTTTGGGCTGGCAGCTGCTACAGGGCCGCGCGTGTTTGAATGACAGAATGTGGTGCGCAAAAGGGCCTTGGACACTTGGGCGCATACAGTGCAAACTGGTTGTGCAAATGACCTTGGCCTTGTCACTTGTCGCTGCGGCTGCATCCAAATGTTTCCCTAGTACCAAGTGCAAGCAAGGCAACGGGCGACGGCGTGCACCCCCACCCCCCCTGTCTGCAGGCAAGGCTTGTTCGAGATGGGTCCGATCTTGACCCTATTTTTCCCACTCATTACTCTCCGCAACGCCTCACCGTATCTCTCTAATGGGGCAAACGTTTTGACCACGATGCGGCGTCCACTGTGAAAGGCTTGTTGCTGTTTCTCTTCTGCACCCCATCATTGCCCCTCTTCCCTACTACGCCCGCGGCTTGGCTCCAAGCATCGCCCTTCACCTCCGCCTGTCGCATCACCATCACTCGCCCAGTCAGCGCCCAGTCGACGCCTAGCGCTCTCCTTCGTCTGTACATATTCACCCAATACACTCGCCATTCATGTCGTTCCGGCCTGTGCCTACTGCCCCCAAACACCCACTCGTATAAACACACGCGACCGAGTCCCATCGCGTGTGTTCACTCCCCGCGCCATCGTGCCTCGCTTTCGTGTCCCCCGCTTGTCGCTAGCGCAGATGCTCATGAGAAAGATGTGGATTGTGGAGGAGCGCAAGGACAAGACCGTATACCGTCGTCGCTGCCCCACCGGTGCAGAGGTCCTATCTTTCTTCTTCGTAACCGCATGCGCTTTGCTCTTCCTGCTCATCTGCACCATCCTATATGGCACCCGCAGCCAGAACCCCTCGCTACCTCCGCTGGTCAAGGAGTACATGCCTGCTGGCCGCTGCCAGTGCGAGTTTAGTACCACCTTCTCCTGCGACACGTGTCTGGACTGCGCCGCCAACCAGGTTGTCCTGACCGCTAATGCGACCCAAGCCGACGACGACGACGACGACCGGCATCTGTGGACTTTTACCTATCCGCGTGACAAGAACAACTATGGCTTGGACGAGGCACAGTGTGATAGCGCATTCCCGGGACAATACGAGGATATCGAGCGGGCCGTCAAGGTGCGGGACCGCTGGGGAAAGGTGACCGAGGCCGAGCTGAACAGCTTCGAGCTTACCAAGGGCATGGTCAGGGCCATGGTATTTGACAGAGAGGTTGGTCCAGCTTTGGGGTGCAGAGGAGCCTGCCTGTCTGTGGAGTGAGCATGCTAACGTGAACATTACAGCTCTACGTCCTTGAGACGCACATGGTCGATAATGTCAATCGCCAAAAAGCTCTCGCCATCCTGAGCGCCATCTACCGCGCCCTCCTCTCTGCCCCTGCGAATGCCCATATGCCAAACATCGAGTTTGCCTTCTCTGTCGAAGACCTGCCCGCCCAGCCTGCGAAGCCTATATGGTCGCTCACCCGCCGCGTCCAGGACCACAGTCTCTGGTTGATGCCGGATTTTGGCTTCTGGAGCTGGGATATGCCTGCCTTGGGCACCCTGGACGAGGTAGCACGGGAAGCGGTACAGCGCGAGACTCGAGAGCCATGGAATCAGAAGATTGAAAAGCTGGTTTGGAGAGGGAAAATCACCTTTGCGCCTAAGCTGCGTAGAGCCCTGCTCGATGCGGCCAAGGGCAAGCCGTGGAGTGATGTTGGCCAGCTCAAGTGGACGGATCCAAACTTCAAGGACCAATTCCTGGGGCCAGTGGACCAATGCAACTACATGTTCATTGCACATGCCGAGGGTACGCCAGGCCTTGGCAATCTACAAGACCGGACAACCAGCTAACAAGGTTTTTGCAGGTCGCTCCTATTCTGGCTCGCTAAAGTACCGCCAACTCTGCCGTTCGGTAATCATATCCCACAAACTCCAGTGGATACAGCACCACCATTACCTCTTCCGCTCTAACGGCAGCAATCAAAACTATGTGGAAGTCGAGCGCGACTTTTCCGACCTCGCCTCTGCAATCGAGGACTTGCTCGACCACCCAGAGAAGGCCAAGCGTATTGCGGATAACTCTGTGCAGGTCTTTAGGGAGCGCTATCTAACACAGGCAGCCGAGGCCTGCTACTGGAGAAAACTGATGACGAGGTGGAAAGATGTCATGTCTTGGGAGCCTGTTTTGTACAGTGGTGGCGAGGGGGCGGATCGCAACAAGGAAAAGAAGAGGGGGGTCCGCTACGAGACGTTCATGTAAGTTCTCGACCACGGGGAAACAAACATGGCATACAAACGACATTTGACAGCTGACACTTTGAGTAGGCTCTATGAACCAAAAGCTCAACTCTACTACCCCGAATCCGCCCGCTGAGCATTTCACAGCATCAACCTCTCTACCGATCTGATCCGGCCCCATATGCTCCTCACCCTGCCCTTTCTGGGCGTGTCTTTTCACCAAGCCCACCTTACATGGAATGAGAGAGAAGAAGAAGAATAAGAAGATAATAATGAACCTATAGACAGCCTCCGCAAAAGAAAGAGAATTTCCCCGCGAAAGTTCAGTTTTTTTATTTGGAGTAATAGTTGCGGCTTCTCAAGGAAGAAACGATGGCATTTATACCCCGACGAAATGAGCGTGTTATTGTTCTGGGTGCTTTTGCGTGTTTTTTTTTTTGAAAAAAATCTTTTGCCTTTGCATATCAAGTGGCGCGCGGGCAAAGGAAAACAGGTTCTCTACGATAAACGCGGCAGCATATAATTGGATGGAGCTAATGTGGGTGTGGATGGGCAAAGCACAGTTTTATTCCGCTACAATATAATCATCTACCATTGTCATTTCTGCTACTGTGGGAAGTGAAATAGATGGGGAATAAGATATACGGGTATATGTACGACTGTAACATAACAGAGAGAGAGAGAGAGAGATGGATATTCAAAATATAGTAATACGGTTTTGTATTTCCATCACCTGAGCCTGAAGTTCTTTCTAAAAGGAAAATTGACAACAAGTCTTCTTCTTCTTGATCGAACTGGTACAAGTTCTCACCATTGTCAACGCCTGCGGAGATGAAATCAGAAGGCGAGGATTTAATAAACGGCCAGCTATTTAATCAAGAGTTTCATCTCCACAAGTTGGAACAGTGAGCGACATATAGGTCAACGATAAAATGCAGCTATTT
>Ga0265780_10010636_pt1 | contig 10950 bp, 15 predicted proteins | sample P1T30metagenome_FD_192432 | JGI IMG/M metagenome (GOLD analysis project Ga0265780, IMG submission 192432) | Plant litter microbial communities from East Loma Ridge, Irvine, California - P1 T30 | ecosystem: Environmental > Terrestrial > Plant litter > Unclassified | place: USA: California... | reverse complement strand
ACCTTATAAAGACATTGTTCGAAGAAAAAGCAACTACCTATGTAGAGCCGTTACATGTACTTACTTTTGTCCCGGGTAATAACAGCCAGTTTTTATACCGTACCGAGAAAGATGGTTTTGAGCAATTATACATTTATAACACCGATGGTAAAGAACTTAAAAAGCTCGGTTATAAGGATGTTGTGGTAACTGAATTGCTTGGTTTTGATACTGCTGCTAAAAATGTATTTTACATTGGTACCGCTAACAATGGTTTGGACAGACAGCTGTATAAAACCGACCTGAAGTCGGGTAAAACGGTACTGGTAACAACGGGATCAGGTACGCATAGCGCAATTGTTAGCAGCGATGGATTATTGGCGTTAGACAGCTTTAGCAACACAACTACTCCTAATGATGTGAGCATCATTAACACGAAAACCAGTAAAGCCACTACCCTTTTTAAGGCTGAAAATCCGTACATAAACAAAACCGTGTTGCCTAAAATGGAACTTGTTACCGTTACAAGTGCCGATGGCAAAACCCCACTTAATGGCAGGCTTATTTACCCTGCAAATTTTGATGCCACTAAAAAATACCCGGTAATGGTGTATGTTTATGGTGGTCCGCATGCACAACTGGTCACTAATAAATGGTTGGGTGGAGCAGGTCTTTTTGACTACTATATGGCACAACAGGGTTATGTGGTATTTACTATTGATAACCGTGGCAGCGATGCCCGCGGCCGTGATTTTGAACACGTAGTGCACCGTAACCTGGGCGTTAATGAAATGGCCGACCAGATGCAGGGCGTGGCTTTTCTTAAAGGAAAATCGTTTGTAGATGCCAATAAAATTGGGGTTTACGGCTGGAGCTTCGGTGGTTTCATGACAACATCGTTAATGCTGGATCAGGCCGATACGTTTAAAGTTGGCGTTGCCGGTGGACCAGTATGCGATTGGAAATACTATGAAGTAATGTATGGTGAGCGCTATATGGATACTCCCCAGGAAAATCCTGAAGGTTACGAGAGTACGAGTGTTATTAAAAAAGCGCCCAAGCTAAAAGGCAGGCTGCTTGTAATACATGGCGCGCAGGATAACGTGGTAGTACAGCAAAACAGTATGGAATTTATAAATGCCTGCATTGCAAACGGAAAACAGGTAGACTACTTTTTATACCCTACCCATGAGCACAACGTGCGCGGTAAAGACAGGGTACACCTAAACCAAAAAATTGCCGATTACTTTGAAACCTATTTAAAGAAGTAATCCCAATTAGTTAATACAATTAAGGCTGCCATTGGCAGCCTTTGTTTTTAGCTTTAAGTTGAAAATAATCTTTCTACTGTTATATGCATCTATTTTAGAGCTATAAACTATCAGAGATAAATAACTTTAAAAAGCAAAAAAAATAGTTGACATTTTATTTGTATACATTTAATTAAAATGTATATTTGTACTATGTATAGCAAAGAATTAACTAAAGGAACACTCCAGCCAATAATATTAAAATTATTAGGAGAGAATGATAAAATGTACGGCTATGAGATAACACAAAGGGTTAAGGAGCTGACTAAAGGTAAAATTGACATCTCCGAAGGTGCCTTGTACCCTATTCTGCATAAGTTAGAGGCAGAGGGCATATTGGAGACTGAAAAATTATTTATAGGTAAACGCGTAAGAAAATATTATACCGTTACCGGCCAGGGTAAACTGGCCGTTGAAAAAGTAACGGTAGAAATAAACGATTTTATAGCAACATTATCTGCACTCTTTAACCCACAAACTGCAAAACCATGATACTAACTGACACGCATGTAGAATATATCATCGCAAACCTTGAATTTTACGGCCTGGCTGATGGTGATTTAAAGGATGACTTTGTAGACCATATATGCACGTATGTAGAAAACAGTACAGCTGCAGATTTTAATGAGGCTTATAAAGAAGCGATCCAACAATTTGGCGGGCAATACGCCTTTACCTTTTTACAACGTGAAACAAGCTATATGGTAACATTCAAAAAAGATAGTTTCAGGAAAAAAATGGTTTACATAAGTGCGCTTGTTTCTGCATTTTTAATAAGTACTGGGTCTGTTTTTAAATTAATGCACTGGCCCTTTGCAGGTATGTTGTTATTAGCGGGTTTTATAGCGCTTAATATCATTTTTATGCCACTGTTTTTTTATCATCGCTATAAGCGTTACAGTAATGGCCCACTACCTATTTGAGTATAAATTAATCATTAATATAATCAATCAAAATCATGAAACGAACCGTTAATTTTCTTGGCTTCGCAGCCGCGTTTACATTAAGTACCGGCATAATGTTTAAAGTTATGCAGTGGCCTATGGCTACCATTTTACTATTTGCAGGCTTTATATTGCTAAACTTCGGCTTCTTACCTTCGTACTTTTATCAAAAGAATCGAGCTGTGTAATTATGCTTTTTTAGCTTACCGGGGCCATGAGCCCCATTTTTTTTGTGATTTTACCGGATATAAAATGATATTATGGCGCTTATTTAAGTTATAATACAGTCTCTGTATTTTAGTAAAGAACTGCAATACTTATTACGATTGCTTTAAGTATGTGTTTTTGCTTATATTTGGTATTAACAGAGACCTTTAAAGTAATTACTGCTAAGACACTGTAAAAACAATAGATAACTGAAATGGCTTATATAGTACTGGCAATTTTATTTGGGGGGCCGTTGCTCCTTTTCCTAAAAACACAACATGCATTTAGCGGCTTTAACCTTATAAAGTTTAGCAAGGCTTTAAACAGGGCCGGATATTTATATCTGGCAATATGTTTTATGTGTGCCTTTTTAATTGCATATCTTGAAACCTATGTTTACCTCGACAATAAAGGTACTCCGTATACAGATATGCTAAATCAGGCTGCTACAACCTATTTAGAATTGTGTTTTATAATAATCTTACCACTTATAATACTGCTGATGCTTATACGCCTTTTCTTTGGCAAAAAGCTCGTTAAAGCCTCTGCTAAACTGGTAGCCACAGAAAAAGAAAATTCGCCAAAAGCGGAAGAATAAATCCTATTTAACCTCTTTAACGCCTTTTATAAAAAGCCAGCGCATAAATATTTTTTCTTCGCCGTGAATTTTTGCCGCCTGAAATTTAGGCGCCAGTATGGTAGTAACAATAAATGCCGTAATGGGTATCCACCAGCCCGTAAGGCCGGTAAACTTACCTATTAAAAAGTATAGCAGCAGGTAAATGGGTGCAAACCCAAGAAAATTATATAAAATTGCTTTTGTAGACTTATTCATTTTTAAAAACTTAGTAATTATCCGGGTATTTATCAGGATCTCCCTCTCCGGTTTGAAATTTGGTACGCTTGCTGCCTTCATACATTTCATATTTAACCAAACGCGCTTCTAACTTACCATTAAATAGCTTAATTTTTCGCGAAGGCTTTAAACCCACATATTTAAGCGCATCAAGGTTAGCCGTTATAAACCATGCGTTTGTACCCGGATAGCCTTGCTTAAGCGTATCGCCTATTTCGCGGTAAAAACGCTCCAGGTCTACATCCAACCTTTCGCCGTATGGCGGATTAAATACCATGTGCAATGGCCCACGGGTTTCTTTCTCAGTAGTAAAAAAGTCTTCCTGCTGTATGGTTACATACTCATCAAGGTTGGCATTTTTTATGTTATCCTTAGCCTTCATAACTGCTGATGGTGCCTTATCATACCCTTTAATGGTGTAATGAAACTCACGCACTTTTTTAAGCAGTGCATCCATAATGGTATCAAATAGGTCGTTATCCCAGTCGTTCCACTTCTCAAAAGCAAATTCTTTACGGTTAATGTTGGCAGGTATGTTGCAGGCAATCATGGCAGCTTCTGCCACAATAGTACCACTACCACACATCGGGTCAAGAAAATCACCCTGACCGTCCCATCCGCTAAGCAATAACATTCCTGCAGCAAGCACCTCGTTAATAGGCGCTATGTTGGTAGCGGTTTTGTACCCACGCTGGTGCAGTGAGTTACCCGACGTATCGAGTGCTACAGATACCTGGTCATCATAAATATGTATGTTTACCCTTAAATCAGGATAGTCTTTATCTACATCAGGGCGTTTGCCGTAGCGATCCCTAAACTGGTCTACAATAGCATCTTTGGTTTTAAGCGCCACAAACTGCGAGTGGTTAAAATAATCAGAATGCAGGGTAACATCAACCACAAAACTTTGGTTAGCATTAAGGTATTGTGCCCAGTCTATAGCCTGTACGCCTTTGTAAAGGGCATTATCATTAGCAGCCCTAAAGCCGTTAATAGGTTTAAGTATTTTAAGGGCTGTGCGCAGCGCAAGGTTAGCCTTATACATAAAGCCTTTGTCGCCTTTAAAGCTCACCATCCTTACACCCATTTCAACATCCTGAGCACCCAGCATTTGCAGCTCTTTGGCAAGTATCTCTTCAAAACCAAAAAAGGTTTTGGCAATCATTTTAAAATTCTCCATTAATACTGTGTTGTATTTTTACCTGTTTAAAAGGCTGTGCAAAGATACAATTTTACAGCAGTATGCCTTTTTAAATCATAAAAAAAGCCTGCTTACTTAATGCAGGCAGGCTTTGTATAATTAAAACGCTTTTTATTCGTAATAATGCGTGTGTATTGTATCGGTATGCAAAATTTCTCTCGCTTTAGCGATCTCCTCTTCACTACCACCAACTACCAAAGCAAATTTACCCGCTTCAATATGGTCTTTAATATTTTCTATATGATCGTCTTTAGTAAAATATTTTGCTAATAACGACACAAAACCGCCCGAGATCAAACCTGTTTCGGCACCGGCAAAAGCTCCTACAAGAGCACCCGCACCATAAAGTACACCGATACCCGGAATAGCAAAAAGGCCAATACCTGTAAGCAAGCCTACTACAGTACCTGCGCCAATACCCACATAAGCAGGAACGTTTGTAGCCTTGTCGGTTTCATCCAAGTGAAGGTTATCTTCATCTACGCCTGCACGGCCAATGATAGATACATCATCTAATGAAAAACCGCTCTCGTTTAATTTTTTAAGTGCATCAACCGCTTCTTTGTGCGAATTGAATATTGCCACTTGCTGCTCCATAATGTTTGTTTTAAGTGTTATGTATAATTGCTTCAGTACAAAAATTGTAACGCTAAAGTTACTGATAATATTGATATTTTTAAGCAAACACATAGTTAAATTACGAAAAAACTTACACACAAAGCGTTATAATTTTACATACACTCTGCCGTGTATTTGCCTTTAAAAAACTAAATTTGCCGTTACATTTAATAACTATGCAAGAAGAAACAAATAACTGGTTTACCTCGTGGTTTGATACCCCCTATTATCACATATTATATAAGGACCGCGACTATGAGGAAGCCCAGCTTTTTATGGATAACCTAACCAATTATCTAAACCTGCCCGAAGATGCTAAAATATTAGACCTTGCCTGTGGCAAAGGCCGCCACTCCATTTACTTAAACCAGCTTGGTTATGATGTTACGGGAGCCGACCTGTCTGAAAATAGTATTGCCGCAGCCTCTACGCATGCTAACGATACCCTGCATTTTGAAGTGCATGATATGCGCGAGCCTTTTGAGCAAAAATTTGACGCCATATTTAACCTGTTTACCAGTTTTGGCTATTTTGAACAGGACTCCGATAATATTGTTACACTTAAAGCCATTTGCAAAAGCCTGACTGAATATGGTTTTGGCGTTATCGACTTTATGAATGTGAAGCATACCATAGATAACCTTGTACCTAAAGAGGTTAAGACGGTTGATGGAATAGACTTTCACGTTAAACGCTTTTACATAGACGACCATATTATTAAGGAAATTGATTTTGAAGATAAAGGCAAGAAATACCATTTTGTTGAGAAGGTAAAAGCGCTTACGCTTGAAGATTTTGAGACAATAATGGAAGAAGCAGGCATTTACTTATTGGATACCTTTGGAGATTACAAACTGCGAAAATTCTATAAAAATGAATCGCCGCGATTAATCATGATCTTTAAATAAAATGATATATTTAATACCCTTACTATCGGTTATTTTTGGGTACGTTATGGCATTGGTACTAAAGCCAAACAACAAAAAGAACCTTAAATTATTACTTGCATTCAGTGGTTCCTTTCTGCTATCGCTTACGGTTTTACATTTATTACCGGAGGTTTACGCAGGCGGTCACGGACATGACGAAGCCGGACATGAAGGACACGAGCATGGCGAAAATTCTATTATAGGCGTTTTTATAATGGCGGGTATCATCTTCCAGATCATACTCGAATATTTTTCTAAAGGTGCCGAGCATGGCCACGTGCACGCTCACGGCCATGAACATGAAAATTCTATGCCATGGCTGTTGTTTATAAGCCTTTGCATACACGCACTTTTAGAGGGTATGCCGGTAAGCCAGCACCACGATATGGCATGGGGTATTGCCATACACCACTTCCCCATCGCTATTATATTAACAGCATTCTTTATCAATTCAGGCCTTAATAAAACGGCAATAATGCTGTTTATGGTTGCCTTTGCAGCTATGACACCGCTGGGTACGTTGCTTTCCGGTCAGTTAGAATGTGTTGCCCACTACCATACCCAAATATCTGCGGTAGTGGTGGGTATACTTTTCCACATTTCCTCTACCATAATATTTGAGAGTGGCGAAGACCATAAATTTAACCTGGCCAAGCTACTGGTAATTATACTTGGGGTTATAATGGCCTATTTTTTATAACTTTACATAAAAGCAGTAAATATGTCGTTTACTAAAACTACAGAGCAATCATCGCGTTACGAGCATCTTGAAAGGATGTCGGTTACCGAGTTGCTTCAAAATATAAACAACGAAGATAAAACCGTTCCTTATGCTATAGAAAGGGCGCTTCCGCAGATAGAAAGCGTTGTAAACGTTGTTGTTGACAGGCTTAAAGACGGCGGACGCCTATTTTACATTGGCGCAGGTACCAGTGGCCGTTTGGGAGTTGTAGATGCCTCTGAGTGCCCTCCTACCTTTGGTGTGCCGTTTGACCTTGTTGTGGGACTTATAGCCGGTGGCGATACCGCCATTCGCCGTGCTGTGGAATTTGCCGAAGACGACCGCGAACAGGCTTGGAAAGACCTATCTGAATATCATATTAACGATAAGGATGTTGTAATAGGCATTGCGGCATCGGGTACAACCCCTTATGTAATAGGAGGGTTGGAACAATGCAATGCAAACGGAATTGCAACGGGTTGTATTACCTGCAACCAGGGAAGTCCGCTTGCTGTAACGGCACAATACCCTATTGAGGTAGTTGTTGGCCCGGAGTTTGTTACAGGCAGCTCCCGCATGAAAGCCGGTACCGCCCAAAAGCTGGTACTCAACATGATATCTACCACTGCTATGATTCAGCTTGGGCACATTAAAGGCAACAAAATGGTAGATATGCAATTGAGCAACCACAAACTTGTTGGCCGTGGTGTGCAAATGATCGTAGAAGAACTTAATATACCTCAGGACGAAGCTGCCGCCCTTTTAGAAGAACATAAAAACGTACGTAAAGCCATAGAAGCTTATGCCAACCGATAAGAAAATATTAATGAAGGGCCTTAAATACCTTAGCGGTGCCCTGCCCATGTTTTTTATAGGGCCCATTGTAATTAATAGTTCGTTTAAGAATCAAAATCACCCGTTTTACATACCGGTACTTGGCGGTGGGATTATTTTTTGCCTTGCTGCAATAGCGCTTGTTTTCCTTGGACTTAGAACGATAATGAAAAGCCTAACCGACTGATGAAAAAACTACTATACCTTATATTTCCGGCTTTGTTGCTTACGTCATGCTATGAGCAGGAACGCAACTGTGCCGATTTTAAGACCGGAAAATTTCGTTTTGAAACGCTAATTGAAGGCAAAAAGCAAGTAACTGAGCTTACCCGCACCGATAGCCTGCAAACCGAAACGTATGATGGTAAAACCACCACGGCATCGGTACGCTGGCTTAACGACTGCGAATTCGTTTTGCAAAACCTCGCCCCTAAAAACGCAGCTGAGAAAGAAGCTTTCCACATGAAGATACTTACCACTAAAGGTAATGCGGCTACTATAGAATATTCTATTGTAGGCGATACACACAAACAACAAGGTACTGTAACCAAACTTAATTAGTATAACGCAATGGATTTAAGCTTCCTGTCTAACCCCGATGCATGGATTGCCTTGCTTACCCTTACTTTTTTAGAGATCGTATTGGGTATAGATAATATTATTTTTATTTCTATCGTAACAGGTAAGCTACCCGAAGCCGACAGAAAAAAGGCCACGCGAATTGGTTTATTCCTGGCAATGTTCCTTCGGATAGGGTTGCTGTTTGGTATTACCCTGCTAACCAGAATGAAAAAACCTTTCTTTACTATAGATTGGGGCTGGTTTAGCGCCGCATTTACAGGTCAGGCTTTAATACTTTTTGCCGGTGGGTTGTTCCTTATTTACAAGAGCACTAAAGAGATACATGAAAAAGTTGATACCAAAGGCGAACACGAAGACAGCCTGAACATTAAAGCGAACAAATCATTTGCAGGTACCATTGCCCAGATATTGCTTATCGACCTGATATTCTCTATAGATTCGATACTTACAGCCGTGGGTATGACCAATGGGCTTGAAGGTGCATTATATGTAATGGTCACAGCTGTGGTGATTTCGGTTGGTATCATGATGCTGTTCGCGGTGCCTGTGGGCAACTTTGTAAACGCCAATCCGTCAATACAAATATTAGGGCTTGCGTTTCTGATCCTTATCGGCTTCATGCTGATTACTGAAAGCATGCATCTGTCAAACGCACAACTTGCGGGCCAGCATGTGGGCGAAGTTCCTAAGGGGTACCTGTACTTTGCCATAGCATTTTCATTGGCTGTAGAGTTCCTTAATATGAAGATGCGCAAAGCCAAGAAGATAAACTAAACTTTCGGATCTATGAAAACAACGGTGCTTTTCCTGTTTTTGTCATTTTCCGCATTACTCAGTGCGCAGCAGGTGATTCATCTTACTCCGCAGCAATTGATAGATAACATAAAGAAAACAGAGAGAAAATCTACCGTAATCCAATTTTGGAACCCTAACTGTAAAGAGGTGTCGGAAATTGTTAGTGAATACAAAGCTGCGGAGGATACCTACTCTAAAACCACAGATTTCTATTTTGTAGCCGTTACAAGCAAAGATGAACTGATAACTAAAGCTATTGCCGTGAACAATTATAAGTACAACCTGTATGTTGTGGATGCAAGCGTGGAGCCTGACCTGTACGAACGCCGTCAAACCTTTTGCAAACAGTTATGCCGGTTACTCAAAATAAAAGAAGCTGACTTTTTAACCCTGTGCCTTGATAATAAGGATAAGGTCATGTATATCGGTGATGCGGCTTACGGTGATATTAAGAAAGTAATACCTGCAAAGTAATATGAGAATTATTGTGTTTTCATTTCTATTTCTATTATGCTCCTGTAAATCGGCATTAATGACATATAATGGTATTAATAAAAGTAAAGTCTTTCCTAATACTGAAATGTACAAGAACGAAACAGCGAAAAAAACAGGTCTTGAGAAGGACAAGCTAATTATTTTAGGTGATACTGAGTTTGAAGCTTTAATGAGTGATGTCGCAAAAGACCATCAAAGTACTTTTTATGGTATTGTGTATAAATCAGAGCTTGTTAGCGCTAATGAATTAAATATTAAAAGTTGCCAGGGTCAAATTACAACCTTGTACCATAGAATTTCTCAGGTAGGCGCTAACTTTCAAAAATATGATATATCTAAAATACAGTCGCTGCAGTTTGACCCTAATAAAAAAACGGTTATTATGCTGTATTCTTATAAATTAGGAAAATTAGCTAACACCCAGGTTAAGCCCGTAATTGAGGTGTTGAAAAATGATCCAGAATTTGATTACTACATTATATCGCTCGACAATTTAGATATTTTAGAGAAGTAATAAATGCTGCCTGATTGGGCAGCATTTTTAGTTTATGCCTTAACATTCCTACAAAATAATTTACGCTAATGCGATAAATTTTAGTATTTTCGACTCCTCAAAAATACTATATGCTGATTAAAGTTTTCGGGAGCGCCGTTTTTGGCGTAGAGGCCACTACCATTACTGTTGAAGTTAATATTGATAAGGGTGTGGGCTACCACCTTGTGGGCCTGCCCGACAGCGCCATTAAAGAGAGCAGCTACCGTATTGCGGCAGCGCTTAAAAACAACGGCTACCAGCTTCCCGGAAAGAAAATTACCATTAACATGGCACCTGCCGATTTGCGTAAAGAAGGTGCCGCTTACGACCTTACTCTTGCTATGGGCATCCTTGTGGCTTCGGGACAAATTAAGGCCGACGAGGTTGACAAGTATATTATTATGGGAGAACTGTCGTTAGATGGCAGCCTGCAACCCATTAAAGGCGTGCTTCCCATTGCCATTAAGGCGAAAGAAGAAGGTTTTAAAGGGTTCTTCCTACCAAAACAAAATGTAAAAGAGGCCGCTATTGTTGCCGGCCTGGACTGCTATGGGCTGGAAAATGTAAAAGAGATAATTGATTTTTTTGAAGGCCGCATTACGCTGGAGCCTACCATTATAAACACACGTGAGGAGTTTTATAAAACCCTTGATTTTCCGGAATTTGACTTTAGTGATGTTAAAGGTCAGGAATCTATAAAACGCTGTATGGAAATTGCAGCGGCAGGCGGACATAACATTATATTAATTGGCCCACCCGGTGCCGGTAAAACCATGTTGGCTAAGCGTTTGCCAAGCATACTACCACCTATGACGTTGCGCGAAGCACTGGAAACCACAAAAATACACAGCGTTGCCGGTAAGTTAAAGAACGTGGGGTTGATGAACCAAAGGCCGTTTAGGAGCCCGCACCACACCATTTCAAACGTGGCACTTGTTGGCGGC
>Ga0265780_10010634_pt1 | contig 10950 bp, 8 predicted proteins | sample P1T30metagenome_FD_192432 | JGI IMG/M metagenome (GOLD analysis project Ga0265780, IMG submission 192432) | Plant litter microbial communities from East Loma Ridge, Irvine, California - P1 T30 | ecosystem: Environmental > Terrestrial > Plant litter > Unclassified | place: USA: California... | reverse complement strand
TTGACCCAGACTCTTCGCCTCCTCTTGGGTTGAGCAACGACGCCGCGGGGAAGCGCAAAGCGTCGAGTATGTTGGAGGCCTCCCCAGAGCCCAAGACATCGAAACGCAAGAAGGATGCTATCCACGACGCGAAACCTGCACTGGTTGGTCAGAAAGCGCCGAGAAACTGGAAGAAGCAGGATGGTCTTCGCGCATCGTCGCCAGCGATCAAGCCTTCCGGCATGTACTTTAGTTGCCTCACGGAAGCTGAGTCAAGGATGGCTGCCCCAGATTGGATGCCACCCGCTGGTGATGTTGTGCCGACTACTGATGCCGAGCTGGCACCATTTGTCGCGCAGCTGACCGATGCGATGAAGGACATGTCGCAATTCAAGGACAACATCAACACCAAGCTTAAAAAGCGTTGGCTAGATGCGACCATTCAGAGAAGCGGCCAGCCTGGCGCGGTGTTGAGCAACAACTTTTATATGCCGCATGTGTTGGAGGCGCTGGCATGGAAGATCGCCGTACGTACCTTTCGAGCGGAAACGGTCAGAAATGCTAACACTCCTTTAGACCATGATCCAAAGACTCCACCTCAGCGGTCCAGGCACAATCCAGTGCCTGGATCCTCTCATTCTCGAGAACTCCTTCGACGACAGGCATCTGACCTTTGAAGAGCGCATGTCCATCTTCGTTGACGTCTGCCGCTTCCGCAAGACTCGAGTTATGGGAATGCTGGATGGCGGTGACCTGGAGCGCGCCGTACTCACTCCCAGCATCATTCTGACCGCCAGCGAAACCAGCGCGAGAGCGAACTCGAAGCGCGCGGGCATGATCAAGGAGGGGCGCTCGACTTGGATTTCCAAGAACCCTGACAAGGCGAAAAGGCAGGTGCGAGGCGTGAGCAGGGGACGAGGCGGTGTAAGGAGAGGCGGACTTGGCATAGCAGGACGCGATGAGTCCCGGGAGACGGATCAGTCCGGTAAGTAGAACATGCTCCTTGGGGTGTTGAGGTGCTAACAGTTATGGTAAATCGAGGGTTCGATGAGCTTACCGCAGAGGTCATGAACAACACCCACCCAGGACGTCAAGGTAGGCTCAACGGCAACGCGAGTCTCAACGATACCGGCATTGATATCGGCGATGCTGGATCCAGCAAGCCTGATGACGAGGACGTCTTCGACGATGGGATGGCTCAGGGCTCTGACGAGGACGGCATTTACGACAGCGTCAGTGAGGATGAAGAGGCATTGTCGGGAGCCAGAACCGCCTCTCGGACTGCAGGTGACGGCGATGACTCCGGTAAGTACTTCCACACCACCACTTCGTCGCTTCATCTTACAACGCAACAGCTGTGATCACTCCCACTTCCCCAGTTCGACCGACCCGCGCTGGAGCCCTCGCAAATTCCGCCAAGAACAAGCACACATCAACGATCGAGTCACAAGACAACGAGGCTAGCGAAGTCGCGAAGGGCAAGCGCAAAGTGGACCAAGGCGACGAGAAGGGCATGTTGCGGCCTAGGAGGAAGGCTGTACGCAAACCTGTGGTCCTTCGCGATTCCGACTCCGTGAGTCTTCAATCGGAGAAGAAGCGCAAGCGGCACAACGACGGTGCTGAGGACAATGGAGATGGTGATTTTCCTGCGCCATACGTAGGCAAGGGCAAGGGAAAGGCGGCTGCAAAACGCGGTCGCCAGGAGTAAGTCAGTTGCTGTGGGTGGATGAAACTTTCAAGTCTATTTGTTATGTGAGCTGGGCAAATGCTGTGTTCGGATCAGCTCATTCATTTCTTCATGATCAAGAATTTTGGGGTTTAGACGGATCTAGGAAGAGTGAGGAGAGAATGATCCGATCGAAATTGTAGAAGTGGATATACTGTGTCGGCAGCCAGGATGACCACCGTACTGCTAGCAAAACCATGTCTGGAGTTCATGAGTCCGATGATTGATGGTGAAGCACATCCTTTCTAATGTCATGGTCGACATGTGTATGGTGTTGTAAGAGTAGAGACGCGTGGTGCGAGAAGTTTCGCGTCACATGAGATGACGTCTAGCGCGTGCCTAGCGCGTTTTCCATCACCCTCCACTCGTCCAACTTGCCAAAGAAGATCAAGGCATGACTGGAATCTGTACAACAGACATACGCTATCATATAGTCAGTCCTCTCACTACATTGCACCTCACAGGTGATGAGGACGTCGCGAGCGACCTAATTTCCTGGCAGCTCTTGCCACGCGACGAGATGTATCGTCACTTCCGTGTCCTGGCTACCATCGCTACTGGCGGAATGTAGATACATGTGGTCAATCACGTGTGCCACGCGACGATTCGTTCGCAGCATCCCACATCTGTTCTCCGACTGCGTAATCGCCACTGCAGAGAAATGCCTCATCACACCTCTCTCCTCAAATCGTCTACCAAGCGATTCGACATCATCGCAAACCCTACCTATTTCATCCCTTCCTTACCTCCTAGCACAATGAGCCGTGTCATCGAATTCATAGCAACTACCATGGCCCAAGGTTTCGACCGCCTCATCGACGCCATGGTGGGCGGAATCGAAGGCTTCATTGAGCTCTACCACAAGTACAAGGTCGGACCTATTGATATCGATCACCACTCGAAATGGCCGCACTTCCTCCGACTCCACGGCAGCATCACGCCAGAGCTGATCTTGCCGTTATCTTTCACCGCGGCATAGGCTACCGCGATCACCTGCTTCTCGGAATTCGTTCATCCGAGTATGCGTCTCAACACATCTGTTGATGCAGCAGCTGACTTCATCCAGTCGGCATACAGTCAACCCTCCTCACCGTCCTCGGTCTTGTGATCAGTCTCTCCCTCTCCTTCCGCTCTACCACCGCCTACGAGCGCTACAATGACGGCCGCAAATACTGGGCCCAGCTCACACTGCACTCTCAGAACTTCGCCCGCATTGTTTGGATTCACGCAAATGAGCGACACACAGATCCGGCCCTTGAGAAGGCCGATCTCCTCGGCAAAATCCATTGCCTGAACCTCATCATCGCATATGCCTTCGCGCTGAAACACAAGCTGCGCTTCGAGCCGTACATCCACTACGACGACCTGTACCACCGCGTGGTACACCTCGACACGTACGCCAAAGCCGCCGACGTGCCAGCCACCCGCAAGAAGCAACATATCCTCAAGACAGTCGGCCAATTCCTCGGCGTCCCCATGGCCGAATCGAATCCCCGCAAAGTCATCAAAGAAGCACGCATGCCGCTCGGTAACCTCCCACTGGAAATCCTGACCCACTTGAGCAGCTACGTCAAGCAAATATTCGACGACGACACGCTACACGTCGGCGGCCTCCAGAGCCAAATCCTCACGTCTATCATGAACATGCACGACGTACTCACTGGTACGGAGCGCATTCTCTCTACGCCGCTGCCGCTCGCGTACTCCATCGCCATTGCGCAGATAACGTACGTGTACATTGTCATACTGCCGTTCCAGCTTTACACGTACCTGGGCTGGGTAACTATCCCGGCCAGCGTATTCGCAGCATACATCATCCTGGGCCTCGCCTTCATCGGCCGCGAGATCGAGAATCCATTCGGAAGCGACGTCAACGACCTGCCACTCGACTCGTACTGCGAAGGCATTCGCAACGACGTCGACCTCATCATGTCGAAGCCCGTCCCTGTGTTTACGAAGACGACGGCGCACTTGGAGAATCAGTTATTGTTCCCGTTTTCGCAGCTTGGGAGTGCGTACTGGGCGGGTAAAAGTGTTGAGGAGATAAGGGTGGGGTTGGCGGGGAAGCCGGGGTTCGACTTTTATCATACGGTGCATAGGAAGAGGTTGCATAGGACTGATGCGCAGGTGGCGGAGGATGGGGAGATTGGGGTTGGGCATGATGGGAGTGCTGATGAGGTTTTGGGTGGGGAGGGGGAGATGAGGTGGAGGAAGGGGTATTGAGGTACAATCTGAGGATACTGAGGACTTGGGGTGGTATTAATATCGAGTGCGCTTGGACTCTTCCTAGACACTGAATGCTACGTACATTCCAAACATGGACGCGAGGGCAATCAGACTCGCGAAGCAATTCTTACGCAAACAGCCTTGTCTTCTTTATCCTACCCATACTTGTATCTCCACCCCCAATCACAATATTCTCCAACCTCGGCATCAATTTCTGCATGGCCTAGTCGTAGCTTGAGATCTTTGAGTAACTTGAAACCATCCGCATCACCCAAAGAAGAGCCGCCGCATGGCACTGGCGTGTACGTGTGGTCGCGAAGCACGAGGCTAGAAAGATTCATGAACACGTCTGGGCCAAAGATGAGAAAATAGCGCACGAGTGGCGCGATGACGCTGCTTAGTATAAGCACGGGAGAGATGGTTGAGAGTAAGATGAGCTAGAGGCGTTGTGCGAGGATGAGTTTTACGTGGATGTGTTTCGTGCTTTGGGATGGCTGAGTTCGAGATAGGCCATTGTAGTCCGCACGGTTCCAGTCGTATCTTTTTCCCAGAATTCGCTAGACATACTTGGCTCCCAGTCCGTACATCATGGGTGCCAAGAACGTCATGCCGCTGTTGCGGGAGTACGATGTTTCGTTGTCGATATCTGCTGCGGGTGAGCGTATATCGATGAATGTTGTTCATGCAAGCCAACTGGAATCGTATCGCTCTCATTGGGAAATGCAAGTCAATGACAGACAAGGCAGGAGACTGAATTTGCGAAAGGTAAAATGCGTGCTTGAGAATTGAATGTGAAGAATAGGTTTCGTTGGGAATGGTGGGAGATGATATAGTCATGCGAACGTGAGCGTGGGCAAAAGGATATATATCAGTACCAGCGCCCTCATTGATCATCTGCGAAAAGAAAAAGAAAATAACCGACTAGTGACGGGCTTTTACAAGAAGATATTCCGGTTTCAAGACCAACATCAGCCATCTTTCAGTAAACGCCATTCGCAAACCCGGCCCCTCCCAACGCCTCATTATATGCTTTGCACACCAAACCACCCCAAATTCAAAAAGCGAATGACCCATCCCTCTCACATCGCCCACGCCTTACCCATACAAACTTCCTTGCGTATGCTTCGTCGCCTGACTCTCGTTGTGCAGGTGTTGAGTGACATCAAGAGTAGTCATAATATGCCCCCGATTCAACGTCTCTTCCTTCCTCCCCGCCAACAACCTCGCAATCTTCAAGATATTCTTAATCTGTCGGCCATTCATATTCATTCTTGCCAGCTCCATCAACTCCTTCTCCCCAATCTCATGTTTCAGCGGTGAATTGTCCAGGAAATTAGACCACACTGTTTTGCGCGAGTCGAGGGTGAGTTCCTCGTAGTTGAGGCTGATGTGTATGCGCGACTGGAACGCGGGATCGAATGTTTGTACGCGGTTGGTTGTCAGGAACATTGTTCCTTCGTAGTATTCCAGCACGCGCAAGAAGATGGATACGAGTTTATTGCGCTCCAATTCATGTAAACTCCGTTGCTCGAGGAAAACGTCAGCTTCGTCCAGCAACAATATCGCGTTCCAGCGGCTACACATTTCGAGAATGTCTTGTAGCTTTTGCTCCACGCGACGCGGATCGAAGCCCAAGTCGCCGGCGCTCATGCAATACAGCGGGATCTGCATTTCTTCGGCCATGCTCTCAGCAGTCAGCGTCTTACCGACGCCGGGCGGGCCGCAGAGGAGGATAATCATGCCGCGCCCTTTGCCTTCGATGACGTCGTCGAAGGAGTCGCGGAGTGCGCGCTGGGCGGATGTGAAGCCTAGTATGAGGTCCTTTGTGTTTGAGGGCAGGACGAGCCGGGCGAAGGCGTCAGTTTGCCATGTTATGGGCTGCACGCAGTTGACGAAGAAATTCAGCCAGAGTTTTTGCTTGAGGGAGTAGCCGCGTAGTATTGGGGTGCAGATGAGTTTCTGATCGGTTGTCAAGGGTACGTGTTTGGCTGCGTCTTCTTCGTCGGCAAAGGCGCCGTCGAGGGGCATGCCGCTGTCGTCTCCATAGTCGTCACACTCCTGTTCATCATCATCCTCGTCTTCAGGAGGGTCGCCCCAGCCACAGGAGTTGTGCTGTGGCGGGGGCGGGGGCGGAAGGTCCTTTTGGTTCATGGGCGAGACGAAGACGGAGTGCGTGGGGTTGAAGCGGTTCCAGCCGTATGTGTCGATGACAATGCGACTTTTGACGTTGTACTTGTCCTTGGTGCCGAATTGGCCTTGTCGCCAGGCGACGCCTTGATAGGAGCGGTAGTTGGGGCCAGCGAGTTCTTCGGCTTTGGTGCCACGTGCCATGAGACGCTCACGGAGGGCTGCTTCTTCGTTATGGTATGCGATGGGGTAAACGCGCAGGGCAGTAATGGATCGGGTGCCAGAGTACACGGAGATGGAGAGGTTGAGCTTGTTGGTACCAAAGCGAGCGCCGTCCCAGTCGACGTACTTGCATGTGAGCCAGAAGCATGGGGCGCCCTTTGCGTCTGTGCCGTAACGGGATTCGAGCATCGTCATGGCTGTTTCTTGGCCGTCTTGTCGTGTAAAGACGGTGGAGCCGGGCTGGAAGAGGGTCCAGAGGTGCTCGTAGGTCATGACGCGCTTGCTCTTCATGTCCTGGGCTGTGTCAATCATGCTCTTGAACTCTTTGACAAGCACCTCTTGTAGCAATCCGGCATGGAGCTTCACGGTTCGCTCGTCCTCTTCCTCGTCGCCTAGCTTGCTGATGGCTTCTTGGAGCTCTGTCCAGCGATGGATGAGAGGTTCCATGCGACCTGAGAACTCGAGACGGTTGAGGCCGACAGTGACGCCGGGGTAGCCTTTCAGGACGGTGATCAACAGCTTCTTGAGGAGCGGGCTCTGGACGACGATGGAGTGCACTGACAGGACGCGTGTCGGATCGTTGTAGACCTTGACGTTTCGTACCAGCAGCGCCCACTTTGCGGTCTCGTCGTTCTCAGCCGCCTCGCCGATGTCTTCTGGGATCTTGTCTTGCCACTGGAAGCGGCCCTTCTTGTCTTCCTTGCCCGAGTAGAGCTGTTTGAGACCGCTCTTCATGCCTGGCCTGTAGACTGTCGCGTCCTTGTTCTTCTCTTTATCTGCTGCCTCATCCGTAGTCTTGTTTGTGTCTGCAGATTTGCCGTTCAAGGTCACGTGCTTGACGCCATTGCTGAGGCTATCCACGTTCTCGTCAGACGAAGAGTCTGGTGAAGTCGACGGTGAGCACTGGTCACGCGATTTTTGCAGTCGAGCCTTGCTCGCCATCTCAAGCTGAAGGAGTCGAAAGCTCAAGGCCCCATTATCGTGCTCTGGGTCGGACTCCATGGCTCTTGGTGATATGGGTAGGATGAGGTGATGTGTTTATGAGGGTATTGAAGCTCGATCTCTTCCTCCCGACCAATGAGGAAAGCAGGCTGGTGATCTGCTTCGACTGTTGTTGTTACGAATTGGAGTTGATAAGAGATGAGAGGAAGGCTGAGAAGCTGTACCTGAGCAGGACGAGGCTTAAGTACCCCAGCGAGGCTGCCTGTTGCCTGATGCTGCCGCGCCGCTTGATGTAAGTGATTGCCTGGTTTTTACATCTGCTCTGATGTTTGCTCAGCCTCTGATCTAGGACGAGACGCACGGGCGTCAAAAGCAGCTTTCACGTTTTGGTGCGTTGGCAAGCGGGCTGTACGGCAGTAGTGGTTGGGATAAGCGACAAAGGCGTTGTGACGATGCGAGATGCATGAGAAGGGCGGAAAGGCGGCTGGAGTTGCACTTTTACCTGCGGGATGAAATCGAAACTGACTGCTGCCTTCACCATGATGGGAGCTGAGCTGTTTCTTCTCGAGACATGTCTATCAAATGTGCAGAAACGCTCTGCACGTGCATTCCGGTCAATCTGCCGCGTGGCGTACTTCCATCTGAAAGCATCTCGAGGAACAATGTCGAAGCATGACATCAATTACAGTGATGAAGAATGTTTGGTGAGAGACGGGAAGGTGGTAAAGGTGTGGCCGTGCACTTCCCCGCGATCGGCGCGACTATCGGCTTAGCCCCTCCATGGCCGTCGAAAAGTTCTTGAGCCGCCCACGCGCCGACGACATTTCTTTTGCGCGCCACGACCAGCTGGGAGCGCATTGCCGCTGCAGCGCACACATCACAACACACCTTCACCATGACCACCCACATCAGGGTCCCGTGCTCGTCGGCGAACATTGGCCCCGGCTTCGATGTCATTGGCCTCGCGCTCAACCTCTTCCTCGAGCTTGAAGTCACCGTCACGCGCAAGGAGAGCTCCGAACACTCGCTCAACTGCAAGATCACGTACGAGGGCGACAGCGCGGAGAACGTGCCCCTCGTCGCCGCCGACAACCTCATCACGCGCACGGCCATCTACGTCTTGCGCTGCCATGGCATCCGCGAATTCCCCGCCGAGACTCACGTGCACGTCAAGAACCCGATCCCCCTCGGACGCGGGCTGGGCTCGTCGGCGTCGGCCATTGTCGCGGGGGTGCACCTGGGCAACGAGGTGGGCAAGCTCCAGCTGTCCAAGGCGCGCATGCTGGACTACTGCTTGATGGAGGAGCGGCACCCGGACAACATCGCGGCGGCGCTGTACGGCGGCTTCGTGGGCACATACCTCAACGATCTGTCCCCCGAAGACACGGAGCGCCTCGAGATCCCCCGCAGCGAGATCCTGCCACAGCCTGCGGGCGGCATCGACACGGGGCTGCGGCCGCCAGAGCCACCGCTCAACATCGGACACTACACCAAGTTCGACTGGTCGCCGGCGATCAAGTGCATATGCGTGATACCGCAGTTCGAGGTCGCCACGGCCGATGCGCGTGCGGTGCTGCCGGAGATGTACTCGCGGAAAGACGCCATCTTCAACATGCAGCGTCTGGCTGTGCTGGCCACCGCACTCGGACAGGCCACGCCCAACCCGGACCTCATCTTCACCGCCATGCAGGACAAATTCCACCAGCCCTACCGGAAGGGCCTTATCCCCGGCCTCACAGAAATACTGGCATCCGTCACACCACAGACTTTTCCTGGCCTGCTAGGCATTTGCTTATCCGGCGCCGGACCTACGATACTAGCACTAGCCACCGAGAACTTCGACGCCATAGCCAACCATCTCGTCGAGCAGTTCAAGAAGGAAGGCATTACCTGCGACTGGAAGCTCCTCGAGCCCGCCCAAGAAGGCAGCAGCGTCACTCGGCCAACCACATCAAGCACCGACTCCAACCCTGCCGAAGCACTCACATACGCCTCATCAGGCGTCAGCATCGACGCCGGCAACCAGCTCGTCAAGCGCATCAAAGCCTCGACGGCATCCACCCGCAGACCCGGCGCAGACGGCGAGATTGGCGGTTTCGGCGGCCTCGTCGACCTTTCAGCAGCTGGCTATACAGAACCCCCAATCCTGGTCGGCGCCATCGACGGCATCGGCACAAAGGTAAAGATCGCATTCGAAATGGGCAAGCACGACACCGTGGGCATCGACCTTGTCGCTATGAACGTCAATGACCTGGTCGTGCAAGGCGCGGAGCCGCTGATGTTTCTGGATTACTACGCGTGCAGTAAGCTGGACGTTGAGAGCGCAGCAAAATTCGTCGAGGGTGTGGCGCATGGGTGCCGGCAATCGAAATGCGCGCTCGTGGGCGGAGAAACAGCTGAAATGCCAGGCATCTACAAAGAAGGCGAATACGACGCCGGCGGCGCAGCCATCGGCGCCATAAAGAAAGGCGCCACGATCCTCCCCGACACCGCATCAATGCGCGAAGGCGACGTCCTCCTCGCTCTAGCAAGCGATGGCTGCCATTCCAACGGCTTCAGTCTTATCCGGCGCATCATCGAGCGCCAAGGCCTATCCTTCCACGACCCAGCGCCGTGGAGCGAAGGCCAAAATATCGGCACGGCGTTACTTGCTCCGACGCGCATATACGTCCAGCCTCTCCTCGCAGCTACTAAACTGAACTTGATTAAGGGCATGGCACACATTACGGGCGGCGGGCTACTCGAGAATATACCGCGCATGCTGCCTAAGACGTTGGCGGCGGAAGTTGATGCGAAGTGTTGGAAGGTGCCCGAGGTGTTTAGGTGGTTGAAGAGTGCTGGAAATCTCGACGATACGGAATTCGCACGCACATTCAATACTGGTCTCGGCATGGTGCTTGTGGTTGATCACCACAATGTGAGAGCCGCGACGGAGATATTGCAGGAGTGGGGCGAGACAGTCTATAACGTTGGTCGGCTTGTTACGCGGACTGAGGCGGATTGCATCGTGCAGAATATGGACGCCTGGAAATAAAAAAAGACACGCCATTTCCCTTGCGATATCCCCATCTACGTAGACACAATACACCTCCGTTGATACCCCCCACCTCACAAACCACCACGGCGCAATCCCAATACCCTCAAACACTAACCCCCATGCCCACCTTCGCCAACCACAATCCAGCGCGGTTGCGAGACAAGAGGACTGCTTGACAAAAGTAGACAAGGCTTCTATGTCGTGTGTCTGTGTCACAAGGCAAATACGACACGACTCACGGTGTTGTTTAAGACTATCTCTTGTATTTCCATTACCTACGCTGTTGAATTGTTGACATTATATTTGTACCCTCAGGACCAGCTGTCGTCGACGCTTTTCTTCCCGAGCCTTGCTGCAAAGAGGAGTAGGCGAAGCGAAGCTGGATCTCTCTGCACGTCACGTTATTGCCAGAGCAGTCAACGAGTCCGAATGGTGTTGGTGGGGACGTGACAAATATGACCAAGGCGTTTTCTATCGTAGGATGTAGACGTGCTGCTGCTGAAATTGGAACGCGTGTGTTCTTCCCAGACGGTGATCTTGGTTGGTGTATACCGAGAGTCGGGCATGGGGATTTGTATTCAGTATGCGGGATTTTGTCATAGTCGGGCCGAAGTGGGGGGTTATTTTTTTTCAGCGGGGAGTGCGCTATCAATTGGGACATTGGGTGGAGAAGAGTGAATGGATCGAGATG
>Ga0265780_10010633_pt1 | contig 10950 bp, 12 predicted proteins | sample P1T30metagenome_FD_192432 | JGI IMG/M metagenome (GOLD analysis project Ga0265780, IMG submission 192432) | Plant litter microbial communities from East Loma Ridge, Irvine, California - P1 T30 | ecosystem: Environmental > Terrestrial > Plant litter > Unclassified | place: USA: California... | reverse complement strand
TCGACCTTCTTGTCAAACTCGGGAGGGAACTTTGTCGCCTTGAGGCGCTTCTGATCGATGCTGAGCGCCATTTTGAGGACTTGAGATAGTGTGCAGTTGCAAGAGTAATGGGGTGACGCGTGTGCGGGAAGACGAGTTCGCGACAGTGAAAGCTGGAGCTCGGGCGGGCCCATCTGCGGGCTTGGCGGCAACCTCCGGGAATTACGTCGTTCATGCAGGTACGACCGACGCTAACGCTGTCGTCACCCGTCCCAACCCTCACGCTTTCCCTGCTACATCTTCAACTCAGACACTGAACCTCTAGGCTCCTCTGCCATCTCGTCGAAGTCGGCAGCGTAGAGGTAAGAGCTCCGGAAATCGTAGAACTCGCCAATCTCGACCAGCTCAATATCCGTGTCGAAAGCGATCATGCAGTGGCCGCGATCGCCAAACTCAGCAGTTCAAGCTGGGAAAGGCTGAACGCGTACTTGCTGTGTTTACGCGCATCTCTTCCTGCCGTCACTCGATCAAGATGTTTGGGTCAAGGCTTCTCTTTCTGTTCCAGAGTCAAGCTATCTCGATCAGAGAGGATGTGGCCACAACCATCCACTTACCTGGGCCAGCATACCATCTTCTCCCGCGTCCAATCTCACCGCTCGAATTGCTTCTCATAGCCCCTCCTTAGCAGCTTTCGTCTATCGTTAATTCCATCCGCACTTGTCATGGCGGGCCAAGCTGCGGCTTCGGACGTGCCTCCTGTGGAGCGACCCGAGAAGCATACCAAGTCCAAACGTCCCATCAGGCCTGCGAAGCCCAAACATCATGGCAAACCATTGCCCTTATTTCCTATCGACCCGCCTCCTAACCCATATACCGAGGGCACTGATTCAACTACACCCAAGTCGGATGGTGAACCACCGTCTCCTGGACTCGAAGTTCCTCCTCCTCCACCAGAGGAGGGCCCCGGTGAAGCTCAGACTGATGGACCTGCTGAACAGGCCCCTGAAGCTACCCCAAGAGAGCCTACAGCTGAGCCTGAAGCTGCGCCTGAAGCTACGCCTACCCCGGATCAACCTCCCGCAGATCCTGCACCTGAGCCGGATGCAGAACCTGAAGTTGCCCCCGAAGAACCAGCAGCAGACCCACCAGCTGAAGAGCCTGAAGCCGCAACCGAACCTCCTGAGCCTGTAGAGGAGCCCCCTGAAGAAAAGCAGTCTGAACCTGTCGCTGAACCAACACCTGACGCCGCGCCAGAAGAGCCAGCAGCACAGCCTCCAGTTGAAGAGCCCGAAGCTGCTCCTGCTCCAGTCCAGCGTTCGGCGGATCCTGCATCTGAACCTGTCCCCGAGGAGCCTACAACAGAGCCACCAGCTGCAGAGCCCAAAGTTGAAACACCCGAGGAGGCTACATCAACAGAACCTGAGCCGGAAGCAGAGCCAACGTTGCAGGTGCCTGCTACAGAGCCCGTTGAGACAGCACCCGTAGAGCCTCCACCACCAGCTGCCGAGCCTGAACCTACGCCCGCGCCTGTCGAGAGTGCAGCCGAATCGGAAGCACCATCTGAACCAGTTCCAGATGCACCAACAGAACCTCCACCCGCACCACCTGTCGCGGAAGAGCCCGAGGCAGCACCGGCGGCTGAACCTGAGGTTGCACCGGTGTCTAGGGCAGTAGAACCAGAAGCACCAGCAGAAGTAGCACCCGAACCGGAAGCAGCACCTGCATACACTGCCGCAGAGACCGAAGACCTGCCTCCTCAGCCTCCAGAAGCGCCAGCGCCGGAACCGGCACCGTCTGTAGCAGAAACAGAAGCACCAGCCCCTTCCGTAGCCACTACTGCCACGTGAGTACACTAGCTCCTCCTCCGATATCGCTGTACTACACTACCCTTACTTTCATACTAACATCCACCAGCAAAACCCGCAAACGCGACAAAGTCAAGCTTCTCGCAGCAATGCGCGCACCGCCCGAGTCCGTCCCCATAATGGTGCTTCTTCGCCAGAAGAAGAAGGCTGGTGAGGACGTCAAGGCCATTGCCGATGCCATGCTCGCGGCTGCGGGATCTTGAAGTGAATTGGAAGATTGGTATTTGGATCGTGGCGGCGAACTTCAAATCTCCCTAAGAATTCCCTCTACCTGGCTTTGACTACCTACCCCTATGTAGATGCTACTCGTAGCTCAATTTCATCATTACCCTTGTCTTCATTCACGTGTAACGCCTCTTCTCTGCTTCATACCGTACATGATAAAGGTCGAACTCATCGCAGCACGCTCTTCTTTACCAAATACAACAGGCGTAATAGGGTTGCTGTGTTGGTACAATAGTAGCCCAGACGACTACGATTCCCTGGAGCCCTCAACAAAGTCCTTCTATCTATCGATGTAGACTGCAGTACACGCGATGCACCTGGTGTCTCTTGTTCAGATTCTTTCTTGTATACCGCAACTCCACGCAAGAAGTTACTACTGACATGAAGTGACGTGTATGTAGATACCTCAATGTCTCCCTCCTTCTTGACGTTCCTATCCATCCCATCTCCTCATTCCCAGCGCACAAGCTCTGCTGTTGAGCATGACCACAGACATGGCTCGCTCTGAGCCTTCGCCGCCAAGTCCCCCTCTCGCGCTGGGATTCTCCCAGCACTTCTCCGTGCTCCCACTTCTAGTATTGTAGTTCCACTTTCAACCCCGACGTCCTTCATCCCCCAACAGCCTTCCTAACCAAACTCCTCGCTTCCTCCAAGCCTCTGCCCAACTCGCCCCTCTTATGCGCCTCCTTGACCTCGTAGTGGAATTTCAGTAGGTCTTTTGCGCGCTTCAGCTCTGGGTCTTGCTCATCGTCCACCGTTGTTGTCGTTGTTGGGTCTGTTATTGGTGTCTTTGCGGCGGCATCGTGAGAAGATGGGGGTGATATGGAAGTAGAGGTGTTCGAGTGCGCGGATACGAGGGCGAGTGCTGCGGCGGGGTCCTACACATGCGAATCTGGATTAGAAAGGGTATACGTTTGCTGGTGTAGGGAGGGCAACGTACACAGACGCGCAGGGAGACGAGGTCAGATAGTATTTCCGCGAGTTGCATTGTGTTTCCTTGGGTTTGCGCCATATCTGCGATTGCTGACAGGAAGCTCGGTTCGGCTTGTGTGGTAACGGTTGTGTAATGCAGCGTGGGAGAGTGCTGGAAGTTTGGTTGCGCTGCGATGCGAGCGCAAGTGGGATGCATGGCCTGGAAGCTCTGACGTTCACCCCACATCTCGGTTCCCAACTCCCCGTGGCGGGCAGGGGCCCAGATCAAAACCCCCGTCAATTGCCGGCTAAGTACTTTGCCGAATACGGCGTGCGACCTTTGTTTTCCGATCATCTCTGCCTGAATTTTTGGGTCGTCTTGTATACGTTCGTTGGTTATCGTTATGGCGAGTATCCAGGCTATCAGGGCAAACTGCCGCAAGGTACGTGATTTCGTGTCGTGTTCGCGTTTCGAACGAGTTTGGGAAAGAGAAAGAGCTGGGAGGCGTGTGATAGTAAAGGCTGCAGTCAAAAACCTGCTCACTCGTCATCACATGTGAAGACAATTGCCATCACTTGTGGACATGGGCGACGGAGGCTCGATTTCGAAAGCTTGGGAAGACGAGATTTGAGGTTTGGTAAAGACACTTTTCCTGTGACCTAACATCCCACAGGTCATGTGCATAGGCAGAAACTATGCAGACCACATCAAGGAGCTGTCCAGTGCTACGCCTAAGCAGCCGTTCTTCTTTTTGAAGCCACCGTCGTCTATCTTACTACCCGGCGCTGGCCCAGTCCTACGCCCACGTGGTGTAAACATGCACTATGAAGTTGAGCTTGGACTTATCATGGGAAAGACATTGAGGGATCTGCATCCTGAAGATACTAAGGGTGCTATGGATGCTATCGAAGGTACTAAGAACGCCATACATCCAGCCAAATATAACAGTATATCGAGATCCGTCCGACTGACATTCACAACACAGGCTATATTCTCGCTATCGATATGACAGCTCGTAACGTGCAGGACGAGGCGAAAAGAAAAGGACTCCCATGGTCTATCGCAAAAGGCTTCGACACGTTCATGCCCATCAGCAACTTCATCGCGAAAAACAGAATCCCAGACCCACAGAAAGCACACCTTTGGCTCTCAGTCAACAACGAGATGAAGCAGTCTGACAATACCGAGCTGATGCTTTTCCGAATCCCAAGACAGCTGAGCGACATTAGCAGGGTCATGACGCTGGAGAAGGGCGACATCATACTTACGGGAACCCCGAAGGGTGTAGGCCCAGTGAATACAGGTGACGTTATGCGTGCAGGGCTCAAGGTGGATGGAAAAGATATCGAAGAGGCAAATCTGGAGGTGCCAGTTGCGGATCGCGAGGGCTTGTACGAGTTCAGCGAGACATAGAGTTAGTTCCCTAATCGAGGGTAATCAATGAGGCTCGTTTGCTTCCGATGGATACTATTAAGTATCGAGTTCCGACACCTCTTGTTTCGTCCGGAGAGGCTTTTTTCTAGTGCCAGACACAACAGCTGGCCCGACCCGGCTACCCGTATTGCGCGAGCTCGAAGGCCTGGGAATGGCTTTCAAACGTGATAGTGGTTGTGCTGCTGCTTTGCGAGGTGACTTCTTAGCTCTGTCTGCTACAGTGGTTTGCATATCATCGCTCTCACTATGTTCGATTCTTTTCGCTTTCTGTGGACTGCGTAGAATGACAACGAGCGACTTTTTCTTCGGTTCGTTCGGAGTACTCCATTGAAATGGTGAGGGTAGTCTGATAGGCGTAGTGGTGGCCTTGGGTACTTTTGACTTGACAGGGCTTCTCGTGCTCAACTGAGTGGGTTCAATTGCCGTGTTTTTGCTTTGATTTGCAGCAGCATTGCGCTTTGCGGTTGCTGGAGCTCTGCCAGTGGGACGTATCGCTGTGCTGGATCTGGCCTTGGTATCGTCTGATCCCTTATCGTGGACTGTCTTCTGCTTCTTGCGCGAGGAGAGAGCCGGCTCGACCAACTGCGTTGGTGGAAGGAGTGATTCGCTGCCCGTTATATGCGGCTTCCGCTCTTCAGCATCCTGTTCTTGAATCTTCTTGGCTTGAGCGCGAGTCAGCCTTTGAGTGTGGGGCTCCTTTGTAGGCTGCTTTCGCTTCCGTGTAATGGTTTTGTCGGTCAGCTGCGTTGTAGGCGGGGCGACTCTGGCACGGGGGCGAGGCTTTCGCGTAGGAACCGGCACTGGGGCTGGGGCTGGGACCGGAGCCGGGGGCGAAGGATAAGTCGGGCGGTTGTGATGGACCAGTTGTGTCGCAACTGGAGCAGCATATACTGATTGGCTCGATTTTGGAGCAGGTGTCAGGATTTGTCTCTGTTCTTCTGCCAGATGTGGCAACATAGAGTTGTGGATTGAAGGTCTCTGCATCAGTCTCTGTCTTGCTGACTTCACTGGTTGACCCGGAGGCACAGCTGAAGTAGAGGTATCGACTGGTCCCCTACAATAGTGGTTAGCCTTACCAAAGGTCGTTCCGAAGGCCGCTCTTACCTTTCTCTCATCTCTGGACTCCGGGGCACTTGAATTTCTTCACGTGCAAACCCAGGCATGAGTATCAGGTCCTCATCGTCCGTGTCACTTGTTACTTCTGAAGGTCCGGCGTTGAGTAATTGAGACGGTGTCATGGATCTCAGCATGCCATGCTGAGGCTTGGAAACGGTCTGTAGGCCAGTGGTGTTGGACTTGGACTTGGACTTGGGATCCTGTCGCGTAGATTTGAGCCGGGTGACTTCTTGCTCTAAACTCTTGATCCGACGCGCGTCTTGATTACGACCAGCTTCGACAAGATCAAGACGTCGAAGAACACCCTTCAGTTCCCTAGGGACATGTTTGAGCTTGTCGAGATCGTCCACAGCATGAGACACAACACTGTCCAGCTCGATCTGCTTCTGCCTGACGTGCTTGTTGGTGTCGACGAATATGCCGAGGCGTGTCATCTCGCCTGCTGCCCACTTCTCGAAAGCCTTGTCGTCATCTTCGGCTTCGATCGCTGCGAGTTGTTGCTCCAAGTGGCGGACCCTTGACGTAGCAGCTTCGGCAGCCTCTGCAACGTGTTCGGTATATCTGATGCGGGCTTCGTATTCTTCATGATGCTTCTGAAGTGTTCGCATCTCTGTGAGCAGGTGGGCGTGCTGTTGTTTCATCTCTGGCCCCCATAGCAGTGCCTCCGCCGACGCGAACGGCATACGTGAGTCGACATCTGTCGCCGAACTAGGTCTTCTGGGACCCATCGCGAGGGAATGCGAATCAGTGACGATAATACGGTGGCTAGTACGATGCGGTGATGGGGGTAGGTGATGTTGCCGGTGAGGCCAGGTAGAAAACGCTGACCGCTACATGAGAGGTGACGAGAATGACTGGCTGTGTGCGCCGTAAGATGAGAGGCGATATTCGCGACGTGATGGTGGGTCCAGACGAGAGAAGCAGGCACGAGGTTGGGTGTGGCTTCCTCAGTCGAGCAGCTTCACCGAGCTGGCACATCTCCGCCACCCCATCCAAGGGATAGATTAGACACCACCTATAGACGGGATAGAAGTAAATAACCTGAAAGTCTGCATTGAGTTAGTAGTTTGCTGACTTTCGTTCTGACACCAACGTAGACTGCAGCGCACCTGCAAAGGTTCTTTTTGAACGTGGTGCGGCAACACATTTACCGCAACGCCTTAACGAAGACCAGATCACAAAACAAGTAGTGAAGTAAACTCTTTCTTATTTCATGCTACCTACTGGGCACACCCCACTTCCACTCAATCAGATCAAGCAGTACGCTTCGGTCCTTTCGGCGCATCTATTACATCATCTCTCTTCATGATGCGAATCTTCGTGTCTTTCTTTGCGCTGTCTCCATCCGATTCAGATTCCTTTGGCCGTTCCGCCACACTCTTGTCGTAGCTACTCGGGTCGATACCAAGAATGCCACCTACGTTGTTGCGGTCACCAGGGACAGAGAATTCGCGGAAGGCATAGCGCCATTCGTTTAGGAAGCCGCGAATAGCCTTGCCAACTTTGTCCTTGCCGTTCTTGGAGTGATGACCTGTTCCTGTAATAGCGTAGACTGGACGCGAAGAAGAGCTGTGCTTGAGAAGGATGCCTTCGAGATACGAAACCGACTCATCTGGATGCAGACCTGGGTAATGTTAGTCTCGGTATGAACACACAATCTATCTCGACGTACCGTGAAGATCAACATACAGCTCTCTCGAGCCGTCGCTGTCCTTATTGCGATCTTCGTAAAGGATACGAGCAGCTTCACGGTGAGCTTCACGCATCAGGTTGTTCTCACTCTGCCCCCTAAGACTAAGAGCTTTAGCCGCGCGCGAATCGCTGCGATTCCAAGCTTGAGCAGCGCTGTGGTATGTTAGCGGTGGAATATCGTAGGACGAGGCATGCCGCTTACCTCTGCAAAAACTTGTTGCGCAGACTGCCATGCTTGAAAGCCTCGGCGCGAGCTTTGAGATAAGCCTGATTGCCCTTCTCACCTGTCTCCAGCCATGGAATGTGCTGAGGAGCGGGTATCGCCTGGGCAGCCACACTGTTCTCGCGAGAGCCTGTAAAGCTCTTAGTCGGTCTCAATCCCTTGCGAGCCGGAGTGGCAGGAGCCGGAACAGGCGACATGCGAACGACATCTGCAAGATTGTTAGGTCCTGGAGCATCTTTGTGATGGCCATGTCCACCTCGCTTGCCGTGGTGACGCTTTCCAGTCTTAGCAGCAGCAGCAGAACCCAGACTAGGGAAAGCGTCGTTATCGTCGACTGCGAGCACCGAAGGTGTGGTGGCACGCGAAGTCTGGCGACTGCCGGTTCTGGACTGCGGGCGACTACCGCCTCCGGGAGTGAAGTTTGCAAAAGGACTAAGTCCTGGTGGAGGGCGTGTGGGGCCACCACCTGTTAGGCCGTAGAGTTGTTCCAAAGAGGTCGCGGCTGATGTTATCGACGGTGTGCCTAGGGGAGAGCCGTTGTAGTGGAGGGTGGGAAACTCGTAATCGGACATCTGGAAGTTGGGTATTGGTGGAGTTTGGACGTCCGACACAGCCATACGGGCCATGAGCGCAGAGGGGTCATGTGAGAAGAGGCATGTATCGCCAGCTAGGCAGTTGCCATTCAGAAAGTACCTGTGTTGGGTATTAGCCTGGAATACCTAGAGAGCTGTATATATACCTACTTGCACAACGTCTTGCTGGTGTCATGGCTGAATCTGCAGTCTGCTCGGGCGCAATGTCCAGTTGACAGGAAGTACTTGCACACGATGTTGCTTTTCTGTTGGCCCACGGGTGTACTAGGCCTGAATGCTGGGCTCATAGACTTCCCAATGACGTATCCTGGGTGCTCGGAGGGTGTGGTAGGGAGTTGTTGTACGTCCAGTTGCTGTCCCATGAGTGCGAGGAGAGCGGCACTGAGGTCGTAGCCATTGGCCTCCAAGACCTTCTCCAGCTCTTCGTCTGATCGGTCGTCCCTGAGGATCGAGCGCAGCATGTCGTATGGGCCCATGTCCATGGTTTGGGGCTGCACCCATTCGGCCGCGGCACCGTTGAGCGTGCCGTCGCCCAGGAGAGACGACTCAGTGCTCGCGGCGTCATCGTTGACTAGCCAGTCGACAGAGTGGCCATCGAGGTCGCCATACGATTCGGTGTTGGGACTTGCGCATTCGCTGAACTGGTATGCGCTCAGGCTGGGGCTGTGGGGGATATGCGGTGTGGAAAAAGCAAGGCGAGGCGAGGGTCGCGGGGAAGTAAAGGGGGACGCGGTGGACGACTTTGTGCGCGCGAAGCCCGGTGGCATGGGGAAGCCCGGCGGAGGGTGTACCATGCGCGGCGAGGCGTTGACAGGAGTAGGGGCGCGATTGGCCTGCCAGGGAGCTGGCGAGGGCCGGCGGATGATGGTATGGCGGCTGGGAGGAGAGCTGGAAGAGCTGCCAGCGTCGCGATAGCGCCAGAGGCAGTCCAGGACAATGTTCTCGAGTGATTTGCCCGTGAGGTTGGTCTCCTTGCGCATCAGCTCCTCGAGCTTGTCCGTCTTGTCCTCCTCGTCCAGGGCCTCGTCCTGCAGCACAGGCAGCGCCTTCTCGTACAAGTCGTCGGCGACCATGGCGATTACTTCCAAGCGGGCAAAGGGTACTGGGCGATGGGTGTTCGGGTGTGGCGCGCAGGACGGGTGAGGTCAGAGGTCAGAGGTCGGGGTCCAGGTCGAGACAGGAGGCCGTCGGGGGTGATTACAAGTACTGCGGGTAATGGCAGAGGAGCGACCGGCGCGTCACAGGAGGAATGAAGCTGCAACGAAGGGCAATAACCAGTCCCGCAGCCTTCTTCTGCAGGACACACCAAGTGCGCCAAAACGGGCAGAGTGATGGAATGCCTGGGGCGATCTCGAGCGCGAATGAAGCTCAAGGGACTAGGCTCAACTACGTAGGGGTGGGGGATGCTTGCACCGTGCAGCAACGTCGACCATACAGCGGGAACGGTAATCTCCAGCACTTGCTCCCGGTCTGCCCTACATGGCCCTGGAGCCTCGAGCGGGTGGTGATGCGGTGCGTGTGAGTCTCAGCTGAGCGAGGATGATGACGACTGGGGCTGGATAAGAAGTGCTGCGATGGCATTCGTCGGCGGAAAAACAAGCTGCAACATATGCCTCAAGTAACTTCGAATAGGGCTATGGGCGCCACAGACTGCGAGAGGCTGAGTAATCACGTGCTTTGCGTCGTGTGGGTCCGCGGAAACATCCATGGATGCAGTACGTTGTAGGTTGCTCGGAGCTGTCTAACATGACCAGAGCACATGTCACACACAGTATATGCGCATACAATGCTGCCATCACCTTATACACGAAACAACTGGAATAGCATGCCGAGCAAGACTGCTTTTCAACTCGGGGCCGATCTGATCTAATCGCCTAATGCAGGGCGGATGGCGGATGCACCACGTTCGTCCGCCCGGATGACGATGAAACCCAGAGCTCTCCAACAGCGCCCACACCACACTAGCATTAGCATCTCACACCAAAGCTGCCTCCGACGCTCCACTACCACCACGCGGAATGTCCGTCTCCAGTTGTATCAGCTAACATCTCCCATTATCCTTCTATTCACTTCCCTACCGCATTCACATCCTCTTACCTCCGCATACTTCCGCGCCACTCCGCTAGGTGCACCTCCCCGTATCGTATAGAGACATCTATCAACATGCCAGCGAGCGACTATGATGTCCGCGCTCTTGCGCTCCCTTTAGACGATGAGGAAACAGGTCAGACTCCAATATGGAGCCGACGTCCGCAATCATCTACCTTCCGGCGCAACGCATCGCACCACAGTCAACAGAGCTCATGGCGGCAGCGCGCCATGGACAAGTACGATACACTCTCGCGACGAGTCCTGGACCAATATAACAAACTCTCCCCCCTGCAGAAAGTGCTGTTCTTCGTAGGGAACTTGGTGTTGGCAGTGGGCGGCATACTGTTCCTGGTGTACAACGAGCGCATATTCGGGGCCCTGTTACCCGTCGCGAAGAAGTGGAGAGACGTGACGGCCGGATGGTTGATCCTCTGGGTCTTGATCTTCATCGTATCATTCCCGCCATTAATTGGGTATTCGAGTTTACTCACCATAGCCGGCTTTGTCTATGGCTTTCCAAACGGGTATGCTTCACACGTCATTCACAACATGCAATCTGACAGTATACCAGTTGGTTCATCGCCGCGACAGCAACTGTCGCCGGCAGCACAGCATCCTTCCTCCTCTCACGCACCCTCCTCAAATCCATGGTCCACCGCCTCATAGCCAATGACACGCGCTTTGCTGCCCTCTCCCTCACCCTCAAACACGATGGCCTCAAACTCCTCGTCATGTACCGACTGTGTCCGCTACCATACTCCATCTCCAACGGCGCTGTCGCAACCTTCCCCACCGTACACTGGGCATCATATGCTCTAG
>Ga0265780_10010632_pt1 | contig 10951 bp, 9 predicted proteins | sample P1T30metagenome_FD_192432 | JGI IMG/M metagenome (GOLD analysis project Ga0265780, IMG submission 192432) | Plant litter microbial communities from East Loma Ridge, Irvine, California - P1 T30 | ecosystem: Environmental > Terrestrial > Plant litter > Unclassified | place: USA: California... | reverse complement strand
GGCCGGCGCGCGGACGTGGAAATGCACGTTGCCGTCACCGAGGTGGCCGAAAGCGGTGGCGTGAGTGCCGGCAAAGCGCGCCTCGGCAGCGGCGGCGGCTTCGATCATGAAGCGCGGCATCCCCGCCACTGGCACCGATATGTCGTGCTGTACCGCCGGGCCGCCGGCGCGCTCGGCCTCGGACAGCGAATCGCGGATGCGCCAGAACGCGTCGGCTTGCGCTTCGCTCGCTGCGATCACCGCATCGGCCACCTGCCCCTCGGCGATCGGCACAACGAGCAGCCGCTCAAGCAACGCGGCAGGCGCTTCCCCGCCGGCATCGGCGGCGGTGGCCTCAATCAGCACGTGCCACGGGTGTTGCCCGGCAAGCGGTGCGCGTGTCGCGGGAATATGCTCGATCACCCGCGCGAGCGAATCGCCGGAGATGATTTCGAACCCCTCGATCGTGTCGGTCTGCGCCTCCAGCCGTCGTAGCAGCGCCAGCGCAACCTCCGGATCGGCGAGGCCGACCCACGCCACCGCACGGTCCGCCACCGCCGGCACAAGTCGCAGCGTGACCGCGGTGATGATGCCGAGCGTTCCCTCCGCGCCGATCAGCAACTGGTTGAGATCGTAGCCGCGATTGTCCTTCTTCAGCGCGACCAGGCCGTCATGCACCGTCCCATCGGGCAACACCGCCTCGACGCCGGCGATCAGCCCGCGCATCGTGCCGAAGCGCAACACCTGCGTGCCGCCTGCGTTGGTCGACGCGAGTCCGCCGATCGTCGCGCTGCCACGCGCACCCAGCGTCAGCGGGAAACGCCGCCCGGCCCGCGCCGCCGCCTCGTGCAGATCGGCGAGGATCACCCCGGCTTCCGCCACTGCCAGATTATCCTCAGCGGCCAGCGACCGAATGCGGTTCAACCGCCGCAGCGACAGGATCAGCGCCGAACCATCCGCCGGCGGCGTTGCCCCGCCCACCATGGAGGTATTGCCGCCCTGCGGTACGAGCGGAACGCCATGCGCGCTCGCCGCCGCGAGGATCATCGCCACGCCTGCGGTATCCGTCGGCGCGAGGATCGCGGGAGCATGGCCGTGCCAGCGCCCACGCCAGTCGGTCTGCCATGGCGCGATGTCTTGCGGATCGGTGATGACGGACTTGTCGCCAAGCGTCGAACGAACCGCCTCGACCAACGCGGACTGTGCTGTATTCATGGGATCGCGCCTATCATGCGCCGGTTCCGCTTCGCAATTCCGCAGAGTGACCGAAAAGTTCATCATCCATTCAAGCGCTGCGGGTAACTCGAAGAAAATCCATGTCCTACCCGCTGCTGTCTTTTCTCGCGTTGCTCGCGTTTGCGCCCGTCGCAGCGGCCGATCAGCCGCGTGAAGCACCGGCGGAGCGGATCGAGATGGCGCAGCTCACCTTTCACTCGCGAATTGTCATCCGCATTCCGCGCATGATGCCCGAACGACTCGACCGGCACGAACGCGCCGACCGGCCGATCAGGCTGGAGGAAAAGAAGGGGCCAAAATGCGTGCCGCTCACCACGCTCGACCGCGCGATCATCACCGGTCGCAACAGCATCGACCTGCTGCTGGAAACAGGCGAGCGTATCCGCGCCCGTTTCGACGATGATTGCCCCGCGCTCGATTTCTATCCCGATCTGTATCTGCGCCTGCCCGACGACGGCATGATGTGCGCCGGCCGCGACGCGATCCGCTCGCGATCGGGCGGAGTCTGCCCGATCGAGACGTTCAGGCGGATCGTCGCCAAACGGTAATACCCCTTTTTCTTGACAATTGCGTAGCAATCCGCAAGCGCTAGACGCGCCTGCGCGCGCTTTCGCCGTTGGGCGCAAATATCCGGATCCTTCATGACCTTTGCCGATCTCGGCCTTTCCGACGAACTTCTCTCCGCCGTGACCGAGTCCGGCTATACCGAGCCGACTCCGATTCAGGCGAGCGCGATCCCCAGCGTCCTGATGGGCAAGGATCTCGTCGCGATCGCGCAGACCGGCACCGGCAAGACCGCCGCCTTCGTGCTGCCGATGATCGACATCCTCGGCGAGGGCCGCAGCCGCGCGCGGATGCCGCGTTCGCTGATCCTCGAACCGACGCGCGAACTCGCCGCGCAGGTCGCGGAGAATTTCGAGAAATACGGCAAGAACCACAAGCTTTCGATGGCGCTGCTGATCGGTGGCGTGTCGATGGGCGACCAGCTCGCCGCGCTCGAAAAGGGCGTGGACGTGCTGATCGCGACGCCGGGTCGTTTGATGGACCTGTTCGGTCGCGGCAAGATCATGCTCAACGGCTGCTCGCTGCTGGTGATCGACGAGGCCGACCGGATGCTCGACATGGGGTTCATCCCCGATATCGAGGAAATCTGCACCAAGCTGCCGCCCGCACGGCAGACACTGCTGTTCTCGGCGACGATGCCGCCGGTCATCAAGAAGCTGGCCGACAAGTTCCTCGACAATCCCAAGACGATCGAGGTCGCGCGTCCAGCCACCGCCAACGTCAACATCCGCCAGTGGCTGGTGCCGGTGAGCGGCGCTAAAAAGCGCGAGAAGCTGATCGAGCTGATCGAAACGCAGAACGTCGCCACGGCGATGATCTTCTCGAACCGCAAAACGACGGTGCGCGAGCTCAACAAGGCGTTGCAACGCGCTGGCCTGCGCTCGTCCGAAATCCACGGCGACATGGAACAGCCGCAGCGTCTCGCCGAACTGGAGCGCTTCAAGAAGGGCGAGGTCAACATCCTCGTCGCCTCAGACGTCGCCGCGCGCGGGCTCGACATCAAGGGTGTCAGCCACGTTTTCAACTATGACGCGCCGTGGCATCCGGACGATTACGTCCACCGCATCGGCCGCACCGGCCGTGGCGGCGCCACCGGCATCGCCTTCACTTTCGCCACCGCCGAAGATGCCGAGAATATCGACAATATCGAAAAGCTCACCGGCCTGAAGATCGAACGCTTCGAAGGTGCCGCCGACGAGGCGCACGCCGAAGGCGAAGGCCCGCGCAAGCGCACGCGCGGCAAGCCGGCCAGGAAAGCCGAGCCGAAGCAGGCCGAAGCAAAGGCCGCGCCGCAGTCGGAGAGCGCACCGCAGGCACCCCGCGAGGAGCGCCAGCCCCGCGCCGAACGCGCGCCACGTGAGGATCGTCCGGCTCGGGAGGAACGACCGGCGCGTGCCGATCGTCAGCCGCGTGAAGAGCGCGCGCCACGCGACACACGCCCGCCCCGCGACGACCGCGCCCCGCCCCGCGACGACCGCGCCCCGCGTCGCGACCGCCGCGATCAGGATGGTCCGGACGATGGCTGGAATGGCCCGATGCCAGACTTCCTGATGGCGAAGATCGCGCTTTAAGCAGGCGTCCTTCCTCGCGGCCTGTGACGGGCGCGCGCGGCTGACACCGACTATTCCCGGCTCCGCGGTAATCGCCAGCGATACCAGCCGTGACGCTCGCTCGGCGACACTGTCGCCGCGCGCCTGTCACGCAAGCGCCGCCCGCTGTCGGAATCTTCTGCGAAACAAGGGTCTCCGCAGCAGGAACTCCCGCCGAAATGGCGGCATCACCTCGACTCGACCCGGGTAGGCCCTACCAACCTGCCGCTGACGGTCGCCGATGCTTCGGCTCACCGTCACCGCGCCAGAACGCGGTGGGGCATAGGGGGCCGTGTGACGCAGTATCGCAACGACATCGACGGTCTGCGCGCGCTCGCCGTCCTGCCGGTCGTCCTGTTCCACATCGGCTTCCCCGCATTTTCCGGCGGCTTCGTCGGGGTCGATATCTTCTTCGTGATCTCGGGCTTTCTCATCACCAAGAGCCTTGATGAAGAGATTCGCCACGGCAGCTACAGCATCGCGCAATTCTACGTGCGCCGCATCCGCCGCATCTTCCCCGCCTATTTCGCGCTGATCTGCATTGTGTCGCTCGTCGCGGTCGCGCTGCAACTCCCCGATGATCTCAAGGATTACGGGTCGAGCCTCGCCGCGACCAGCGTGTACGTCTCGAACATCACTTTCTGGCTCGGCAGCGGCGATTATTTCGGGGTGAAAAGCGAGTTCCAGCCTTTGCTCCACACCTGGTCGCTCGCGGTCGAAGAGCAATTCTACATCGTCTTTCCGATCATCCTCATTGTCGCGGCACGCTATGGAAACCGGGCGTGGAGCAAGGGCGCGGTCGCGTTGTGCTTCATCGCCTCGCTCGCGCTTGGCATATACGCGACGCAAGCTGCGCCGGTGGCAAGCTTCTACCTGCTGCCGACCCGTGCGTGGGAATTGCTGGCGGGCTCGCTGCTCGCGCTCGGCGTCGCCGGTACGCCGCGACGGGTGGCCCTTGCCGAAGCGGCGAGCGTGGCCGGGCTGCTGCTGATCGTCGCGCCGATCTTCCTCTATTCGGCGCACACCCCCTTCCCCGGGCTTGCCGCCATCCCGCCGGTGCTCGGCGCCGCGCTGATTCTCTATGCGGGCACCGGCGAGCACAAGACTGCGATCGCGCGGCTGCTTTCGCATCCCGTCCCGCGCTTCTTCGGCCTCATCAGTTACTCGCTCTATCTGTGGCACTGGCCGATCATCGTCTTCCTGCGCACGTATTTCCTCGATCTCGATCTGCCGCTCAGGCTTCTCGTCCTGCCTTTGTCCGTCGCGGCGGCGACCGTCTCCTGGCGCTATATCGAGCGACCGTTCCGCAAGCCGCGCGCGCCGGTGTCGCGGCGCCGGCTGTTCGTCACCACCGCCGTACTCACCGCCGCAATCGGCGGCACCGGACTGGCGTTTGCGCGGGACGGGCTGCCGTGGCGCGTGTCTCGCGAGATCGTCACGATCGCCGACAAGGCGACCTATCAAGGTCCACCGCGTCTGTGCGGCAGCGCGTTCGCCAAGCGGCGCACGCCGGCGACCGTGTGCGTGCGCGGCGCACCGGGCGCCGAACCTTCGCTGCTGGTAATCGGCGACAGTCATGCCGATGCCCTTGCGCAGACCGTGTTCGAAGCGGCGGGGCAGGCCGGGCGTAGCGGCTATCAGATCAGCGACACCGGCTATCGCCCGCTGCTCGGCTACCGCAAGGTCGGTGAGGAGCAGAAATACGCCTATCTCAACCGCCTCGCCGTGCAGGTGCTCGATAGCCATCCCGCCGTTCGCACGGTTGTCGTCCCGATCTACTGGCATCAGGCCGTCGATGTGGACAGCTACCGCGATGCCAAAAACACCCGCGTCTCGGGCGGCGCGGCGATGGCGGCGGGGCTGGGTGCGCTGGTGGCACGCTATCCCGATCGGCGCTTCCTGTTCATCCTGCCCGCTGCGCATTCGCTCAGCTTCGGCGGTGCCGCCGCCGCGCGCGCGGTCTGGTACGGGCGCACCCCGTTCCACCCAGGCGTTCCCCGCGCCACGTTCGAGGCGGAGCAGGCCAGCTATGCCCCGATCGTGGCCGGACTGGCGCGATCCGACCGGGTCGACCTGTTGCGGATGAGCGACCACCTTTGCGACGCGCACGCGTGCCACGGCGACTTCGCAGGCGGCCTTGCCTACTCGGACGACAACCACCCGTCCTACGCAGCCGCCGAACTCGCCCGGCCCGACCTCGCGCGGTATCTGCGCCGCTGAGGTCAGTCCGCGCCGGCGGCCGCCTTCGCCGCTGCGATCAGCGCGTCGTCGATCGCCGACGCACGCTTGAACGCCTCGCGCGCATAGACCCGCTCCGAATAGGCGGTGAACGCCGGGCGCGCCTCAAGCAGGCCGAACTGAAGCATCAAGCCGATCTGCGACCCGACATACACATCGGCGGCGGTGAAGGTGTCCCCCGTCACATACGCCTTGCCGGCAATCGCCGCCTCCAGCGTGTCGATGGTCTGTTCGAAGCAGCCATAGCCGGCGAGGCGCTTCTGCCGATCGTCCGGCGTGACGCCCATCGACTTGTTGGTGAACGCCTGCTCGACCGGCCCCGCCGCGAAGAACAACCAGCGGTAATAATCGGCCCGCTCGGCAGGCGGCGGCGCGAGGCCAGCGTCCGGGAACGCATCGGCAAGATACGCGCAGATCGCCGCGCATTCGGTGACGACCTTGCCACCGTGGACGATCGCCGGCACCTTCCCCATCGGGTTGACCGTAAGGTATTCGAGCGCCTTCATCGACGATGCATAATCGAGCACCACCGTTTCGTACGTCGCGCCGACCTCTTCGAGCATCCAGCGCGCGATCCGCCCACGCGACATCGGATTCGTGTAGAAAATCAGATCGTTTGCCATGCTAAGCCTCCCCTTTGCCTGTCGTTGTCGCCAGAAATATAGTTCAACCGTCGAGATGTGCGTGCAGAAACGCGATCGTCCGCTCCCAAGCGAGGGCCGCCGCCGCGGCATTGTAGCGATCGGGTGAGGTATCGTTGTTGAAGGCGTGATCCACCCCATCATAGGTGTAATCGGTCACGTCCTTACCCGCCGCCTTCAACGCCGCGACCCACGGCGCGCCGGTCGCCGCGACGCGCGCATCCTTGCCCGCGTAGTGCAGCAACAGCGGTGCCGCGACTTTGCCCGCCTCGGCCGGATCGGGCGCCGGCCCGTAATAAGCCACCCCCTCCGCCAGCGCATCGCCCGCCGCCACCGCCACGCGGTTGACCAGCGCGCCGCCCCAGCAGAAGCCCACCACCGCCACCTTTCCGTTGCCCCCGGCGCGCGCGCGCATCGCCCCGATCGTGCCGACCGCCTCGCTGGAGATCGCGGCGAGATCGGCCTTGGCGATCATGTCGCGTGCCTTGTCTTCGTCCGCAGGCGTGCCGCCCTGATCGCTCAGGAAATCGGGCGCGACCGCGCGGAACCCGGCCAGCGCAAAGCGTCGCGCGATATCCTGGATATGCGGCGTCAGCCCCCGGTTCTCATGAAACACGATGACGCTGCCGAGCCCGGTCTTGCCCTTCGGCGTGGCGAAATAGCCAGTGATCTGCTTGCCCGGCCCGACGCCATAGGCTTCACTCGCGATGTCGAGCGTCGGATCGGCCGCATCGCTGATCGACGCCGCCGCCGGCGACGCGGCAATGCTCGCGATCACCAGCTCGGCCGCCGCGACCGATCCGGTCAGCACCACCATGTCGCGCAGCAGCGCGCGCCGGTCGCGATGTTCGTGGGTGAAGGCGTCGTACAGCTGGATGGCGCGGTCGCGTAAATCGGTCATGCAAGGCTCCTGCGAATCGACTGGACGGACGATAGCCCCGGCGCGCAACAGCCGCAAAGCCGCCTTCCGGCCTGGAACCGATGGCGCCATGCGAGGTTGGCACGCGACGATGACGACATATCGGCCCAGTAACGACAGAAAGGTCGGCGCGGCGATCGGCGCTGCGGTGTTGCAGGTCGGGCTGGGCTTCCTGCTCATCAACGGCTTCACCGTGCCGATCCCGCATGTGGTGACGGAGGACCTCAAGCTGTTCGGCGTTGCACCACCCCCGCCTCCCCCGCCGCCGCCTCCCCCACCGCAGCCCCGCCCCAAGCCGACGCAGCACAAGGCCGCCGCCGCCGCGCCGCCGAACATCCGCTCCAAGGCGACCGAAGTGGTTGCGCCGCCCCCCAGAATCCCGATGCCGGTGCCGCCGCCGATCGTCGCCGCCCCGATTGCCGCGAAAGGCAATCAGGCGACGTCGGGTGCGGCCGACAAGCCCGGTGTCGGGACAGGCGCTGGCGGCACCGGCCAAGGCACCGGCAGCGGCGGGCGCGGTGACGGCGATGGCGGTGGGGTCGCGGAGGAAGCGTATCAGAAAAGCGGCCGCATTCGTGGATCGGACTATCCCAGGAGCGCCCTGCGCGCACGCGTCGGTGGCACGGTGTATGTCAGCTACAACGTCGAGGTCGACGGCCGCGCCACCGGCTGCGTGATCCGCCGCACCAGCGGCAATCCCGATATCGACGCGACCACCTGCAACCTGATCGAGCAACGCTACCGCTACGAACCGGCGCGCGACGCGAACGGTCGCAAGATCCGCTCTCGAGTCGAGAACCAGGACCATACCTGGGTGGTGAATCATGATCCCGACGATGACGGCGGCAACGACGATCGCCGCGACCGGGACGACCGGTAAGCGTCCCTCGTTGGGTATGGTGATGGCGCTCCACCTTGCCCACCGCCCGTCCCCAGCCTAGAGCCGCCGGCAATGCATCAGCGCCTCGCCCATATCCGCAACTGGATCTTCGATCTCGACAACACGCTGTACCCGGCGACCGCGAACCTGTTCAGTCAGATCGACGCGAAGATGACCGGCTATATCGCGCAGCGTTTCGGCGTGGAGCGCGACAAGGCATACCGGATGCAGAAGCAGTATTTCCTCGGCCACGGCACCACGCTCGCGGGCCTGATGGCCGAGCATGAGGTGGACGCGGCCGAGTTCCTCAGCTTTGTCCACGATGTCGAAATGGACGTGCTGGAGGAGAACGCGCCGCTCGCCGCCGCGATCGCGCGGCTGCCGGGGCGCAAGATCGTCTTCACCAATGGCGACGGCCCCTATGCAGGCCGCGTACTGGAACGGCTCGGCCTGTCGCAGAGCTTCGAGGGCGTCCACGACATTCACGCGATGGACCTGATCCCCAAGCCGCAGGCCTCGGCCTATGCCGGCCTGTGCGCGGCGTTCGGCCTTGATCCCGCGCAGTCGCTGTTCGCCGACGACATGGCGCGCAACCTTGCGCCGGCCAAGGCGATCGGCATGGCGACGGTGTGGGTGAACAACGGCTCCGAACAGGGGCATGACGCCGACCGCAGCTTCATCGACTTCACCACGCACGACATCACGCACTGGCTGCACGACATTCTGGAGGATCAATGAGCGACGACCTGCAAACGACCATCGAAGCGGCATGGGACGCGCGGGACACGATCGGCGCCTCGACCGGTGCACCGGTGCGCGATGCGGTCGAGACCGCGCTCAACCTGCTCGATGCCGGCAAGGCGCGCGTCGCCGAGCCATCGGGCGACGGTTGGGTCGTCAACCAGTGGCTCAAGAAGGCGGTGCTGCTCTCGTTCCGCCTCAACGACAACGCGCTCGTAGAAGGCGGCGCGGGCGGTGCACCGGCGTTCGACAAGGTACCATCCAAGTTCGCCGGCTGGGGCGAGGCGGAGTTCCGCGCCGGCGGTTTCCGTATCGTGCCGGGCGCGGTGGCGCGGCGGGGCAGCTTCATCGCCAAGGGCGCGATCCTGATGCCGAGCTTCGTCAACATCGACGCCTATGTCGGTGAAGGCACGATGGTCGACACCTGGGCGACGGTCGGATCGTGCGCGCAGATCGGCAAGAACGTCCACCTGTCCGGCGGTGCGGGCATCGGCGGCGTGCTCGAGCCGTTGCAGGCCGATCCGGTCATCATCGGCGACGGTGCGTTCATCGGTGCACGCTCCGAAGTGGCGGAGGGAGTCCGCGTCGGCGAAGGTGCGGTGCTGTCGATGGGCGTATATCTCGGCGCATCGACCAAGATCATCGACCGCGCGACCGGCGAAGTGCATGTCGGATCGGTGCCGCCTTACGCGGTGGTCGTCCCCGGCTCGATCGGCGGCGGAGACGGCAAGCCCGCGCTGTACTGCGCGGTTATCGTCAAGCGAGTCGACGCGCAGACGCGTTCCAAGACCAGCATAAACGAGCTGCTGCGCGACTGATGCGCAGCGTCGCCCTCCTCGCCCTGCTCGTAGCAGCACCGGCGGCGGCCGATCCGCTGCCGCTCGATGCGGCCAAGGTGATCGCCACCTATCCGCACGATCGCAGCGCCTATACCGAAGGGCTGTTCTACCGCGACGGCAGCCTGTTCGAAAGCACCGGCATGGAGGGCAGCTCGACCATCCGGCAGGTCGATATCAAGACCGGTACCGTGCGGCGCAAGGTGGCGACGCCATCGTCCGAGTTCGGCGAAGGCATCGTCGACAACGGCGACCAGATCGTCAGCCTCACCTGGAAGAACGGCCACGGCTATCGCTGGAGCCTCGGCGGATTCAAGCGGCTTGGCACCTTTCCCTATGCCGGCGAAGGCTGGGCGCTGACCAAGGACGCGCACAACCTCATCATGTCGGACGGGACGCCGGTGCTGCGCTTCCTCGACCCCAAGACGCTGCGCGTGGTCAAGCGGCTCAAGGTGACGGCGGACGGCAACCCGGTCGCCAACCTCAATGAACTCGAATATGTCGATGGCGAGATCCTCGCCAACGTCTGGATGACCGACATCATCGCGCGGATCGACCCGGCGAGCGGCCACGTCATCGGCTGGATCGACGTCAGCGCGCTCACCAAGCGCGCCGATGCCGGCGGCGGCGATGCTGTCGCCAACGGCATCGCGTGGGATGCCAACGGCCGCCGCCTGTTCGTCACCGGCAAGAACTGGCCCGTTCTGTTCGAGATCGCGCCGCCCCACGTCAGATAGCGGCACAACGCACCAACATTTGAACGTGCCCGCCTCGACAACGTAACGTCCGCTGCCTATCCGGCTTGGAAACAAACAGAGGAAGCCCGCCACATGTCGACCGTCAGCAACGTCCTGGACCGTGTCCTCGTCCTTGAAATGGTTCGCGTTACGGAGGCTGCGGCGATCGCCTGCGCACCGCTGATCGGGCATGGCGACGAAAAGGCGGCGGATGCGGCGGCGGTCGATGCGATGCGCACCGCGCTCAACGAACTCTACATGGACGGTACCGTCGTGATCGGCGAAGGCGAGCGCGACGAGGCACCGATGCTGTATATCGGCGAGAAGGTCGGCTCGGCGATCGGCAAGGGGCCGAAAATCGACATCGCGCTCGATCCGCTCGAAGGCACGACGATCTGCGCCACCGCCGGCCCGAACAGCCTCGCCGTGCTGGCGATCGCCGAGGAAGGCATGCTGCTCAACGCGCCCGACGTCTATATGGACAAGATCGCGGTCGGCCCCGGCTATCCCGAAGGCATCATCGACCTCGATCGCACCCCGACCGAAAATGTGAAGGCGGTGGCCGCGGCCAAGGGTGTCGATCCGCACGAC
>Ga0265780_10010628_pt1 | contig 10954 bp, 1 predicted proteins | sample P1T30metagenome_FD_192432 | JGI IMG/M metagenome (GOLD analysis project Ga0265780, IMG submission 192432) | Plant litter microbial communities from East Loma Ridge, Irvine, California - P1 T30 | ecosystem: Environmental > Terrestrial > Plant litter > Unclassified | place: USA: California... | reverse complement strand
TTTAGATCATTGCTCAACCGTTTTGATACAACAGTATCAAGTTGGAAATCTTTCAATTACATAGCTTTTATAGTAATAGCTCTGAAGAAATTTTATAAAACTAAAAAAGTTTAAATGACTTCATTATGAAAACATTCCATTTATATACATTTTTAAGATTATTATCAATAATAAAATCTAAATAGAGTCAAAGTTAAATAGTCTGAAGATTATAATTTATTGTTAGAAATAGATTATAAAGCTAAAATTAATGATTTTTTAATAATTAATATGATGATTTTTTTTAAATTTGCAACTTAAAACTTACCTTAATAACCATGAATTATATTTCCAAAAACTATATTATCTGTTAAAATGACATATTGTATTAGCTGCAAATAAATTTGAAGCTGCATTTTTTGTGTTCAGATAACTTTTATTTCTAAAATATTATTCCATAATTATGTTTAAACTTCTACATTCAAGAATGTTCACATTTCTTATGCTTTTGTGTTCATTCTTAGCCTATTCCCAGCTGGTTGGTTCAGATGTCCAGGTTTGGGAAAAGATCAATCCTGCATCACGCGAAGCTGCAAGATGCAAGGACGAAAACCTTCTGAATTTCCACTGCGGAATTAAAGACAAGTTTTTAAAAAAATATATTAAATACAGCAAAGACAAAAGCCATACGCTGAGCCTGGTCCATGCTTCAAAAGAAGATGAAATGATCTGGGAAAATACAGACAAAAATGTTTCTTTGGGGAATACCTCGTACAGAAGAGGAAAAGAATCCAAAGAAATCGGTAAAAGGCCCAGCATTTTTTCATTTACCGGTACAGCAGATTCAAAAAAGGAAAAATCTGACAGTTTAAAAATAAAGTTTGAAGATCAGAATTTGTATGAAATGATTTTCTTTCCTAAAAAAGCTAAAATGATGGATCTGAATAAAATACATTCTTACCTCGCCATCAAATACGGAATTTCCCTGGAAAAAGGCAAATATTACGGGAGCGATGGAAAGGTGATCTGGGATCCTGAAAAGCATCCTGCGTATAAATACCGGCCGACCGGATTAGGTAGGGATGATGGCAATGAGCTTTATCAGAAGCAGTCATCCAACCAGGCTGATCCTTTTTTGGCTATCGGGATGAATGATATCAAAAGAACCAATTCTGAAAACCCTACGGTCATTGACAATAATAACTTTGTGATGTGGTCTGATGATGATAAGGCAATTTCTTTAAAGCCTCAAAGTGATCTTGATGTTCTGGAAAGAAACTGGGAAATCAGTTTCATCGGAAACAAAATTCCCAAAACAGATTATCAGGTAAGAATTGTCAAGGAAACTGTTAACCCGCGTTCCCTGCCGCTTTCATACTGGATGCTGCTTAAAAAGGACAATGGTGATATTAAGAAAATTTCGGGGGTTGAAAATGGCAATTTTGTTGTATTTAATAAAGTGGAATTCTTAGATGCCTTTGATACGGTAGACAAAACGTCTTTCACTTTTGCGGTAAGCCCTGTAAAAGACATTAAACCCGGTACGCCAAATCAGGATCCGAGATCAGGAACCTTATATAACGAAAAAGATCTTTCTCTGGATCTTACGAAGATTGCCCTGTATCCAAACCCGGTAAAGAAAGACCAGAATTTCACCGTCGTTTTTCCGCCGATGGAAAACCTGATCATTTCTATTTATGACAGTGGCGGGCGGCTTGTTGCTCTGGATAAAGTAAGCAGTAATGCAAGATCGTATGTCAATCACCTGCCGATCCAGAGTTCATACCTGGTCAATCTCACCCGGGACGGGAAAATCATAAAAACTTTCAAACTAATCGTAGAATAACTTATACCATGAAAATATTCAGAAAACGGCTTCCTTTTACCAAGAAGTCAGTCCTGCTGTTGTGCTTTTTTGCCTGCATGTTTGTCTTTGCAGGTTTTACCAAAGAAGACCTGCAGAAAGTCAGGGCTTTCAAACTTCGGATTACGGATAAATATATCTATCATTCCACAACAAAAGATACAGATTCAACAGAAAGTTCAGAAAAAAAGAAGCCTGAACACACGAATCCTGAAATTATTGGAAAAGCAAATAGAGATGATATCCGAACAGGAATTATTTCGAATACTATATGGCCGGAAAGTAAAAATTTAGACAATATTTTTGATTCCGAAGAAAAGCAGGGGACTATTGGCGAATTTTCTGATGATGAATCCGACAATGCATCCGATAACTTCTTTACCATTACTATTCCTGAAATAACAAAGCAGAATATAAAGGCATATTTGGTGTATGATCTTTTCGGATTGGACTCTTATAATTCAGTTTCAAGATCAATTAATAAAAATATTGCTTTCGGAGGAAACATTATTGTTGCAAGCAGTAAATGGAGCACTCAGAAAGAAGAAATTTCTTTAAATTCTTTAGAAAAAGGAAAAAATACAATTCTATTTACCTCTTCTCTGAATGGAGTAAAATATAAGGTACAAAATGTAAAAATTATTTTTGAGAATAATCTTAAACCTTCCGATCATACTTCATCTTTGTTATCAGGCAATAAGCTTTATATTAAAGGTTTTGAAAGCGGATCTGTACTTGTTAAAGATAAACCGGTTTCGTCTGTAAAAGGTGAATATGAAACTTTAATTGAGCTTACAGACACAGATAAAGCAAAAGGTTTTGTGTCTATTACCGATGCAAACGGAGCGAGAGAATATAAAATTCCTGAGAGTAAATCTTCATTCAAAACATTGAGTGAAGAAAAATTTACTCCTCTTGTCATTAATATTTCAAAGGACGCAGAATATACGGAAAGGTACGAAAATTCAACCATTACGATTGAAAAAAATTCCGTAGAAAATAATGCTCAGGTTCAGGTTTTAAAGCTTAGGAAAAAAGATTATCCTGCTGTTTCCAGAGAAATTAAAAGCATGACTGTAAACTCCGGCGCATACCGTTTGGAAAACCGTTCAGGAGAATTTACAAAAAATATGATTTTCTCTTTTCCATACGATGAAAAGAAATTAGGCGCAAGATCTGTAAAAGAACTGAAAGCTTTTTATTTCGATTACACATCAAAAAAATGGAAAGTTGATCCTAGCAGTAAAGTAGATACGGAGAAAAAAGTAATTACAGTAGAGACAAAAGGTGATACCGATTATATTAATGGAGTGATTTCGGTTCCTGAGTCTTCACAGCTTGAGGCATTTACCCCTACAAGCATCAGCGGATTGAAAGCCGCAGATCCTACGGCAGGCTTACAATTGATGGATATTCCTACGGCTACACAGAAAGGAGATGCAAGCGCCAACTATCCGATTCGTGTTCCTGCTGGTTTGGGAGGACTTCAGCCTTCATTATCAATAGGCTACAGCAGTATAGGAGGAAATAGCTGGATGGGAGATGGCTGGAATATCAACGGATTATCTTCTATTACCGTGGATACAAGATGGGGGACGCCGGTTTTTAATGACGGAAAAGAAACAGAGCTTTATTCTTTAGACGGAGAAATGCTTGTGTATCCAAACGAATATCTTCCTCACAGACATAATGATATGAACGAAAGCAATACTGCTATTACTACCGAAAAACAGAACAGATCTGACTATACCAATCCTAATGATGGTACAAAAAAACAGTTCTATTTAAGAAAAAATCATGACTTTACACTTATTGAAAGAATAGGAACAGCTCCAAGTAATTATACCTGGAAAGTAACCTCTACTGATGGTACCAAAAGATACTATGGAGGCTCATCAGATTCAATGCTTTCGGGCTCGGGAGGAGTTGTTCACTGGGGACTCCGTATGGTAGAAGATGCGCATGGCAATAAAATGGAATTTACTTACTATAATGAATTTGCATCAGGAGCCTTTTTCCAGATTAAGAAAATTGAATATGGAAAAAATAAAGATTATAGTGTAAACTTCAATAAAGAAACAAGTATTACCAGACAAGATATCAATATCAATGCAAAACAGGGAGTTCCGAGATCGGATGCTTTTCTGTTAAAGAATATTGAGGTTAAATACAAAACCGAGCTTATCAGAACCTATAAAATGGATTATATAAACGGAGAATTCTATAAAACGCTCTTGAAAAGAATTTATATAGTTCCCAATAATCCGTGCTCTACAACGCTTGCAAAAGCTGCTCAAGAAAATAAAGAACCCGAGGACAGCAAAACATCAACAAGTAAGGCTCCCATTAGAGGTATGGACGACGGAACCGGTGGCAATGGCGGCGGCCCTGGAGGTATAGAGGCTACATGTAACGAGATCTCCGACAGCTATACTTTCGACTATTATAATGATGTAAAAGATGGGTCGGGCAGTGTAAAGATATTTGGACCGGATACTGCTATTAATTTTCAGAATGCGTATAATGATGAACCTTACTCAGATTTTGTAACAAGTTTAATCAAGCCTTCTAAGATCAATGGAAATATAAGTACCGAAACAGGGCTCAATATAAGAATTGCTGCCGGATTAAATTTTTACACTCCCTCAAGTGCAGCCTATGGACATCTGATGTTCGGATTCCCTTTTGGCAACTCCACTGCTAAAGCAAGAAATGCCCAACAGCTGGTAGATTTCAATGGAGATGGGATTCAGGACATGATTTACAGAAATCCGAATAGAGGACTGCTTCTAAGATCCGGAAAACTGGATGATCAGGGAAAATTAAGTTTTTCAGAGTCTAAGCCAATTGAAAACTATACCGGAGGTGATTTTTCCTATACCGAAACGAAGACCAGCAATAGAGGATGGGATATGGGAGCAATAATTTTCAGTAAATCTGAAACAAATTCTACAACCAAAGGTTCTACGAAAACCTATTTGATTGATGCTAATTCAGATGGCCTGATGGATATTGTACATAACGGAGAAGTCTGGTTCAACAGGTTTGATTTTGGTGCCAATACATCTTTCATGACTAGGCATTCAGAATATACGGAGAACATGGTTGTAAAAGCGAAAGCTATACAGGCTCCTATAAAATGGTGTGGGGATATCGGATCTGTACCGGATCCTTGTCCGGGAGAACCTGAACCCGATCCGATGGATGTTGGAGATATTGTAAAAGTATGGGTGGCATCTAAAGACGGATACGTCAAGTTTACAGATAATGTTTCAATTGCACCGACATTTGTTTCAGATCCATCTGCTAGTTTATCAGATCAAATGTACTATGGCGTAGAGATCAAAAATCCTACCCCTCAGCAGGGGAGTGTACCTCCTAACTATGTTAATACAAGAATATATTTAAAACAGCTTTTATCCACAGATGCTCCTCAGAATATTGTTATCAACCGATACAATGATTATTATACTCAGATGCAGTCTGTTCCTATGGATCCCAACTATGGTATTCCGAATGGTATTGATAATCCCGACAGGTTATTTGTAAAAAGTGGTGAGAAAATTTATGTGAGACTGCACAAAAACAAAGTAAAAAACGTAGCGGTTACTTCAAACCCTACCATTACTTACGTGGATCAGGCTACAGGAAATGAGATCCCGAACACTTTTGAATTGTCACAGGATCAGTTTCAGTTAAATAATGGTAATTATGAAAGCAATTTCCTTTTAAATAATGCCATTGCACCAATTCTTTTGGATGCTCCGGGGACAGCTACAATTCAAGTATTATCTTTCACGCTGCCCGATTTATCAGATGATATAAAATTTAGAATTGTAACTGAAAATGTAAACACAGGAGCAATTGTAGAACTTATTCAACCGGAAACTTATACCCCATCAAATTTAGTAACTCAGGCACATACACTAAACGTGACTGTTAATAATGGCGAAAAGTTCTATCTGAGATTCATTGTGGAATCTGACTCTTTTACAAATTTTGTTGGGACTAACTGGAGTGATAAACTTTTTGTAAATTACCATGCTAATGTTGCATACAGTGCTACACCTATAGATGTCGGATGGTTAGGAATTCCTGAATATCCGTCTTTTGTAGTTACTAAGTTAAAATCAAAACTGGATATTTATGCTGTTCCACATATTGGTTTCTTTAATGAACCACATGATTTTAGCATCCAGATTAACAAGAATATTACCAATTTTTCTACTCTGTCAACAGGAAGCTTTTATTATATTATAAAGAAAGGAAATCAGGTTCTTGCGAAAAGAAGAATTCTTGTTTCCCCGGGTAACAGCACACTTATAGAGCAGGATATGATCGATGGTTTAAATATTTCAGGACTCTCTCCGATTACCTTTTTTACAGGGAATCCTACCTTCGGATCTTTAGGTACGGATCATCTGGTAACAGTTGAGGTGTACTGTAAGACTGGCGGAGATTATGAATTGTTTAATAAATATTCTGATTATTTTGCAGGAAAGCCATTCACTATTTATTATGATGGTGCAACAATGTATGGTACAACAACTGCAACTGCAGTAAATACTGCCATGTATAATACGAAATCGATGTTTTTTAATAACTGGGGGCAATTTTTATATAAACCGGGAGCTTATAATAACTATTTGTATGGATGGCCTATTAGTTTGTCAGAATTTGCAGCACCAACTACTCCTCAGAATACTTATTCTACCTGTTTAAACATTCCGGATTTACAAAATAATTATGACGCTTTAGCCGATTGCATTTTAGCTACGACACCTGATCCTAATGCAGGAAACAATACTGCTTCACAGGTTATATCTCCCCTGAAGCCTCAATTTATAAGATACAGAAGACAGAAAGTAGAACGTTGGGTAGGCTCAGGACCTGAACAATACTCATCATCAGAAACTTTCAAAACAGATGATGAGGTTACCTTTTTTACAGATCCTGTTCCTACGGTTCCTCTTGTAACGCCAACCACTTATACTTCAGGACAGCTTTCAGTGGATACAAGTATGAAGGCAATCAGCAGGGATCAAAGAAGTGGTTCACATAATAAAACGCTGGGAGGAAGTTTAGGACCTGTAAGTGGAGGAAACTCGGAAACGACGCTTAACGGGCCAAGTATCGAAACACAGACTTTCTCGGATATGAATGGAGACGGTTATCCTGATATGGTTTATCCTTCATCAATGCAGCTTTCTAATTCTACGGGAAGTTTAGAAGATATTCAGCTTGTTCCATATGGTGATTATCCTACGAATTCTTTAAGCTATATGAAGAGTAACTCAGCAGGTTTCTCATATAATAGTCCTCCGGTAACAGGTAGAATCGGAGCACACGGACAAAACGGAACATCTACTAAACCGGATACGGGAATGCCATGGTCAGGAAGTGCATCAGTAAGTGCAAGTCTTAATCAGTATTATAATTCATATGATGCAGGTTCAGGATTTTGGATGGATATCAATGGCGATGGGCTTCCTGATAGAGTAAGAGGAGGAAATACTCCTAATATGACAGTTGCTTTGAATTTAGGTAAAAGCTTGGGAGGAGATGGAACTTACCAAAATATGATTACTTATAAATCTCATCCGAAAGCAAGCTTCAGTATTTCATTAGGTGCCGGATTAGGATCTTCGGCTAACTTTGGGGCGCTATCCAGCTTTGGTTTTGGAATCAGTGCAGGAGTAAGTGCGGGAGCTTCAACAGGAACAGCAGATGTAGTATATGAAGATGTAAACAGTGACGGATTAATAGATATTCTTGAAGTTGCTTCCAATGGAGCTGCTACAGTGAGGTATAATCTTGGAAGCAGATTTGCTGCAGGAGTACCCTTGATGAAGAGCGGGGGAGATATTGATTTTGCAGATGAAACAAGATCATTCAACGGATCATTCTCTTTCGGAGGAGATTATATGTTTAGTATGGGACCTATTACCCTTATTCCTCCTGTGGTCGTATTAATTCTTTGGATTAAAGCCGGAGCCGGAGCAACTGTTAATCTAGGAATGAACGTTTCTGAAACAAGAAAAGCATTCAAGGATATGAACGGTGACGGATTTACAGATTTAGTTCAGGATACAAATAGTGGATTTATTGTAAATTACTCGCAGGTCGGAAGAACAAATAAATTAAAAACAATTACAAATACTTTCTCAAAAGGAACCTATTTAATGGATTACAAATTGGCAAGAGCAAATTATGATAATCCGCATGCTAAATTTGTGGTTAAAAGTATAAGTGTCCTGGAACCGGATGCGTTTTCAGCAAAATATACGACAGATCAGGGAACTAAGATGGAAACCACATATGAGTTCAGAAACAGAAAATATGACAGAAGGGAAAGAGAAGATTTCGGTTTTGATACTGTTGTTAAGCAGGAAATGAACAATGGTTCAGCAGTAAGAACCACCACGGATAAATATTTCAATAATTCCTATTTGTTAAATGGAATATTGAATCAGACGACAGTAGTAGGAAGTGGTGGTATTCTATCCGATGTGAAGTATAATTATAAATTGAGAAAATTTATGAATAATACAACACTTATCAATCTCAATTCCAATTTAGCGTTCAATTATGACAGTGGTGGTAGAGAAGGTAGAAAAATGGCTATTGCTTTACTGGATGAAAAAGTAAAAACAGCTTATGAATCTGGGGGAAGCATTGTTACAACTGAGAAATTTACATATACCACAAAAGGTCTTGTTGAAAAATATCAGTATGAAAGCCCTTCTACATCTTATAATACCAATATTACTTATCAGGCACTTAATAATAATATTATTGGAGTTCCTACTCTTATTGAGGTATATGAAGGAACTACCAATTCACAATTATTGAGAAGAAGAAGAGCCCTCAATATCAACCCGAACAACGGAGATGTGGGTACCTATGCCGTATTTGATGGTACTAATAATATTACTACAGATATTCTGTACAATGCTGCAGGAAATGTGACAAAAGTTACCTATCCGCCAAATGAAAGTTTACAGAGATATACAATTAGTTATACTTACGATGATGGACCAAATGAGACCGGAAAATATATCTTGGAAGTAAAAGATGTTTTCAACATTAAATCTTCAGCAACCTACAATCCGCTTTTCGATGTTGTAACAAGAAAAGTAGATACAGGTGGAAATGCTATGGTATTCACATATGACGGTTTCGGAAGAACGAGAACGATCATGGGACCAAACGAAATTGCAAGCGGTTCTACGGTACCGACAGTAAAATACAGATACTGGTTTGATCATGCAGGTATTGCAAACAACGATGCTACCATTAAGCTTTACAGAGCGTCCACCTCAAACTACGATCCTGAATATGCAAGCAGTGGTAATACCATTATGACAGATACCTATTCCGACTTCCTGGGAAGAATTATACAGACGAAAAAAGATTTTGACTGGTATGGATCCGAATCAAGAACGGTATCGGGAAGAACGGTATATGATGGACTGGGAAGAGCAATTCTACAGTATCATCCGGTAATGGAAGGTTTAACGAATCAGTCTCTTAACCCAGCCAATAATGGACCTTCGACATCTTCGGTATATGATGAGAGGGATAGGGTTATTTCATTTACAGATGAAGATAATACGGTAAAACATACGACATACACGATTGATAATGATTTATTTAAAACAACAGAAGAAGTTTCCAATGAAAAATCAGAATCCTATGCGAATGCAGAAGGGAAAATAGTACAGAAGGATGATTATTTAGATAATCAGCCATTGAGCACCAACTTTAAATACAATACTCTAGGAGAACTTACTTTAGTACGAGATCCCGAAGGAATAGAAACAATCTATGATTATGACATTGTGGGAAGACGTATTCATCAGCAGCATCCTGATAAAGGGAAAACGGAATACGAATATGATCAGGCCGGACATCTTGTGAGATTGACTACAGATAATCTGGTAAATGATTCAAGCATAAGTACTCACTTCATATTCTATAAATATGATTACAACAGATTATCAGGAATTGTATTACCGGATTTACCTTCCGGAGATCCAAATCCGAATAATGTTTATTATGAATATTATCCTTCTACGGTAGCAAATAATAATGCAGGGAAAATTCGGGTAAAAGACGACGGATCCGGAACTACAAAATATACCTATGGAAGAATGGGCGAGGTTCTTACAGAAGTGCGAGCGGTGCGTGGGTACAATATTCCTGAAAAGTATTTTAAAACATACTTCAACTATGACAGCTGGAACCGTATCACAAAGATCAAATATCCGGATGATGAGATTGTTTCTTATCATTATGATAGAGGCGGAAATCTTAAATCCGTAAATAATGATCAGGGGGAAACTTATATTCAGAATATTGACTATGATTATTATGAGCAGCGTCTGATGATTAAATACGGCAATGGAACATCACAACGTTATTTGTATGACGGACAAAACAGAAGATTGAAAAATTATAATCTATACAGCCCTGCAAATAGCCCAATGTTGCAGAACGAATATGGATATGATGATTTTGCAAATATTACAAAGATTAAAAATATAGCCAGTCCTTTGGCGAACGGCATGGGAGGAGCTTATCAGTTTGATTTATATTATGATACGTTAAATAGATTGGTGGGTACAGGCACAAGTGAAACTATTATAGGAGAAGAAGAGCAGCCGGTACAATCTGTTAATTTTGCAAATTCCACGTATAAGCTTAAAATGGAATATAACAAAGTGGGAGGAATTACGAAGAAAGCTCAGCATCATGAAAGAAACCAGATTGTTGTTCCGGAAAATACATATGAAAACAATTATGCTTATATCGATAGTACGCATAAGCTGGATAAAGTTGATGACAGCTCAACCGGTAATACAGAAGCATTTGAATATGATCATAACGGTAATGTTGTAAAGCATGAAGATGTAAACGGAGTAAGAAACATGTACTGGGATGAGCAGGATCGTATGAAAGCATTCTATAATGACAACACGGGTGTTTATCAGTATCATACCTATGATGATAAAGGAGAAAGAGTGATCAGATACGGACTGGAAGCACCAACACAGCTTTACCAGAACGGAGCACCTGTAGTGGTTGATGAATTGAGAATGGTTGATTACA
>Ga0265780_10010627_pt1 | contig 10956 bp, 8 predicted proteins | sample P1T30metagenome_FD_192432 | JGI IMG/M metagenome (GOLD analysis project Ga0265780, IMG submission 192432) | Plant litter microbial communities from East Loma Ridge, Irvine, California - P1 T30 | ecosystem: Environmental > Terrestrial > Plant litter > Unclassified | place: USA: California... | reverse complement strand
GGAGTTGAAGGATGTGCTTGTGAGGTATCCCAAGGAGTATGATCTTGATGGGTTTGAGGGGGGACTGAAGGGGTTGGATGATTTGTTGGAGGGGAAGAAGGTGAAGTAGAGAATACCTCTGCTTACATGCATCACTACTGCATCGCCCATGAATTCGGAGTCGAGTACAAAATGAGCGGAGTGATAACATATTCATTCATACTGCAGACGATCCAATCAAGACGTCTGCGCTACCCTGATAACCCGTATCCATACCCATACCCATCCATGCCTATCCGTTGCATCCCAGAAACTCCGCGCCCGCCGAGCATCAAAACACTGATGACAATCATAGATAAAGATCCACTCCTTACATGAGAGTTAGATGTCCTTCCCGGCCGTTTGCAAAAAAGAAACAAACACCCATTTGTTTAACGCCGGGTCCATCCATTCCGCCATGGGTACTCAATCTGATAAGTGAGAAAATGAACGAAAATTTGGAAATGCGCAACAACGTATGTAAAACGCTAAAGGGATGATAGAAAGATATTCCAGACTCCATGCCCCGGAAACGCCATCGGAAAGGATGTCAATAGAGATCGAGAAGTGCAAAAGCTTGACGTGTTTGTTTTGAAAGTAAAATGCTCAGCGGAAGTACGATCCACGCTTTCCGCCGCTGCCTGTACTGGTGCCACCTCGTGCTTCCTCGAGACTGCGTCGGGAGCCCCCAGCACCAATCTCGCTCATCTGGAAGAGCAGAGGTTCGTCGTCGTCGACGTTGGTTGCAGCGCGGCTGTTAAAGTTGTAGCGACTTTGACGCTCAGTCGAGCTCGTACCGCCGGTGCTGAGGCTGGTAGAAGAGCTATGCGAGAAGAATCCACCACGACCACGTGCACCAGCCTGGGTGCCGCGTTTGGCCATGTTGGAAGTGGACGACGGCCGGGGCAAGTCGTCGCGAGAATCGTTATCAGCAGTCTGGCTATCGCGATTGCCACTAGCTAGTAGCTCCGTTTGCGCGAATAGTCCACTAGACGTAAGACCTGCGCTGGTCAGACGATGCAGATCGTTAGCGCGATCAACCTCCTCCGATGGTAGACTGGCCGATCGGACGCCGAACACGTCGGGCTCGTCGTCAGGTAGTGTTCTATTCTGCTGGGAGACGGAACTCGATCGGCGAGTGTAGTGCCACGGTCGCGGTGAAGTTGGAATGGCAATGGCGTTCATGTTTTGATCCTCGCTCTCGCTTTGCTCTTCGACGTTGACTACATCGTGCTCGCGCGTCCTTCGGCCAGGGCGGCTTCGACTGCGTGTAGGTTGGTCGTATTCAGCAATGCTATTTGCGCTGAGACGAGACGGGATGGCTGGTGTATGCGGAGTATGGGGTGAGATTGGCTTGCCAGGTGAAGACGCTGTCGATACTGACGTGCCAGCAATCATCGCGGGGACACTAGATAGATGGCGGCTGGAGGATGATGGTGTGCGATGAAGCATGGTGGAAGAAGAAACCGATTCAGCAAGGCCTGTATGTGACTCGCGCATCCGCTGATACTTGGACAGCTGAGCAGTAGTCTTGTGCATGGTGGCTGCCTTTGCGGATTGGTCGCTCCGTGTGAAGCTCTTCAAATCCTTCTTCGATTCAAGAAGCTTCAGGAAGTCGGAAATGTTCTCATCGTCCGTCTTCACTTCGCCTGAGCTGCCGCCTGTGCCCTCATTCATTGTGTCAGACCCGCGTTGCGCTGACGAGGAAAGACTCCCCTTCCCACTACTGAGGTTATCATCCTCTGTCTTGCTGCCGCCCCCTGTGGAAAATTTGCTCCTCCTATGACCGAAGCTACTGCTGTAGCGACTGATGGGCGCAGGCTTTGGCGAACTTGATGCAGAAGAAGTGATGACATTGTCGTTGGGTAATGAAGGTGTCCGAAGCGCCGTTTGAGGGAGGGCAGTCAGTGACGTTCGGTTACGCGGTTGAGTGAGTGGGTTGGGGGTAGCGGTTCGACCAAGGGAGCTGCCGGGCCTTCCCACTGAGCTGGTAGGAGATGGGGGCACACCGAGGGCTGGCGAGGATGAGAGTGAGCCAGCCTTGAAGGGCTGGAAAGAGACTGAGGTTCGTCGCTGGTATGACGGCGTATCCACAGAGCGTAAGGATGACTTGGAGCCTTGAGCGGTGCGATGGTTGGGTGGCAGCTTCTGTGGTGGTGACTCCATGGGTGAAGATGACGGCATATCCCGTGCAGCGCGAAGAGCTGAGATGGGGCTTGTTCCTGTTGGCGGACCAACTTGGTGGAACGTTGAAAGGCTGCCGTAGGCTTGTCCAATATCGGGGCTTTCTTGCGCATTCATCTTATTTACAGGAAGTGATCCAGGTAGTTGGCGTGTCTTTTGCTCGAAATAAGTGTCGTCCAGGCCCTGGAACTGCGAACTCAGAAGAGACTCTGAGTCTTCTACGCTGAACTCGCAGTTGGTGCGGTACTCGACTGTCACACTCAGAGGGCCTACAGGCGAGTTGGTGGGCTCGATGTCGTTTATGTCTGTAATCCTTTCGTTTGGGTCGGTTGGGTAGAGCGGCAGATTCAGGGTGTCGGAGTTGGGGCTCTTAAAATCCCCATTCGAAACGCGGTAGTTGAGCTTCAGTGAGGGTGAGTTTGCGGGTTGCTTGGCGAGCACCTTGTTGTATCTGAACGCAGGCATGAAGCGCAGGTAAGCGAACAGCGATCGGAAAGTGACGACGGCCTTCTTGTAGACGTTGGGAAGTGGTTCGCTCAGCTCTGAAGGCTGCACCAAGCTCTTGTCTCCGACGTGTACCCTCCAACGCTCGAGCACAACCTGTGTGGATTTGCCCGTGCGGCCTGACGATCGCGATGTCGCATCTGCAGAGTTGAGGGCCGCAGCGACGTCCCACTTCTTTCCATCATCATCGTGTATGACGAGCGACTGGTTGTGGCCGAGGCCTTGTATGTCCAGGTAGATGTCGATGCATAGCGAGGGATGCTGGCCGTTCACGGCGTCCATGAGTTTCCATTCGGTGAGTTGGCGTTGGAGCACATCGCTATCGGGGAGGACGACATTGAACTATGACATGTCAGTGAGGAACGTGGAGTTGCGGGACAGGCAGCACATACCCATTTGTTGTGCTTCATCTTGCCATCCTTGTTGTATGCTGGAGGTAGTGTTACGCGAGAAGATACGATGGCGAGGGCTGATTTCGTGAAGAAGTTCTGTTGGAGTGAGTATGCGTCCAGCCACGGATGGGAGGAGAAGATAAGTACCTGGATGACTTGGTTGACCTTGTGGTATTGCCCCCTCGACTCGGAGGCGGGCTCTCCCCTCGACATCATCTCGCCTTCCGACTCTTCAGCACCGCGGTCGCTGTAGGGCGGCGTGGTAGAGTATGCCGTCATGTCCTGGCTGTTATGCCGCTGGTTGTTGGTACGTGTGGGGTTGGTCTGGAGGTTGCTGGCAGGCGAGGCTGTCCGCGGCGAGGGGCGCGAGTATGGGTGCATGGCGGCGGCCTCCTGCAGGTACGGACGGGAAGAGAGCGTGTCGTGACTGGCAGCGAGGGACTCGGGCGAGTGAAGTAGGACGGTTATGGTTGCGGCGGAAACAGGCGAGGGTGAATGCGCGTAGCCATCACGAGTGCAGCCAGGGTCAGGTTCGCGTAGGAGCCGTCAGATATGTCTCTCAGAAGACTTGGGCACGCGGGGGATAGTTCAACAGGCGGGTAGGGCTCAGGCAGCAGCCATGATATGCAGGGTGCTGGCGCTGTGTTGAATGCGTGCCTGGGGCAATGAGCGGAGTTAAGCTGAGTACCCGGCTGGGAGGTAGAAGGGCGCAGTGAGGGTGGCTGCAGCTGTTGGGACGACAACTGCTACGGCGGAGTCCTGGACAGAGGCAGGCAATCAGGCAGGGCAGGCGGATGGCGGATGGCGTATGAAGAGTCAGAGAGGGTTGGGACGCATGCGCCGGGAGTCAGTCACGCGGCCGTGGTGGAATGACGAGGGCGGAAGATAGCTAAGCTCGCGCACGAGATAAACGACGCAGCAGCCGCGCAGTAGTCGGGCGGGCAAGATAAAGCTATCGGGAGCTGCAGGGAGCTAGCAGCAGGTGCTCAATGAGGGAATCTATCTGACTTGGGCCAAATCCGGGGAAGATGGAGGTGTGCAGTGTCCAAGCCGTGACTGGCGTGACTCGTTGTGGAAGCTTCGGCGGGCTCAGGGAGCTGGGACCACTCCTCCGACATCGAGACCGCGGCCACGCCATCATCCACCACCATCATCGTGGCCTGCGCATGCGCATTCACCCTCCTCCTCCAGTCGACGTGGACGGCTATCCTGGCACAGACTGCCTCATTGGTTAGCGAGCCCGGCTATGCACCACCGTTCGACGCCTCCCTTGCCTTTTCACAGCCTCTGGCCTCTGACCGGTCATACAAGATCTGCTTTATCGTCTGTGCTACCGCGTTGCCGGTGAGACGCGCTGTGCCGATTTCATCATGTCATGGCCGGCGAGCCAGGAACAGGCACTTCATCTATGACACACAAGGTTTAGCTTGCATGTCAATGTCTGCGCAGAACGTCCATCTGCGCAGACTCGTATCTTCGCTGCCTATGACCCATGTCGAACAGACGTGTCGATGCATGCAAGAGCACCTCCTGTGGCTGTTCAGCTGCATATGCACTGCAAAGCATCATCACTTGCTTTTGATATCTACGGCCTGGCCTTGGCGCGTCTTTCGAAGGCACCCATGAACGCGTGGCTATCAAGACGTGCTATCACCTCATGCTCGATGATGTGATTGACGCCGTGTCTTCGGACCTTCTTCGTAGCTCCCTTGTCGTGAACTCATCGCTAGGTCCAAGTAGCTTCCAGAGGCTAGCTCCCGCCCTGCAGCGGTTCACGTTTCTTTTACAATCAAGTCTCGCCCTTGAAGCACATCCAAAGTCCAAGAGACCCTTCCGGTGACTACAAGCGCCAATTTGAAGTCTGTCATATAGGGCAGGTTGACCGCCAGTCAGTGTGGAGTAACCGTGCATGGTATATAGTATAGTCGTGCTCGCGCCTTCATCGCGCGCTACGCTGAACCACTCCACAGCTCTGCGTCCTCATCGACATGTCATAGCCGAGGTCGGACATCTCATGACTTGGATGCCATAGTCACAAACCACTGTAGTCACTCTAGGAGCTTACGTTGCAAGCAATGTCGACCTCCGAGCACAGCTTGTGGAGAGGAGGGCGCACGCCATTGGCTGGAACCCCATGGCTTCGAGATGGCCATCCCACAACGCGCCCGCAGTGCACCTCCGAAAGGTATTCGCGACTGCCGCATATAATTAACCCCTTCATCGCGCCTGCCGGATGCTTGAGGAAGTATAGCAGTCTCATTCTGACTCATCTCACTCTCGCGACTCAGCGACTGCCCTACAATCAATCGCCTCGGTAGTTTCGTCATAGATACCTAGCACCTCAACCCACTCCCATTTCGCGCCCCGCCACTTGCGCCTTCCACAACCAACACAAACGCACACGTTGCCCAGCAAGCTTGTCGCAATCCATCGTCGACTTTTGCCACTTCGCACCTCTTGCAGGCTCAATTTAACCACCAGCAATCGCTTTCGGACGACTTGCCACCTTGCTCCTTCCTCGTCCCCCGCGCATTCCCACCCGTATACCGAAACACGTACACGTCTTACCTCCACCAACGACTACATCTGCCACACACCCCGCCGACCCGTCGCGTTCGGTCCCCCTATCCGGAGTCGTCCTCAGCTTTACAGCCAGCACCTTTAAACACGCTTTGACCCCCTGAGGTTGAGGCCAGGTGCTACTCGTAAAAGCTTCGGATCACTCCTTCCTCATACCGGCACATGAGCGGCTATCTCTGGAAATACTACCTCGAAGATGATGTCGACAACTTTCGACATGTCCTCGCAACCCCCACGCATACGCACCGATCCGCAACACAGAAAAGCTTCACTGGCTGGCAGGGCGGAGGGTTTGCCACTGCAGTGAACGGGAGTCCGGGTAGCTACAATGCGTCACCAATAACGAGTGCCAAGGGCCGCAAGATGGGCATGGGCGCGGCTGCGAATCTCAGTCGATTTGACATCAACAGTCGCGATGCTGCAGGAATGACTATCCTGCACCATTCAGCCTCGTCCACCGCGGACAGCGCAGTAGAGTTCGCGCAAGCACTGCTAGAACATCCCTGGACCGACGTATACATACAAGATGCAGAGAACGGCTGGACTGCGCTCCATAGGGCCTTTTACTTTGGCAACATCGCTATCGCGCGTCTCATTCTGAATCGCGATGCGCAGGACATCCTCGGCCAAGGATCCAGCGGGTTCAACCAGCACGCGCGGGGCCTGGTCAAGATCAAAGACAAGGAAGGATATGGTCCTTTGGATTTATTCTCCATGACTATCAAGGATCGCACTCTGCGACCAGAAGAAGCGCCTGCTTTCGACTCTGACGATGACGATGACATGGCTCACGGTGACAGTGGCGATGTGGATGACGAGATGCGCAAGAAGTTGATCACACCGCCCGTACTCCTCGAGGGAGACGAGGTGTACACCTTCGGCAGCAACAAGAACGTCACGCTTGGTTTTGGTGATGAAGATGACCGTCAGTATCCGGAGCGCATCACTCTGCGCAGACCAGATCACCTCCTTCAGCGTTTCTATAGGGAGCATCGCGAGCGCCAAAATCAGTATTGGACTGCGACAGGCGCGCCAATGCAGGATTCTGGGCTCCTCCAAGCGCGCAGTACCGTAGATCTTCCTACTCATATCCGGAATACTCCAATAGTCATTCAAGACGTACGAATGTCGAAACTCCACACCGCCGTCTTGACCACTGACCCAGTTTCCAATCTGTACATGTGTGGCCACGGTCCAGGTGGTCGCTTAGGCACGGGCAATGAAACGACGAGATATCAATTTACCTGCATTGAAAGCGGCGGACTAGGTCAAAAGAAGGTGGCTGCTGTCGCGTTGGGGCAGAACCACACTTTGGCCATTACTGAAGAAGGCGAGATTTACTCCTGGGGTAACAATGCGTACGGACAATTAGGGTACGCGCTGCCGAAGCCCGCCGTAAAAGATGACGACCCGATATCGACTATTCCCCGCCAGATCTTTGGACCTTTGAAGCGAGATGTTGTTACCGGTATCTCTGCATCTCGGATACATTCAGTTGTCCATACTGCGACTTCGCTGTACACTTTTGGAAAGAATGAGGGCCAACTCGGTATTGTCGATTCGGACGCACGGTCGCTTGAGATGCAGGTCGTGCCCAGGAAAATTGCGGCAGCACTGTTCTCCAGCCCAATCCACTCAGTTTCGGCTATCGACGGGGCTACAGTGTGTTTGTTGGAGAGTCGCGAAGTCTGGGTATTTGCCAATTACGGTTATGCGAAACTCAGCTTCCCATTGGACGGGTTCACTAGTAACTTCCTCAAGGAGAGCTGGCTGACTACAAAGTATGATACCGCACCGAACAGGATCAGCAAGATCACATCGGGTGGTGACACCATTTGTGCGCTATCTACTTCTGGTGAGGTCTTCACAGTTGCAGTCAGTCGACGTTCAGAGGGTGCCCAGGACGCTGGGACATCGACCACCAATCCGAAACAAATCAGAGGAGCACTTTCTGCACCGTTCCGCATCTGGTCGTCGAAGAAGAGCCATATGGCAGCAAGAGATGTCGATGTCGATCAGGATGGTTCCATCATTCTGACTACTGAAGTCGGTAGCGTCTGGAGACGTACAAAACGCGCGACGATTAAGAACGCAAGCATCACCGCCGCTGTAGAATCCAAGCCAAAGGACTACAAGTTCCAACGTGTCTCGGGCTTGACCCGGGTTATTGCTGTTCGTGCCTCCGCATTTGGTGCGTATGCCGCGATTCGCAAGGATTGCGACGTCACCAGAAACCAGATAGGTGTGGATGAGGCCGGGCTTTGGGACGACCTTGCACCTTTGCTCTCTTTCCATGAGTTGACAAACTATGAGGAGACGTCAGACGATGAAGAGCCGACACCAAGATTCTGGACTCGAGCTTCAGAAGCGCAAGGTCTCCGCAAGCGCGTCTTGAAGTCAAAGGACCTGGAAGCGGAGATGACTGACATTTTGCGAGGCTCGTCGATGACACAAGATCGGACATACAATATGGAAGTCGGATCGACCCTGTCCGATGTCCGGATACCTATTCACGAGTTCATCTTGACCGGGCGCAGCCGTATACTGCGGGATGCTCTGCTCGACTTTCGTGTCAGGGGCGCCGAACACGTGGTGCCTGATCTACTTACTGTCCGCGCAGAGGGTGGCAGAGTCCTGGTACTCTTCCAGGGTCTCGATTTTCTCACCATCTTCAATCTGGTCCTCTACGCTTACACCGACTCCGTGGTAGACTTCTGGAACGTTACTCGGCACTATCCTTCCTTGGCGCACAGGTATCGCTCGGTACGAACAGAACTGATGAAGGTCGCTTCTCGTCTCGAAATGCGACAGCTCGAGCCTGCTGTCCGTCAAATGGTTAAACCACGGAGATCGTTGCATATGGATATGGAGCTCGCCATCAAGGAGCAGTCCTTCTTCGAGAGCGGTGACGTCATCGTTGATCTTGCTGATGGCGAGATGCTACTGCATTCCGATGTGATTTGCCAACGTTGTCCTTTCTTCGAAGGCTTGTTCAGAGGACGTGCTGGTGGTCAGTGGCTCGCGGGAAGGCGGACGGAAGAGTCTTCACTCATCCACATCGATTTGACGCATGTTGAGACGCGTCTCTTTGAGCTCATCGTTCGTCACCTCTACACCGACGCTGGCGAGGAGATTTTTGAGGATGTCACGAGTGAGGATCTGAATGACTTGTTAGCGCTCGACGAGCTGCTGGATCATGTTATGGACGTCATGTCTGTGGCCAATGAATTGATGTTGGACCGTCTGTCACAGATTTGTCAAAGACTGATAGGTCGCTATGGTATGTATCCACGTTGGGTCTTCTTGTACACTCGCTAATTGGATGCCAGTCAATGCTCGAAACGTCTGCTCTCTCTTGTCAGCAGTTGCACCTAGCTCAGTTGCCGAGTTCAAGGACGCAGCCCTTGAGTATGTGTGCTTGAGTTTGGAAGCAGTCATGCAGAATGGCTCACTCGACGAATTGGACGAGGACTTGCTGTTGGAGCTTAACCAGGTTGCCCATGAAAACCAGCTCGCTTACCTACCCTTTGCAAGAAGTGGACGAGCTGAGGCTCTTCTCTTTGACCGTTATCCCGAGCTTGCCGAAAGGATAGAGCGAGGCAAGCGCGCCAAGGTCGATGCGATAGTATTGTCGAATAAGTATGCGGATGGTGACAATCTCTCGTCCTCCTTCAGAGCTCAGAGTCTGGAAGAAGTGGCAGCTTCCCCGCTTCGCCAGCGCAACCGAAGAAGAGTATCGAAAGAAGCTAAGAGTCCAGTGCTTTCGCCAGCACTGAAGGGTCAAGCTTCCACTCAGGATCTCATGTTTGAGATGTCAGATGGGGAAGACGATGACGATGTGCCAAAGAAGATCAAGCCTCCGCGGTTCACAGAGCAGATTGGGGAGGAGAAGGCGGTGGAAACACCAGCCGGATCTCCTGAAACACCCTGGGGCACGTTTCCACGACCATCACCACATACGTTTGACAAAAGAGGAGACATACCACTGAAGTCTGTCAGTCCTCTTCCTCCGCCAGCTGTCAAGGAGACCAGACTACCTGGCCAGCCATGGGGTACCACACCGCTTGCAGGTCCTAAGCTAGATCTCAAGGACATCATGGCTCAAGACTCCTCGGCTACACCATCGAACTTGTCGCTCGGTCTTTCACGAGGCGAAAGCGAGCGAGTCGCGAAGGCTGCCAGTGCCAAGTTGTCACAGAAGGTAAGTTCTGATTGTACAAAGTGCATATGAGACATATACTGACTCCTACCTCTGCAGGAGCGCAAACGTCTTCTTCAAGCCCAGCAACTCGGCACACCTATCGCGAAGCCAGAGCCAGTTCCACCAGCTGTGTCCCCTTGGACAGCAGCTGCACATCGGAAACTGAGTAACAGTCCTGTCGTGGCCCCAGTGGCGCCGTCGCCGCCGCCTTCGAAGCCATCGCCTCAGCCTTCTCGCGCATCAAGCACCCCTCAGCTTACCATGCGACAGACAGTTGCAAAGAAGGGCGCTGGATCAAAGCAAAAGGACAAGCGAGCCGCTTCGCAGAGCCAGGATGCAAACGGTGCTGGGTCGCCCTCCCAACCCCGTCCCGCTGCTTCTGAAAGAGGCATGTCCGTCTCAACCGACCCCATTCCAACCCCTCGATCAGTCCGCCACATCCCCCTCCCACAACACTCCTCAACCTCACCCAGCCAACACCTCAGCATGATGGAAATCCTCTCCCTGCAAGAAGCAGAAAAGACATCAATCCGCGACGCAGCAGCCAAGCGCAGTCTTCAAGAAATTCAACAAGAGCAAGAATTCCAACAATGGTGGGACCAAGAGAGCAGACGTGTTATTGAAGAAGAGGAACAAACCAAGAAACTCGTCGATAAACTTTCAAAGGGTGATGCTGGCCGCGGACGGGGCAAAGGTCGCGGTGGTCGAGGTGGCAAGGCGAAGAGTCAGGATAAGGACAAGAAGGACGGTGTCGAGGATGCTGATCGGGGGAAAGGAAAGGGTGATGGTAGTGCTGGGCCAGCTGCGAAGGATAATGCGCCACCAAAGGCGGGTCCGAAACAGGATGCTGGTGGTCGCGCACCTGGTCGCGATAATGCGGCTAGAGGCGGCCGTGGTAAAATCGGTCGCGGCGGTCGAGGTGGCGCACGTGGTGGGCGTGCTCAAGGGCCGCCGAGAGATGGCACCGCTCCATCTGCAACACAGGCACAGGCTTCTGTTTCGCGGACGTGAGTCCGGAGACTGTCATTGTATATAGCATCTAGCATTTTGATAAATCTGTATATTTACATCATACCA
>Ga0265780_10010626_pt1 | contig 10957 bp, 7 predicted proteins | sample P1T30metagenome_FD_192432 | JGI IMG/M metagenome (GOLD analysis project Ga0265780, IMG submission 192432) | Plant litter microbial communities from East Loma Ridge, Irvine, California - P1 T30 | ecosystem: Environmental > Terrestrial > Plant litter > Unclassified | place: USA: California... | reverse complement strand
ACTAACGACGGCCAATTCATTCGGCCTGAGAAGGAGGCTTTTATTCACTCTCCTAGCGAGTCAATCGATTACGCAGCCATCGAAAAATGCCCGGGTTCCGACATCGGGATTCGCATGGTGCCACTGTCCGCAAAATGGAGCGACCTGGGTGCATGGGATGCTGTGTGGGACGCTAGTGAGCGCGATCACAATGGCAATGCCACTTCAGGTGATGTGCTTGCACAAAGCACGACCGATTCCCTGATTCATTCTACTGGGCGCCTCGTCGCAACGGTGGGTGTGAACAATTTGATCGTGATCGAAACAGCGGACGCGGTGCTCGTAGCCAACCGTAGCCACAGCCAGGAAGTAAAAGAACTGGTCAGTCAGCTTCATGAAGCCAGTCGCGGCGAGCACTTGCTTCATCGTAAGGTCGACCGTCCCTGGGGTTGGTATGACAGTATCGACGAGGCCGAGCGCTTCAAAGTAAAGCGCATTCTGGTAAAGCCTAACGCCAGTCTCAGCCTGCAAATGCATCATCACCGTGCCGAACACTGGATCGTGGTCAGCGGCACCGCCGAGATCACGTGCGGTGACAAAGTGATGCTGCTTTCAGAGAATCAATCAACGTACATTCCGCTCGGTGCTATACATCGGCTTCGCAACCCTGGCTCGATTCCGCTGGAAATCATCGAAGTGCAGTCCGGCAGCTATCTCGGCGAAGACGATATTGTTCGTTACGAAGATACGTACGGTCGTGCGAGCTGAGCAACCGTGCAGAGTTCAATCTATACCTTGTACCTGACCGTCGGGAATGCCTACGCTGTTGCCGTCCTCGGGACTTTCAGTATAACGATCTTGACCTGCACAGCGGTGTGCCAACTGTTTAAAGAATGAAGATATGAAGAAAATAGCGCTCATGCACGAGTGGTTTACCGCGCTGGCAGGCTCGGAAAAAGTAGTCGAACAATTTTGCGAAATTTACCCGCAGGCCGATCTGTTTGCTGTATATGCTGACCCGACGGTCGTTCAACAAACAGATTATCTACGAGACAGGAACCTGACGACGACGTTTATACAGAATCTTCCAAGGGCGTCGAAATCGTATCGTTCTTACCTTCCGCTAATGCCGCTCGCTGTAGAACAGCTCGACATGTCATCTTATGACGTCGTGATATCAAGCAGCCATGCGGTGGCGAAAGGCGTTTTGACCGGACCGGATCAGCTGCATATCAGCTATGTCCACTCCCCGATCCGATATGCCTGGGACCTTCAGCACCAGTACTTGCGTGAATCCGGCATGAGCACTGGCGCCAAGGGCTGGTTAGCGAAACTCCTGTTGCACAAGATGCGCATCTGGGACGTGCGCACTGCGAATGGTGTAGATCATTTTGTTGCCAATTCCCACTTCATCGCACGCCGAATTCGCAAGGCATACGGCCGCACGGCCGACGTTATTTATCCACCAGTAGATATCGAAGCGTTCCTTCAGGTGAGTAAGAAAGAGGATTTCTATCTCGCGGCATCGCGCCTTGTGCCGTACAAGAAAATGGACATGATCGTCGAAGCGTTTGCATCCATGCCGGAAAAACGCCTTGTCGTCATCGGCGACGGTCCCGACATGATGAAGCTGAAGCAAAAAGCCAAATCGAATATAGAGATATTGGGGTATCAGCCATTCAATACACTGCGCGACATGATGCAGCGTGCGCGAGCATTTGTGTTCGCGGCGGAGGAAGACTTCGGTATCATTCCGGTCGAGGCGCAGGCGTGCGGCACGCCTGTCATCGCATTCGGCAAGGGCGGCGTTCGAGAAACCATCTTGGCTGGCGGACCAACACCTACGGGGGTGTTTTTTGACGAGCAAACCGTCGCGTCGCTTTGCGCTGCAGTGAGTGAGTTCGAAGCAGAAATCGAGAAATTCACACCTGATGCCTGCCGGAAAAATGCCGAACGCTTTTCAGTGCCTCGTTTTAAGGCCGAGTTCGAGCGCTATACCGCTGACAAGTGGACTGCTTTTGAAACTTCCATCAAGTAGACAAGATTCTCAACATGATCCTGGGAGTGTCCCTGGATCATTGATGTTGCTCGGCAAATCGTTAACATGACTCGGTCGGTCCACTAACGTATGCGTTCAATGTTTAACGCGTGTCAAAGCCGAACTTGGGGGTAGAGGGTTGAATTGGCTATGGCAGCTACCGCAATTTTACGACTTGCCTCAGCGGACGCTTCGCCAGCGTCGAGCGCGTAGGCCTGCAGTAGCAGCCCGGCCTACTCCTCATGTTTTCTAATACGCGCCTTCACGCCGGAAAATCACTTTGACCGTGCGGAATAAGATGACGATGTCATTGAAAAGAGACCAGTTCTTGACGTACCAGGCATCCAGGTAAACCCGGGTTTCGTAAGTGACGTCATTACGCCCGCTGATCTGCCATAGTCCGGTGATGCCAGGTCGAGCTTCGAGATAATAATCGACCTGATTGCCGTAACGCTCCAATTCAGCGGTTACAACAGGCCGCGGACCTACCAGGCTCATGTCGCCCACCAGAACATTCCAGATCTGCGGCAACTCATCGAGACTGGTCTTGCGCAGGAAGTGTCCGATCTGTGTAATACGGGGATCATTCTTCAACTTGAAATCGCGCGCCCATTCCTGACGTGCTTCTTCGCTCGTCGCCAGCAAATCGGCAAGCAGCTTGTCAGCGTCACGCGCCATGGTGCGGAATTTATAGCATTTGAATATTTTCCCGTCCTGGCCGACCCGCTTGTGCCCGTAGAAAATCGGCCGGCCAGTGCCGAGTACCTTCAAGGCAATCACGGCAAGAAACGGAAATCCGACGATCAAGATGGCAGTCGACATGACGAGATCAAAACAGCGTTTTACGAACTGCGGGAATTGACGCGCCAGGTTGTTCCTGACCGTCAGCAGCAAGACCTCATGCGCAAAAAAATGGTTTGCTTCCATGCCGTATAGCGGCAAACCGCGCAGCGATGGCACGACCTGCATGTGCTGCCCGCGCCGGCCAAGCTGCAAGACCATCTCCTGGTAGGTATCGATACCGCCTTGTTCGAGCGCCAGGACGATATGGGGATTGCCCAAGTGTGCCAAGGTCGCTTCGGGATCCGCGCCAAGCGAGATGCAGGGCACGCTGTTTCCGAATCGGTCCTTGATATCGTGGGTGAATTTTTCGCGGCCGAGCGGTATCAAAAATGCTGTCAGTGTAAAACCCATCAACGTTTCGTCTTCGAAGGCAAGTGCGGTTTCCAGCGCATTCTCGCCCCATCCAACGATCACCATCGGACGAAACCAGCCTCCCAGCGCAACCAGTGAGCGTTTCATCGCAAACCGTGCGAGCACGATGAAGACAGGGGCCAGTGCCCAGTTGAGCAGCATGACCGAACGCGAAAACTGCCACTTGGTCAAATAGAGGAGGGCAGCGTCTGCGACGGCAAGCATTGCAATGACGGTGAGAATGTCCTTCAATTCGTTGGCAAAAGGCTTGCGCTTCGTGTAATGACCTTTGACGCGAAATATCGTCAACGTAATGAATGTCAGGCCGAGATAGGCCTGCGGCCGTACTTGACCGATCGATAACTCGAGTGCTGCCTGGCCGTTCTCCGACGTTCCCCGCGCCAGCGCTATCCAGAATACTGCACCGCAAAACGCCGACAGCATCGCCAGCACATCGGCAAACATGAGCAATTGCCGTTCCGTGTTGCGGCTTGTGTACCATCTGGATTTCGGGAGGAAGACGGATTCAATAGGTTTCATACAGGATTAACGTAGAGCGGCATCAAATGTGGGAAATGCTAGCGTGTAGTCCAATGAAGCTGATGGAGAGGTCCTGATCAGCTTGAGCCTGCATCGTCGTATCGAGGGCGATGAGGCAGTGGTTATGTGTGATGAACGCGTCGCCTCGAAGGGCTTTACTGTCCACAGGCAACGAGGAGTTTGTCGCACGCCGCCCGGAATGTAACAGTCTGAGAACTGATTCTCACCATCATATTATTGCATAGAGTAAAGTGCATTGCGTCAATTTAGTTGCATTTGGCATCAATACGACACCCCGTCGACAACGCCTGAAACTGTTTTAATACTGCTTGTCAGGGGCGAGAACGCCCCTGAAATCATCCTTGGCGGGCTTGCATGCCGACTTCACGAGCGACGGAATCTTGGCTTTTGTAAATCACTTGCTGCTATACTTGCTGATTCTCAAGTAACGTTTCGCGCCTGTTGTTGTACGAAGCAGGATGAATGGCGTGACTATCCGCCAGCGGTCGGGTTGTGGATGCGCGCCGACTGCTGCCCCACTTCACGCTTCGCGATTGCGCGCGTTTCCATTTCTAGATTGTGATTCCTTTGACGCCATTGCGATTATCGGGCGCCCCCACGTGGCTGGGGTGTTGTTTACTTGGCGTGGCAAATGCGTTTGCCGCCACGCCCAACGTGCAGGGTCAGTCCGGCTATGTGAACATGCCGAACGCTTTCGTCGAGCCGGATGGCACGTTCAGCCTTGGCTATGCTTACGACAGTCCGTATGGCAATTTGTGGGCGACAGCAACGGTGCTGCCATTTCTGCAGGTAACCGGACGATATGTGTCGGTCAACGGCATCGCGCCGTTCCGCGAAGGCATCGACGGCTCGGGCTATGGCCGCTACAAGGACAAGGTGGTCGACTTCAAGCTGCGCGCGCTGGAGGAGTCAACGTGGTTGCCGGCCATCGCGGTTGGCGCTACCGATCTCCAGGGCACGGAACTGTTCAAGGGACAATACGTCGTGGTGACGAAAACGTTTGGCGTTGCCAAAAATTTCGAAGCCAGTATCGGTTACGGCTTCAGCCGCCCGGACGGCGTATTTGCCGGCGCGCGCTGGTATCCGGCGGCGCACCCCAATTGGGCCGTCGTCGCCGAGTACGATGCCAATGACTATCGCCGCGATTACCGCGCGACGGAAACCGGCGCCAGCGCACGGCTCGGCGGGCCATCGGTGGGCCTCGAATACCGCTGGGGCTGGCTCGGCGCCCAAGTGGCGCGCCACCGCGACCATTTCAGCGCGAACGCCTATGTCAGCATTCCGTTCGCCGTCCGCGAATTCATTCCCAAAATTTACGAGCCGGCCTATTTCCAGGCAAAGGACGCGCCTGCTGCTGTCACCGCGGGTGAGTGGCAGGCCGATCCGGCCTATGGCGCGGCATTGGTACAAGCGCTGGTCAAGCAGGATTTCAAGAATATTCGCATCGAACTCGACCGCGACGTATTGAAGCTGACGATGACCAATAACCGCATCGCGAACATGGGGCGGGCAGTTGGCCGTGCAACCCGTACCGCGCTGGCGTTCGCGCCGCGGGGTACGCGCGCGATTCACGTCACCTACACCAAGCTCGAGCAGCCCATCGCCACGTACGAATTTTTCGACCTGAAGCGCCTGACCGATTATTTTACCGGCCTGGTTGACCGCACAGCGTTCCTGAATACCGTCTTGATCCGCTACGCGACACCCGCGGACCGCATCGATGACGAGCAGGGCATGCTGGTGGCGCTCAAGGAGGATGGAGGGCTGACCGTGCAGACTGGCCGCGACGGCAACATGATTCAGCTTGGCTCCGAAGACCGCGAAGCGAACCGCTTCAAGGTGGTGCCGAAGTTCGGTTTCTTCTTCAATGATCCAAGCGGGGCCCTGCGCTACGAAGTCGCGGCGGCGGCCAATTACGACCAGCGCCTGCGCGAAGGCCTGTATTTCAACAGCGCCTTCCGGCTGAGCCTGTTTGAAAACATCTCCGGCGTCACGCTCGCGTCGAACAGCCTGCTGCCACATGTGCGCACCGACATTGCCGAATACAAGCGCGGCGGCCGCTTCAAGCTGCACAAGGCGATGCTCAACCAGTATTTGCAGCCCTCCGAACGTGTCTATGCGCGCTTGTCCGGCGGCTTTTACGAGGAAATGTACCGCGGCTTCGGTGGCCAGGTGCTGTACTTGCCGAAGGACAGCCGCTGGGCGACCGACCTGACGGTCGATGCATTGCAGCAGCGCGGTTACGAAGGGTGGCTGGGCAAGCGGGACTACAAGACCGTCACGGCCCTGGGAGCCATGCACTACCGCCTGCCGTATGACGTGACGGTTACCGCACGCGTCGGACGCTTCCTGGCGCGCGATACCGGCGCGCGCCTTGAATTCAAGCGCCGCTTTCAGTCCGGTATCGAAATTGGCGCCTGGTATGCCCGTACCAACGGTAACGACATCACCACGCCAGGCTCGCCAGCGAATCCTTATCACGACAAGGGCGTCTTCCTGTCGATCCCGCTCAACAGCATGCTGCCGATGGATACGCAGGCCAATGCGGGCATCGCGATTTCGCCGTGGACCCGCGACGTGGGCCAGATGGTGGCGTCGCCGGGCGACCTGTACGACATGCTCGAGCAACCCTGGCGCGACCTGAACCAGGTCGATGGCCTGGGCAATTTTGCCGAGCGCGCAGACGAGCAAAAGCTCGCTGCGGTCAATCCGCCGGTGGTTGGCATGCCGAGTCCATGGCCGGCGTTCCGCATGCGCGTCGAACAGTCGGTGTCGACCAGCCCGACGCTGCCGCAATGGGCGCGCGGCACCGCGCTGGCCGGTGGCGCCGTGCTGGCCAGTGCGCTGCTCGACAAGCCGGTGGACCGCTTCGTCAAGAACCATGCGGCCTCCACCGTGTTGCACAAATGGGGCAACGTGGGCCAGGCGATGCCGGTGGCGCTGGTGGGGGCAGCCGGGGCTGCCATCGCGTTCGGCGACGAGCGCGTGCAGAACATCGGCATCATTTCACTGGAGTCCGTCGCCGCCGCGGTGGGCGTGTCCGTCGGCGCGAAGTATATCGTCGGGCGCGCTCGTCCTGGCGAAGAACTGGGACCGTGGAGCCAGGTTGGCAGCAACGGCCGCCGTGCCGATGCATCGTTTCCGTCAGGGCACAGCGCGGTGGCGTTCGCCGCCGTCACGCCGTTTGCGCAGGAATACGATGCGCCGTGGCTGTACGGCGTTGCCGCGCTGGGCGCTGCAGGGCGGGTGGCGAATCGCCAGCACTGGGTGTCGGATGTCGTCGCAGGATCGGTGGTCGGCTATGTCATGGGCAGCTGGCTGTGGCAGTCGCAGCGCGACCAGGGACGCTCGCGCTTTTCGATCATGCCAGGTCCGAAGCAGATCAGCATGGCCTGGCAAACTACTTACTAGTAAAACAATGGCGCTGCGGCGCCATCTTTTTTCAGCCTGAAAATGTGGCGATCACGAAGGCCACGAAGACGCAGCCGGCGGTCACGCTCAGCATCAGCACGGCGCCCGCGGCGCAGTCCTTGGCGATCTTGACGGAAGGGTGAGGCGCCGGATGGAGCAGGTCGAGCGCCGCTTCCAGCGCGCTATTGAACAGCTCGGCCGCCAGGACCATGCCGCAATTGACCAGCAGCAGTGCCCACCACAGCGGGGCAGGGCGGCGCCAGGCCAGCACCGCCAGAACGATCGCGGCGGCACAGCATTGTGTGCGAAAACTCGCTTCATTGCACCAGGCCGCACGCACGCCGTGCATGGCAAAGCCCAGGCGCTTGTGAAAAGGCTGGTTTTTTTTCATATCGAGGGAAAAAAATGTGGACAGGAGCCTGTCCACACGGCGCGGCGCGCATGCAGCCGCAATTGGCCGGTCATACCGGCCGCAACACGCAGGAGCGTTGACGCTCCCGTTGGATCAGTGGTGGGTCGTGGTCGAGCTGCTGTCCGAAGCGGCAACGGCAACAGCGGCCACTGCGACACCGATGGCTACCAGCGAACCGGTGCCCAGGGCTGCGAAGCCGGTGGCGCTGGCTGCAGTCGCGCCGGTTGCGCCGGCGGCGGCTGGAGCGGTTGCGGCTGGAGCTGCCGAACCGGCAGCTGCCGGTGCGGTTTCTTGCGCGAACACTGGTGCCGAAATCATGCTGAGGATAGCGATGGTAGCGAATACTTTTTTCATTATTTGATCCTTGGTGTACTGAAGGGAGGTGTCTGCAATAGACGTATTGCAACTCGATTATAGCAACTAAATCTTGCTCACCCTATAAATGTGCCATATTGCAACGCCGTTCCACAATGCTTTCGTATCGGTGCAATTGCGCCTTAATCTACCAGCGTGCCGGAGGAGAATGCACGGCCCGCCGCTTTATCCGGCCATGATAAACAGCCTAAAAATCCTGCATCGCTTTATAGATATTTTTATAACGCGCGGCTTTCCCCGGCTCAATAAATAGGCTAGCATGCCGGGTTACACCATCTTGAAGGCAATGCGCATCGATGCCAGCACCAGCGCCGGCGCGGCAGCCCGAATGGATCAGCTAATTGTAATTGGAGAATGACATGATTTTGGTAACGGGCGGCGCGGGTTTTATCGGCGCGAACTTTGTGTTGGATTTTCTGGCCGGCTCCGATGAGACCGTCATCAACCTCGACAAGCTGACCTACGCGGGCAACCTGGACAACCTGGCCAGCCTGCAGTGCAATCCGGCGCACGTGTTCGTCCAAGGCGACATCGGCGATGCCGACCTGGTCGGCAAGCTGCTGGCCGAGCACCGCCCACGGGCAGTAATCAATTTTGCGGCGGAAAGCCACGTCGACCGCAGCATCCTGGGCCCTGGCGAATTCATCCAGACCAATATCGTCGGTACGTTCCACCTGCTCGAAGCGGTACGCGCCTATTGGGGCGCATTGCCGGCGGACGAGAAGGCGGCGTTCCGCTTCCTGCACGTGTCGACCGACGAAGTATACGGTTCGCTCGAGAAAGAGGCGCCGGCCTTTACCGAAACCCACCGCTACGAACCGAACAGCCCGTATTCAGCCAGCAAGGCGGCCAGCGACCATCTGGTGCGTGCGTATTACCACACCTATGGTTTGCCGGTGCTCACCACCAATTGCTCGAACAATTATGGTCCTTACCACTTCCCGGAAAAGCTGATCCCGCTGTGCATCCACAATGCGCTGGCCGGCAAGCCGCTGCCGATCTACGGCGACGGCCAGCAGATCCGCGACTGGCTGTTCGTCAAGGACCATTGCTCGGCGATCCGCCGCGTGCTGGCCGACGGCCGCCTGGGCGAGGTGTACAACGTGGGCGGCTGGAACGAAAAGGCCAACCTCGACGTCGTGCATACGCTGTGCGCCATCCTCGATGAACTCAGCCCGCGCGCCGACGGCGTATCGTACGCAGCGCAGATCACCTTTGTGACCGACCGCGCCGGCCATGACCGCCGCTACGCGATCGACGCCGGCAAGCTGGAAGCCGAACTGGGCTGGAAGCCCGCCGAAACGTTCGAGTCCGGCATTCGCAAGACGGTCCAGTGGTACCTGGACAACCAGGCATGGGTCGGCAACGTCACGTCCGGCGCTTACCGCGAATGGCTTGGCGTGCAATACGGCGCATGATGATGAAGAAGATTCTGATCACTGGCAAAAATGGCCAGGTGGGCTTCGAACTGCAGCGCGCGCTGGCGCCGCTGGGTGAAATCATCGCAGTGGACCGCAGCGAATGCGACCTGTCCGACCTCGACGCCCTGCGCGCGCTGGTGGCGCGCGTAAAGCCCGACGTGATCGTCAACCCGGCCGCCTACACGGCCGTCGACAAGGCCGAATCGGACCGCGATGCCGCTTTCCTCATCAACCGCGACGCCGTGCGCGTGCTGGGGGAGGAAGCGGCGCGCCTGAACGCGCTGGTGATCCATTATTCGACCGATTACGTGTTCGATGGTTCCAAGGACGGCAGCTATTCCGAAGAAGATTCGCCGGCGCCAAAAAGCGTCTACGGCGCCAGCAAGCTGGCTGGTGAGCTGGCCCTGGCGCTGGCCAATCCGCGCCACCTGATCCTGCGCACCAGCTGGGTCGTGGGCGCGCACGGCGCCAATTTTGCCAAGACGATGCTGCGCCTGGCCGGCGAGCGCGAGCGCCTGTCGGTCGTGGCCGACCAGCGCGGCGCACCGACCTCGGCGGCCTTGCTGGCCGATGTCACCGCGCACCTGGTGCGCGATTACTTCCATGTCGGCGCGGAACTCGCGTTCGGCACCTATCACGTGACCGGCGGCGGCGACACCACCTGGTACGACTATGCCCGTTTTGTGATTGCCGAAGCCATCGCGGCCGGCAAGTCCTTGAAGGCGGGACCGGATGCGGTGGCGCCGTTGACGACGGCCGACTATCCGACTCCGGCACAGCGTCCCGCCAATTCCCGCCTCGACACGTCGTATTTCCAGTCGACTTTCGGCCTGCACCTGCCAGACTGGCAACACGGTGTGCGGCACGTGTTGCAACAAATTTTCTGAAAGAGACCATCGATGTCGACCATTCAACGCAAGGGCATTATTCTCGCCGGTGGCTCCGGTACCCGGCTGTACCCGGTCACGCAGGCTGTCAGCAAGCAGCTGATGCCGGTGTACGACAAGCCGATGGTGTATTACCCGCTGAGCACGCTGATGCTGAGCGGAATCCGCGATGTGCTGCTGATCAGCACGCCGCAGGACACGCCACGCTTTGCCGACCTGCTCGGCGACGGCAGCCAGTGGGGCATGAACATCTCGTACGCCGTGCAACCGAGCCCGGACGGCCTGGCGCAAGCTTTCATCATCGGCAAGGATTTTGTCGATAACCAGCCCAGCGCGCTGGTCCTGGGCGACAACATCTTCTACGGCCACGACCTGGTCAAGCAGCTGCAGAGCGCGAATGCGCGCACTGCCGGTTCCACCGTGTTTGCCTACCATGTGCACGATCCGGAACGCTACGGCGTGGTGGATTTCGATGCACAGATGCGCGCCACCAGCATCGAAGAAAAACCGGCCGTGCCCAAGTCCAACTATGCCGTCACCGGCTTGTATTTTTATGACGAAAACGTCTGCGAGATTGCAGCGGGCATCAAGCCGTCGCCGCGCGGCGAACTGGAAATTACCGACCTGAACCGGGTTTACCTGGAACAAGGCAGCCTGAACGTGGAAATCATGGGCCGCG
>Ga0265780_10010625_pt1 | contig 10958 bp, 11 predicted proteins | sample P1T30metagenome_FD_192432 | JGI IMG/M metagenome (GOLD analysis project Ga0265780, IMG submission 192432) | Plant litter microbial communities from East Loma Ridge, Irvine, California - P1 T30 | ecosystem: Environmental > Terrestrial > Plant litter > Unclassified | place: USA: California... | reverse complement strand
CCGAGATGCTGGCCACCAACCGTCCCTCGTCCGTGGTCTGGTGCATGGGCATCACCCAGCACCACGTCGGCACCGCCAATGTGCGCGCGCTGTCGATCCTGCAGCTGGCGCTGGGCAATATCGGGATTCCCGGCGGCGGCGCCAATATCTACCGCGGCCACGACAACGTCCAGGGCGCCACCGACGTCGGCCCCAACGGCGACTCGCTGCCCGGCTACTACGGCCTGGCCGAAGGGGCCTGGAAGCACTTCGCCGCGGTCTGGGGTGTCGACTACGAGTGGATCAAGTCGCGCTTCGGCTCGAAAGAATTGATGGAAAAGCCCGGCATCACGGTGTCGCGCTGGTTCGACGCGGTGAATGAAGAAAACCAGTTCATCGACCAGCCGAGCAATCTGCGCGCCGTGCTCTACTGGGGCCACGCCCCGAACAGCCAGACCCGCCTGCCGGACATGAAGGCGGCGATGCAAAAGCTCGACATGATGGTGGTGATCGACCCCTATCCGAGCATGACGGCGTCGATGCACGGCCGCAGCGACGGCGTCTACCTGCTGCCGGCCGCCTCGCAATTCGAGACCCAGGGTTCGTGCACGGCCTCGAATCGCTCGATCCAGTGGCGCGAGCGGGTGATCCAGCCGCTGTTCGAATGCAAGACCGATCACGAGATCATGTACCTGTTCGCGCGCAAGCTGGGCTTCGCCGACGAGCTGGTGAAAAACATCAAGGTGGTGCACAACGAGCCGGTGGTCGAGGACATCCTGCGCGAGATCAACCGCTCGTGCTGGACCATCGGCTACACGGGCTGCTCGCCCGAGCGGCTCAAGCTGCACATGGAAAACAAGCACACCTTCAACCCGACGACCCTGCGCGCCGATTCCGGCCCATGCAAGGGCGATTACTACGGCTTGCCATGGCCGTGCTGGGGCACGCCGGAAATGAAGCATCCGGGCACGCCGATCCTGTATGACCTGAGCAAGAGCGTGGCCGAGGGGGGATTGCCGTTCCGCGCCAACTGGGGCGTCGAGCACAACGGTTCGAGCCTGCTGGCGGCCGACGGCTCGACCAACAAGCACAGCGAACTGGATTTCGGCTATCCCGAGTTCGACCACGTGTTCCTGAAAAAACTGGGCTGGTGGGCCGAGCTGACCCCGGCCGAGCAAGCCATGGCCGAGGGCAAGAACTGGAAGACCGACCTGTCGGGCGGCATCATCCGGGTCGTCATCGCCCACGGTTGCGCGCCGTTCGGCAATGCGCGGGCGCGCTGCAACGTGTGGAATTTCCCCGATCCGGTGCCGGTCCACCGCGAACCGCTGGCCACGCCACGGCGCGACCTGGTGGCCCAGTACCCGACCTACGACGACAAGGCCAATCACTGGCGCCTGCCGACGCTGTTCAAATCGGTGCAGGCGGTCGACTATTCGAAAGACTTCCCGCTGATCATGACCTCCGGCCGCCTGGTCGAGTACGAGGGCGGCGGCGAGGAGACCCGGTCCAATCCCTGGCTGGCCGAGCTGCAGCAGAACATGTTCGTCGAGATCAACCCGCGCGATGCGGTGCAGATCGGCGCCAAGCTGGGCGAATACGTCTGGCTCGAGACACCGATCGGCGCACGCATGAAGATGATGGCGATGGTCACCGAGCGGGTGCCGGTGGGCCTGGTGTGGGCGCCGTTCCACTTCGGCGGCTGGTGGATGGGCGAAGACCTGGAACAACACTATCCCGAACATGGGGCGCCGATCGTGCGCGGCGAAGCCATCAATACGGGCTGGACCTACGGCTATGACGCCGTGACCATGATGCAGGAAACCAAGGTGTCGCTGTGCCGCGTGGTGCGCGCCTGAGCTGACGGAGGAGACCGACATGCCAGCAAGAATGAAATTTATCTGCGACACGGAGCGCTGCATCGACTGCAACGGCTGCGTGACCGCCTGCAAGAACGAGCACGAACTGGCCTGGGGCATCAACCGGCGCCGGGTCGTGACGATCAACGACGGCATCCCGGGCGAGCGCTCGGTGTCGGTGGCCTGCATGCACTGCACCGATGCGCCGTGCCTGGCCGTGTGCCCGACCAACTGCATCTACCACACCGAGGATGGCATCGTCCTGCATAGCAAGGACCAGTGTATCGGCTGCGGCTACTGTTATTACGCGTGTCCGTTCGGCGCGCCGCAATTTCCCGAGACGGGCCTCTTCAACCACCGCGGCAAGATGGACAAGTGTACCTTCTGCGCCGGCGGCCCGGAGCCGGATACCTCGGAAGCCGAGTTCAAGAAGTATGGCCGCAACCGCATCGCCGAAGGCAAGCTGCCGGCCTGCGCCGAGCAGTGCGGCACCAAGGCGCTGCTGGGCGGCGACGCCAACATCATCGCCGACATCTATCGCCAGCGGGTCGAGACGCGCGGCTACGGCCCGCAGCTGTGGGGCTGGAAGATCGCCTACGGCAAACCCAAGCGCGGCGGCGAGTACAAGGCCGAGGGCGACTCGCCACGCGTCAACCACGACATGCGCGATTCGCAGAACCATTCCGGGAGGTTCCCGACATGAAGCTCATCAAGATCTGCGCGCTCATTCTGCCGGCGGTGCTGCTGGCCGGCTGCCTCGAAGTGGACCAGCATCCGCCATGGATCAAAGGCGAGTACGCCGGCAAGAAGGACGACCGCCACTACCAGCGCCGCTTCCACAACGACCGCCTGGCCTGGTGGGCCACGGTCGAGAACCGGAACGGCAAGCAGAACGAATACAACCGGGCCAATCCCTGAGGAGGCGACATGCGAGCAAATCTGAATGTGCTGCGCGCCATGCTGTTCCTGGCGGCGGCCCTGGTGTTCTCCGCTAGCTGGGCCGGCGTCAAGAACCAGAACGCTACGCCGGCCTATGCCGAAGAGCAGACCATGCTGCAGATCGAGGCCGACTCGGTGGTGCCCGATCCCGGCATGACCAATTCAGCCTCGGGCCGGGTGCACATGGACCGCCACTACCTGGGCCAGTACGGCACCAAGGAAGGCAACGTCATCGTCCAGCGCGGCGGCAACACCTGGCGCCACTTGCGCAACGGGCCGCTGGCCACCATCGCCGGCTTCATCCTGCTGGCGGTGCCGCTGGCGATCGTCGTCTTTTACCGGACCATCGGCCCGGCCAACCAGGTGGCCGAGGCCGGCCGCAAGATGCAGCGCTTCAATCGCTGGGAACGCCAGGTGCACTGGGCCACGGCCTTCAGCTTCATCGCGCTCGGCATCACCGGCATCATCATCATGTACGGCAAGAACATCATGCTGCCGTGGATGGGGCATAACCTGTTTTCCTGGGTGGCGATCATCTCGAAATACCTGCACAACTTCGTCGGGCCGCTGTTCATCCTGTGCTCGATCGTGATGTTCTTCACCTTCTTGAAGCGCAACTTCTACAACCGCGCCGACTGGCAATGGGTCAAGCAGGGCGGGGGCATCGTCAGCCACAAGCATGTCCCGGCGGGCTTCTTCAATGCCGGCGAAAAGACCTGGTTCTGGGGCGGCGTGGCGCTGCTGGGCCTGATCATGTCGGTCACCGGCCTGGTGCTCGACTTCGCCGTCGGCCAGACCCGCTACGTGATGCAGGTGGCGAACGTGCTGCACGTGGGAGCGGCGGCGCTGTACATGGTCGCCGCGATGGGCCACGCCTACATTGGCACCGTGGGCACGCCCGGCGCCTACGAGGCGATGCGCTACGGCACGGTGGATGAGAACTGGGCCAAGGCCCACCACCAGCTGTGGTACGAACAGATGAAGACGGGCGTTCCGCCCGGCATGGACAAGGACGGCAAGATGGTGCCTGGCCAGGGCGGCCGGCCACAACCCGGTCCGGCGCACTGAGGAGTGGCGATGAAACTACGCAATGCATCGATCCTGGGCGCCGTGGCGCTGCTGGCGTGCACGCTGGCCGGCTGCGACCGCGGCCAGGCGCCCGCCGCCAACGGCGTGATCCAGACCAAGTATCCCGGCCAGGTCTCGTCCGGCGGCATGACGAGCGGCCAGCTCATGGCGCGCACGGCGCGGCCGGAAACCGACGCCACCTATGCCGGCGGCACGCCGGGCATCGCCGGCGGTTCGGGCGGCAATACCAGCGGCGCCGAGACCGGCGGCGCCACCCGGGAAACCGGCCAGGGACCATCGAGCGGCGTCACCCAGCCGGCGGGCGCCGGACGTCCTGGCAGCGACCTGCCGTCGGGTGAGAACCGTCCGGCCGCGCCGGCCCCGGGAAGCACCGAAGCCCCGGCGGCCAACAATGCCGCGCCCCAGGGGCAGTCAGGAGGAACACGATGACGACCAGGCGAATGGGCGCCTTGCCGCTGCTGGCGCTGGGGTTCGGCTTGGGCTTGAGCCTGGCCGGCGCATCCTGGGCGGCCCTGCCGCCGCCGTCGCCGGCCCAGGCCCAGGCCGCGGCGGCGAAGAAGGCCGAGGCCGACGCCAAGGCGGCCAAGGAAAAGGAAGCGCTGAACGCGTCGATGGACCGGATCAGCGGTCAATGGCGCCAGCGCGCCGCGCAGGAGGGCTGGACCATCAAGCCGCCGCCGTCCGTGAGCGGGCCGATGGGTGTCGCCGCATCCGACCCGACCCCGGCCAGCGCCGGCGTGCCGGCGCCTGCCCCTGCCGGCGGCGCCCCGGGCACCTCGGGCGCCGCGCCCGCCACGGTCGCCGCGCCGCTCGGGGCGCGTGCGCTGCACGCGGCCAATGTGCCGGTCAAGAGCGAGAAGCTGGGCACGGCGCGTCCGAGCGAGGACGTCAAGCAGGGCCCGACCCGCGCCGAGCCGCCCGGCACGCCGCAGACGATGAACAAGAAAGACGTCCCCGAAAACGCCCCCAAACAGTGAAGGCGCAACGATGAAAATGGGAAGCATGCCGGTCGCCATCATCATGCAGCGGCGCGCGGTGCAGCACCGCTGGGGCGATATGGACAGCTGGGCCGCGGTGGGCATCGTGCCGGACCGCGGCGAGCTGCCGCGCCTGTCGGTGCTGAGCGAAAGCGCGGAACGCGACTATTACCTGGTCTCCGGCCTCGAGCTCGAACTGTACACCGACGAGAACGAAGGCTATTACGAGAACATCATGGCGCCCGAATCGAAGGTGTTCGTGCTGTGGCGGATGGAAGACGATCGCGCGATGCCGGCGCGCGCGTCGGTGAGCTACGTCGAGGGTACGCGCATGTTCGATTCGGGTGAAGCGGCCGACGGCGTGACCATGCCGGCCGAGATCTACAGCTGGGTCGCGGGCTACCTGCGCGAGCATTTCACGCCGCGCCCGCGCAAGGGAAGGCAGCACGGATGAGCGCTGACGTCATGGCCGAGGAAGGATTCCTGCGCCGCTGGGCGCGAATGAAATCGTCGCCGGAACCGGTGGAGCAGGCCGTGGCCGCCGAGGCGCCGGTTCCCGCCGTCCAGCCGCCGCCGGTGGAAGAAGCGCGGCCGCTGCCGACCCTGGACGACGTGGCGCGCCTGACGCCGGAATCCGATTACTCGGCCTTCGTCGCCAAGGGCGTCGACAAGGCCGTGCAGCGCATGGCGCTCAAAAAACTGTTCGCCGATCCGAGCTTCGCGGTGATGGATGGTCTGGACATCTATATCAGCGACTACAACAAGGCCGCGCCGCTCACCGACGCCATGCTGGCCGCGCTCAAGCACGCACCGGGCGTGCTGGACCGCCTGCTGGCCAAGGACGAGCACGAAGACGAAGACGAAGGCGATCCTGCAGCCGAAGGCGAGCCGGGCACGCCGACACAAGGGACCACATGAATATCCGATTCAACGACGGGGCGGCTTCCGACCCTGCCCAGGACGGCCGCGACCGGGCCGCCCGCCTGGCCGCGCTGCAGGCGGCCAGGGACTTTCCCGATTTTGAAGCGGCCGTCACCGTCGACTACCGCTCGCACGGCCGCACGCTGGTGGTGGGCAGCGCGGTCGATGCGCTGCCGCTGGCCGACCGGCTGGCCGGCACGCTGCCGGTCACTGTCCTGCTGCTGGACGAACTGGACGGGCAGCCGCGCCTGTATCCGGTGCACAGGGCGCAGACGGTCGCGGTGGCCGGCTGGCTCGGCGCCTTCGAGGCGCGCTGGCGCGCGGCGGGCGAGCCAGTGGGCGAGGGCAGGTTCGATCTGGTGCTCGACCTGTGCCCGGCGCGCCTGATCGCCAGCCACCAGCGCCCGCACGGTTATTACGCGCCCGGCCCGGGCGAGGCGGCGCGCATGAAAGCGGTCGAGGCACTGCTCGACATGGTCGGCGATTTCGAGAAACCGAAATACTTCAGCTACAAGGAGCGCATCTGCGCCCACGGCCGCAACGGCATCCACGCCTGCACCGCCTGCGTCGACATCTGCTCGGCGCAGGCGATCGCCAGCGACGGCGACCGGGTGAAGGTCAACCCCTACCTGTGCGCCGGCTGCGGCGCCTGCGGCACGGTGTGCCCGACCGGGGCCATGAGCTACGCCTACCCGCCGGTGCCATTGACCGGCAAGCGCATCCAGGCTGCCCTGCGCGCCTTCCGCGAGGCGGGCGGCGCGCAGCCGGTGCTGCTGCTGCACGATGCGCAGGGCCAGGACGTGCTCGATCGCCTTGGCGACAGCGTCCCCGGGCGCGTCCTGCCGTTCGCGCTGCACCACGTGGCTTCGACCGGCATCGACACCTGGCTGGCGGCGCTGGCCTATGGCGCGGCCGGCGTCGCCGTGCTGACGACGGGTGACGAGGCGCCGCAATACGTGCAGGCGCTGGGTGAGCAGATGAGCATCGCCCAGGCGGTGCTCGATGGCCTGGGCTATGCCGGGCCGCACTTCCAGCTGCTCCAGCTGGGGAATTCAGCTCTGGAGGCGGCCCAGGAACTGGCGCTGGCCCTGCGCCATGCGCCGCGCGGCGATACGCCGGCCACGCCGGCCGTGTTCCACCTGTCGGTCGAGAAGCGCAACACCCTCGACTACGCGCTCGACCACCTGCACCGCCACGCCCCGCAACAGCCGCTGCACATCGGCTTGCCCGTCAAGGCGCCGTTCGGTGCGCTGGCGGTCGACCGCCAGGCCTGCAGCCTGTGCATGTCCTGCGTCGGCGTCTGCCCGGCCAATGCGCTGCAGGACGGGCAGGGCGCGCCGCAGCTGCGCTTCATCGAAAAGAACTGCGTCCAGTGCGGGCTGTGCGCCAATACCTGTCCCGAGAAGGCGATCGCGCTGCTGCCGCGCATCTCGTTCGCGCCCGAGCGCATGGCGGCGGTGGTGCTGAACGAATCGCAGCCCTTCCACTGTATCCGCTGCAGCAAGCCGTTCGGGACGCTGCAGATGGTCGAGAACATGCTCGGGCGCCTGGGGTCGCACCCGGCGTTCGCAGCCAACCTGGATCGCCTGCGCATGTGCGGCGACTGCCGCGTGATCGACATGATGACGCCCACTGACGAGATGCAGGTGACGTCGCTGCGACGCGACTGAGAAAGCGCCACCGCCCAGTGAAACGGTGGCAGAATGGTCGCGACACCACAAGCGCGGGGGCGCCGCCACCCGCAGCCCATAGCGACCAGGAGACCCCCATGACGCCAACCCAGCGCTTCGTGCAGGCACGCGACTTCCTCCAGCGGCACCGGCTCGACTACGACACCGCCTACCGCGATTTCCAGCAGCCGGAGCTCGATCGCTTCAACTGGGCGCTCGACTTCTTCGACCACCAGGCCCGGGACAATCACGCTCCCGCACTGTGGGTGGTCGAAGAAGATGGCAGCGAATGCAAGATCTCCTTCGCCGACATGGCGGCGCGCTCGAGCCAGGTGGCCGAATACCTGCGCAATCTCGGCGTGCGGCGCGGCGAGCGCGTGCTCCTGATGCTGCCGAACCGGGTCGAGCTGTGGGAGATCATGCTGGCCGGGATCAAGCTTGGCGCCGTGCTGGTGCCGACCACGATGGCGCTGGCGGGCGACGACCTGGCCGACCGCCTCGCGCGTGGACAGGTCAAACACGTGGTCGCCCAGGCCAGCGAAGCCGATAAATTCGAGGCGCTGGCTGGCAGCTATACGCGGATCGCCGTCGGCGGCGCGCCGGCCGGTTGGCACGACTACGCGGACAGCGAAAACGTGGCCAGCGTGTTCGTCCCCGAAGGCGAGACCCGCGCCACCGATCCGCTGCTGCTGTACTTCACCTCCGGCACCACCGCCAAGCCAAAATTGGTGCTGCACACCCACCAGAGCTATCCGGTCGGCCACCTGTCGACCATGTACTGGATCGGCCTGCAACCGGGCGACGTCCACTGGAATGTCAGTGCGCCCGGCTGGGCCAAGCATGCCTGGAGCTGCTTCTTCGCGCCGTGGAACGCGGGCGCCACCGTATTCGTGTTCAACTTCGAGCGCTTCAGCAGCCGCGCCGTGCTCGACACGCTCGTGCGCTGCAACGTGACCTCGCTGTGCGCGCCACCGACCGCCTGGCGCATGTTGATCAAGGAAGACCTGGCGGCCTGGAAGCCGGTGCTCCGCGAGCTGGTCGGCGCCGGCGAACCGCTCAATCCCGAAGTGATCGAGCAGGTCGAGCGCGCCTGGGGCATTCGCATCCGCGACGGTTTCGGCCAGACCGAGTCGAGCTGCCAGATCGGAAATCCGCCGGGCCAGCCGATCAAGCCGGGCTCGATGGGCCGTCCGCTGCCAGGCTACCGCATCGCGCTGCTCGACCTCGACGACCGGCCTGCGGCGGAAGGCGAAATATCGGTGGAACTTGCATCGAACCCGATCGGTCTCATGGTCGGCTACGAAGGCAACGCGGAAAAGACGCGGGAGGTGATGCGGGCCGGCCACTACCACACGGGGGACACGGCGAGCGTGGATGGCGACGGTTATTATTTCTATGTCGGCCGCAACGACGACGTGTTCAAGTCGTCCGACTACCGTATCAGCCCGTTCGAGCTCGAGAGCGTGCTGATCGAGCATGAGAGCGTGCTGGAGGCGGCTATCGTGCCCAGTCCCGACCCGCTGCGCCTGGCCGTGCCGAAGGCCTTCGTGACCCTGCGCGCCGGGGTGGAGCCGAGCCGCGAGATGGCGGCCGCGCTGTTCGCCTTCACGCGCGAGCGGCTGGCGCCCTACAAGCGGATCCGGCGCATCGCCTTCCGTGAGCTGCCCAAGACCATTTCGGGCAAGATCCGGCGCGTCGAGCTGCGCCGCGAGGAAGCCGGGCGCGATGCCGGGGCCGCGGATATCGTGGAGTACCGGGCAGAGGATTTCCCCGGCTAGCGCGCAAGCACACCTGACGGGAGAACCATCATGCAACTGCACGCGCCGATCCAGCCCTGCCTGTGGTTCGACACCCAGGCCGAGGACGCGGTCAAGCACTATATCTCGATCTTCCCCGACTCGCGCATCACGCACGTGTCGCACTACGGCGCGGCCGGCCAGGACGTGCACCGCATGGCGCCGGGCAGCGTGATGGCGGTGCAGTTCGAGCTCGACGGCCAGCCCTGCATCGCGATGAACGGCGGGCCGCTGTTCCACTTTACCGAAGCCGTCTCGTTCATGGTGATGTGCGACAGCCAGGAGCAGATCGACTATTACTGGGAGCGCCTGGGCGAGGGCGGGGACGAGGCCGCGCGCCAGTGCGGCTGGCTGAAGGACAGGTTCGGGCTGTCGTGGCAGGTGACGCCGACCGAGATCATGTTCCTGACGTCGGGCCCGCAAGCCGACGCCGTCATGACGGCGCTGCTGCAGATGAAGAAGATCGACGTCGCCGCCCTGCGCGCCGCGGCCGGACTATCTTGACGAAGAGTGCGGACAAGGCGCGCCGATTGCCGCCATAATGGATGCATTCCCTTATTTGTCCATTAATCGTTCATTCGGCGCCAGATGACCAACAAGAACAGCTCCACCAAGGGCGGCAGCAAATCCGCCGACAAAGACCGCATGTATGAAGTACGCCAGTCGCCCGTCCATGGCAACGGCGTCTTCGCGCGCCGTCCGATCGCTACCGGCGAGCGCATCATCGAGTACAAGGGCCAGCGCATCAGCTGGGACAAGGCGACCCGGCGCGCCGAGAAGGCGGGCGGGCCGATCAACCATACCTTCTATTTCAGCCTGGCCGACGGCCGCGTGATCGACGGCGGCCGCGACGGCAACAACGCGCGCTGGATCAACCACGCCTGCACGCCCAACTGCGAAGCCTTCGAGGACGACGGCAAGGTCTACATCCACGCCATGCAGGACATCGAAGCCGGCGAAGAGCTGAACTACAACTACGCGCTGATCTACGACGAGCGCCACACGCCCAAGCTCAAGAAGCTGTTCGAATGCCGCTGCGGCACCCCCGATTGCACCGGCACCATGCTGGCTCCAAAGCGCTCTTCGAAGCGCGCCGTCAAGAAGTAGGCGACAATACAGGCTGCCGCGCCCGTTGCGCAGATGCCTGGAGCCTTGATGAAACCCGTAGTTCGCAGCCTGCTGGAATCCGATCTTTACAAGTTCACGATGTGGCAGGCTCTCCTGCACAGCCACCCCGGCGCCGTCGGCGACTACGAATTCCGCTGCCGTAACGAGCCGGCCTATCCGCTGGCCGAACTCAAGGACGACGTCGAGCGCGAGCTCGACTACCTGTGCGGCATGATGTTCACCGAGGGCGAGGTGGCTTACCTGCGCAGCCTGCGCTTCATCAAGAGCGACTTCGCCGACTTCCTCACCCTGTTCCGCTTCCAGCGCAAGTTCATCCGGGTCGACACCGACGGCCCGCACCTGGTGATCCGCGCCAGCGGTCCGCTGGTGCATGTGATGGGCTTCGAGATCTTCGTGCTCTACATCGTCAACGAACTGTACTTTCGCCGCTTCGACCAGGCCGAAGCCCTGGCCGAGGCGCGGCGCCGCCTGCAGCAGAAGATCGACGAGCTGCGCGCCTTCGGCAATGAGGCGCCGCGCGCCAATCCCTTCGAGTTCTTCGACTTCGGCGTGCGCCGCCGCTATTCCGGCGAATGGCACGACGAGGTGGTGGCGACCATG
>Ga0265780_10010624_pt1 | contig 10959 bp, 9 predicted proteins | sample P1T30metagenome_FD_192432 | JGI IMG/M metagenome (GOLD analysis project Ga0265780, IMG submission 192432) | Plant litter microbial communities from East Loma Ridge, Irvine, California - P1 T30 | ecosystem: Environmental > Terrestrial > Plant litter > Unclassified | place: USA: California... | reverse complement strand
CAGTGATGCGCGCGCGCCGCTCCGCCCTGCTCGCCGCCGCTGCCGCGCTGCTGGTCGGCGCGGCGCCTGCTCCTGTGCCGCCCCCCGCGTCGCCTACGGCGGTGCTGCCGAGCTTCGGCAAGATCCTGATCGCGAGCGATTCGACCGCCTCCGTATACGGCGAGGATCGCTATCCGCAGACCGGCTGGGGCCAGATGCTGCCGTGCGGGCTCGATGCCGGCACCGAGGTGGTCGATCTGGCGATGGCGGGGCGCAGCACCAAGACGTTCATCGGCGAGGGCCGCTGGGACGGGCTGATGGCGCGCGTCCAGCCCGGCGATGTGGTGCTGATCCAGTTCGGGCATAACGACGCCTACAAGGCTAAACCGGAACGCTACGCCGATCCGGCGACCGCCTATCGCGACAATCTGCTGCGCTTCATCTGGCAAGTGCGGGGTGCGCGGGCGATCCCCGTGCTGGTGACGCCGGTCGGTCAGCATATGTTCGGTTCGGACGGCAAGGCCAAGGCGAACTTCGCCGACTGGTCGGCAGTGATGCGCGAGCTTTCCACAACCACGCAGACGCCGCTGATCGATCTGGAGGCGTTGTCGCGTGGCTGGCTCGACCAGACCGGCGAGGCGGCGTCACGCGGTTATTACATGCACCAGCCGGCGGGTGCCTTCGCAGGATTTCCCAAGGGCATCGACGACGACACGCATTTCAGCGAACTCGGCGCGCGACGCGTCGCCGATCTCGTCGCTGGTGCGTTGAAGGGGCTGAACCTGCCGCTTTCGGGGCATGTGCTCGCCGAGCGTCCCGAACTCCTGCGCACCACACCGCTCGGCCATCGGGGATGCCAATGACGATCGACCGTAGGACGCTGATCGCGGGCGGTGCGGCGCTCGGCCTTGCGGCAGGTGCCGCACGGGCGCAGGCGGCGCCGCCGGGTGCTGGCGAGACGTTGAAGCTGTGGCCGGCGGGCCCGCCCGGCGGCGTGCCGGCGGGCGTGAAGCAGGAGGAGACCAGACCGCTCAACAAGGCCGGGATGCCGCAGCTTCACGTCGCGCATACCACCAATCCGACGCTCACCATACAGCGTGCCGCGAAGCCGAACGGCGCGGCGCTGCTGCTGATTCCCGGCGGCGGCTACCGCTTCGATTCGTTGCAGCTTGAGGGGTTCGACGTGGCCGCGCGCTTCGCGCAGGACGGCTACACCTGTTTCTCGCTCACCTACCGGATGCCCGCCGATGGCTGGAAGGCCGGGCCGGAAGCGCCGCTTCAGGACGCGCAGCGCGCACTGCGGACGGTGCGTTCGCTGGCCGCCAAATACGGCTATTCGGCGGACCGGATCGGCGTGGTCGGTTTCTCTGCGGGCGGGCATCTCGCCGGCTGGCTGAGCACGCGCCAGTCGGCGGCGACGCAAGCGGTGAACGACGCGATCGACCGCGAGCCGCTCTCGCCGCGCGCGACCGCGCTGATCTACCCGGTCATCACCATGACCGGTCCGGTCGGGCATAGCGGATCGCGCATCGAACTGCTCGGCAAGAACGCCAGCGACGAGCAACGCCGCGCCTACTCGCTCGAAAACGGCATCGAGCCGACAACGCCGCCGACCTTCCTCGCGCAGGCGATCGACGACCAGACGGTGCCGGTCGAGAACAGCCTGATGATGCTCGCCGCCTTGCGTGCCGCGAAGGTCCCGACCGAGGCGCATCTGTTCGAGAGCGGCGGCCACGGCTTCGGCCTCACCCTGCCGGACGGCACCGCCTCGCCGTGGCCGGACCTGTTCAACACCTTCGCCAAGCATCACGGATTGCTGTGACCGCACCGTCCCCCTCCCCGCGCGTCGCGCTGTTCGTGACGTGCCTGGTCGATCTGATCCGCCCGCAGGTCGGCTTCGCCGCACTCCGCACGCTGGAGGCGGCGGGCTGCACGGTGATCGTGCCGACCGGGCAGACCTGCTGCGGCCAGCCCGCGCTCAATTCCGGCGCGCGCGACGAGGCGGCGGCGATCGCCAAGCGCACGATCGCGCTGTTGGAGGGACATGACGCCGTGGTGGTGCCGTCCGGCTCCTGTGCGGCGACGATCCGGGTGCACTACCCCGAACTGTTTGAACATGACGCCGCATGGTTGCCGCGCGCGCAGGCGATTGCGGCGAAGACCTACGAGATCATGGCCTATCTCGACGAGGTGCGCGGCTGGCGACCCGACGCCGCGCTCGCCGCGACCGCAACCTATCACGACAGCTGTTCGGGGCTGCGCGAACTCGGCGTGAAGACGCAGCCTCGCCGGTTGCTCAAAGGCGTTGCGGGCCTGTCGCTGAAGCCGCTCAAGGGCGAGGAGACGTGCTGCGGGTTCGGCGGCACCTTCTGTGCGAAATATCCGGCGATCTCCAACGCGATCGTCACCGAAAAGGCGGACGCGATAGACGCTAGCGAGGCGGACCTGCTGCTGGCCGGTGATCTCGGCTGCCTGATGAACATGGCGGGCAAGCTTCACCGCGAAGGATCGTCCGTGCGCGCGTTCCACGCGATCGAGGTGATCGCCGGCATGGGCGACGGCCCCGCGATCGGCGAAAACGCATGAGCGCCACCGCCTTCACGCGTCGCGCCGACGCCGCGCTGGCCGATCCGATCCTGAAGATCGCGGTGGAGCGCACCGCCGGCAACGCCGTGGCGAAACGCGCGATCGCGGTGGAGAACTTCGCGCATTTCGAGGACGCACGCACCCGCGCCGCCGCGATCAAGGATCATGTCGTCGAGCATCTCGGCTTCTACCTCGAACAGTTCGAGGCAGCGGCGACGGCAGCGGGCACGCAGGTGCATTGGGCGCGGACTGCCGACGAGGCGTGCAAGATCGTCATCCAGATCTGCAAGGACGCTGGTGCGAAGACCGTCGCGCGATCGAAATCGATGATGGGTGAGGAGATCGGCCTGCCGCACGCGCTCGCGGAAGCCGGCATCGGGCGGATCGAGACCGACCTTGCCGAACATATCATCCAGTTGGCCGGCGAGCGCCCCTCGCACATCGTCTGGCCGGCGATGCACAAGACCAGCGAGCAGGTCTCCGCCCTGTTCAAACAGCATCACCTCGAGCCACATGCCGAGGAGACGATCCCGGCGATGGCCGAAAGCGCGCGCCGCCACCTGCGAGACGGGATGCTGGCAGCGGACGTCGGCATATCGGGCGCGAACTTCCTCGTAGCGGACACGGGCGCGGTGTGCACCGTCACCAACGAGGGCAACGCCGAACTGTCGCTGGTGCCGCCGCGCATCCATATCGTCACGGCCGGGATCGAGAAGCTGGTGCCGTCGATGGGGCATGCCGTGCAGTTGCTGCGGCTGCTCGCACGATCGGCGACCGGCGCCACGCTGACGCAATATACCACCTTCTACACCGGCCCGAAGCGCGCCGCCGATGCCGATGGTCCGGACGTGATGCACATCGTGCTGATCGACAACGGCCGCTCGGCGATGCGGGAGGATGGGCTGGCCGAGATGCTGCGCTGCATCCGCTGCGGCGCGTGCATGAACCACTGCGTGGTGTTCCGGCAGATCGGCGGCCATGCGTACGGCGGCACCTATCCGGGGCCGATGGGTGCGGTGCTGACACCAGCGCTCGACGGGCTCGCCAAGAACCGCGACCTGCCCAACGCCTGCACGCTGAACGGCAAGTGCCAGGAGGTTTGCCCGGTCAAGATCCCGCTGCCGACGCTGTTGCGCGGCTGGCGAGAGCGGAGCTGGCGCGAAGGACTGGAGCCGGTCAGCGTGCGGCAGGGCATTACCGCCTGGGCATGGGTGGCGCAGCGACCGCGACTGTACCGGGCGGCAGTGCGCGCGGCGATCTTCGGGATGCGTCGGTTCGGGCGCGGCTGGATCAGCGCGCTGCCGATGGCGAGCGGCTGGACTGCGCATCGCGACCTGCCCGCGCCGGCGGCGGAGAGCTTCATGGCGCGCTACGCCAAGGGCGAGCGATGAGCGCGCGGGACACGATTCTCGGCAAACTCGGCACGGTCGCGCCGCCGCCGGGCGCAGCCGACGCGTTGCTGGCGGACCCGGTGCGACCGGTGGTAACGGGCGATCTCGTCGCGACCTTCCTCACCGCGCTGGAACTGCCGGCGAGCGGCGCGACGCATGACCGGATCGCCGACCTTGCCGATCTGCCGCGTGCGGTGGCTACGTATCTGGACGGGCATCGCCTGGCGCGCGCGGTCTATCTGCCGCCCGATCCGCGCCTGACGGCCAACGGGGCCGCCGACTGGTCTGGCTTTACGCTCAGCCCGGCGATCGCACCCAACGAGCCGACCGTGCTGGCGGTGGCAAGGCTCGGTATCGCGGAGACCGGATCGCTGGTGTTCGAGACTGGATCGACTGCGCCGATGCTGCCGAACTTCCTCGGGCTGCATCATGTCGTCGTGCTGCCGGTGGCGGCAGTGGTGGCGCAGTTGGAAGACGCCGCGCTACCGGGCGAACAACCGCGCGCGCATTACTGGGTGACCGGCGTCAGCGGCACCACCGATATCGAGGGGCAATACATTCGCGGCGCGCACGGGCCGCGCTTCCTGCACGTCGTACTGGTCGACGCGGACTAGCGTACCGCCACCCGCCTCAGCGCCTAACGTCGAATTGCCCCGACAGGAACGCATCGACATCGCCTTGCCCGAACAGGCTGGCATCGCCCGGCAGCGAATGTTTGAGCGCGGTCAGCGCCAGCCCCGATTGGGCCGCGCCGTCGAGATCGCCCGGCGCGCGCAGCAAACCGTGCAGCACGCCCGCAGCAAAGGCATCCCCCGCGCCGATCCGGTCGACGATGCCCGACACCGCTATCTCGTCGGTTTGCGCAACCGCGCACGGCGTCTCGACCCGCGCCGAGAGCAGGTGCTGATCGGCCGCTTCGACATGCCGTGCGGTGGAAGCGAGCAGCTTGAGGTTCGGGAATGCCGCGAACAGCGCCGCCGCCGCCTCGCGCCGACGGTCCTCGCCATCGCTCGCGAACTGCGTGCCGAGCAGCAGCGCGATGTCGCGGTGGTTGCCGAACATCATGTCGGCCATGCCGACCAACTCGGTCAGCGTGCCGCACGGATCGCTGTCCCACGCTTCCCACAGCAGTGCCCGATAGTTGCCGTCGAAGATCAGCGTCAGCCCGCGCGCCTTCGCCGCACGCGCCGCCGCGATCGCCAGCGCGGAGGACACCGGGCCGAGCGCGGGGGTAATGCCCGACAGGAACAGATGCGTCGCGCCGCCCAGCGCGGCATCCCAGTCGAAATCGTCGGCGCTGGCACGCGCGAACACGCTGCCGGCGCGGTCGTACACCACTTGCGAAGCCCGCAAGCCGGCGCCGGGGGTGAGGAAATACAGCCCCATGCGTCCTTCCGCCTGCGCGACATGCGCGCAGTCGACGCCCGCGCCCATCAACGTCGATCGCGCCATCTGCCCAAGCGCGTTGGCGGGCACCCGGCTGATCATGCGCGTGGCATGGCCAAGGCTGGCGAGGCCGATCGCGACGTTTGCCTCCGCGCCGCCGACTGCGAGATCGACGTTCCGCGCACTGCGCAGCAACATCTTGTCGGGCGGCGACAGCCGCACGAGCAGTTCGCCGAAGAAGGCGAGGTTGGGCGCGGGCGACGATACCATCAGCGTGCCAGCCAGCCGCCATCGACCGCGAGGATGTGGCCATCGACGTAATTCGACGCCGACGACGACAGGAACACCGCAGCACCGCCGAGATCCGATGCCTTGCCCCAGCGCCCGGCCGGGATGCGACCGAGGATCGACGCGTTGCGATCCTGATCCTCGCGCAGCGCGGTGGTGTTGTTGGTCTCGATATAGCCCGGCGCGATCGCGTTGACGTTGACGCCCTTGGCAGACCATTCGTTGGCAAGCAGCTTGGTGAGGCCGCCCACGCCCGACTTGGACGCGGTGTAGCTCGGCACGCGGATGCCGCCCTGGAAGGTCAGCATCGAGGCGATGTTGATGATCTTGCCGCCGCCCTGCGCGATCATGTGCTTGCCCGCTGCCTGGCACAGGAAGAACACCGATTTGAGATTGGTGTCGATCACCGCATCCCAGTCCGCTTCGGTGAAATCCACCGAGTCCGCGCGGCGGATGATGCCCGCGTTGTTGACGAGGATATGCAGCCCGCCAAGCTTGGCGACCGCCTGCTCGACGATGGCACCGACGGGCGCGATCGTCGACAGATCGGCTTGCAGGAACACCGCCTTGCGCCCGAGCGCCTCGACCTGCGCGACCGTCTCGTCGCAGGACGAGCGGCCGACGGCGGCGATGTCCGCCCCCGCCCCCGCCAGCGCCAGCGCGATCGCCTGGCCGATGCCGGTATTGGCACCGGTGACGACCGCGACCTTGCCGCTCAGATCGAACATGCCGCTCACGCCAACTGGCAGATGTCGAGGACGTTCATGTCGGTATAATCCTGGTTCTCACCCGCCATCGCCCAGATGAACGCATAGGCCTTGGTGCCCGCGCCCATGTGGATCGACCACGGCGGCGAGATCACCGCTTCCTCGTTCTGCATCACGATGTGTCGGGTCGCCTCGCCCTCGCCCATGAAGTGCATGACGCGATCCTTGTCGAGATCGTCGAGCTCGAAGTAGAAATAGATCTCGCTGCGACGCTCGTGGATGTGCGGGGGCATCGTGTTCCACACCGAGCCGGGCTTGAGCACGGTGAGGCCCATCACCAGCTGCGCGCTGTCGCACACGCCGGGGATGACGAGCTGGTAGATCGAGCGTTCGTTCGATTCCTCAAGGGTGCCGCGGTCGAGCTTGTTGGCGTCGGCGATCGACAGCTTGCGCGTGGTGAAGCCCTTATGCGCGGGGCATGAGGCGAGATAGAAGCGCGCGCCGTCGCCCGAGAACTGCACGTCCTTGGCGCCCATGGTGACGTAGAGGCAGTCCTTGTTGCCGAGGCTGAACGTCTCGCCGTCGACAGTGACGGTGCCGTCGACCTTGCCGACGTTGACGATCGCCAGTTCGCGGCGTTCGAGGAAGGGATGGCCGGCGGCGGATGCAGGCTCGGTCTGGTCGGGCAGCTTGACCGAACCCGACGCGACGGCGACGCCGCCGATCACGAAACGATCGGCGTGGGTGTAGTTGAGCACACACTCGCCTTCGCGGAACAGCCCCTCGATCAGGTAGCGGTCGCGCAGTTCGTCGTTGCTCACGCATTCCATCATGTCGGGGTGCGTGCCGTAGAAGGTCTTGTCGAACATGGCTGATCCTCGTTTGGCGTTTGCGGCGGCATAGCGGCAAAGGCGCGCGGCTGCCAAGCCGAAGCGGACCGTTTTCACGCCCGCTTTGCCGATTTTTGAAACTCCGTCCCAAAAAATCGGACACCGGTGTCAGATTGCTGGGATGGAAAGGCGCTCGCCAACCGCGAAGTCAACCCGCGTTCACCTCGTCCGGTCCAGTCCGCAGCACCGCACAAGGAGTGGATACGCCTATGTTGAGCCTGATGATCGCCGCGCAAGCCCTGAGCGGTTCCGCCGCGGCGATGCCCGTGCCAGCCTGCCGCCCCATGCAGTTACGGCTTGCGCTCGATGGCCGCGACGGCGACTTCAACGGCATGTCGCATGCCGGCACCGCGCTCTCGGTGCGCAATGTCGGTGCGGACTGCACCTTGCCTGCGCTGCCGATCGTCTCGTTTCGCGATGCGCGCGGCAAGCCGCTTCCCGCCAGCCGTAGCGTGCCGATCGGTATGCACCCCGGCCCGGTAATGCTGCCGGTGCGGCTCGCCGGCGGTCACCGCGCGGTCGCCGAGTTGCGTTGGGTGGCGGGACCGGTTTTTGCGCAGAACCGCAGCGTCAAAGCGGCGAGCCTGACGATGCACTTCGGCAAGGCTATACTGCGCGCATGGGTTGCTGCGGTCTTGTACGGGGAGGCAAACAAGGCCGTCACCTTCGAACAAACGCCGTTCCATGTCGCGGAAGGCATGGCGAGGAACTGACCACCTGCGCTTTGATATGTTGTAACATCCGTGAGCATGCACTAGGGCGCGTCGCATGGCGGGCATCCGAAGCAGGACGGGACAGACTTCGCGCTGCGCGATCAGGCGCCGCACGCCTGCGTCCGGTTGGGCATCTGCGATTGTGCCATTCATGCTGCTGCTTGCCTTGTCCTGGCAGAGCTATGTCATCGGCACGCATGCGCATCAGCCGTCGGCGTTTTCGACGCCGCCGGGGCAGACGCTGCAACGCGCGCCCGCGCATGATCGTCGCCCGCCCGCTGCGCCCGATTCGTGCCCGATCTGCCACCAGATAAATGCGGTCGCCGCGTACCTTCCGGCACCGCCGGTCACTTTCGCCGCGCCGACACGAGCGCTCGCCTGGCATGGTGCCATCGCCGTGCTCGGCCGAATCCCCCGCCAACGCTCGCACGGCTGGCATAGTCGCGGGCCGCCCTCCGCTCCGATCTTATCGTCATAACGCGCCGGGGCGAACATCGCCCCGCGCATCCGGCCGCCGGCAGCACAGACCGGCGCCGCACAAGGTTCTCGGAGTTTTCCCATGCGACACGTCCTCCTTACGGGCGCGGCCTTTGCCGCGTTCCTCCCCGCCGCCGCCCTCGCACAGAGCGACGTCCCCGTTCACGACCACACCACGGATCATGCCGCCGCCGGCGCGCCGGTGCCCCCCGTTCCGCGCGACATCGTCGTCACCGCATCGCCATTCGCGCTGTCGCGGGACGATGTGCCGACCATCGTCGCCAAGGTCGACCGCGAGCAGATCCTGCGCTCGGGTGGGTCGAGCATCGCCGACTCGCTCGCCACGGTCCCCGGCATCTCCTCCACCGGCTTCGCCGCCGGCGCGAGCCGCCCGATCATCCGCGGCATGGACGCCCAACGCGTCCGCATCCTCGAAGACGGCGTGAGCAGTTCGGACGTGTCGGACGTTGGACCCGACCACGGCATTCCGATCGACCCGCTATCGGCACGCAGCATCGAGGTGGTGCGCGGCGCGGCAACGCTGCGCTACGGCAGCCAGGCGATCGGCGGCGTGGTGAACGCGATCAACGATCGCGTGCCGCTGTCGCTCCCCACCCGCGCGCTCAGCGGCGAACTGGTCGGCAGCTACGGCACGGTCGCCAACAGCGGCGAAGGCTCCGCGCTGATGGACGGGCGCGCGGGCGATATCGCGGTGCATGTCGACGGCTTCTACCGCCATACCGACGATTACGACACGCCGCTTGGGGTCCAGGCCAACTCCTTCTACCGCGGCTATGGCGAGACGGTCGGCGCGTCGTATTTCTTCGGGCCGGACAAGGCCAGCCACGTCGGCGCGGCGATCATCCAGTATAACGCGCAGTACGGTATCCCCAGCGACGATACCTATATCGACATGCGCCAGACCAAGGTCATCACCAAATCCTCGTTCGAGCTTGGCACCGGCGCGGTGCGCACGCTCAACATCGACGGCAGCTATGCCGATTACACGCATAGCGAGAACGAGCCGGACGGCACCGTCGTCACCACCTTCCGCAACAAGGAGTTCGACGGGCGCGCGGAGTTGCTGTTCGCCAAGCTCGGCTTCGTCGACAATGCAGCGCTGGGCGTAGAGGTGCAGAACCGCAAGTTCCAGGCGATCGGCGAGGACAGTTCGTACCTGTTCCCGACCGAAACCCAGTCCGAGGCAGGCTATCTGTTCACCGAAACGCAACTGGTTAAAGGCCTGAAGGTGCAGGCGAGCGGCCGGGTCGAGCATGTCCGCGTTACCGGTACGCCGCTGTCCGACGTGTTCACGCGCGTCGGCTACACACCACTCAGCGGCGCGATCGGCGCGCTGTTCGATGCCGGCAGCGCGGTGAAGCTCGGCCTCACCTTCTCCAGCACCGGTCGTGCGCCGGGCATCACCGAATTGTTTTCGCGCGGCGGACATGACGGCCCGCAGACCTTCGAGACTGGCGATCCGACGCTCAAGATCGAACGCGCCAATTCCCTCGAAGGCACGCTGCGCATTCACAGCGGGCGGTTCCGCTTCGAGGGCAGCGCGTACAGCACCTGGTTCAACAACTACATCTTCGGCGATCTGACCGGGCGCACCTGCGACGACGACGGCGTCTGCGCGAAGGGCGACGGTGGCGAACTGAAGGAGCTGTTCTACCGCCAGCAGGGCGCGCACTTCCGTGGTCTGGAGGGCGAGGCGAACTATGTCTTCCTCAAGACCGCAACCGGGTCCCTCGAAGGACGTGCGATCGCTGACTACACTCGCGCCACGCTCGACAACGGCGGCAACGTGCCACGCATCCCGCCCTATCGCTATGGCGGCGGGCTTGCATGGGAGGGCAATCAGCTCGATATCGGCTTCCTGTTCCTGCACTCGGGGCGGCAGGACAAGGTCGGCGCGTTCGACACCGCGACGCCGGGCTTCAACGCGCTCAACGCGCATGTCTCGCTGCGCCCGTTCAAGGCCTATCCTGGCATCGAACTCGGCATCGTGGGCCAGAACCTTACCGACGACGTGCAGCGCGACGCCGCCGCACTCAACAAGGATCTGGTGGTGATGCCCGGTCGCAACATCCGCTTTGTACTGAAGGTCGCAACGCTCTGACGGCAGGCACCCGCCACCGTGCCGACGCACAGTGGCGGGACTGCTGCACCACGCTCGCAGATCCAACTCAAATTGCGCAATTGTCGATCAAGCCGCAGCGCATGTAGGCGCGGCTCTGACGGATGGTATGTGTACCTCAGCCGGATGCTTGCAGACAAAACTGGCGGAGACGTAGTCCGCCGAACTAACCGTTCGCCGACAGCCGTGGCGCTTCGCTAATGTCGAGAATTATGCTGTTATGGTTATATTTTCTCAGATACCCCGTTCACCAATGTGAATGGACGTCCGCCCAAAGCCAGCCTAAAAGTGGGGCCGGAGTAGGACCGGACATGGTGACGCGCACTCTGAACAAGCTCGACGCCAGAACGGCGGCGACGATCAAAGCGGCGGGACGACACTCGGACGGCGGCAGCTCTATCT
>Ga0265780_10010622_pt1 | contig 10960 bp, 3 predicted proteins | sample P1T30metagenome_FD_192432 | JGI IMG/M metagenome (GOLD analysis project Ga0265780, IMG submission 192432) | Plant litter microbial communities from East Loma Ridge, Irvine, California - P1 T30 | ecosystem: Environmental > Terrestrial > Plant litter > Unclassified | place: USA: California... | reverse complement strand
GCAAAGTATCGGGTCCGATCGTGGTGGGAAAGACGACGACGATTGCCATCGGCGGCTCGGAAGTCGACGAGGCCGGATCAGCAAGTAGGACACCGACTCGTGCATCGCGAGCATCGTCTCGGAGCTGAAGCGTCCTTCCAATCTTGTTTTGAACAAGCTGGGCATAGACCGCGGCTCCTGCACCGTCGGGGTTAATGATCGCACCTGATTCGGGCCAGGACAGTACCCGCCCAACTTCGTCGAGCGTGAGATCAAACGGGGCGTTCACGACCGCAGTTCTAAGTGACCTTGCTTGTCACCCCCGAACTTGCCGACGGCGGATGCACCGCGGGGGCGCTTCGGTGACAGCCCGAGACGCGCAAAGGCCGGCCCGAACGGCACGTCACGCATGTGCATCTCGGCCAGTAGCACGGCGATCACCGCCAGATGGTCGGGAACCTCACCGAGCTTGCGATTGTTGGAAATCGAGTTCGGCCGCCGGCCTAGCAAACGTGCAAACTTTCCCACACTGAGACCCGCCTTGCGCAGCTCGGCGAGGAAGGCGTCATATGGCATGGCAGGCTAACGTTTGACTCATTGTTTTATGACATTTGCACATTGAATCATGTGCGTCTAGCTTTCGAAACGGCTCAGCCAAGGATTTCAACGTTCAGGAGACAGGCGCGGGCATCTGGGTGCCTCTGCGCGGGTGTTTCAAATATCAAAGCTGGCGGTCATTTTTTGGCCAGGCCCGATTCTATTTGTTCGAACGCGCATATTGAAGTGGCGTCGTCGTAGTCTAAGGTTCGCCAAGCGCTTACCTGGCGGCGGTGCTTGCCGCGTGGGTCGGCATTGGGCGACAGCCTCGGTGACCTCGGCACAGAAATGCCAGAGTGACCGGCATGATCGTGGGAACGGGGAGCTGTTGGTTTGCGCGTAGTTCATGTGCTGTGCGGGCCGTTTGCCAACGCGAGCGAGCTCAAGGCCTTCAATGCGGTCGATCAGGAGATCAGGAAGCGGAGCGGGGAGGGAACCGCCTACGTTCTGACAAACCTGACGCATCCGAACCTGCGCGGCCAGGCGGACGAGATCGACATGGTCGTCATCGGGCCGGGTGGCGCAGTGGTGATTGAGGTTAAGCACTGGGATGCGTCGGCGCTGCGCCGCCCCGACCTTGCGGACCCCGCCGCAGAACTCATCGTTGCAAAGTCGAAACGGATAGCAGGAAGGCTTCGATCCGCCGATCAGACTCTGGGCTTCGTCGCGCCGACCTTCTTGCTGACCCGGGAGACGGGCACGCTGAAAAAGAATGGCACCCTGCCTCGCCACGCCATGGGTGTCGTCGCGCATGGTCTAAAGGACGTGGTCGATCTGGTCGCCGATGTCGCCTTGGCGGGCCAGACGAACTCAAAGCGTCTCGCCGACCTGTTGGCTTTGCGCTACAATCTGGCTGACGCGGGTCAATTGAAGCGACTCGGCCGCTTTGACGAGCTGCGGCTGCTTACCGAGGAGCACGACCGGTTCCAGCGCATCTTCACAGCCCGAGATCCTTGGACCGGCGATCGCGTGCTGCTCCACACCTACGATCTTTCGGCTGCACCTGCCGGCGAAGCTGCTTCGCTCACGGATCGAAGGGCGCGACGCGAATTCGACGTTGTTCAACGTTTCCAGAAGTCGCCTCATCTGCCGAGCCTCGTCGATACGTGGCAGCCGGTTCCGAACTATGCTGGAGAGATGTATTTCTTCAGCGTGAGCGACAGCGCGGCGACACCGGTTTCCGCCCTTGGAGACAGGCCCGAGTGGGTGTCTTTGCAGCGGCGTGACTTCGCGCTTCGCGCCCTTTCGGCTCTTCGGGAATTCCTCGAGGCCGACGATGGCCCGCTGCTCCATCGCGCCCTCGATGGCGAGAGCCTGCGGGTCCGCGCGGACAACAGCCCGCTTTTCGCGGGATGGCGCTGGGCGCGGCTTACGCCCGCCCAAACCGTGAGTGCCGAGCAGCTTGGTGACCTGTCGGGAAGCTTTGCCGCACCGGAAGTTGTCGCGGGTGGGCTTGCGGCGGCAACGCCGAAGTCGGACGTCTACAGCCTCTGCGCGGTGCTGGCCGGGCTCTTCGGCGATCCCGCCGACGAGGAGTTTCGCACCATTCTTCTCCTCGGCTGCGACCGGGATCCTGCCCGCCGGCCGGGCGTCGATGAACTCCTTAACCTGCTTGATGAAAGTACGGCTGACCAGACTGTTGCGTCGCAACCAACCGAACCGGCCAGGCTTGTATCTCCCTCTCGATGGGACGAGGGTCACCGTTTCGAGTGGAAGAACGGCTCCTATCGGGTGATATCGGTGCTCGGGCAGGGCAGCATCGCGAGAACTTTCAAGCTCGAGCAACTCGACGCGAGCGGCGAGCCGATCGGGACGTTTGTCGGGAAGGCGGTTTTCAATGCCGAGTTCGGCTCCACGTCGCTCGCAGCCTACCAGCGGATGCGCACGTTCTCCCTGCATCCAGGCCTCTCCAACATCCTCGAATGCGCCAGCGAATGGGGTCCGGACGGACTGACGGCCCTACTCCGCTGGAGCCAGGGCTCGCCACTAAGCGCGTGGCGCGGCGACCTGGACTTCATCGCGCAGGAAGGAGGCGCCGACACGACGGAGCAGCTCGCGGTCGAGTGGTTCGAGAAGCTGTGCGAGGCCTTGCACGAGTTGCATGCCCAGGGCTGGGTACACGGCGACGTAAGCCTTTCCAACATTCTGGTCGACGAATCCAAGGTGATCCTGATCGACTATGATCTGTCGGGTCCCGAAGGCCACAGCCCGCCGAGCTCGGGCACGCCTCTCTACGCGTCGCCGGAACGACGCGACGGGGCGGCGGCGCTGGCGCGAGACGACGTCTACAGCCTTGCCGCTTCGCTCTACCATGCTATCACTGATCGACCGCCCGCACATTCCGCGAGCAGTTCGGGCCTCGACTGGAGCAAGGAGGAGCGTGCGGCGTTCCCGACGCTGATCCCGATCCTCGACCAGGCGACCGGTCCGGCCGGGGCGCGCTTTTCGGAGGCGGGAGCCGCACTTACGGCCCTGCGGGCCGATCGCGTCTCAACTGCGCCGCCGACTCAACCGATCGGCGCGGCGCAACCGTCGCAGCCGGCCCTGCGGCCGAACGTAGTTCCGCGCGTGCGGGACATTCTGAGCACCTATCCGGGATCGCGCTTCGGCAATGCGGAGACCAGGGGGCTGGACAGCGACTTCGCGTTCGACACCTACGTGCCGACAGGACTCGACGTGATGTTGCCGGCGGAGATCAGGGCGGGGGAGGTCTCACTGGTCATCCTGTGCGGCAATGCCGGGGACGGCAAGACGGCCTTCCTGCAGCGCCTCGTTCAGACGCTTGGCGGCGATCCTCCGCAATCGAGCGAGCGCGTCTGGTGCGGCAGGCTCGCCGGCCGGAAAGCCATGATCAACCTTGATGGCGCGGCCAGCTGGAAGGGGCGGTCGGCCGACGACCTGCTCGACGAGCTCTTCGCCCCGTTCCTCGACCGGCCGCCGCGCGACGGGAGCATCCACCTCGTCGCGGTTAACGACGGCCGGCTGATGGAGTGGATCGAACAGGCGGAGGCCGAGCGGGGTGAACGACCCCTGACGCTGGCGCTTACCGCGGCGCTCACGCAGCGGACCGAGGGTCTCGCCCCGCACATCCGGCTGGTCGAACTGAACAACCGCTCGCTCGTAGGCGGGCTCGACCCCGAGCGGGGGATGATATCCACCCGGTTCGTTGACGAGCTGATCCGCCGGCTGGTCGGAGGCGACCAGGCTGCTGAGATCTGGGCACCCTGCCGGACTTGCACAGCGCAGGCACGCTGCGCGATGAGGCGATCGGCTGACATGATGGGCGCGAGTTCGGATTTTGCCGTCCTCGCGGGCGGGAGCCGACTTCGCGAGCGCCTGACGGAGGCGCTTCAGACCGTGCATCAGCGAAATGAGATCCATATCACCGCTCGCGAGCTGAAGGCTGCGGTCAGCTACGTTCTATTCGGCCTGCACGACTGCGAGGACCTGCACCAGAACGCGGAGCTGGAGCCTCACGATCCGGCCGACCACGCATTCAACCCGGAATCCCCTGGTCGACAGGGCGAGCTCCTCCGCGAGTTGGCGCGACTGGATCCGGCGCTGGAGGGCCATGCCCGCGTCGATCGATATCTCGTTGGGAAGGGCACCCCGCATCCGGCTCATGGGGCCAGCCGATTCCGGGATGTGGTAGGTCGGCCGGTGCCTCTGCGCGACGCGCGGCGGCGCGCGTATCTGAGCTGGTCGGTCGACCAGGTGCAGGCGGTAGGTGGAGACGATCACGCCCTGACGCTAAGGGACGGACGCCGGGCGAGCGAGTTTCGCAGGTTCCCGCTTCTCTCCGATGCGGAGCAGGCCCGGATCAAGGGTCGCCTATGCAACGGCCTCTCCCGCCTCGAGGCCCTGCCAGACCTCGCCTATCGCGACGTCGAGCGCGTCCCGATACGCATCCTCCCCCGTACGCCGACCGAAACCGCGTTCTGGATCGAGAAGTCGGCCTCGCGCTTCTCGCTCGCTCCTGAACGCTTCCAGCCGATGGCGGGGCTTGAGACGCTCCATCGCTTCCTGGTGCTGAGATACGAGCCGGATCATGGTGGGGTTGAGGAGCTGCTCGTGCCGCTCGAGCTCTACAGTCTGCTCATGGATCTCGCGGACGGCGTTCAGATCCTGGATGCCTTCTCCGACGACGTGTTTGCTAACCTCGGCGTCTTCACGAGCCGCCTCGCGCAGGAGGACGAGCGCCGCCTCAATGCGTGGAACCCGGTCGACAACGACGTCGTGCGTCACCTTGGCGTCGCCGATCGCGGTGGCCTTCAGACGATATTCCTCTCGAGTGAGACCGCTTGATGCCCAGCGAGACGCGACAGGTAATCGAGTCCGTTCTGGGCAGCCAGATGACGGCCCAGATCTGGACCAGCACCTATTCCCCGGTCTTCCCTTTCGTGCCGCAGGACTTCTCGGTGGGGGCCGTACTGCCAATGATGCTATACCTGTTCCGGTGGGGGAACCGACGCGGCAAGGGCCAGTTCGCTGCGGTCTACGGCGCGAACGGCCCTCCGACGATATCCTCGACGGTGGACAGGTTGATCTCGGATCCGGCGATCGAGGGGTTCGACACGGCCTCGGGTCGCGCCATCCTCGGCGATTTCTTGCTGACTTCGATCTTCGAGAACAGGCGCCACTCGGAATCGCACGACGAGCAGGTACAGCGCTGCTTCGCGAACCACTACTACGCCTCCTGGATCGACCTCCCGAGCAGTGCCGCGAACCTCCGCGGGGTCCCCGAACTGGTGACGGCGCTGCTCAGCGATCAGCGGGAGGGCGAGATCGTGGAGCCCTTCGCCGAGCGCGGCCGCTATCGCGTCGGCGCCCGCATCCAGGAAAACGATCTTCTGCGGGCGCTCGCGCCAGGCACGACCACCACCGGAATGAAAAGCGATCTCAAGTCCGACGAACTCGACGAGGCCGTGCTCCTTCCGCTCGACCAGCTGCTGACCGTCCGACTTGCGCAGGGCTGCGGGGAGGCTCCTGCGAAGGCGGTGGGACGGAACAATCCCGGGCCGATCCCGAACCAGCGGCCGATTGCCGCGCGGGCGGCAGAAAACTTCCGCGACGACCTGCTCGTCTTCCTCGACTGTTACGCGGCAGGTGGGTCGATGCCGCGATCGGCCCTTCTCCAGATGCTGGAGTCGGCAATCGCGATCGGACTGGTCACGATCCTCACCGCGTCGGTGGAAATCATGAACCGATGGGCTGCTACGGGGATGCTGCCAGACCTGGATGAGGCACCGCAGTTTCCTCTGTTCTTCGATTGTTCGAGCGGGTCGGATCCGGTCCTGCGGGCGACCTCCGAAGAGTCGGGCTTTCTGCTGCGGCAGGCCCTGAACCGGCTGCCGGCCGTGCTCATGCATGCGCGGCTGCTCGATCACTTCGTTCGCAGCGAGTCGGACATCGATCGACGCAAGCTGCCGCCCACTTCCCCCGACGCCACGCAGTGGCTGAACCTTACCGGGAGCATTCTGAACGGCAGTCACGACGAGGCGAGGGAGGCGCGTCGGCACTTCAGCAAGACCGCGCGCAAGCTCAGGGACGCTGCAGAGACGGCGGAGGACCTCGAGCTGCGGGTTCTGTTGGGCGAGGAGGGCGGTGACACTGATCCTGGGCGGGCGCTCGCGGAGGCGCTGAGCACGGCGTTCGTGGACTCATCGAATCACGGCACGGAGCGCCTCAATAACTTTCTTTCGTCCGCGCTCATGATCGACGAGGTTAACGGGCTGGCCAAGCGGCGTAAGGTGGTTCTCCATCAGACGCGGCGGAAGGGGCAGGGTCGCAGGGGTGACGCGCTCTCCTTCGTCATGACCAATCCCGTGATCGAGTATCTGGTGCATCGCCACATCCGCAGGATTGGAAAAGGACGCAAGGAGCAGCCGCTGTCCTATCCCGACTTTCTGCGGATTCTGCGCGAACGCTACGGATTCTATGTTGACCGGGCGCCACCCAACCTGGCGATTCCGAGCGATGTCCTGCAACGGAACCGTCGTATGTTCGAGCGGCGCCTGCGGGACCTCGGTCTGCTGGTCGGCGTTAACGACGCCGAGCGGATGAAGAAGATCAAGTGGCGATACCGCGCGCAGCAGGATGCGCAGGTCGGGGAGCAGGCGGCGTGATGGAACCCGAGCACGTTAGCTATCTGGCGCAGGCGATCAAGAACCGCCTCGGTGCCTCCGAGCCCGGCGCGGTCGCTTTCCTTCGCTGCCTCCCTTCCGAGCAGATCGACGCACTCGCCAGCAGTGACGCCTTCTTGGTGCTGGGTTGGAACGTGAACGCGGTGGTCGATGTGGCTGGCCCCCGCCGCATCACCGCCGATCAGGCGGTGGAGCAGCGGGAGGACAAGGCCGATGCAGCCCTGCTGCTGATCGATCCGCTCCGCGCTGGCGCGGGCTTGGACGGCATCTACAGCGCTGGCCGGGAAATCGGTGAGAGCGAGCTCTTTGGCGAGGCCCTGAAGCTCGCGCGTAAACCCTTCTTCGGTAGGATGCGGGTGCTGGACGACGCCGTGTGGCGCGCTGAGCGCCTCGGCCGTCGGCGGCGGTTGACGCCCTGGTCGAAGTTCGACTTCTACGTGAGGGCTGCTAAAAATTCCGGGGGCGCCCTCGCGCGTCTTGGACTGTGGCCCATCGCGACCGACGGGGATCCATCGACAAGCGAGCTAGATCTCTCAGCCGAGCTGGCCGATCGCCTACTCTATGTAAGCGACACACGTGCCATTGCCGAGCGAGTGCGGGCTCTTCAGCTGGACGGTCAAGGCGAAAGGAGCGCCGGCTTGGAGCAGGCTCTGAGGGTCGCTGCGGGCATGAGTCCGGAAGAGGCGGCCAGACGGATCGAGGACCAGCCCGATTTGTGGCTTGGGTCGATCAAGCCCGGCTTCGCGAGCGACGAGCTTCGGCGGATCCAGCTGTCGTCTTGGCGCGACGCGAAGGGCAGCATCCTGAAATGGTCGGGCCTCACCAAACCTGAGACAGAGGACAGCGCACCGAGGCTCATTCTCGATCGGGCGGCACCGTCAAGGGAGCGTGCGCAGCTTACCGTTCGGTGGACGACCGAACCCGACGAGCTGGCCGCCAGCAACGTCGAATACCGCATCTCTGTCGTCGCGGGCGAGGACGTCCTTGCTGAGCGCGTGGTTCATCACCGTGATCATCGCACACAGCAGGTCGTAATTACCGTGGACGACTTCGAGGATCTCGAAGGGACCGAAAAGTTCGACGCGACGGTCGAGGTGACCGCCGTCGGGCAGGAAGCCGTCGCTCCGGTGCGGAGCGAGGCCTTTGTCCTTCAGTTCGGCGAGACGGTGAAGCAGCTGACGAGCGCTTCAGGTCAGGAGGTAAGGACTCTGGTCGAGGGCGCCATCGCCATGGCCGATCGCAATGCGTTCGATCTCCTTGTGAGCGGCCCAGGCGCCGCGGCGCGGGCGGTCGAGGATAAGAAGGGCTTCCTAACCTGGAAGGGCGACGCGTCCATGCGAGGCGCGCGGGTATTCCGCCCTGCGCTTCTGCGCGCGGTAGAGGCGGACTGGGTCGGACGGGCAGGGGCGATCGGCTACTGGACTCAGGTCGTGCGTGCCGATGGATCGCCTGTCGGGAATCTCAGGTTCACGGAGATCGAGCGAGGTGACCGTGGCCCGACGACGGAGCGCGCGCGTGAGGCGAGCCGCAAGTTGGCCGACGAACTAGGAGCGGCCGGCCTGCTCGGCCTGGTCATACCCCCCGGCTGGTCCGCGGCGGACAACTACATCAATGCGTGGGAGAAAGCTCTCGACGCTGGGGGGGCCATCCTAGCCCGGCACGGCACGGTGGAGGTCCGCGGGCAGTCTGGCATTCTCATCGGGCTGTTGGTGACCCCACTGCACCCGCTGCGTTTCGCGTGGCATGCGCACTATGACCAGGTCGTGGCCCATGCACGCTTTGAGCAGGGACTTTCACCTCAGCACATCCAGTCGACGGTCCGCCCGATTGATTCTTCGTTCTTCCCCTTCGCGCTGCCAGGAGACGAGGGTGCCGGCTTCGTCTTCGCTGACGTGATCGGCTTCCACACTGTGGCGATGACGGTGGACGGCGAGCGTGAGCCAAAGGCCGCCACTGCGCTGCTCGCAGCCTGCCTTGGATCCGGCACGGCGACGGTCCCATCGATCGGGCAGGCGAGCGCCACGGCCATCGCGCGCGAGCTCGGGCACTATCTCGACTGCTACGGCGGCGCCAACGGCGAGCGGCCGGATCTCCTGGCAGTTCAGGCCTGGCGTGCCGGGGACGGCCTGACCGTCGCCAGCGCGCTTGGTCAGACGCTCGCGGCACGGGGATTCAACGACGACGACGACGTCGACTCGCCCCTCTGTTTCACGCTCGACCTCTTCCACGCTCCGTGCTCGGCCGGTGCGGGCCAGTTCTTGTCCGCGGTGGGACAGCGTCGCCGCGCCGGCGGTCAAGTCCTTGATCAGCGGGACCGCTGGCTCGCCGAGACCGCGACGCGACCGGGCGATGTGCTCGTCCCGCGGCTCAGGTGGGCCAAGCATCAGGAGCCCTCGGTTGACGACGACTTGGCATGGAGCCGGATGCGGGCCTCGCACGTCAGCCTCGCGTTCGATCTGTTCGAGACCAGCCTCGGGACCGTTCCTGCGGCCGCTGTATCGGACTTACGGCCACTGCATGCCTGGGGACTTCTGCGGACGCTGGAGCGGCGTGCCATCACCGGTCAGGACTTGGAGTGGATGACCTATGCGGCGCCCGAGCTGGGCGGCGATCCGAGCCCAGAGAGCCGCACCGCCAGCGACCGGCTGCGCCGCATCGACCGCGCCACGGCTCGCGCCACGGCACGCGGGCTGGGTGGCACGGACGACGACTGGCCGGTTCTGAAGACGCGACTGCTGCCAGCGGACCGTCGCAGGATCGACAGGATGCATGAGCAGAGCGACTGGGTGATCACCCTCGATCGCAATGCGGCGCTCGACTACTTCGACTCTCCCCAGGAGAGTCCGGACGCCTACGAGCGTTTTGTCATCGACACCGTGCCGGAGCGTTCGGATCTGACTGCAATCCAACTGGTCACCTCCACGACGAAGCTCGATGCGGTCCGCGACCTGGTCGACGAGGCCCTCGGGGACATGGGCCTTAGCAGTAGCGAGCGGAACAGCCGCTTCCTCGTCGCCCAGCTCAAGGCGCTGAGCGGGAGGCTAGCGATCCGGCTTGCGGATGGCGGGACGAGGACCGGAGAGCTGATCGCGCTGGCCCTGATGTATGCCCACTGCGCGGCAGCCGGGGAGCAGAAGGGCCCGTGGCTCAACGTCGCTCAGGGCGTCCTAATACCCGTCGATGAGATTGCAGATCATGCCCCGATCGTCAACACGCCGGCGGCTGAGGGCGAAACCGCGCGTCGCGCCGACTTCATTCACGTCAGCGCTCCTGCCCGCGGACCGCTGGAATTCCGCTTCGTCGAGGTGAAGAACCGACAGCATCTGCGAACGGCGAGGCAACCGGACATGCTCGCGCACATGGTCGCGCAGACCGGGGATCTTCGCGTGAGGTGGATGGACTGGTTCTTCGGAGCCGATCAGGAGCCGTTGGACCGGGTGGTCCGGCGAGCCCAGCTGGCGAAGCTGCTTCGCTTCTACGTCGATCGCGCCGCACGCCACCGGCTTTCGCCGCAGGCCACGGCGCGGCTGAATGCCGAGATAGACCAGATGGTGTTGAAGGAGACCTATCTGCCGGGCACTGTGGCCGATCCCGACGTCGGCTACGTCTTCTGCCCGGAGCACCGTTCAGGACAGGTCGAGCGCATCTACTCCGAGCGCAGCGAAACCGCGCTCTGGCTCTTCGGGCCGACGATGCTCCCCGACGAGACGAGCGGCGCGCCGGGCACGTTAATGCTCCCTACCGACGTATCTGCATCCGAAGGACCGGGTCCGCAGGGGGATGGGGGCCAGGGCGGCGTCGTGCTCGAGCCCGGTTCAGATTTCGGGCAGGGCGTAAGCGACGGGTCGCCTGCTCCGGGCATAGTCGGTGTGGTCGTCGCAGCGGTTTCCTCCGAAGCTGGCGCGAGCGTCGCCTCCGGTGGAGCACCCTCGGCGGGAAGCGCTAATGTCATTCTGGATCCGTCCGCCGTCTCGGTCGCCGAAGAAGTTGGAGCAGCGCCGGAGCTGGCCCGGGATCCCGTCGAGATCCGTCTGGGCGAGTCTCTGACGCAGGTGCCGATCGACTGGTCCGTCTCGATCCGCAGCAACCCGCACATGATGATGGTCGGCCTGCCTGGGATGGGGAAGACGACTGCCCTTATCAACATTTCGAAGCAGCTGACCGCTGCCGGAATCGCTCCGGTAATATTCTCGTATCACGACGACATCGACGACAAGCTGGAGGATGCGATCGGTCCAATG
>Ga0265780_10010621_pt1 | contig 10960 bp, 6 predicted proteins | sample P1T30metagenome_FD_192432 | JGI IMG/M metagenome (GOLD analysis project Ga0265780, IMG submission 192432) | Plant litter microbial communities from East Loma Ridge, Irvine, California - P1 T30 | ecosystem: Environmental > Terrestrial > Plant litter > Unclassified | place: USA: California... | reverse complement strand
CCAGAAGGCGGAGGGCTTGGTACGCGCGTACCAAGGCCTACAGCAGCTTACGAAGCGCCCACAGGCTCCACACAATGACCATGAGGCCGACGCCGACGAACATCCAGCGGGTGGGGAGGCGGCCGGCGAGGCGGGCGGCCAGCGGTGCTGCGGCCACACCACCCACGATGAGGCCGGCCACAATCTGCCAGTGCGAGAGGCCCTTCATGGCGAAAAATGTGAAGGCGCTGGCGAAGGTGACGAAGAATTCCACGAGGCTGACGGTGCCGATGACGTAGCGCGGGGTGCGCCCGTTGGTGATGAGCGTGCTGGTAACCAGCGGCCCCCAGCCGCCCCCGCCGAACGAATCGAGGAAGCCGCCGGCACCGGCCAGCCAGCCAGCGTTTTTCACCTTGCGGCGCTTGTCGCGCTGCTTGCGCACGGCTTTGCTGATGATGCGGACGCCCAGAATCAGCAGGTAGGCCGCCAGTACCGGCTTGACGTAATTGGCGTACTGCTCGCCAAAGCGCGAGAGCAGGTACGCACCGCTGATGGAGCCAGCAATACCCGGCAGCAGCAGCACCCGAAACAGGCGCTTGTTCACGTTGCCGAAGCGGTAGTGGTTGTAACCTGAAGCGCCGCTGGCAAACATCTCAGCCGTGTGAATGCTGGCGCTGACCGATACCGGACTCAAGCCCAGCGACATCAAGCTGATGGCCGAAACTACGCCGTAGCCCATGCCTAACATGCCGTCCACGAGCTGGGCGATGAAGCCCACGGCCACGAATGTGTAGAACGTGCCCGATGAGCGCGCCACGTCCCAGGCCTGCTGCCAGGTGAAGTAGTAGGAGAGGATGTTGAGGACGATGAAGAACGCAAACGTGGCCAGCGCGCCCGTGGCCACCCGCCGCCAATAGGCCGTGGCGGGCGTTTCGTAGGCCGGGCCATTAGCTAGCTCGGCGGTCACGGCATTTAGGGACTTTACTTTTTGGGTGAAGTCGCCTTGCAGGCGGCTGCGGATGACGGTCATCTGGCTGAGCACGTTGGACAGCTCGGCGGGCAGCACTTCGGCCAGCACCTCGCGCAGCCGCTTGCCGATGGTGGGCGACTTGCCATTGGTGGAAATGGCAATTTTCAAATCACCCTTTTGCAACACCGAAGAGAGGTAGAAGTCGCACAGCTCGGGCGTGTCGGCCACATTGGTGAGGAGCTGACGCGCCGCCGCCGCGCTGCCGATGTAGCGGTGCAGGGCCACGTCGTCGGTGGCCAGAAACAGGATGTCCTGGCCGTCGAGGTCGGAGTCCTTGTAGGGGCGTTGGTGTAGCTGCACTTTGGGATGGCGGGCGGCCAGCTCACGCAACTCAGGACGGATGTGGGGGGCCACGACGGTGACGGCTGTGGCAGGGCTATTGCGCAGAATGGCCCCCAGCTTTTCCAATCCCACGTTGCCGCCGCCCACCAGCAGCACGCGCATGTTTTCCAGCTTCAGGAAGATGGGAAACAGGTTGTTGGCCGGTGGCCCAGAACCCGGCGCAGTGGTTGCCGCCGGGGCCGTGGGGGTCGTGAGGTCAGAGTTCATAGCTCAGAAAGATACAAATGGGTAGTGGTTCGGTGCTAGTAATTAGAACGTCATGCTGCGCGAAGCCGAAGCATCTCGCATGTGGTAGTAATCCTTTTCTTGCGATTGGGTTAGTGGTGGCACGCGAGATGCTTCGACTTCGCTCAGCATGACGTTCTTTTAACCTTGTTGTCACCTCACGCGTGAAAATCCAACCCGTACTGAGTGGCTTTCACAACACCGGTGCGGACCACAAAGTCCCCAAAGCCCTCGCCGGGCTGGCGGTTGGCGGCGTAGGCGGCTAGCAGGGGCGAGAGCTCGCGCAGGATGCCGTCTTCGTCCAGCATTTCGCGGTAGAGCTTGTTGAGGCGCTCACCGGCATGGTTGGCGCCGAGGTAGAGGTTGTAGCGGCCGGGGGATTTGCCCACGAGGCCGATTTCGCCTAAATAGGGGCGGGCGCAGCCGTTGGGGCAGCCGGTCATGCGGATGAGGATGCCTGCCTCGGCCAAGCCGTGGGCGCGGATAACGGCATCGAGCTTGTCGAGTAATTGGGGGAGGTAACGCTCGGCTTCGGCGAAGGCCTGGGAGCAGGTGGGCAGGGCCACGCAGGCCAAGGCGTTGCGGCGCAGGGCGGTGAGCTGCTCGGCTTTGGGGGCGGCGCCGTGGGCTTCGAGGATGGCCTGGACGCGGGCGCGTTGGGCGGGCTCGATGTTGGCCAGAATCAGGTTCTGGTTGCCGGTGAGGCGGAACTCGCCGGTGTGGAAGGCGCTGATTTCGCGCAGCGCGGTTTTGAGGCGGTAGCCGGGGCGGTCGAGCACCCGGCCGCCTTCTACGAAGAGCACGAGGTGGGAAGGGCCGTCGGCAGAGCCGGTCCAGCCGAAGGCGTCGCTGGAGCTGTGGAACTGGTAGGGGCGCGTTTCGGCTAATTCATAACCTAAGCGCTGGTGCAGCTCGGCCACGAAGGTGGGTAAGCCTACTCGGTCGATGGTGTATTTGAGGCGCGAGAGCTTGCGGTTTTCGCGGTTGCCCCAGTCGCGCTGGATGGTCACGATTTTCTCGCACACGTCCACCACGTTTGCGGTGGGCACAAAGCCGATGAGGTCGGCCAGGCGGGGGTAGGTTTCGGGTTGGCCGAAAGTCATGCCCAGGCCGCCGCCCACGGCCACGTTGAAGCCCAGCAGCGTGCCGTTTTCCTCGATGGCGATGAGGCCGATGTCGTTCGAGAAAATGTCTGAGTCGTTGTAGGGCGGCAGCGCCAGGGCAATTTTGAACTTGCGCGGCAGGTAGGTTTTGCCGTAAATGGGTTCCGCGTCGTCGGGGGCTTCGGTGGTGTTTTGCAGCTCGCCGTCGAGCCAGATTTCGTGGTAGGCGGTGGTGCGCGGCGTGAGGTGGGCACTGATGGCGGCGGCCACGGCCTGCACCTCGGCGTGGGCCTGCGACTCGTGCGGGTTGGTGTTGCACATCACGTTGCGGTTCACGTCGCCGCAGCCCGCGATGCTATCCAGCAATGAGTCATTAAAGCCCTGGATGGTGGGGCGCAGGTCGCGCTTGAGCACGCCGTGCAGCTGGAAGGTCTGGCGCGTCGTAAGCTTGAGCGTGCCGTTGCCATAGGCGTCGGCCAGGGCATCCATGCGCTGCCACTGGGGCGCGGTGGCCACGCCGCCCGGCACCCGCACCCGAATCATGAAGGAAAACAGCGGCTCCAGCTTCTGGCGCTTGCGCTCGGAATCGAGGTCGCGGTCAGTTTGCTGGTAGGAGCCGTGGAACTTGATGAGGTGGGTATCGTCGTGGTTTAGCGCGCCGGTGAGGCGGTTGTTGAGGCTCTCGACGATAGTGCCACGCAAGTAGCGGCTGGCGATTTTAACGTGCTCAACTTCGGAGAGCTTTTGGGGGGATAGGGTATCGGACATGATTATTCTTGAAAGGCGTTGCAGATGCGTCCGTCATGCAGAGCTCAGCGAAGCATCTCGCTCGCTTCGTTGCAACGGCATTGATTACTTCGGCACGCGAGATGCTTCGCTACGCTCCGCATGACCGCCAACAGATATTGATTGCGGGGTTATTGCGGAGTAGGAGTGGGGGTGGTGCTGGCCCGCAAATCGAAATTGTGGGAATAGAAAAAGCGGATGCTGTGCTGGTTGCGGTACACGTTGCCGGCGGGCAGCTGTTGAAACAGGTGCATGTAGCCGCCCTGAATTTGGGCTTGTTTGCTGATTTGGTACACCAAGCCCGCAAACAGGCGGTTTTGGTCGAAGTAGTTGTAGCGAATCTCCTCGCCGAAGTTGACCATCAGCTCGTCGTTGAGCAGAAACTGGAGGCCGCCGGGCTCGAAGCCGTTTTTGGTGAGAGGCAAAAACAGGGCGGTGTTGTAGCGGACGCGGTAGTTGAAATCGAAGTCAGAGCCCAGCGCGTCGTTGTTGATGACTTGCTGGCGGAACCGCTCTTCCAGCCGCACCCACTGCATGAGGCGGGCCTTGGGGAACTTCGTGAACCACTGAACTTGCTGCCAGGCCCGGTGCTCGGGCTGGCCCACGGTGCGGGCTCCGTCGGGGAAGTTGTGGACGTAGGCATAGCCACCGGTCAGGCGCACGTCATCGGTGAGGTAGTAGGTGAGGCCGACGCGGGCGATGCCCTGGAACAGGTCGTTCACAAAATGGTCGTGCAGGCGCAGGTGCAAATCGGTCCAGGTGCCCCAGCGCGGCGAAAAGCGCGTTTGGTTGAACACGCCCAGCCACAACTGCTGCTCCTGCACATACTGCTTCTGCGCCCGCGACGGCCGCGCCACGAGCAACAGGAGAGCCAGGGATAAAAACAGCCGGTTCATGACCAAGGAAGTGATTTAGATGTTGTCACAAGTTATCCAGAACGTCATGCTGAGCACAGTCGAAGCATCTCTACCGCGCAACTAATCAAGCTGTCACAACGAAGCGGTAGAGATGCTTCGACTGCGCTCAGCATGACGTTCTGGATGATGTTTTGACTGACTAAAACAGATTCTTAATGCAGCACCGTGGCGTCGAAAACCACACTCACGTAGTACAGCGCGCCAATGGTAGGGCCGGCAGCGTACTGGAAGTAGCGTTTGTTGAGAATGTCGGTGCCGCCGAGTTTGACGGTGGATTTCAGGGTGGGCACGCGCAGGTTCACCTGGGCGTCGAGCGTGGCGTAGGCGGGGACCTGGCCGTTGGCCAGCGGGCTTTCCCAGTAGAAGGCGTCCTGCCAGCGCCAGTTCACGTTGAAGCCGAAGTTGCGGAACACCTCACGGTTGCCAACCGACACGTTGGTGGCCCATTTCGGGGTGTTAAAGCCGGTCACGAATACGTCGGCCTGGTCGTTCTTCGACAGGGCGTTGTAGTTCACATTGCCGGCCACCGTGAACTTCTGGTAGAAGTTGTAGGTGAGGCCCAGCGTGGAACCGTAGCTGTGGTAGTCCTGGCGCGAGTTGGTGTACACGCGGTAGCGGTCCTGGCGGGCGTCGCGGTTGGCGCGCAGGGCGGCGAGGGCGGCGGCATCGGAACCCACCGGCACTTGCTGGCCGTTGGCATCTTTGGGCACGCTCACCTCCACCTGGCCTAGGAAACCGGAGTAGACGTTGTAGTAGGCGTCGGCGTCGAGGGCCAGGCGGTTGTCGAAGAGCACGCTGCGGTAGCCCACCTCATAGGCGTTGATTTGCTCGGGCTGCTCGGTGGGCAGGTTAGCGACTTTGAGCAAGTCGCGGTTTTGGGGCAGGACTGCTGCCTGGGCGGCGGTGCTGCCGGCGTTGGCGGCCACGTAGGCATTCACGGCCGCGTTGAACTGGTCGATGCTGGTGCGGGTGTAGGAGTTTTGCAGGTAGTTCAGGCCTTCGTTCACGCGGGCGAGGCCGCCCACGCGGCGCACGTTGCCGTTGTTCACAAAGGACAGCGCTTCAAACAGCGAGGGGAAGCGCCAGCCGTTCTGGTACGAGGCGCGAAAGTTGTGCTTCTCGGCCACGGTGTAGACGGCGGCAAGGCGCGGGTTCACTTTGGCCGTGAACTCGGGGTTGTAGTCGACGCGCAGCGAGCCAGTCAGCTTCAGCCTATCGGCAAACAAGAGCTTGGTGCCCTGGGCGAACGCGCCGTATTTCTTGTAGTACACGTAGTCGCCGCCAGCCTGGTTGCGCTCGGCGAGGGGCAGGCTGAAATCCACGAAGTTGTTGCCGTCGGGGATGATTTGGTACACGCGGGCATCGGCCCCCAGCACCACGTCGAGGAACTTGACGCGCGAACCCAGGTTCCAGAGGCCCTCGGTGTGGTAGGTGCGGCTGCGCTGGGTGAGAGCCGCGCCGCCGGGCGTGGGCGCGCCGGCCACGTTCACGCCGCTGTCCCAGTTGTTGGTGCGCACAATCTGCGCTTTCAGGTCGTTGAACGCCTGCGTGCCGGGCTCGGCGCGGCCGGCATCGGCGGCGGCGCGGGCGGCGGTCATGGCGGGCGCGAGGGCGGTTCCGGCGGCCAACTGGCTTTGCAGGGCAGCTTTGAACTTGTTGCCCCACACGGTATTGGAGCCGTTTTGCAGGTCCAGGTTCAGGGCCAGGGGGTTGAGGTTGTAGGAGTCGCCGGTATTTTCGAGCAGGGTGTAGGCCCGCACCACGAAATCAGCGCCCTTCAGCTCCAGCTTGTGGTTTTGCACAGTCACGCCGTCGAGCTGAATCTTGTTGCCGCGCTGAAACACGCCGTCCATCAGTCCGAAGCGGTAGCCGTAGCTCAACTCCAGCTTATCGGTCAGCTTGTAGTGCAGGCTGGCGTCGGCCTTGATGTTGCGCACGATGGGGTTCACAAGGTCCTTCTCGTAGTAGCCCGTGCGCGTCACCGTAAACGCCTGGTTTTTGCCCTGGTAGGGGATGGTCACCGTCAGCGAGGAGTTGGTGTCGTCGCCGTAGCGATTCCAGAGGTCGGCGGCTGGGTTGGCCGCGCCCGCCAGCTCCGAAAAGCCGGGGTTAGACGTGCTCAAGCCCTGCGGGTTCTGGTCGGTTTGGTTGTTGGCCAGCCAGTCGGTGCCGCGCAGGTAGTCCACGTTCACCTTGTAGGCCCAGCGGCTGCCCAGCGCCTGGGCGTAGCGGACGGCGGTTTCGGTGAGGGCACTGGTGTTGCGGTCGGCGGCGCTGCCCACATGGTTCACGCCCACTTTCTGATATACGCTCAGGCCCTGGTAAGTGAAGGGGCTTTTGGTGGTGAGGTTGGCCATACCGTTGATGGCGTTCATGCCGTAGAGGGCTGAGGCTGCGCCAGGCGTCACCTCCACGCTGGCAATGTCAAGCTCCGTCGGGCCGATGGCGTTGCCGAGCGGCACGCCCAGCGTGGCCGCCTGCATGTCCACGCCATCCACCAACTGCATAAAGCGGAAGTTATTCGGAATATTAAAGCCACGCGTATTCGGCACTTTGAAGGTGAGGCTGCTGGTGAGCATCTGCACGCCCTTCACGTTTTCCAGCGCGTCGTAGAAGCTGGGCGCCGGCGTCTCCTTGATGGCGCGAATGTCTAGCTTCTCAATGGCCACGGGCGATTTCAGCCGGCTTTCCTCCACCCGCGAAGCTGATACCACGACCTCGTTGGTAAGAATGCCCTTGGCCTCCAAGGTGATATTCAGGGGCTGGCTGCTGCTCACAATTTCCAGTTCGATGGGCTCGTGCCCCAGGGCATTGAATACGAGCGTAAACGGGTAAGTCAGCTTGGCTTTGAGGGCAAAATTGCCAGTGGCATCGCTCTGGGTACCGGTGCTGGCCCCCTTCACGCTGATGCTCACACCGGGCAGGGCCTCGTTGGTGCCCTTCTCGTGCACCACGCCCGTGATGGCAATGAGCTGCGTTTGGGCGAAGGCCGCGCTGATGCTAGCCAGAAACAGGATGAGAAAAAGGAGAAAGGAGGGGTAATAGGGTTTCATGTGTCGGGGGAGTTGAAGTCGTAGTGAAAGAGCCAGGGAGTGGGCGCAGGCGACAACAACAGGTGGTATTGGGCGTTTTCATAGGGTTGTTCTGGTGGGTCGCCTCACCCCCGGCCCCTCTCCGAAAAGGAGAGGGGAGCCACGGCGGCGCGGGCGAGTATTATGAGTGTATAGGATGTTTGAAAGAAGTCGTATGGCTCCCCTCTCTGAAGAAGCGGGGCCGGGGGTGAGGCTAATACACGTCCTCCAAGTAGCGGCGCTGCTTCCGTAGGTTCTTCACATAAGCCGCCGCGTCGTCAGCCGAAAGGCCGGCTTCCTTCTGCACGACTTGCGCCAGGGCCGTTTGCACGGCGCTGCCCAAGCGGGTTTTGTCGCCGCAGATATAGAATTGCGCGCCGTTTTCGAGCCACCCGAACACGTCGCGGCTGCTTTCGAGCAGGCGGTCCTGCACGTAGATTTTCTCGGCCTGGTCGCGGGAGAAGGCCACGTCGAGCTTCGCTAAACCGCCTTTTTTAAGGTGCTGCTGCCATTCGGTTTGGTAGAGGAAATCGGTGGTGAAGTGCGGATTGCCGAATAGCAGCCAGTTACGGCCCGTAGCGCCCAGCTCCACCCGCTCCTCCACGAAGGCGCGGAACGGCGCGATGCCCGTGCCTGCGCCCACCATGATGATGTCGGTGCCGGGGTTCTGGGGCAGCTTGAAGTACTCGTTGTGCTCCACGAACACGCGGGCCTCGTCGCCCACCGCCACGCGGTCGGCCAGAAACGACGAGCAGGCGCCGTGCTTGCGGCGGCCGTGGGCCTCGTAGCGCACGGCCCCCACGGTGAGGTGTACCTCGTCGGGGTGCGTGAGGAGGCTACTGGCGATGGAGTAGGCGCGACTGGGCAGCGGGCGCAGCGTGTCGGCCAGGGCCTGGGCGGTGAGCTGGTCGGTGGGGAAATCGGTGAGCAAATCGGCCACGTCGCGGCCGTAGAGGTAGGGCTGGAGGCGCGTGGTATCGGCCAGCAAGCCCTGCAATTCAGCATGCGGGGCCAAAATGGCATAGCGTTCCAGCACATCGCGGGTAAGCACGGTCAGTTCGCGGCGGCTGGCCAGGGCGGCGGCCAGCGGTAGGCTTTCCGCGCCCAGCTGCACCGGGGCCGAGTCGGAGAGCCGGGCGGCTCGCAGCACTTCTTCCACCAGCGGGTCGTGGTTGCGGGGGCGCACGGCCAGCGCATCGCCGGGGGCATATTGCAGGCCCGAGCCGGCCAGGTCCAGCTCAATGTGGTAGGTCTCCTTGTCTGAACCGCGCCCATTCAGCTGGATGCTTTCCAGCACCCGCGCCGGCCAGGGGTTTTCACGGGTGAATTGGTGGACTGTTGAATGGGTGGATGGGTGGATTGTTGAATTGGCAGATAGGTGGATGGCTGAATGAGTGGATGGAGCAACTGCTGCCGCTGCGGTGCTTCCGGTTTCAGCGGCCGTAGCTTCTATAATCTTCTCCAAAGCCGCCTCAATCCACTGGCTGGCGGCGGCCTGGTAGTCCACGTCCGTATCCACGCGGTCGAGCAGGCGGGTGCCGCCCAGGGTGGCCAGCTGCTGGTCGAAATCCTTGCCGGTCTGGCAGAAGTGCAGGTAGCTGGTGTCGCCCAAGGCCAGCACGGCGAAGCGCAGCTTTGGCAGCTTCGGGGCCCGGCTGCCCCGGATGAACTGGTGCAGCTCCTCGGCGGCCATTGGCGGCTCGCCCTCCCCGTGGGTGCTCACGATGACGAGCAGGTTTTGCTCCTGCGCCAGCTGCCGGGTGGGGTAGTCGTTCATGTCGCGCACCTCCGCCGCGAGGCCGCGCTGCTTAGCGGCCTCGGCGGCTTGCTGGGCCACTTTCTTACCGTTGCCGGTGTGCGAGCCGTAGAGGATGGTCAGCTTTCTGACTGGGGCCGCTGCCTCGGCGGGGGCAGGGGCGACAGCTGCAACTGTCGCCCCGCCGCTGGTGGCCTGACCGTAGAAATAGCCACTCAGCCACACCAGCTGCTGCGCCGATAGCCCGGCGCTAAGCTGCTGAAGGTGCGCCTCGTCGAGGTGAGGAGGAAGGATGGGTAAAGACATAATCGTTTTAACGTTGGGCCTCACCCCCGGCCACTCTCCGAAAAGGAGAGGGGTGCCATGGCGGCGCGGAAGATGTAGCGTGGACTCTGCGAGTCCGTGTATGAGCGAGTTATTTGGCGCTTTATTCAAGCAAAGCGCGGATTATTCAGGCAGGCACGGACGCGCAGAGTCCACGCTATATAAGCAGTCGTCAGGCTCCCCTCTCCAAGGCTTCGCGCATCAAGCGAACTGGGGCCAGCCCCGGAGGGGTCTCGTGAGGTCAGGCCACCTGCGCGTAAGTCAGCAGCTCCGTCGGCACCTCGGCGGCCGAAGTGGCCGACGGCTTCATCAGCCGCACGACTTCGCCCAGCACGATTACCGCCGGGGCCCCCAGGCCGGCCACGCTGGCTCGCTCGGCAATGTCGGCCACGGTGCCGGCCACGGCGCGGGCGTTGGGCAAGGTGCCGTTTTGGATGACAGCCACCGGCACTGCGGCCCCGCCGTAGCGGGAAAAGAGCCGGGCGATTTCGGCCAGCCGGCTCATACCCATGAGGATAACCGTGGTGGTGCGGGGCGTCTGGGCGGCTTCCAGCAGGGCAGCCGAAAGCTGCTCGTCGGCCGTAGTGGCCGTCAGCACCCGGAAGCCTTCGCTCAGGCCCCGGTGCGTGGCCGGAATGCCCACGCTGCCGGCCGCCGCCACCGCGCTGCTGATGCCGGGCACGTAGTCGGTGGCCAGCCCGTGGGCCTCGGCATACAGCATCTCCTCGCGGCCCCGCCCGAAAATGAACGGGTCGCCGCCCTTCAGCCGGACCACATGGCCGTGGCGGTACGCCTGCTGCACAATCAGGTCGTTGATGCCTTCCTGAGTGTAGGCTTTGAAGCCACTGCGCTTGCCCACGAAAATCAGCGGCACGCCGGGCCGGACGTGGACCAATAGCGCATCGTTCGCCAGCGCGTCATAGAGCACCACGTCGGCGGCGGCCAGGGCCTTAGCGCCTTTCAGGGTCAGCAGCTCCGGGTCGCCGGGGCCGGCTCCTACTACGGTGAAGCGGGGGATGAAAAGAGGGGAATCAGCCATGATTTTAAGCGGGATAGGGTCGTGAGAACGTCATGCAGAGCGCACCGAAGCATCTCGCGTGCATTGCTAATTCAATTGTTCAGCGGTTTAATTACTGTGGCACGCGAGATGCTTCGCTATGCTCTGCATGACGTTCTTTGCCAAGTCGTTCTAAATGGAAAATGCCGCCTCCACGGGCACTTCCTGGGTGAAATATTCCGGGTCGGTGGCGGCGACGAGGCCGGCGGCGAGGGTGGCCCCGGTCTGCTCATCGACCAAGATGAAAGCGCCGGTGACGCGGTTTTGGCGGTACTCATCTAGCACCAGCGAGAGGGCCGTTTTCAGGCGTATCCGCACGATGTCGTTGAGCTTGGCCTCGTCGGTGCCCTGACTCTCGAAGGTTTCGAGG
>Ga0265780_10010620_pt1 | contig 10960 bp, 6 predicted proteins | sample P1T30metagenome_FD_192432 | JGI IMG/M metagenome (GOLD analysis project Ga0265780, IMG submission 192432) | Plant litter microbial communities from East Loma Ridge, Irvine, California - P1 T30 | ecosystem: Environmental > Terrestrial > Plant litter > Unclassified | place: USA: California... | reverse complement strand
GCCACCGCGCTGCCGCGCTTCGTCAACCTGGGCAGCGACGCCCGCGCCGCCAGCCTGAAGGCGGCCAAGGGCGCGCTGGTGTCGACGGCTGCGATGGTGCGCGCCAAGGCGCTGGTCAGCAACATGACGAGCGGCGTGGTCATGATGGAAGACCAGGCGGTGACCCTCTACAACGGCTATCCGGCAGCGGGCGACCCCGGCCAGGCGCGCGCCTTTGCCGCCGCCGCCGGCCTCGGCATGGGCATCGGCGCGAACGACGACTACAACGTCAATTTCGAGAACGGCGGCCTGACCATCTCGCCGAAAAACGTGAGCCTGAGCAACCGCGCGACCTGCTCGGTGATCTACATCCAGGCGCAATCGCCGAACACGCCGCCGACCTACATCGAACTATCCAGCAACGGCCAGTTCGTCTGCAACTAGCACGACTCAGTGCACATGCGCGTGGTCATGGCCGTCGTGCCCATGGTCATGCCCCGCCAGCGTACAGTCGTGATGGGTCGTGCCTTCCTCGACCTGCAGGGTGCAGTGGTGGATGCCGAAGTCGCTGCGTAGCCCCGCCACCATCGCATCCAGCACGGCATCCCCCGGATACCCGCCCGGCATCACCACATGGGCCGTCAGCGCATTTTCGGTGGTGCTGATGGCCCAGATGTGCAGGTCGTGCACCTCCTTCACGCCGGCCTGGCCGGCGAGATAGGCGCGCACCGCGCCCGCATCGACCCCGGGCGGCACCGCCGCCATCGACAGCTGCACCGATTCGCGCAGCAGCGACCAGGTGCCGAGCACGATCACCACCACGATCGCCAGGCTCACCGCCGGATCGATCCAGCTCCAGCCGGTGCCCATGATGACCAGCCCCGACACTACCACACCCAGCGACAGCGCGGCGTCGGCCGCCATGTGCAGGTAGGCGCCGCGCAGGTTCAGGTCGCCCTTGCTGCCGGCCAGGAACAGCCAGGCCGAAAAGCCATTCACCAGCACCCCGACCCCGGCCACGATCGACACCGTCAGCCCCTGGACCGGCGCCGGCTCGGCGATGCGCTGCACCGCTTCCCAGGCGATGGCGCCGCAGGCCACCATCAGGAGCAGGCCATTGCCGAGCGCCGCCAGGATCGAGGAGCCGCGCAGGCCGTAGGTATAGCGCCCCTGCGGCGCGCGCCTGGCCAGCACCGCCGCACCCCAGGCCAGCACCAGGCCCAGCACGTCCGACAGGTTATGGCCGGCATCGGCCATCAGGGCAGTGGAGTGGGCGATGAAGCCGTAGGCGAATTCGATGATCACGAACAGCATGTTGAGGCCGATCGCCAGCGCGAAGGCGCGGCCATGGCCGGCCGGATCGGGCATGTGGTGGTGATGGTGGCCGAAGCCGTGCGAATGGCCGTGGTCGTGGCCATGATCGTGGCCGTGTTTGTGGTCGTGCTTATTTGCGTGATTCATGCGTCCATCCCGTTGGCAGGTTCGGCGATGTGCTCGAACATATTGGCGAGCAGGCCGCTGATGTGGGCGTCGGCGGCCGAATAGAAGACCTGCTTGCCCTGGCGCTCGGCCTTGACGATACGGGCCGCGCGCAGCAGGCGCAGGTGGTGGCTGACCAGCGAGCTGGACAGATCCAGCGAAGCGGCGATGTCACCCACCGCGGTCGGCTGCGCCAGGCAGGCCAGCACGATATGCAGGCGGGTAGCGTCGCCGAGGAGGTGGAACAGGTCGGCGACTTCTTCGACGGCGCCGGAGGGGTAATCGGGTTCGGCCATGCTCGATAAGGTTCAACATGTGAAGAGATGTTCATATGTTGATCGAGTTTCTGTGGATTGGCAAGCTTGACGTGTTGCTGTCGGATTGCGTAGGGTGGGCAATCCTTTGCCCACGCGTTCAACTAACCGAAGGATCGCCATGATGCATCCGTGAGTTGAACGCGTGGGTGGACCGCCCACCAAGCCATCACGGCGCCCGCCGCAACACCTGCCCGTCGCTGTCGCGCTCTTCAAGCTCCCCCAGCCCGAGCGGCTTCAGCTGCGGCAGGATGCGCTTCTTCTCTCCCACCGCCACCACGATCATCTGCTGCGGGTCCAGGTACGATCGCGCCACGTCCTGCACCTGCGCCGCGGTGACCGCGCGCAGCTGGGCCGGCAGCTTGCTGTAGTAATCCAGCGGCAGGCCATAGATGAAACTCTCGGCCAGGCTGGCGCCGACGTCGGCGTTGGTCTCGAACTGGCCAGGCAGCGACAACAGCATGGCGTCGCGCGCGGCAGTCAGTTCGTCCGGCGGCAGGGGCGCTTCGCGCATGGCGGCCACTTCGCGCAGGATCTCGCGCACCGAGGCGCCGGTATGCGCGCGCTCGACGCTGCTGTCGATGATGAAGGGGCCCGGCGTGCGGTCGTAGCGGAACCCGGAATAAATGCCGTAGGTGTAGCCCCTGGTCTCGCGCAGGTTCTCGTTCAGGCGGCTGGAGAACATGCCGCCCAGCGCGCCGTTCATCACCTGCAGCGCGGCGAAGTCGGGGGTCGCGCGGGCCACGCCGATGCCGGCCACGCGCAGCGCGGTCTGGGGCGAGTCGGGCCGATCGACCACGACCAGGCGCGCTTTGCTGCCGCTCGGCGCGGGCACGACGCTGGCAGGTGCCTTGGCCCCCTGCCAGGCGCCGAACTGCGTTTCCACCAGCGCCTTCAGGTCGGCGCGCGCGATATCGCCGGTGACCACCAGCGCCGCGTTGGCGGGCACGTAGTGGCGGCGCCAGAAGGCGGCCAGGTCGTCGCGGGTGACGGCGCGGATCGCCGGCTCGGTGCCGAGCTGGCCGTAGCCTTTCGGATGGCGGCTGCCCCACAGGGCGCCGGCGGCGGCCACCGCGGCCACGCTTTCCGGGTCGTCGCGCTGCTGGATCAGTTCCCCGATGCGGTCGGCGCGCTGGCGCTCGACTTCGGCGATCGGGAAGGCCGGCCGCAGCGCGACGTCGGCCATGATCTCGAGCGCCGCGGCGAAGTTGGCGCGCAGCGCCAGCAGCGAGACGCTGGAAGCGTCGACGCCGCTGCCGGTGTCGAGGAAAGCGCCGAGCTGCGCAATCTCGTCGGCGATCTGCGGTGCGCTGCGGGTGGCGGTGCCTTCTTCCAGCATCTGGGCCGTGAAGCCGGCCAGGCCGGGCAGCTCATTCGGCGCGGCCGCGCTGCCGCTGCGGATCAGGAGCTGGGTCGAGACCAGCGGCAGCGCCGGATTGTGGTGGTGGATCACCGTCAGGCCGTTGGCCAGTTTGAAGGATTCGCCCTGCGGCAGCGTGAAGCGCGGCGCCGGGCCGGCCAGCGGCGCCTTGGCGCGCCAGGGTTCGGCCACGTTGATGCCGGCGTCCGCCGCCTTGGCGGCCTTGCTGGCGCGCGGCGTGCGTGGGCGCGGCGGATCGTCCACCGTCGGCTTGCCGGGCAGGCCGGTGACGACGGCGCGTGCGTTCTTCGCCAGGTAGCTGCGCACCGCGCGCTGCACGTCGGCCGCGCTCACGCGGCGCAGCTGGGCGAGGTCCTTCGCCAGGTAGCCGGGGTCGCCGGTGTACTGGTTGTAGTGGTTCATCTGGTCGGCCAGGCCGTCGCCGCCGAGCTTTTCGACGCTGCTGAGGAGCGCCGTCTCGAGGCTGTTGCGGGCGCGTTCGACTTCGCGCGCGCTCGGGCCATGGTCGCGCAGCAGTGCCAGTTCGGCGTCGACCGCCGCCTCCAGGGTGCGCGCCTCGACCCCGCTGCGGGCGATGACGTCGATGATGAAGGTCGAGGCCAGGCCGTAGGAATGCTGGGCGGCGTCGACTTCCTGGGCGATCTGGCGTTCGTAGACCAGGGTTTTGTACAGGCGACTGGACTTGCCGCCGCCGAGGATCTCGGCCGCCACCGCCAGTTCGAGGTCGCCGGCCTGGTAGGCGGGCGGGGTGATCCAGCCCATGAAGATGCGCGGCAGCTCGACCCGGTCGTGCACCACCACGCGGCGCTCGGCCGTGACTGGCGGCGTGACGATGGCGGGGCGTTCTACCTGTGGGCTGGGGCGCAGGCCGCCGAAGTAGCGTTCCACCAGGACGCGCGTTTTCACCTTGTCGATGTCGCCGGCGATCACGATGCTGGCGTTGTTGGGGCCGTAGTAGCGTGCGAAGAACTGGCGCACGTCCTCCAGTTTCGCGTTCTGGATGTCGGCGTGCGAGCCGATGATCGGCGAGTGATACGGGTGCTCCTTCGGGAACAGCGCGTGCGCCAGCGCTTCCTCGACCACACCATAGGGTTCGCCCTCGACGGTCTGGCGGCGCTCGTTGCGCACCACGTCCTGCTGGTTGGTCAGCGCCTTCTGGTCGAGCACGTCGAGCAGGAAGCCCATGCGGTCGGCGTGCACCCACAGGGCCAGTTCCAGCTGGTTCGACGGCACCGTGTCGTAATAGTTGGTGCGGTCGTAGTCGGTGCTGCCGTTGCTGTCGGTGGCGCCGGCGCCTTCCAGCAGGCGGTCGGCCTGGCCGCGCGGGATGTGGCGGGTGGCGGCGAACATCATGTGCTCGAACAGGTGGGCGAAGCCGCGCAGGCCGGGCGCCTCGTCGGCCGGGCCGACGTGGTACCAGATGTTGACGGCCACGATCGGCAGGCGGCGGTCCTCGACCAGGATCAGCTGCAGCCCATTGGGCAGGGTGGTTTTTTCGAAAGCCACGGTGGGCAGGGGCGTGTGCGCTTGGGCGTGCGAGTCGATGGGGGAGGCGGATGAGAGCATGAACAGGGACAGCAGGATGAAAGGCTTGAGCAGCGAGAAGGTCTTCATGGCGTGCTCCGGTGCGTAGTATAGCTGGCGCGGCGGGATGCTGTTTTTAGTGGCAGCTGCTCTTGCCGTGATCGAGGACCGCACCCGGCGGCACCCGCTCGGGATAGGCCGGCAGGAAGCGCCATTCGTAGGCGCCGTCCAGCAGGCGCAGCGCCAGCACGCCGTCGTAGCTGGCTTCGCGCGCTTCGCTGTTGGGCTGGAAGAAAATGAAAGGCGTGGCGTAGGCGCCGCCGGTGCCGACCACGAACTGGCGCAGGCCGCGCGCCCGGTCGACCCTGGCGTTGGCATCCTGCGGCGCGAAGCGTTCGTAGTCGTGGTCGTGGCCCGACAGCACCAGCTCGGCGCCGGCTGCGTGCAGGATGGCGAACGCGTCGCGCATGCGGCCCGGCGGCCGGTGGCCGCCCGAGGTGTACAGCGGGTGGTGCCAGAAGGCGAGAGTGCAGGCGGCCGGCTTGTCTGCCAGTTCGGTGCGCAGCCAGGCGATCTGCGCCGCGTGGGCCGCGCCGCTCAGGTTGCTGTTCAGCGAGATCACATGCCAGCTGCCCAGGCGCAGGCTGTAGTAACCCTGTCCCGGCTGGCCGGCGCGCTCGCCGAAGTAGGCGTAATAGGGAGCGGCGTCCTCCGTGGCGTATTCGTGGTTGCCCGGCGTCGGCCAGGTGCGCTCGCGGAAGCGTCCCCAGGTCGGGTGGTAGCAGTCGGCGAACTCGCTGGCGGCGCCGACCGGATAGGTGTGGTCGCCCAGGCTTAGCACCGCCGAGCGTGGATCGGCGCGCAGCAGCGGTTCCAGCAGGGCCGCGGTGCCAGCGGCGCCGGACCATCGCGGGTCGGGATGCTTGCAGCGTGCGATGTCGCCGGCGGCATAGACGGTGTATGCGTTGTCCTCCCCGCCGTCCTGCGCGCAGGCGAACGACGCGCAGGCCGACAGCAGCAGCCCGGCCAGCAGCGGCCGGCGCATCGGTCCTTTCACGGCGGCCGGGCTTATTCGACGAAGCGCAGCAGGCCTTGCAGCGCGTGCGCCACGGCCTGGTCGCGCACCGCCTGGCGATCGCCCTGGAACACCAGGCGCTCGGTGAAGGTGGTGTCGCCGCGCGCCCAGCCGAAGCAGACCGTGCCGACCGGCTTGCCCGGCACCGCGCCGGTGGGGCCGGCGATGCCGGTGGTGGATACCGCGACGTCGGCGCTGCTGTTCGACAGCGCGCCCTCGGCCATGCGGCCGGCGACTTCCTCGCTGACCGAACCGAACTGCGCGATCAGGGCGGCGGGCACCTCCAGCAGCTCGGTCTTGGAGGCGTTGGAATAGGTGACGAAGCCGCAGTCGAACCAGGCGGTGGAGCCGGCGACGTCGGTGACGGCCTGGGACACGCCGCCGCCGGTGCAGGATTCGGCGGTGGCCAGCACCAGGCGCCGGGCCTCGAGCGCGCGGCCTACTTTGCTGGCAAGATCGAGAATATCGTTCGTCACGTGAAGCTCCTCATGAAGGCGGTCCAGGCCGGTCGGATGGATGCGCGCCGCTTCATTCTAGCGCGCCCGCCGCCTGCGCGGCACATTGGAATCCCACAAAATGCCACGGCCGGCCGCGCCCTGTATTGGCGGCGCCCGACCATTCGTTTTTTAAAAGGTTCCGTGCGCCGTGCCGCACTGCTGTAAGCTATGCTGCCTTGACCGGTCCTGCCACCCGGCAGGCCCCCTTTTCACTTACCGCAGGACCCTGGAATGCCGCTCGAACGACACGCGCGTGACCGAATGGGGCCGACGCGCCGCACCGTCCGGCAGCGTACCGCCACCGATCCTGCCCGTCGCGCCCGCTGTGCGGCGCGGCCGGAGGCCGCATGACGCCCCTGCGTTCGATCCGCACCAAGCTGGTGTCGGCCGTGATGGCGACCACGCTGGCGGCGCTGCTGGTGTCGATCGCCATCATCATCGGCTACGACCTGCGCAGCTACCACCGCACCCTGGTCAACGACCTGTCGACCCAGGCCGAACTGGTCGGCCACATGACCTCGGCCGCGCTGACCTTCGACGATCCGCGCCTGGCCAACGAAAACCTGGCGCTGCTGCGCACCCGTCCGCAGGTGCGCGCGGCCGCCATCTACGACGCCAATGGCGATCTGTTCGCTTCCTACCTGGCCGCCGGCGAAGTGCGCGCCATGCCGGCGCAACTGGCCGGCGCGCCGCGCAGCGACGGCGAAGCACTGGTGGTCCACCAGCGCATCGCCGAGAACGGCGAGACGCTCGGCACCGTCTACCTGCGCGCCGAGAACGGGCTGCTGGGACGCACCCTTGATTACCTCAGCATCGCCTTTTGCGTGACGGTGCTGGCGATGGGCGTGGCCTGGCTCCTGATGCGGCGCATGGGGCGCGTCGTGACGGCGCCGATCGTGGCCATCACCGAGATCGCGCGCGACGTGGTCGCCACCCGCGACTACTCGCGCCGCGCGCCGCGCATCAGCGACGACGAAGCCGGCGAACTGGTCGACTCCTTCAACGCCATGCTGCGCGAGATCGAGGGCCGCACCCGCGAACTGGAAACGTCGAGCAGCGCGATCGCGCGCGAAGCGGCCGAACGTTCGCGCGCCCAGCAGGAAGTGATGCGCCTGAACGAGCAGCTGGAACAGCGCGTCGACGAGCGCACCCTGCAGCTGGCGCTGGCCAACGCCGAACTGGCCAACGCCATCGAGGAGGCGCGCAGCGCCAACCAGGCCAAGTCGGCCTTTCTGTCGTCGATGAGCCACGAGCTGCGCACCCCGCTCAACGCGATCCTCGGCTTCGCCCAGATCCTCAGTTCCGATTCGCTGCCCTCGACGCTGGAACAGAAAAAGGAATTCGCCAGCCACATACTGAAAAGCGGCCGCCATCTGCTCACCCTGATCAACGAGATCCTCGACCTGGCCAAGGTGGAGTCGGGCACGGTGACCCTGTCGATGGAACCGGTGGCGCTGGCCGACATCCTGCTGGAGACCCGCACCATGGTCGGGCCGATCGCGGCCGGCCGCGGCGTGCAGGTGCTGTACCCGGACGTGAAGGGCGCGGTGGTGATGGCCGACCGCACGCGTCTCAAGCAGGTGCTGCTGAACCTGCTGTCGAACGCCGTCAAGTACAACCGCGAGGCCGGCGCCGTGGTGATGAGCTGCGACCGGGTCGGCACGGAGCGGCTGCGCCTGTCGGTGCAGGATACCGGCGCGGGACTGGATGCGGCCCAGGTGGCGAGCCTGTTCCAGCCTTTCAACCGGCTGGGCCAGGAAGGCGGCCAGCAGGAGGGCACCGGGATCGGGCTGGTGGTCACCAAGCGCCTGGTCGAGCTGATGGGCGGCGAGATCGGCGTCACCAGCAGCCCGGGTGTCGGCAGCGTGTTCTGGATCGAGCTGGCCAGTACCGCACCGCTGGCGCCGCATGAGCGGCACGGACCGCACGGGCCGCCGGCGGCGATCTGCGTGGAGGAGGCGCCCGGCAAGGCCGAGGCGGCGCCGCGCGAGGGCGAGCCGCACGTGATTTTGTATGTCGAGGACAATCCGGCCAATCTGCGGCTGGTCGAGGAAATCGTGCGCTTCCGGTCGGATTTGCGCCTGCTGTCGGCGCCCGACGGCCACCTCGGCCTGTCGCTGGCGCGCGCGCACCAGCCGGAACTGATCCTGATGGACTGGAACCTGCCGGGCATGAGCGGGGTGGAAGTGCTGCGCCAGCTGCGCGCCGATCCGGAGACGGCCGCCATCCCCGTCATCGCCCTGACCGCCAACGCCATGCCGCGCGACGTCGAGCGCGGCCAGGCGGCGGGCTTCGACCACTATCTGACCAAACCGATCGACATCGCCAAGTTCACCGACGCGATCGACAGTACGCTGGCGCGGCGCCGTTCCCCGGACGGGGGCGCCGGGCCGGACGCAAGGAAGGACGAATGATTTCACTGCAAGACATCCGCCGCGCCCGCATCCTGGTCGTGGACGACGAACCGGTCAACATCCAGCTGCTGGAGTACCTGCTCACCACCACCGGCTACGAAAACGTCAGCAGCACGCAAGACCCGCGCCAGGTGGTGTCGCTGCACCTGAAGCACCGTTTCGACCTGATCATCCTTGACCTGCACATGCCGCACATGGACGGCTTCGACGTGATGGAGGCCTTGAAACCGCTGGAAAGCGAATCGTGGCTGCCGGTGCTGGTGGTGACGGCCGAACCGGACAAGAAGCTGGCGGCGCTGGAAGCGGGCGCGCGCGACTTCATCGGCAAGCCCTTCGACACGGTCGAGGTGATGACCCGCATCCGCAACCTGCTGGAGGTGCGCCTGCTGCACCGCGAGTCGCAGGACTATGGCGTGCAGCTGGAACGCGAGGTGCGCGAGCGCACCGCCGAGCTGGCGCGCTTTCGCGGCGCGATGGACGCCACCCCGGATGCGATCTTCCTGATCGACACCGCCAGCATGGCGATTGTCGACGTCTCGGACGGCGCCTGCCGCATGCTGGGTTTTTCGCGCGACGCCCTGATGCGGATCGACCCGGTGGCGCTGGGCCTGGCCACGCGCGCGCTGCTGGAACGCCACCTGGCGGCAGAAGTCACGGCCTCCTCCGGCGGCGACGGCAAGGTGCGCTTCGACGCGCTGCCGGGCGACATCGTCGAGACCGAGCTACTGCGCGCCGGCGGGCAGGGCGCGGTGCACGTCGAGATCAGCTGGAAGCTGCAGGACCTGGGGAAAAGCCGCATGCTGATCGCCGTGGTGCGCGACATCAGCGAGCGCCTGCACGCCCAGGAAAAGCTGCAGCACATGGCCAGCTACGACTGCCTCACCGGCCTGCCCAACCGCACCCTGTTCTTCCGCAACCTGGGCGACGCGATCGAGCTGGCGCGCGACAAGAACTGGCGCGTGGCGGTGCTGTGCATCACACTCGACCGTTTTAAAATCATCAACGATTCGCTCGGCACCGCGCTCGGCGACGAACTGCTGCGCCAGTTCAGCGATCGCCTGGTGCGGGTGGCGCGCTACCGCGACACGGTGGGGCGCCTGGGTGGCGACGAGTTCGCGCTGATCCTCTCCATGCAGCGCGACCAGCAGGAAGCCGTCAACGTGGCCAACGAGGTGCGCGAGACCCTGCGCGCGCCCTTCGATCTGCACGGCCAGCAGGCGGCCCTCACGGCCAGCATCGGCATCGCCATGTATCCGGACGACGCCACCGAGCCGGGTACCCTGGTGAAGTACGCCGACACCGCGATGGTGCGCGCCAAGGAGGCGGGCCGCGACGGCTACCGCTTCTTCACCGCCGGCATGAACGTGCAGGTGCTGGCGCGCCTCGACCTCGAGCTGGCGCTGCGCGGCGCCCTGGAGGGCAATCAGTTCGTACTGTACTACCAGCCCAAGCTGGAACTGAGCACCGGCCGCGTGTCGGGCGTGGAAGCGCTGCTGCGCTGGAACCGGCCCGGCTTCGGCCTGGTGTACCCGGCCGAATTCGTGCCGATCATGGAAGAGACCGGGCTGGTCGTGCGGGTCGGCGACTGGATCGTCGACGAGGCCTGCCGCCAGATCGCGGCGTGGAGCGCCCAGGGCGTGCGCGACGTGCGGGTGGCGGTGAACGTGTCGAGCCGCCAGTTCGTCGAGGGCGACCTGGAAGGCGTGATCCGTGCGTCATTGCAGCGCCACGGCGTCGAACCAGGCCTGCTGGAACTCGAGCTGACCGAAAGCGCGCTGATGTCGAACGCCGAGCACACCATCGTCGTGCTGGGCCGCCTGCGCGAACTCGGCATCCGCATCGCGATCGACGATTTCGGCACCGGATATTCGTCACTGGCTTACCTGAAGCGCTTCCCGATCGACAAGCTCAAGATCGACATCGCTTTTGTCCGCGACATCGTCACCAACCCGGACGACGCGGCGATCGCGCTGGCCATCATCAGCATGGCGCACAGCCTGCACATGCAGGTGATCGCCGAGGGCGTCGAGACGCGCGCCCAGATGGCCTACCTGCGGCGCCACCGCTGCGACGAGATCCAGGGTTTTCACTTTTCGCGCGGCCTGCCGGCCGATGAACTGGCCCACCTGGTGCAGGACAACCGCGCCCGCCCCGACCAGCCGCCGGCCCAGGACGACAAGGTGCAGACCCTGCTCATCGTCGACGACGACGTCAACGTGCTGACCGCCCTGCACCGCCTGTTCAGGCGCGACAACTACCGCGTGCTGACGGCGTCTTCGCCGGCGGAAGGCTTCGAG
>Ga0265780_10010618_pt1 | contig 10961 bp, 6 predicted proteins | sample P1T30metagenome_FD_192432 | JGI IMG/M metagenome (GOLD analysis project Ga0265780, IMG submission 192432) | Plant litter microbial communities from East Loma Ridge, Irvine, California - P1 T30 | ecosystem: Environmental > Terrestrial > Plant litter > Unclassified | place: USA: California... | reverse complement strand
GGCGAGAAGGACACCGCGAAGAGCAAGATCGACGATCTGCCCTTCTACTGCATTGGTTTCAAGTCTGCTGCTCCCGAGTACACTCTCCGCACCCGTATTTGGGCTTCGCTCCGCTCCCAGACCCTCTACCGTACCATCTCTGGTTTCATGAACTACAGCCGCGCCATCAAGCTTCTCTACCGCGTCGAGAACCCCGAAGTCGTTCAGATGTTCGGTGGCAACTCCGACAAGCTCGAGCGCGAGCTCGAGAGGATGGCTCGTCGCAAGTTCAAGATCTGTGTCTCCATGCAGCGTTACGCCAAGTTCTCCAAGGAGGAGCGTGAGAACGCCGAGTTCCTTCTCCGCGCTTACCCTGATCTCCAAATCGCTTACCTTGACGAAGAGCCACCTGTCGAGGAGGGCGAGGACCCCCGAATCTACTCTGCGTTGATCGACGGCCACTCCGAGCTCATGGAGAACGGCATGCGTCGCCCCAAGTTCCGTGTCATGCTATCAGGAAACCCCATCCTTGGTGATGGCAAGTCTGACAACCAGAACCACTCCATCATCTTCTACCGCGGCGAATACATCCAGCTCATCGACGCTAACCAGGACAACTACCTGGAGGAGTGTCTCAAGATTCGTTCCGTCCTTGCCGAGTTTGAGGAGATGACCACCGACAACGTCTCGCCTTACACCCCTGGTCTTCCCCCAACCAACTTCGACCCGGTCGCCATTCTCGGTGCTCGCGAGTACATTTTCTCTGAGAACATCGGTATCCTTGGTGACGTTGCTGCCGGAAAGGAACAGACGTTCGGTACTCTCTTCGCTCGTACCCTGGCTCAGATTGGTGGCAAGCTCCATTACGGTCACCCCGATTTCCTCAACGGTATCTTCATGTGCACTCGTGGTGGTGTGTCCAAGGCCCAAAAGGGTCTTCACTTGAACGAGGATATTTACGCCGGTATGACTGCTCTCCTCCGCGGTGGTCGCATCAAGCACTGCGAGTACTACCAGTGTGGTAAGGGTCGTGATTTGGGCTTCGGTTCCATTCTCAACTTCACCACCAAGATTGGAACTGGTATGGGCGAGCAGATGCTGTCCCGCGAATACTACTACCTCGGCACTCAGCTTCCTCTGGATCGCTTCCTGTCCTTCTTCTACGCTCACCCTGGTTTCCACATCAACAACTTGTTCATCATGTTGTCTGTGCAATGCTTCATGTGGTGCTTGCTGAACTTGGGAGCCCTTCGCCACGAGACTATCGCTTGCATGTACAACCGCGACGTGCCAATCACCGATCCGATGATGCCGACTGGGTGCGCCAACACCGTCCCTCTCATGGACTGGGTCCAGCGTTGCATCGTCTCCATCTTCATCGTTTTCTTCATCTCTTTCGTCCCTCTGACTGTCCAAGAATTGACCGAGCGTGGATTCTGGCGTGCGGCAACCCGTCTGGCCAAGCACTTCTCCTCGCTCTCTTTCTTGTTCGAGGTGTTCGTCTGTCAGATCTACGCCTACTCGATCCAGCAGGACTTGTCATACGGTGGTGCCCGCTACATCGGCACTGGTCGTGGTTTCGCGACTGCTCGCATGCCCTTCGGTGTCCTCTTCTCCCGTTTCGCCGGCCCGTCCATCTACTGGGGTGCTCGCTGCCTTTTGATTCTGCTCTTCGGTACTGTCACCGTCTGGGGTTACTGGCTGCTCTGGTTCTGGGTCTCCCTGCTCGCCCTCTGCATCTCTCCCTTCGTGTTCAACCCTCACCAGTTCTCTTGGGGCGACTTCTTCATCGACTACCGCGAGTTCCTTCGTTGGCTGTCTCGCGGCAACACCAAGGCGCACTCGGCATCCTGGATTGGTTTCGTTCGTCTCTCACGTACTCGCCTTACAGGTTTCAAGCGCAAGGCCCTTGGTGATCCCTCGGCCAAGCTTTCTGGCGACACACCTCGTGCGAAGTTCACCAACATCTTCTTCGCTGAGATCATTGGTCCGCTCGTCTTCGTCTGTGTTGCCGTTCTGCCTTACCTGTTCATGAACGCCGGAGTTGGTGTTCTCGAGACCAACCCCGACATGTCCGACATCGACATCACCCCTACGAACTCCATCATTCGTCTGGTTCTTGTCGCCTTCGGTCCCATTGCCGTCAACGCCGGTGTTGCCATCATGTTCTTCGGCATGGCTTGCTGCATGGGGCCCGTGTTCAGCATGTGCTGCAAGAAATTCGGTGCTGTCCTTGCCGGTATTGCGCACGCCATCTCCGTCATTGCCCTTATCCTCTTCTTCGAAGTCATGTACTTCTTGGAAGGCTGGAACTTCGCCAAGACACTCTCTGGCATGATTGCCGTTGTCGCCATCCAGCGTTTCATCTACAAGCTCATCGTCTCCCTGGCTCTGACAAGAGAATTCCGCGCCGATACCTCCAACATCGCTTGGTGGACTGGCAAGTGGTACTCACTCGGATGGCACACTCTGTCCCAGCCAGGCCGTGAGTTCCTCTGTAAGATCACAGAGATGGGCTTCTTCTCCGCCGACTTCGTTCTTGGTCACATCCTGCTCTTCATCATGCTTCCGGCGCTGTGCGTTCCCTACATTGACAAGTTCCACTCGGTCATGCTCTTCTGGCTTCGTCCCAGGTATGTTCACTTACCTTACTACGTGCATCATTCTTTACTGACCCTTTCCACAGTCGCCAGATTCGCCCGCCGATCTACTCGCTCAAGCAGACCAAGCTGCGCAAGCGCCGTGTGGTTCGCTTCGCCATTCTTTACTTCACCCTCTTCGTCCTCTTCATGGTTCTCTTGATTGCCCCGGCTGTCATTGGCAACCTCGGCCTCCTCGATTCAACCTTTGAGGGTCTGTACGGCAACAAGTTCATGTACCTCATGCAGCCCAGCAACTGGAACAACAACGACACTACCAGCTCCAAGACTGGCAGTGGTCTGCCCAACCAGGCTGCCCAAACCGCAGCAAGGGAATCTGCAAGCAGCACTCGCCGGGCGATGTTGTCTTTCTAGATGTCTCGCCCTGAGGCGACATCTTGACCACAGAGGATGGCAATCCTCAAGCTATTCTCACGAAACAATGTGTATAAAAAAAATCTCACCAACGCCTCCCGCGATGGGCGGCACAGAAAGGGGAGCAAGGGCAGTAATGGACAGTGTTTGTTTTATTCGCAAAGCCTTCTGATTCTACATTACGGACGCCCTTCTCCGAGTGGTTGGGTGTGTCGTGTGTCGTCTGCTCCTTTTTCTTTTGGTGGACATGTCCCTTTCGCGGAAACAGTAACGGAACGGCATATCTGCATGTTATAAACGGCGTTTTTTCTTCTTCTCGAACTTGGTTGCGCCTGCTGTCTGCTTTCTTGACTTTTGGTCCGACTAGAACTAGTCTTTGATAGTGAAACTAGATTCTTATCCTGTAACAATGTTTTTCTACCAACCGTGTGGTTCGACATTCAGTTGATGACCGTTTCAGTATGTCTCTGTAGTTGACTTGGGGTGTCGGCTTTAGCGGCTGCGCTCTCTTGACTTTGGGTGGCTTTGTACACGTCTAGCCCGACTGGCCAGATTGGCAATCGTAGACTCCCAGTGGCGCTTCTGTAGTGAGGGGTCGGTCGATGATGATGTCGAGCTTCTTGGACACAGCTGTACTGCTTCGATCAAATCAGCCAGTCAACCTCGTTTACTTGGGCTGTTTCACTCCATGTGCTTCGATTATAAGTCAGCAGTCGCCACCGAACTTGTGTCTACATCGTGATCTTCCGTTGTCTTTATACTTTGACTCTTCTTCTTCTTCCTCAATATCGATCTGTGTTGATTGATCCATTGATCGACCACTTTTCATCTCATTCAACTTCGTATCTAACAGGACATACACTTGATCGTGACAAGAGATGACTGACACCAAAGCTCCTACCAACATTAACATTGCCAACAATGACAACGACGACGACGAAGCCATTGTTCCCTTTAAAGTAGACATCCCCCAATCCGAAGTCGAACGCCTCAAGCGAAAACTCGCAGACACCCGCTTGCCTCCGAGAGAGATCGTTCCAGGAGCCGGAGATAAATATGGTCAGTAGTCTTGCGTGTTCCCGCGACAATCATCATGTTCCCCTAGAGACATCATCACGACGGTGAACAGTCGAAATCCCCGACTAACACCCTCCTCCCCTCCCTCAGGCCCGACCTACGCCTGCGCCCAAAACCTCTACAAAACCTGGCTGCACTCGTACGACTGGACCCCGATCCAAGCCTCGATCAACGCCGTCCCGCACTTCAAAACGCGCCTCGAAGGAATCAACATCCACTTCGTCCACGCCCGCTCCCCGCGGTCCGACGCAATCCCCCTCTTGATGTGCCACGGCTGGCCAGGCACTTTCTGGGAGTTCTCCTCTGTCTGGGGTCCCCTCTCCAACCCACCCAACCCCGAAGATCCGGCTTTCCACGTCGTGGTCCCCAGTTTGCCCGGGTTCTGCTTTTCGGACTGGCCGCCTAGGGCGGGTTGGACGCTGCAGGATACTGCGAGGGTTTTTGATGGGTTGATGCGCAGGTTGGGGTATGGTGAGTATATGATGCAGGGTGGGGATTGGAGCCATTGGATTGGGAGGGAGTTGGGGAGTCGGTTGCAGCGAGGCGAGGGTGAGGGTGAGGGGAGTGGGTGTAGGCTTGTGCATTTCAACTTCGCGCCGAGTCCGTTGCCTGAGGGGGTAGAGTTGACGGAGAGGGAGAGGGAGGTGCAAGGTAGGGTGGATGATTGGTTGGAGAGGCATATGGGATATGCGGTTTGTATGAGGACGAGGGTGAGTTTGTCTCGTTCTCTCTCTCTCCCTTCATTTCTTCCAAAGATGGTGGTGTTGGTGGAAGGTCCCGTAGTCTCTTCGCCGGTTATCTTAGGTTTGGGGCGAGAATGATGATGCAAGAAGAAATCGTCCAATACATACTAACACCACGCAGCCTCACACAATCGGCTTCGGCTTCAACGACAACCCCATGGGCATCCTCACCTGGGTCGGCGAGAAATACAACGAAGCCGCGGGGCCCGAGAACCAACTGAAACCGTACTGGACGAATGTCATCCTCACCACGGCCAGTCTGTATTACTTCACCGACTGCATCATGCCCTCGATGCTGTGCTACTACGAGAATGTGCGGCACGAGAATTTCGCGAGCTTTGCTATGCGGCCGGAGAATAGAATGACGATTCCGTTTGGGTACACGTCTTTCTATTGGGATACGGAGCCGAGTTCGAAGCGGGCGGTGGAGAGGACGGGGAATTTGGTTTGGTATAAAGGTGAGTTTTTGGGTTGTTGCTGTTTATTTTTCTGGGTGTGGTCGGTGTCGGCCATTGGTGATGATATTGATGGAACGGGCTGTGCGAATTGATTGATGAATTGATTGATGGACGTGAATACCTACTGACTAAGGACAGAACGTAACAACGGCGGGCACTATGCGGCGATAGAGGATCCCGAAGGTATCATCGAGGACGTGAGAGAATTAGCGGGTCAAGAATGGGATGGCCGGGCGAGGCAAGGGCGATGAGCATGACGGAAGGCAAAAAGAAGAGAGTCGTGAGAGTCTATGGTTGACGGAATGGAACGAAGCCTGGCCAAGGTGGCTGGACATCCGGCTTATCTCGGGTTAAATGGGGCGGCTCTGGAGCCAAGATGGGGTTCTAAGCACTTGACCTGCCTACCTGAGCCTGGTTACCCCTCTGCCAAGAATGGCCTACATGGAACCAGCATCGCTCTTGCCAGGCGTGCCAGGTTTACCGGTGCTACCTTCCCACCACGAGATAGTCTCCGAGAGCTCGGTCTGCGGCGTTGTATGGATTATTGATTTTATTAGCTTGGTCCGGCCATTGGCGATACTACTGTACCGTGCATACTGCGGTAGTCAATTCATATATATCTATCTCAACTCTCCATCTGCACTCCATTATTGTTGATCACTCCACCATCAATACTCACTGACAACTGACAATGGCTGGTCAAATCGTCGCAGCCGCAGCTCTGCTGCTGCCATTGGTAGCCGCTATCACGCCCGAGTATGTTCATCCAGTCAACAATCCAGTCAACATGGGTACTCATTCGCTGACTCTCCTCCCAGGCAAATGCTCTCGGCACCTCGCTACAGTGCTGCCTCTTCCAACGCCAACGGCGAGTGGGCTGTCTACACCTCGACCAATTACTCCTTCGAGACCCACGAGGCTGCCACCACTTGGAAACTCTTGAACCTCAACACTGGCGACATCTCTGACCTTCCCTTCAATGGTGATGTTTCCGAGATGGTCTGGGTTGGCAGCACCAACACCAGTGTTCTCTACCTGAACAGCACCAGCGATGAGCTCAACCCCGGCGGTGTTTCCCTGTGGACTGTCGATCTTGCAGACTCGCCCATTGCTCCGTAAGGCATTTCCGCGTCTACATAATCCACGCCGACAACATCTAACATTTCACAGTACTCAGGTTGCCAGCCTTGCCGCTCCCTTCTCCGGCTTGAAGGCCTCGAGCACCTCCTCTGGTGGCATCAACTTTGTCGTCAACGCAAAGGCGTACGCTAACAATGGCTCTGCCTACAACGAGGAGCTTGCCAGCACTCCCCTCTCCTCTGGTCGCCTTTACGACAACGTCTGGGTCCGCCACTGGGACTCTTACGTGACCCAGGAGCGCTTCGCCATCTTCGGTGGTTCCCTCTCCAAGGGCAACACCTCGCAGCTCGCTCTCGCCGGCGACTTGAAGAACCTTCTCGAGGGCATGGACGCTCCCGTCACTCGCCCCGAAGTTCCCTACCAGCCCTTCGGTGGCTCTGGCGACTACGACCTTAGCCCGGACGGATCTCAAGTCGTCTTCATGACCAAAGCTCCTGAGCTCCCCAAGGCCAACTTCACCGCCAGCTACCTGTACCTGGTGCCCCAAGACGGCTCCGCTGTCGCAAAGCAGCTCAACGGCCCTGGCAGCAAGGCTCCTGAACAAGCAAAGGGTGCCTCCGCAGCCCCTGTCTGGTCTCCTACTGGAAAGATGATTGCCTACAACCAGATGGACGGCATTGACTACGAGTCGGACAGGGCCAAGCTGTACATCGCAGATGTTGAGACTGGTGATATCACTCTTCTCGCAGGCAACTGGGACACCTCTGCTTCTAGCATCAAGTGGAGCCCCGACTGCAGCCAGTTGTACATCGCCGGCGACTACGTTGGCGCCACCAGACTCTTCATTGTCCCCACTGACGCTGGTGATGACTACAAGCCCGAGAACATCACTGACTCGACTTCTGTCGTTGACTTCTTCGTTCTGCCCAACGGCGACTCTCTGGTCTCTTCCAGCGCCATCTGGTCCTCGAGAATGATCTACACCGTCACCCCCGAAGGCGAGACCAACTACCTGTACAAGGCTCACGAGGTTGACGCCGAACTTGCTGGCCTTGGTCCCGAGGACCAGGAGTTCTTCTGGTACGAGGGATCCACCGGCGACCAGCAGCAGGGTCACATCGTTTACCCCGAGGGCTTCAACAAGAGCAACGTCTACGACCTCGCTTTCCTCGTCCACGGTGGTCCTCAGGGTCTCTGGGCTAACTCTTGGTCCACCCGCTGGAACCCCAAGGTCTGGGCTGACCAAGGTTACGTCGTGATCATGCCTAACCCGACTGGCTCCACCTCCTACGGCCAGGAGCTGACGGACAGGATCGCCAGCAACTGGGAGTCCTACCCTTACGAGGATCTGGTCAACGCCTTCAACCACGTCCGCGACACCATGCCTTTCGTCAACACCAGCAACGCCATCGAAGCCGGCGCCTCTTACGGCGGCTACATGACCAACTGGATTCAAGGCCACGACCTCGGCAACGAGTTCAAGGCCCTCGTCTGCCACGACGGTGTTACCACCACCTACGCGGACTTTGGCACCGAGGAGCTCTTCTTCATGCTGCACGAGCACAATGGCACCATCTGGGATCAGCGTGAGGTCTACGCCAAGTCGGACCCCCTGACCCACGCCCGCAACTTCTCCACCCCGCAGCTCGTCATCCACAACGACCTCGACTACCGCCTTCCCGTCAGCGAGGGCATTGCCATGTTCAATGCCCTGCAGCTGCTCGGCGTCCCCAGCCGCTTCCTCAACTTCCCTGACGAGAACCACTGGGTTCAGAACAGGGAGAACTCGATGCTGTGGCACAAGACCATCTTCGACTGGATCAACTACTACACTGGCAAGGTTGACTCGCTGGGCGGTGATGTTATTACGCAGTGATTGTGCTCGCAACCGTGATGTGAAATGAAACGATGGATGGAGGAAGGATTCTGATCCTAAAAGAAAGTAATCTTAACGTTAATAATGTCAATCTTTGAAGACCATCTTTTCGAGGCACAAAATCCTGTGTAGTCCATGATCATGCTTATAGAAAAGTGATAGTGGATGTGGCCACCAGGAGATTGAAGCTGGTAGGTACTTGTGAGGACCTTTATCCCATGACTGTGTTACATGCAGTAGGTACTGTATTCCCCTCAACCTGTCGTCAAAATCAGCCTACCCAGCCACGTGAAGCCAGCGATCCTTCCCCCTTCACCACCCCTCCCTTGAAACCTCCCACTTCTGCGTCTTCTTGATGATCATCGCCGCCCCGCTCCGATCGCTCACGAAACTACTCGCATCCGCCGCCGCCGTCGAGACGCTCGCCACCGAGTAGTCGCCCGCGACGTGGTCGGGTCGGAGAACGAGCCTGATTTCGTCACTGCTGTTGTCGTCGCTGTCATTGCTCGCGGGACGATGGTGTCTAGTTGTAGTAATAGCCTCGCCGGGCCTGCTGTTGATTGTAGTCCCGGCAGCCCCAGCAGATCTGACAGCACCGTGCCCACCCCTCGTAATCTCATCCAACGCAATCGAACCCGAGCGATCCGTCCGCATCGTCCCTTTCCCACTCCCACTGCCGTAGTAGGCGCTGACAGCAGTGTTGTTGCCGTTGCTGCCACTCCCGCTGTACTCGCCTATCATTCCGCTTTCGAACATTGCGAGGAATTGTTTCAGGCAGGGGAGCGTGCAGGCCATTATTGCGAGGTGGGTTGTGAGGGTCGTTGTTATTGTTATGGAAACGCCGGTGTAGATTGAGTCGGAGGAGAGGGCGGCGTGGCTGATGTAGAGGAGGCGTAGAGAGGTGGGGAGGAGAACTCTGTTGGTGAGAGGGGGAGTAGTCAGTATGGTGGGTATTCTGAGAGACGATTGTCGCACGGACGATTGACTTACAGCAGGCGGACGGAAAAGGCGAACACGACCATTGCTTTCAATCCGATTCTCATGCGCAGAGACCATACCAGCAACAGCGAGATGCTGAAGATGAACACTTCCAACGCGATCGCTGTGGTCTCGACTCCTCTCCATAGACTCCACTACAGAGACATCGAAGTCAGCAAGGCAATCAGGTGATTTTAATTCTCTCGGTCAGCGCCTCTCACCGTATCGATACACTGCCGTCCGTTGGGAGCAGCCCAAGGCTTTGGCATCTGACACTGGAACGCTGCGGCGAAGAGGCATATCAGACCTCCGATAGTGCTGATGCTCAGACCCGCGAAAGCCGCGAGGAGGTGCGAGCGCGTCGATGTCAGGCGGATATATAGCAGGCAGCTCGAAGCTCGGGAGACGTAGGTTGCCGCAAGATACAGAAGGGTCGCTGCATAACCGAGCTGTTCATCATAAGTGGTAGGTCAGTCTTGTCTATGCATGCGCGTGTTGTCCAATCTGGTTGATTGGCGGAGAGAAGGCATGAAAATGGAGGACTCGCCTCGACGATTCTCTCGTCGTTGATCAACTCGTTTTGGATTCTGCTTTGTTGTCTTCCAAGACCGGAGTCGACGGTCGCCAATACCAGAGCGGAGTGAGCGATCCCTAGGCTTGTGGCGAGTATGGCGGCGTAGTCGTCGTTGCCCATCGGGCCGTTGAGTTTGCAGCGGAGATATAGTCGGATCCCAAGTACCATGAGAACCCAGATGATGCCAACGATTGCTATCGAGCTCACGACTAGTGGCGGCATTCGATCAGGGCCCTCCATGGCTAGGAGGTATTGTGATTACGTCGAAAGTTATGGGTCGGTTGATGACTGATTAGTGTACTGGCGGCGAAAATATTGATCTTGCCCAACTCTTTTGGACAATCACTTGATGCAAAAAGAGAATAAACTACGGACGCACCAACGCCGTGAAGAATTCAACATTGATATGAAAGAGAGATCCCTCGCAGTCCAGAAGCGATCACCTACCAGCTGCGCGCGACAGGATCAGAAGTGCAGTCGAGCACGAACCGCATGCGCATGACCGCAAGTTGATAAAGACGTGGGATGTTGCCATCGAGGCCTATGTTGTTACAAGCCACGCCTTCTGGCGAGACGACATGATGAACCGTCTCTATCTCCAGAAAGAGCTTTGATGAGTTCACTCCCAGACGCCTTGTTCTGCGGCGTGTCAAAGCGTGAGTAGTGATGTCCTCACTGGCCGTAGCTGCAAGGAAGTCATGCAGCGGCCGTCAAGACCCGGCGTCCCCGATACGTTGCGCTTGGTCGCGAGGTCATCGTGCGGCGAGGAGTGAAACCATCACATAGTGATAATTCATCAGGAAACAATCCCACGCCATCGCGTTGGGAACGCCGCATTTGTGCGTGCCACGGCTTGAGCCAGTTGAAGAGACTAGCAATCGCTCGGGGAACAGAGCGTTTGCTGTACTGCGCTCGCGGGTATGATCTTGTAACACTTATCATGCTTGTATACAGCGTCGTCGATGATTGGGCATGCGGCGCGACAACCCATTTCAGCTTCCGCATTGTCGTACAAACAACCTGTAAGACACGGTTCGTGTAATCTTGTTGCAGGAATCCCACGTTCGCACGTTGATCTTGCATATAGCGTTGTGCCACTCAGCTTCCAGCTCGAGCCTTGAAGATAGTACACCGGCACTTGGAATGTGATATCGAAAGAGTGGTCTGGATGTCGAAGCGATG
>Ga0265780_10010616_pt1 | contig 10962 bp, 17 predicted proteins | sample P1T30metagenome_FD_192432 | JGI IMG/M metagenome (GOLD analysis project Ga0265780, IMG submission 192432) | Plant litter microbial communities from East Loma Ridge, Irvine, California - P1 T30 | ecosystem: Environmental > Terrestrial > Plant litter > Unclassified | place: USA: California... | reverse complement strand
TCCTCGAGGGCACCACCGTCCACATCAGCCCCGACGCCGCAGCACTGCTGAACGAGACCTTCAAGACCGACGCCGTCCAGGACGACATGCTCGTCGGCGTCGCGAAGATCACCGTCGCCACCGAGTAACTTCTCCCTCCCGGTGTCGACCGCGCCGGGGCTGCGCCGTACCTCGTAGGGCCGGCATCCCGGTGGAACCCCATCCCGCTCGTGAGCGGGATGGGGTCTTTCCGTTTCCCCCGGTCTGGCCTGCGGCACCGATCGCGGCATCACGATCACAGAGTCAGCACCACGGCCTCGCTCCCCGATCACGCTCTCGTGCGCAAACGCGCCAGCGAAGACCTAGCATTTCCCTACCAGGCCCAGACCCCGCTCGGTACGACAGCTACGCCACGCAGGCCTTGCTGTGTCGAATCCAGCAGGAGGTCCCATGACCGAGCACCCCGATGACCCGCCCCGCTACGCACCGATCCACCTCAGCCTGGATGCCGCAGACCATGTCGACGGTCTCGACGGCGAAGCAGAGCCAGAGGCCGAGCTAACGGACGCGGAATGGGCATGACCCGGTCGCGCCTCAAAAGCCACGTGTACCGCGTGCAGGTCGGGACCTATCCGCGGGCACCCACACAGCCCACGACCTGAGCTCGCAGCGCGCCTTAGGCCGATCCTTGGTTGCGCAGCATCTTGTCGGGCAGCATCTGTCTCGCCCCAAGTCGTGACGCTGACCACGTTCTTGCTACGACTCCGTCGCGAGGGCGATCTTGAGCAGGAGCCGGTTCAGCTCCGCGCTCTCGTCCGAGGTCAGACCGGCATCACCGAGGTCGTTCGCGCCGAGGGCGATCACCCATGCCTCGTCGAGCACCTCGCGCCCGGCCTCCGTGATCTGCACGGGGTTGCGCCGACCCTTGGCCCGAACACCGACGCGGCGGATCAGGTCCCGCTCCTCCAGCCCGTCCAGGAGCGGCGCGACGCTCTGGGGGCGCAGCAGCACGGCCCGCGCGATCTCGGCCGTGGTCAGCTCCCCTTCTTTTTCGAGGAAAGCCAAGACGCCGAACTGGATCGGGTTGAGGCCGAGGTCAGCCAGGCGATCCGCGAGGCGGTTCCCGACGAACCGCGCCACTCGGACAACATTCCACGTCACGACATCGTCCAGGTCTCGTGACGCGTCGAGGTCCGGAAGGCGATGCATGCCCTCATCCTCCCATCGCGCACATCCGGCGCGTAGGCTCCGAGTAACAGCTTTCTGTTACTCGATGAGGAGAAGGACATGACCGACACCACCCCCACCCCGCAGCACGTCGCCGAGCTGGTCAGTGACGCCAAGGTCGCGATGCTGACCACGACGACCCCCGACGGCCGGAACGTCAGCCGGCCGATGGCCCTGCAGGAGGCCGAGTTCGACGGCGACCTCTGGTTCTTCGCCTACGACTCCTCCGCCAAAGCACAGCAGATCAACGCACACGAGCAGGTCAACGTCGCCTTCGCCGACACCAAGGGGCACACCTGGACCTCGCTCGCGGGGCGGGCGACGATCGTCCACGACCGCCAGAAGGCCGGGGACCTGTGGGCGAAGCCGCTCCAGGCCTGGTTCCCGGACGGGCTCGAGACGGACGGCCTGTGCCTCATCCGGGTCGAGGCCGACTCGGCCGAGTACTGGGAGGGGCCCAGTAGCACCGTCGCCTACGTCGCGCAGACCGTCCAGGCAGCCGTGACGAGGAACCCGGACCGCGACCCGATCGAGAACGACACGGTCCAGCTGTGACCAAAGACGCGGCGCCCCCTGCCGAGATGGCAGGGCCGGGTTCACCCCTACGCCTCCTAGTCCTCGGCGCCAATGGGCCCACGGGCCGTGAGGTGGTCCAGCAGGCACTGGCCAGGGGGCACCGCGTCGACGCCCTCACCCGGCACCCCGAGACCTTCCCCCTGCGCCATGAGCGCCTCCGGGTCCTCGCGGGCGACGCTACCGATCCGGCCGTGATCGATGACGCTGTCGCCGCCACAGACGCCATCATCTGCACCATCGGTGCCGCGTTCACGCTGAAACCGGTCCAGGTGTACTCGGCAACGACCAAGGGCCTCATCACGGCGATGGACAACCATCACCGGCGACGACTGATCGTCGTCACGTCAGCAGGAGTCCGTCGATCCCACCACCAGAGCGGCATCGCTCAGGTCGCCGCTCACGGCCTCATGCGGCATGTGCTCGGCCGTACCGTCTACGACGACATGGTCAAGATGGAGGCCCTGGTCACAGCCAGCGCCCTCGACTGGACGATCGTGCACCCACCCGGGCTCGTCAGCATCCAAGGCCACGGCTACTCCGTCGCGGCAAACGAGATCGAGGGGAACCTCTGCGCCCGCGACGACCTCGCCCGGCTCCTCCTCGACCAGCTCACCGACGACCACTTCCTCCGGGGCATCGCCGCCGTCGCCACCCCAGGCCTCACCGTCAGCGCCGGCCACATGATCCGACACGAGGTCCTGAAGCGCTGACGGGCGCCTTGACGTGTGTTGCACCGCAAGGTAGCTTGTGACGCATGACAGCCGACGTGGGAGCGCAACTGCGGAAGGGCGTCGTGGAGTACTGCATCCTCGGACTCCTCGACCGCGAGCCGATGTACGGCTGGCAGCTCTCTGAGCAGCTCGTGCAGGCCGGCCTGGTCGCCAGCATCGGCACGCTCTACCCCCTGCTCGGTCGCCTCCGAACTCAGGGCCTCGTCACGGCGTTCAATCAGCCGTCGGCGACGGGGCCGGTTCGGAAGTACTACCGCCTCACCCCCCTCGGGCGTGACCAGCTGAATGCGTTCCGCCTCCAATGGGGCCCCTTCACCGCCTCGGTGCACCGACTCATCGGAGAGGACACTCGTGACTGACACCACGCCCGAGATCACCACCGTCTACCTCGCACAGCTCGACACCGAGCTCGACCAACTGCCGGAAGATCTGCACCGCGACATCGTCAACGGGATCAGGGAGGAACTCGAAGGACTCGACGGCGAAGCTGCAGCTGCACGCATCCAGCAGCTCGGAGACCCGGCGTTCATCGCCGCCGGAGCACGTGCCGAGACACCGAACCAGGCTCCCCTCGTCGGCACCGATGCGCCGACCCCCGGGCGGGCGTTCTCGATCACCGCAGCCGTCATCCTGATCGCAGGCTCCCTCCTGATACCTGGCCTCGGTGCTGTCGCTGGACTCGTCTTCGTCAGCCAGGCCAAGGCGTGGAGCCGACGGGAGAAGACGACGGCATGGCTGACACCGGTGGGCGTCGCTCTCCTAGCGATGGCGACGGTGGCACTCATGTCCGCGGCGGGCGTCGGCGGTGCCCACCTCGTCGTCCTGGTCGGCTACCTCGTCTTTCCCGCCGTGGGCGTCACGCTGGCCGTCCGCGCGCAAGGGAGAGGCTGGAGGGCCTGATCCACACCCTGCGTCGGCTACGGGCACTTATCGACTTGAGCGGTGATGCACCCACATCTACGTTCTTCTCGTGCACATGCGGAATTGTATGAAGTGGTCCTACCGTGGCGAATCGTTCGAAGTGTGCGACTTCACCAGCTTCTTTCGTTTGCACCGTCGAGCGACTGCCACCACACCCGCGACCGTGCGTGACATATACCCCTTCGAGCGGTGGGCCTACAAAGTCGACGACGGCGACGAGGTACTCATCTTCGCGGCGGAGAAAAGCCCCCCAATAGGCGTGATCGCCCCTTCCTCGGTAGTCAGGACCTTCCGCAGGTGGCCGGAACGCCTCACCTCTGCCGAAGCGTGACCCGGACAGCTCCTCCATTTCGCCACCGGCGGCACGACACTCTCGACGAACTGCCTCTCTACTTCCGTGAGGCATCGTGAACACCTGCCTTGAGCCGTGGTCGAACCCGACGTACGGTGAAAGCGCCGATGATGCCGAGGGAGTGACCATGCACGAGGACCAAGAACAGCAGAAAGGTCGGCTCCGACTACAACGTCCGACGTTCCGAGGGTCTTCCGTCGGCTGGGGCATCGGCGCCTTCGTCTGGCTCTTCTGCGCGATCCAGAATCTTGTCCGTGCTGTGCAAGACGGGGGCACCTCCGTCGTCGGCGCCCTGGTCCTGGCTGCACTGATGGCAATGGCCGCGGTGTGCATCATCGGCACGGTGGCGACTATTCGGCATCCCCGCTCAGCTCCGCCCGCCACAGACACCTGACGGGTTTGCCCGATCTCAGCGACCGTCGCTCGTAAGACGACACGTCAATGACGTCGTCGCGCCCCGTGAGCAGATCCCCTATCGGGCGCGAGGAAGGCGCTCTTCGAGCAGCGCCGCGAGTCGATCGAGATCTTCGCGCACGGCGTCAGCGTCGGACTGGAAGTCTGCCTCAGACATCCCGTCACGGCGGAAGAGGGTGAAGACGGCCTCGCTGCCCTGGTCGTTGGCCACTACGCGGAAGGCGTTCCGCACTACAGATCCGTGGGGAAGGGTCACGTCGTGGTCGAGGATCCCCAGCTCCACCGGCCCAGTGAAGGCCACCTCGACGACGCCCATGGGCGAGTCCGTGATCCACCGCCCGTCCTCCAGGCGGATCCCGGCGCTCAGACCGGCCGCCCACGCGGGGAGGTTCTCGGGGTTCCCGGCGATGCTGGCCACGGCGGCCACGTCGTGGTCAAGAGAGCGTGAGATGTGGACGACAGGCCAGGTCATGCCCGGAAGCTAGCAGCCCACTAATCCGAGCGCACCGGCTGAGGATCCCCTAGCGGGACGAAGAACACCGTGTGACCCTGACTACGCTCCGAGCATGAGCACACGAGGAATCGCTTTCTTCGACATCGACGGCACATTGGTTCGGTCGATGTCGAGCAGCAGCTTCCTTGCCGAGCGTCTCGGCCATCAGCACCAGCTCGACGCTGCCGAGGAGCGCTATGCCGCAGGCGAGGCGACCAACGAAGAAGTCAGTGTCATCGACGCCGCAGGGTGGCGCGGAACTGAGACTCGCACCGTTACCGAATGGCTCGTCGAGCTTCCACTGATCTCAGGCGTCGAGGCTGTGGTCGCTTGGTGCCTCGAGCGCGACGTCGAGCCAGTGCTCGCGTCCCTTGCGTGGGAGCCCGTGGGTGAGGCGATCGCGAAACGTCACAGCTTCACGGCGAACGGGGGCCCGCGAGTGCACGTCGTCGGCACCGTCTATGACGGCAATGTGGCGGAACACTTTGACGAGTACGACAAACGGGACCGTGCCCTCGAGCTCGCAGCCGAACGTGGTGTCTCGACTGACCAGTGCTGCGCCATCGGAGACAGCCGCTCCGACATCCCCCTGTTCGATGCGCTGCCGACCTCACTCGCTCTGAACGCTGGCTTAGCGGCACGGGCTGCTGCGACCGCCGTCGTCGATAGCGACGACCTACGCGACGTTCTTCCCTGGCTAGCGGCGTGGGAGCGCACCCTGCCCTGAGTGCGGTTCACCATCCCCTATCGGGCGTCAAGGCGGGCGTCTTACGCCGGGGACCTAGAAGGTGACGCCGCGGTTCTGTGGCCCGTAGGCGGCATTCGTCGCTTGTCCTCTAGATATCTCGTTCTCTCGATGAGCCGAGGCCTCCTCCTGCGCGAGCCGCATCTGCTCAGCTGGATCAGCGGCACCGCGGGATGACGGCCGAGTCCGCCGGTGTCGGATTGCCAGGACCACGTTCAGCACGATGATGCCGAGGACTGCGACCCCGACGAAGACCAGGAAGTAAGTCATGCAGTTCCCCTTCTCGTTCGTCTCAACCACGGTACGCGCGAGTCGAACAGCGTTGTACCCACCCGGTTGACGATCCTCTATCGGGCGGTTGTTGTAGACGGAGACCTAGCTCGCGACCCGACACCATGCTTTAGACGATCATTGGCGCGCCAGTGATGTAGGTCAGCGTGAATGTGGCCGTGCTGGCGTTCGGAGTCGCGTGGACCGTGCACGGGTCGGATGCAGTTCACCCCGTGACAGTGACTAGAGAGCAGTTGTCGCAGGCCGTAGGGAGGACAGGTTGGGCGATGGTGTGAGACCCGTTTCGACGCATCGTGGTGGGCATGAACGCACATCAGCATGCAGCCCCCCGGGTGTCGCTCGTGACCGGAGCGAACAAGGGCATCGGGCTGGAGACCGTCCGCCGACTCGTGGCGCAAGGCGGCACCGTCTACCTCGCCGCCCGCGACACGGCCCGAGGGCAGGCCGCAGCGGCCGAGGTCGGGGCCCGGTTCGTCCAGCTCGATTCTCGTGACGATGCCTCTGTCTCGGCAGCGGTCGACGTCGTGGAGGCCGAGCAGGGACATCTCGACGTCTTGGTGAACAACGCCGGCATCACCGGTCCGCTTCGCGACCCCCATGACTACATTGCTGACGACCTCGCGGAAGTCCTCGAGACCAACGTCGTCGGCTACGTCCGTGTGTTCCACGCGTTCCTGCCGCTGCTGGAACAGTCCGCGGAACCGTGCGTGGTGAACGTCAGCAGCGGCATCGGCTCGTTCGGGCTTTTCCATGACCTAGACCGCGTCGAAGCAACCGCGGGGACCCCGCTGTATGGGGCATCGAAAGCGGCGATCAACATGCTGACCGTCCGCTACGCCCGGCTGCTGCCCGGCGTCCGCATGAACGTCGCCGATCCCGGCATGACAGCCACGGACCTCAGCGGCCAGCGCGGCCACTCCGTCACAGACGGCACCGACGCGATCCTGCACTTCATCACCGACAGCACCGACACCGGCGCGTACCGCGACCGCGACGGCCACCTGCCCTGGTGACCCTCACTCCTCCCCGTTCCACCCCTCGAAAGGAATCACCCATGTATCTCGTCATCGGAGCCACCGGCAACGTCGGCGGCGAAGTCGTCACCCAGCTCCTCGAGCGCGGCCACGACGTCCGCGCGCTCGTCCGCAGCGAAAGCCGAGCATCGGTCCTGCCCGCCGGCGTCACGTACGCCGTGGGCGACCTCGACGACGCAGCCAGCCTGACCGCGGCAGCCACCGGAGTCGAAGGGGTGTTCTTCATGCAGCTGGCCCCGTCCACCGAGCAGGCGCAGGGCTTCGTCGATGCCGTCCAGGCTGCGGGCGTGTCGAAGGTCGTCGTGCTGTCGTCGCTTGGCACCCTGCTGCACCCGGCCCCGACGATCGGGCAGCTGATCGCCGCCCGTGACGCGGTGTTCCGTGCGTCCTCGCTGGAGGTGACCTACCTCTACGCATCCGGTCTCATGTCCAACGCCACCTGGTGGGCCGAGACCGTCCGCTCCTCCAGTCAGGTCATCGACGCCACCGAGCCGGGAAAGATCGGGGTCATCGACCCCTTCGATCTCGCCCGCGTGGCGGCCGTGACCCTCACGGAGCCGGGCCACGCCGGAAAGGGGTACCTCCTGACCGGGCCGGAGGCGCTGGCGCCGAGTGAGATGACTGCCACCTTGTCCGAGGTGCTCGGCACGCCGTTGGCGTTCGTCGCTTCCACACCCGAAGCGGAAGCGGAAAAGGCGCTGGGGAAGGGAACCCCGGAGTTCATGGCGCGCGCACGGCAGAACCTCGACGAGCTGTTCCGTGCCGGTCGTGCCGGCGTCGTCACCGACGACGTCCAGAACCTCACCGGCGCACCCGCGACCCCGTTCCGCACCTGGGCGGAGAAGCACTCGGATCTGTTCGCCTGACCCGCCTGACCCGCCCGACACAACGACGCGCCCCCTCCATTCAGCAGGGGGCGCGTCGTTGTCTGCCGCTACGGGCGGATGGCGAGGGAGTTCAGGGGGCGGTGACCAAAGACTGCAGGCCGACCACGCGCAACAGGTCGAGTTTCTGACGTGCGTCGGTGGCTTCGACGGGGAAGAACGCGACCACCTGCAGACCCTGGTCGGGGGTGAGCATCACCTCGCAGTTCAGGTCGATCAGTCCGACCTCGGGATGCAGGATGCGTTTGTGGGCGAAGCGCCGACCACCGACATCGTGCTGTTCCCACAGGCAACGGAACTCCGCACTGATACTGCCGAGTTCGTTCACGAATGCCACCACGTCCGGCTCCCCGCCACGGCGAGAGGTCGTTGCACGCAGATCACGCACATGTGCCGCGGAGTGAGCAGCCCAGTCCTCGGCCGGGAACCGGCGTCGTGTCTGCGGGTCGGTGAACCACGCCCGGATGAGGTTGCTCGGTTTCCGCCCGTGCGCCCCGTTCCCTGCGGTGAGATCTCCCGACGCCACGGTGGCGAGAGAGTTCTGGTGCAGGACGTCGCCAAGGTCTGTGCAGATCAACGTCGGCACGTCGGGGAGACGGTCGAGCATCTGCAGCAGCCCTGGGCTGATGTGCCGGGAGGGGCCGGACACGGGTGGAGAGAATCCGGCAAGGCGGAACAGGTGATCGCGTTGGTCATCGTCGAGCCGCAACGCCCGGGCAAGACCGGCGATCACCGACTCGGAGGGGTTCGCGCCGCGGTGCTGCTCCAGGCGGGCGTAGTAGTCGTACGAGATCCCCGCCTGCAACGCGACCTCGTCACGGCGAAGCCCCACCGCTCGCCGTCGCATCCCCCCGGGCAGCCCGAGGTCTGCGGGAGTCAACGCTTCACGGCGTCGACGGAGGAAGTCCGCCAGGGCGACGCGATCGATCATCCCGCCATTGTTCCTCTTTGCCGCCGCGCAACCAGGGACGAGTTGTACGCGCACAACCTGTCCCTGGTCGACGCCCGTGCGAGCTTCGACACTGTGGGTATGCCCGCACATGCCTCCACACCCCATTCCGCCCGCCAGCGTCGTACCGTCCTCATCACCGGCGGCACCAGCGGCATCGGCCTCGCCGCTGCCACGAGCGTGCTGCAGTCCAACGGCCCCTGGCACGTCATCGTCGCCAACCGCGACGCCACCCGCGCCAAGCCCGCCGTCGACGAACTGCGGAAGACAGCGAGGGAAGGCAACACGGTCGAGTCGCTGTCCGTGGACCTGGCATCCCTCGCGAGCGTGCGCACGTTCACAACAGACATCGTCACCCGCATCACTGCAGGGACCTTGCCACCGTTGCAGGCGGTGGTGTGCAACGCCGGCGTACAAGCCGGCGCATCGATGACGACGACCGAGGACGGGTACGAGTCGACTTTCGGGGTCAACCACCTCGCGCACTTCCTCCTCGTCGAGCAGCTCCGCCCCGTCCTCACCGCACCGGCACGTGTCGTCGTCGTCGCCAGCGACACCCACGATCCCGCCATGAAGGCCGGCGTCCCTGTGCCCTCGTGGAGCACCGCGCAGGAACTCGCGCACGGCACCCTCGGCGCATCCGCTGCCAAGGACGGGGCCTTCGTCGCCGGTCAACGCCGCTACAGCACCTCGAAGCTCGCGAACATCATCTACACCTACGAACTCGCCCGCCGGCTGCCCACAGGCATCACCGCGAACGCCTTCAACCCCGGTCTCGTCCCCGGCACCGGACTCCAGCGCTCCGCACCTGCACCCGTGCGAATCATCGCCAAGCACATCCTCCCCCGCATGACCTGGCTCGTCCGACGAGTCATGACCCCGAACGTGCACACCCCCGAAGAATCCGGATCATCCCTCGCCTACCTCGCCATCGACCCAGCCCTGAACGACACCACCGGCACCTACTTCGACGGACGCACCCCCATCAACTCCTCCGAAGAGTCCTACGACACCGCCAAAGCCAAGGACCTGTGGGACGTCAGCGAAACACTCACGCACCGCTGACCCATCGGCACACTGCCTTCTGAATCCACCTTGCCCCGGTCGCCCCGGAAAACGATCCTCTATCGGACGCACGGCGATGAGGCCGGCGCAGGTGATGCACCGCGAGGTGCAAAACTCTTGACACGTGTCGGCTGGGAATGTGTTCGGGGGGACAGTGTGCAGCAGCAACAGTCAGAGGGTGTCGAGCGGCGGACGGAGCCGGTCACGGTCCGGGGGGCCGTCTGGAAGCCCGTCGCATGGACGATCGCCGCGGCGGCGGTCACGGTGCTCGGCATCCGGATGGCCTTCGCGGTCGAGTTCTACGGGGACGACGTGTTCACACGCGTCGCGGCCAGTGCGTTCACGATCGGCATCGGGTCCGGCGCCGTTGTCCTCGGCATCCTGCGACTGCGAACGCGGGTGCGGGTCTTCCCCGACCGATTGGAGGCGGTCGTCGGCCTTGGCCGGAAGGACGTCGTCCTGCCCGGCGACGTCGTCGTCATCCGTCCGACCGGGGCAGGTCACGTCGGCATCGGCGGCGTGACCGGACGGAGGCGGAGGGGATTCATCGCGAACCGGTTCGACCGTCACTACGACGTGCTCGCGGATTGGCTCCACGACAACGCGGCCGAGCCCTGGGCCTCGTACCAGGACCTGCTCGGCAAGCTCACCCACCTGACCCGTCCTCGAGTCGCCTACGACATGGTCACTGGAGTCCTCGCGTTCGTCGTCCTGGTGCCGAGCCTGGCGCTGCTCCCGGTGCTCGTGTCCCTCGGCGCGTACGACGACTCGCACATCCGCACCACATCGTGCACGGTCGAGTCCGCGGCGGGCGGCACCGTCTCGAACCGATCGTCCAGGGGCATTGGTTCGTCGCATTCGGCCGTCTTCGTCGAGACGAGCGACTGTGGCCAGCTCACCTTCGATCGCGGCATCAGCGATGACAATCGTGACGAGATCGCCCGCCACTACGACGAGGCACCCGGCCCGTACACGTTCGAGGTCGGGGCCGCATCGTTCTGGATCCGAGAGACCATGCCGTGGGTCCCCTTCTCCCCTGAGGTGTACTCCATCGGCGCACCGCGATGAGGACACGCTCTGTCGCGATCTTCGCCGCATCGACGCTCACGCTCACCGGATGCACCGGGAGCACCCCGACGGACGTCGTGGACCCCGAGATCGCCCAGGAGGCGGTCGTCACGATGGTCGACACCTCTGCGGAAGCCCTCGGGGGCGACTGGCAGGTCTACAGCGGGCCCGCCGTCGAAAGGTGCACGAAGAACGACGGCAGAGACGGGGCCGCCTACTCCTACATCCTCATG
>Ga0265780_10010615_pt1 | contig 10962 bp, 14 predicted proteins | sample P1T30metagenome_FD_192432 | JGI IMG/M metagenome (GOLD analysis project Ga0265780, IMG submission 192432) | Plant litter microbial communities from East Loma Ridge, Irvine, California - P1 T30 | ecosystem: Environmental > Terrestrial > Plant litter > Unclassified | place: USA: California... | reverse complement strand
CTCGAAAGAGTGTCTGTAGGTGTGCAAAGAAACGCAGCGTTGGCAAGGCAGGCCGTTGGAGGAGCAAGGAAATAGTTTTTGGCGGGGTTTTGTAGCTGGCGCGCCGGCGCGCTAGTGCTCGGCTAAAATGCGCCCGTGACGCGGATCCACGTGGAGACTGCCCGCGTCTTTCCTCCGTGCCTACCGACCATGGTTTCCAGTCATCACCTTTCTTTGGTCAGTCGTTGGATCTTGGGATATGCCGGGGAATACTCCAGGGTCTGGATCATCAGATGTAGGCGGCTTGATGTGGCGCTCACACCAGCCACTTCACACTTCACCATTGGTCGCCTCTCGCTTTCTTAACTGTACTATACGCAGCGATCACGACCAAGGTTCTTGGACTTGCGATACTTCTCTCTTTCGTAGAGTATCTCCTCACGTGTTGGTCGTATAAAATGCTGGATATGTGGTTGGCTCGTCGCCTCTGGGTCGCCGCAGTAATTACGAGTGAATGTTCTCTCAATTTCACCTCATCTTTCACTCTCCAACAACTTGAGTTATTCCACAATGCGCCCTGTCCTTCAGTCATTTTTGCTCTACATTGGGGTAGACCGACACATCTGCACGACTATTTAAAATCGCGTGACCCTTACAACAGCTTCCCAAACTCACCCCACAACCTAAACAACAACCATGTTCGAAAAGCTATTCGGTGTTACGAAGAAGACCTTCCTGGAGAAGAATGTCGTTCGCGCTGGCGAGAACGACAAATTCTACGAAGACAAGTGCACGTTCTGTAAGTACTTCCCCCTATCTTGATATGTAACTACGTACTAATATTCTTAGGTTGGGGTCCATATGACGAAGATCATCACGCTGTTCGCGTGCAGCCTTGCGATCACGTATTTGGAGACGTCTGCCTCGAAGACATGATCGACGCCCCAAATGGAGACAAATGTCCCATCTGCCGAGCAGTATGGTTTCAGCCTCCTACCAAAGTTTTCCTCGGACGTATGCTTCTTGACTACTTTATTCGTCTGCAAGTTTGGGCAATGTTCGCCTTCGGTCGACTCCAGGCGTTCTGGTACACACTCCAACCGTTCTGGTATAGACTTCCGGCCTGGATCAGGTTTCCAGTCAAGGCCGTCAACTCCTGGTACTACATGTCGAACGTGTGCTACCAGATTGACTTCGTCTTACGGCGGCTTACCAATATATATCCGAGGAACCCGATGTTGCAACCCCAGCTGGATCAGGGGAAGCGGATTTACGCGATCGTTCAAGCCCTCTATGTTCATCTCATGATTTCATCAGGACGTTCCAGAGCCTCAGCGGTGAAGACCAGCATTTTCTACCTAGTAGACGAGCTTTTTAAGACGCCATGGCAGTGGCAGAAGCTTCCAGTGCTGTTTCTCTGTGCCATCGCAATTAGCGTACCCGTGGGTTGCATGGACCTTCGACTATTGAGTCGGCGCGACCGTGTCATCTTCTCAACGACCGTATTCTCTGTTATATTGGTTCGCTTTTGCTTTGCTCAGATCGTAATAGCTTTGCTATACGGAGGGACCGTCTACAATCCGTCGATTTTTGATGCCCACCTCCGATCATAGGTGGGTTGGTTTTGAGCGGCAGAGGTAAGAGATTGTTTAAGCGTCGTTTATAGGCATCCACCTGCAATAAGCGTACTTCTACGCGTTGAGGTAAATTAATATTCTGTATCATAATCATGCTCCTTGGTTCTACCACTTTGTTGTCCAATATGCGCAAAGAGCCCTCTTCTCATTCGTCCAGCGTGGGAAACTGATTTGATGGTACCAACCATTTCCCACATCATCCTCATCCGTGGTTGCCCACCGCTTACCTATACTTAACACGCCCTTGCATTCCGTGCTGTACTAAACGAACTCTACAGACCTACCACCCAACTAAACACCAGCCATGTTCGAAAATTTCCTCGGCCTTTACGTCTCCAGAGACGAATTCTTGAATCGGCGGACCTTCCCAGCGGTACCGACCGACACATTCAACGACAACACATGCTGCCTTTGTTGGGAACCCTATGACAACAACACTCACGCCGGGATGCTCTTTCTTCCCTGCAACCACGTTATGGGCCGAGACTGCCTTGCCGAGCTCGTTAAATCTCCAGGTGGACATTTATGTCCTATATGTCGGCGCAAGCTGTTCGATCCGCCATCTGCTGTTGGAGATAAAGTCGGCCAGCTATTTTACGCTTGTGGCGTAATTTTCGCCGTTCTGATGGTTATGTTCATGGCGGTTGCGGCAACTTTCCTGTTGTGCGATGCCGTGATTTGGATAGATCTCATGATGGATGAGCGAGGTTTGAGAGGCACGTTGCAGACTCTGCGATAAACATGTTGTATGCTTGGAACACCATGTTCCTGCGGTTCTAGGCGCTGGTCGACTTCGCTACAGAAACGGAAACATGATCAACACACGGCTCCAGGAACGACAAACGCGCGGAAACGGCAACCTACGTACGAGGAGTTGAATCTCAGCGAACCCATCCACGATGCGCATGGAGGCGAACAATATTATTTCCTACCACACCCTGGACCCATTCTGCGACGCAGCCATCACTTGAGATCTGACACCAGTCTTGTTCTCCCACTTCCCCCAATTCGTCCCAAGCCTACCGCCACCATCACCAACCGACCTCACCGTACGGCGATGCGCTGCATCATAACTCGATACCGCCGGCAAACTGTTCATAGGGAAGTCCGGCGCAATTGTTGTCGCATTCGGATCAGGCGGCGCACTCGCTTGCCACTCAACCTTGATGGAGTTGTCCTTCGAAAGCTTGACACCGTTGTGCCAAAGCTCGAAAGAAACATCAGCGGGTCCGAGATTGACTTTGACGACATAGTTGATGCGATGGTATTTCTGGCCGGAGTTCCACCAATGTCGGTTTTTGAGCTTGAAGAGGGAAAGTGGGAGGGAAGAGAAGTCGGATTCGATCTTGCAGATTGAGCGGCAGGCTGAGGATGTTAGTATTGTGTTTCGTCATTTCGGGGATGTACACCCACCGTTATTTTTTACTGTTGGAAGTTCAGACTTGTCGACTTCTGTGCATATTACTTCCGTGGGGTAGATTCTCGGTGGGTTGGGGTACTTGGATGAGGCTGGTGGGCACTTTCGTTGAAAGTTCTTTACTATGGGGAAGTCGCTCGAGACTGGCTCGCCCTGACACAGTCAGCATCTCGTTATCATATTGTACCCATAGATGCGCTTACCTGCTTGATAAACCAGTCGATGCAATCCATGACATATTCTTTCTTGTCCAAAGGATCTACTTCCGTCCTCAACCCATGGTGCGCAAGGTTGAAGTGGTCGTACAGCATTTTGCACATGGTACCGTAGGATGCGCGACTACATCGCCAACCTATCACCGATTGTCCGGTCTTGAGCTTCTGAATACGGTCGGCCACGTTGCCTTTGCAGACCACGAGTTGTGGGTCGGGTGCGATGCGGATCTGCATATGCTGTGCGTTGGAGTGTGCTGTGCTACCGAATGCGTATCGGCTTCGTAGACAGTTTTGAACGTATGCGGAGTTGCCGAGGCCTCCGGAGAGGACGAGATGAGACTGGACTGGGTGAGATAGTGCCCTGATAGCATGATATGTCAATTTACGTACCACTTGTTCGGATGGAAACTTTTGCTGGACGCGAGCGAGCTGTTTGTCCATCATCTCGAAAAGCTTAGACACCTGAGTATCGAAGAAGCCTTTCAAATCGTCACTGCATAGTTGTCAGTCGAGGATGACACGAGTGGGTTGCACGCGTGAGTCTAACCGTCGGAAGTACATGTCGCCGCCGCTGATAGCGCATTCTCGATTAGTGTACGTCTTGTCAAGTTTGGGTACTCGCACCGCAAAGGTCTCAGTGTCCATCAAAGATTCTTCCGAGCCGTAATCACACTTTGCACTGAGCTGTCAGTCAGGTTGTCATCGCCCTCATCGATGATGCAAACAAACTTTTGGTATTCCTTCGAGATTCGCATTTCCCATGCCGCCTGATGTATATCCTGAAGTCCCATTGGCTGAAGTCGGTCGGCATGCTCCAATCGCTGTAGCACCTGTTTCTCGTATAGACTGTCTAGTTGTGCGGCTCCTATAGTAGCACCTCCGTGGAGTCAGTATAGCACATGCGTATTGCTGTGAAATACCCACCGAACACAACATCAATCTGTTCGAGAGTAAGAGAGCCACCTTGGGTGTTCTTCACTCGGAAAACCGATAGGTCCTATAACACTCAGCGAACTAGCCATGAGGCGGCACTACGATGCTTTCTCACCGTTGTACCTCCACCCACGTCGCATACGAAGAGTAACTCGTTCTCCTGTTGGCAATGTTGAAGTCTGCGCAAGAGTATCATGATTTGCTAGGTGACTCACCTTGAAGATACCAGGCATACTACGCGCTGTATGTACCGCAGCTGCCTCAGCTTCCGTCAGCCCTATTGATGCTGTGTGGTTGACGCACGACCCAAAACCAGCTGCGGAGATCGTCTTCCTGAATCGTTCCACGGTGGGTATGGGCTTCCATGTTGTAGGTACCGAAAAGATGAACTCGATGTTCGCGTCTTCCCATCGGCTCGCGAGTTCGCCTCGTAGTCGCGCTTCGATCGTACGGTAGAGGTAGCTGAAATAATCCGTGTACCTGGAATACCATTAGCTCACCACGAGACTGATTTCGACCATCCAGCTTACCATTTCTCTACTTCTTGGATATGCGGTACTTTCGACGGCTCACTAGACCTGCATCGCATCTGCTCTAGTAGGTCCTCGTCGAGCATGATCTTGAACCATTCCCGACTCTCGTGACCTGCACTACTGCTCTCTTGTGCAGTTTCGGCGAGAAACCCCCATGATGACGGCGTTTCGGAATCTTGTGGATATACCAGCAATGTTGGCACCTGCAGTCAATTAGTTCGGAGATTATAACACAAGACCAGCCATCTGACCTTGTTTTCGTTTGCTTGTGTCCGCCCAGGCCATCGTTGGATATGCCGCACGCTATCGGATCCGGTCGCGACGTTGCAATATGCGACACCAGTACCTGCGCATTTGGTGAGCATTAATGTACTATTAAATTGCGAGTCGCTACTTACATGTCATTCCGAAGTCGATGGAAACGACCAAGTCTGGTCGGGATTGGGAGCATTCCATAATGAAAGTGTGTCTAGTGTGTAACAGCGATTCGAGCAGTACAGCTTCGCGTGGGCTCATTAACACGTAGTGATGCTCATCAGGTATAAACACCCGGTGCAAAATATGGCAAGGCTGAGATATGTCGGCATTCTCTGTTCAACTTTTCGAAACTGGGCTTGACTCAGCCTCACGCCTCAATTCAGCCGGCAGGTCGAGACCAGTCGCATAGAGTACAACGTGGGGTTCGCTGCGATGCTAATCTATTTGCGGCGGTGTCGCGCGAAATTCATTTGATGGGACAGATGGATGTGCAGCACAGAAACGCCACGCAGCCCTGTGGTGATGACTGTTCGATAAACATGCATTCAGACCCCACACCATCATAGAGCTTCCCACCCCGTTGCGGACGCCAACCTCGTCAACATTTACCATATCCGGCGAATAAGCAATGTGCTCAAAGTTTCGCAGCCTGCGCTACTGTTGTACGGCTGAAGCATGCATATCTCTGATCGGGCTATGCTGATGAGTTGCAGTACGCGTGCCTTATAGGGCAAAAGTCCAGCTATTTTCAGAGGCTTTCCATCGTCTTGATACCTCTAACGGTTCCAGATCGATCGTAAGTGAGTACATCCAACATGAAGTTCGAGCGAAGACAGGACCCAGCAAGCCAGTCAGCGGCATCTGGAACAAACCAGGGGCAAGCGGCTTCTTCGACCAAGGCAGGTGAACCAGGATCGCCCTCAGGGTCATCATCGTCGTTACTGTCTACACCGGTGACTGAAGTACCGGCCATTACCACGACGCCCGTCACAGTCTCGCCAGGAGTGGACTCAAAAACTGTAACATCGGAATGTGTCTCGCCGACATGGGACCCCGTATTGAACGCGAACGCCTGTCCAACACCGACCACTGGACAGCCCGTTGAAGAAACGAAAAGTTCTGCGTCCACGACAAGTTCCATTGCACCAAACTCGACGACGAGCAACACTGCGAGCACCCAGATACCGACGGCGTCTGCCGGCTCATCGCCGGCTTCTAAAGGAATTTCAGGCGGTGCAGTGGCCGGAGTGGCAATTGGGATGTTGCTTGCCGGGTTTCTGATCGCTGGAGCCGTATTCCTGCTCCTGTCACGTCGTCAGAAGAAAAAGCGATACAATCCGACGATAGCTTCGCCACCACCACATGCACCCAATAGCGGTGCCGGCGGGCGATTGGAAAAAGGCCCGGCAGTCGTTACGAGCGCCTATGCTACAGATATCGACGATATGCTACCTCAGCCTGCATCAGATGATACCATCACCGACGCAGCCTTGAAGATACGAGACAACATCAAGAACCACGTTCGAGAGTTTTATCATGTCTCTCCTGTCCCTGCAACCAGTATCAACCAAGCGAACATGAAAGAACTGGCGATCGCAACTGGCACAAGCTCTTCTGTACTTGCAAGTATGCTCTCGAATATCTCAACCAGAGCCGACACGCTTCGCCTCATCGTAGCCTGGAGTGTGCTCTCCAGATGCACCGGAGAACGCGTTGAGAGCTTGCTTCCGGGAGAGCTTGCGCCGCTCGCCTCAGCTGTTCCTGGAAGAGATGGTAAAAACGCCGGTATGTTCAGCTCAGCCTCTGGAATTCTGTAATGGGAAGCTAACTCCACAACTCAGCGCAATCAGCCATGTACAGCAAATGGAAGGCCATGACTGGTGCTCTCCTGCATGGTCGAGTTGGTCAGGATACGCAAGACCGACTCCACAGATTCGCCAGTGCGGCTGCAGACCTAGACGCCATTGTGGCGCCCTTCGTGCAGCGTGGCTTGGAATCTCAGCGCAGCAAAAATTTGGACATGATTCTTGCGCGATCGGCAAACTTCGCGTTCCTACTCTTTGAACAGCCCGGAGTCTTCCGTTTCGGATATTCTAGCGAACATGGGGGGTTGGCAGTGTTCCCAGCATTGCTACAGATAATCGGAGACCAGGGGCAGGTGCTGGTACCGTCACGCGTGCTGCTGGAAAAGGAGATTGCGGCATGAGAATGAGGTGTGGTGGGGCGAAAATGGCGTTTCATCGATAGTTTATGCAGTATGCAATGCACCGGTTGATCAGCTGAGATGCGTCTGGGATATGGCGATGAATGCGGGCGGAGACGTACAGGAGGAAGGGACGAGGCTGAAGAGCGAAGTTGATGCTTGCTTTTGCACTAAACTAGATGTGTCTTAGCGCCAGTGCCACCGGCGCGGAGAAGGAGCGTCCCTTTCTGTTCCGTCCAATCTGCGACTCGCCATCGCGACACACGCAGCAGCCACTCGGTCGTGAGATATACTTAGCTCGATGAGTTCGATTATCTGGTATAGGCCCGGCATCATGGCCCGCGGAGCAATGACCCTATGTTTAGGCGCAGACGTTTGAGCTCAGCCCGTGGGAAGAAGCATTGAGCTGCAGATCGGTTCTCGAAGCACGGCAACTCAGCATGAGGGGTATTCCAGTACCCGTAGGTTCAGCCTTGTTGGTGCTTTCGCTGCTTACAGAGTTTTGGGGGTCTATGAGCCGCCCACCAGCAGCTGTCGTGCTCGCGAACTTGTTCTTCATGACCTGCATCTCCGTTTTATCATGAGCATCAACCGCCGTTGATGAGCTTTTCCATTACTGTTCAAACTAACTAAAGCCTCATAACATGAGCGGAATAACAGGTATGAAAGCTGTACGATCATAGCGCAGCGCAGGGCTTACTATGTAGCAGGTATACCCACGAGATCCGCCAGTGTCAGCAAGGCGTTTCAGTTCGCTGATCTTGCGATACGTAGCGCAGACGTCGGAAGCGAGAGCGAGGTCTTCTTGCGAACGATACGAATCGTCCGTAACGACCTATCCGAGGTTGAGCGTCTGGTGGCCGTTGGCTCGGTACGAACCAAACTCGCACAGACACCCGAAAGATCTCCTTGGATAAGGAGTTGCATCGAGAACACCACTTCTGCGTTAGAGGAGATCGGTAGATGGGTGGACTGCGGCAGTGTCGAGCAACATCGCAATGTCTTGGACCAATCTCAGAAACTTCGACACATTCTCAAAGACCGAGAACGACTAGCGGACCGCAAGAGCGAACTCATGGTATGCCATCAACAATTGTCGAATGTCCTCAGCTTTCTTAATCGCTTGGAGGACCTTCCCAGTACTAGGGCGCTCCCAACATATCAAGATACCACCTACTTTGATGACATCGTGTCGCGGCACAGAAGATCAACCGGTCACGCTCAACTGGGTGATGGCTCACCGAAGGTCTTCTGGGGAGACAGCAATCGAACGACATCTTACCCTGCCAACAACACCCCGTGGTCAACGAACCAGAAGTCGTTCTTTCCCGAAGCACCATACACACAAGACGCGTCGACCATAGATGCGGTGAAGCACACCCTACGGTCGTTATGTGGACAAATGCAAGTAATGCCAGACCACCTAGACTACAAGCCATACAGCTCGCGATATCAATCGCCTCCCAGCCTACCAAGCAGTCCGCCCCCTACATACACATCGGCTGAACAGCGCAGTCCCCGCTCGGAAACATTACTCGAAGATACCAAGCGTCATCTCAGTATTGATCAGCCGATCCATAGAAGCTCGCGGTCATCGCTGAGTGAAGTCTGTGATGATGCGCATATCACACCGTCAGCCCGAAAAGACACATGGGCCTATAAGTATCCAGAGAGGCATCAAGTGCCCGCAGAACTGGTAGGCGACAGCTTCATGAGTGGTACAAACTCAGAAGGACCAGTGAATCCGTACGCGTTCCATCCTACCGCGCCAACTATAGCCCCAAGACCCCATGTCCTCCAAGACAAGAAGGTTGAGACATTATCGGAGTTGATGGGGGATGTGAATCTGGCAGTAGAGCTGCCAGGTAGCGAACCAGCTCGTACTTCGAGACATAGTCTACGGCTCAGCTCGCAGACGATTAACTATGAGTTACCTGCGAGCCAAGCATACAGCACAACATTTGCTTCAGAACTACCGACTATTCCGAGACACAGACCTGTCATCTCGCATACGGTCAGTGAGCCGACCGCTACCGCCAACGAAACGAGGGTCGCGCCGCCGAGATTCGAGCTTGATTCTGTCTCCTCCCGAACACACCCTTATATGGCCACACGAGATCAGGCTGAGACTGGTAGACCCTGGTCGGTGTCTTCTGCCTCTTCAACCCAACGGCCACCGATGAGCAGCACTGCAACATATGTCGCTCCATTTGTGCCGCAAGCAAGCCATAGCCATGAACGGCCAATATCGTCGCATACGTCACAGCCAACACCCAATACATCTTCAGCAAGGATGAGACGTCAGAAACACATGTTGGATCTACTTGATAGCATCGATAGATGACATGTTAGTGTGATAAATGAGATAGCGAACAATAGACCTTATCCGTCATCTCTCAATCGTCAGACAGCATGCGTACTCTCTACCATCTCATCAATCCCGCTTTAGGATCACCCCAACCTCATACTCCTTCTGGCCAGTGTGCATCAGCTTGACCTCCAGCCTCTCCAACGGTCCGTCACTGGACGACTCCGTCACCAGATTAGGAATGGTGTTGTATACCTTGCGGGCCATGATCTGGACCTTCCTCGCCTCCTGCTTTAGCCCGCGCGCCCCAGAGCTGACGTCGTACCCTCGCTCAGCCATATGGCTGCAAAGCTTACCGTCTTCTTGAAGGCCGATGTGACAGTGACCCATGTGTCGTCGGACTTCCTTGCGCAAGTCGATGTCTTTGCGGACACTCGCGGCGTTAGCGCGAAGGAACTTGTGTGCTACGACGGCTTGCTCGCCGGGCGAGAAGGGGAAGAAAGGAACTATGCAATCGATGCGCGATTCGAATGCGGCCTGTTGAAGTCAGCTTTCAATGTTTTGCTGAAAGAGGTTAGTAGGGCCAATACGTACTCCCCAACGTCCTTTGTAGATACCCGCAAGCTGACGCAAGAGAGGCGTAAGATTGACGTTCTGCTTCTGGTCATCCGTCAAGTGCTCCAGCTGACGTTTGTAGTACGTGGTAATCGCTTCGTCGCCCAAGTTGCTTGCCAGAATCCAGATAGTCTTGGAGCAATCGATCATCCGATTCTCCCTTCGATCTTCATACTCGCCTATCAATCGTGTCAGTCAATTTTGACGCATCAGACGAGATCTTGTTTGCTTACCTTCTGACATCGGCGTAAGAAGCGCGTTGTAGACTGCTTGCGAGGTCTTGTCGAATTCATCGAGGAAGACTACAGAACACTCACCAGCGTTATCTGAGAGGTGGTTGTTGAGGGTAGAGCCCTCTGTCGAACCGTGGTAACCGTTCCTTGAACCCAGAAGCCCCGTGTCGGTGTTCATCTGTGAACATACGATGGTTGTAGTTGGGACACGCAGCAGGCCTCCAAGCTGCGTTGCAAGCTCAGTCTTGCCGTGTCCTGGGGGCCCGGCGAACACCATGACTAGGGCAGCTGGGTTGTCTACATTGGACGCTATCTGGTTGAGAATTTGCTGCTGAAGGTCATGGAGTACGGGAAGCTGTCCAATAATACGGTAAGCGAGCTTTAAAATACCCTCCGCATCATGAAGGTTGGCTTCAGATATCTCCCTGGGTTCAAAGGGCCTTGCTGAGTTGGCTCTATGGAGGTAGTATCGCTGCGTGAGATTGAGACCGTGTGCTAGATGGGTACGTGTGCGTTTGCCGCACCACTGAAGGAACGCTGCCGTATAGTTCATGGTGGTCGGACGTTCCTCCGAAGGCTGTTCCAAGTAACGTTGCCACATATCCTCTGGTATGGACTTTGGGTCAGCACC